>Ga0308309_10000014_pt1 | contig 183308 bp, 158 predicted proteins | sample HubBroMetageWFT5_FD_192491 | JGI IMG/M metagenome (GOLD analysis project Ga0308309, IMG submission 192491) | Warmed and freeze-thawed soil microbial communities from the Hubbard Brook experimental Forest, New Hampshire - Hubbard Brook CCASE Soil... | ecosystem: Environmental > Terrestrial >...
ACCCTCCTGCGGGGGGGTAAGAAGGCCAGTCGAAGACTACGACTTTGATAGGCGGGAGGTGGAAGCGCAGTAATGCGTGTAGCTAACCCGTACTAATCGGCCGTTCGGCTTAACCATAAAACTTTCCTAAACCGTCGCCTCATTGCAAAAATGGGCCCGGAGGAAAGACGCACTTTTCGCATTGACTACGATCAAGCGAAATTGCGGTTTGTTGTTACCAACTTCCTTCAGTTGCTCATCGAAACTCTGAATTTCGATTTCGAGCTTCGGCGTTCGCGCCATGGCCCGATTACCGATCTCCAGTTTCGATGCACAAGTTTCCTGGTGGTCTTACCGCAAGGGTCACACCCGTTCCCATCCCGAACACGGAAGTTAAGCCTTGCCGGGCCGATGATACTGCGCTGGAAACGACGCGGGAACGTAGGTCACCGCCAGGATTAAACTCAAAAAAAGGCTCCGAGCAATCGGAGCCTTTTTTATTTCTACTCTTGTTTTCTCTGTAGCTCGCTTTAACTCGGCGCTCCAACGCCGCCGTATCGTCCCAGTTCTGTCCACTTATCCCTGGTGGGCACTTCGCTCGTGCCCACGATCACCATCACTGATTCAGACTCAATTCCTCCAGACGGCTCTCACCGGACGCTCGCCTTTCACCGCCTTGTCCCGTGTTATAGACTGTTGCCCGCGCGCAGCTTCGGCGTCGCACAAATTGCCACGACCCTGGGTGAGGTGAATTGGATGAAGGAATCCTCCGGTCCTACTAGAGAGGAGAAGCCAGACAATACAGTCGAGTCCACCGCAGCCCCTGACACGAACCTTACGCGCCGCGATTTTATCCGCGACGTTGCCGCTATTTCCGCGATCTCCCCACTTGGTCCGGCTGCAACCGTCACGGTTCAGCAAGCGGCTGCACCATCTTCCGCGCGCAAGACGCTCTCCGCCGACACGTTCATTGGAATTCAGATGGGCCCGCACAGCCTGTTTGATGAAGGCATCGAGCGATGCCTCAATCTCATTCGGGACACAGCGGCCGTGAACGCAGTGATGGTCTACAGCCAGACGTACCACATGGACATGCGACGCCCGCGGCAAACGCTCGCCCCCGACCACGGCGTACCGCTGAAGGAAATGAGTGGACGCAAATTGCCCCAAGTCTGGATGAAGACGCACGAGCAGTATTACCAGCACACCGTGCTGCGTCATCAGCAGCCAGACAGCACCTGTGAGTACGCAGATCGCGACCTCTTTGCCGAGCTTGTGGAGCCCACGCGCAAACGTGGCATGAAGCTCTACGCGCGCATCCTGGAGGGTTCGGGCTCCATCGCCGCACAATCCATCACAAATTTTTCGCAGGTGCGCGCGCAAGACGTGTTCGGCCAGCCCGCGTCCTTTGCTTGCTGGAACAATCCCGACTACAGGAACTGGTGGACCGGAACCGTCGAGGATATGTTTCGCAGCTACCAGCTCGATGGCCTGCAGTGGGGCGCGGAGCGCCACGGACCATTGATGACCACTTTACTGAGCGGCCGTGCTCCGTTCTGTTTTTGCGTGCATTGCCAGGCTCGCTGCCAAGCGAAAGGCATCAATGTCGATCGCGCGCGGCAGGGATTCACCGAGCTATGCGCGGGGGTGCGTGCGCTGCAGCATTCACCGCCAGGAACCAGCGGCGCATTCGCCGGCTTGCTGCGCGTCCTGCTGCGCTATCCCGAAGTTCTCGGGTGGGAGTATCAATACCGCTGGTCGCGGGAGGAAACTGCGCAGGCCATCTACAAGACCGTGAAGGCAATCAAACCCGCCGCACAAGTGGGCTGGCACGTGGATCACCAGCAATCCAGCTGGGATCAGGTCTATCGCGCGGAGATGACTTACGGCGAGATGGCGGCCTACTCCGATTTCATCAAGCCCATCGTGTATCACGATATTCTCGCGCCACGCATCCGCTGGTGGTATCTGGACCGCCTGCAGAAATCGGTGCTGAGCGAAATTCCGCTCGATGAATCGCTGGATTTTTATTACGCGACGTTTGGCTATGATCGCAAGCGCGAGCCCTCCGTCGAGCAGCTCGACAAATCAGGATTTTCTCCGGATTACGTCTATCGCGAGACGAAACGCACCGTCGTCGAAACCGCCGGCAAAGCCAGCGTGTATCCGGGAATCGGATTCGACGTTCCGTGGAACGAGCAGCATTATCCCAGCGCTCCCGAAAACGTCTACCAAGCGGTAGTAAAAGGCTTCGACGCCGGCGCGGATGGCATTGTAGTCTCCCGTGAATACGACGAAATGCGCCTGCCCAATTTGAAGGCAGTAGGCGCCGCCGTAAAAGAACTAACGAGAGCGCAGGCCTGACGATACTGCGGGTTGCGCGCGAACGCGCTCGTTACGCCACCTAGCGAACCGCGCGTTTCGTATTTCTATTTGCGCTCCAGGAAGCCGCTGGCGCTGAGCCACTCCAGAAAACGATCGGGCCAGCCTGCAATCGCGCCGGTGTTTGCGCTGCGTATGCCGAATCCATGTCCCGCGCCCGTCGAAACGGGCAATTCCGAAGGCACAGCGACGTGTTTCAGCTGGACGAAAACTGTAGGAAGCCCTGCGGAAATTCCCGGTCGATCGTTTTCGCCGCACCACAGGAACGCCGGCGGCTCACCCCTCCGAACTGGCAGATCCTGCGGCAATCCCGGATAAAGGAGCGCCTGAAAGACGGCTTCGAGCTTTGGCGATCAATCGGATCGCTTGTGCTGGCAGTGCCCGCATCGAATTGCGTGGCCGCCCGCGCGGCGACGCCTCCGCCCGCAGAAAATCCCATCACGCCAACGCGCGCCGGGTCCAGACCCCGTTCCTCCGCGCGGCTGCGCACCAGAGGGATGCCGCGCTGCATTTCGGGCACCGAGTCCCCCTCGACCGTATCGCTTGATCCCGCCTCATGCGGCAGGCGATATTTCAAGGCGAAGCCGGCGATGCCGCGTTCGCTGAGCCGTTGCGCGACGGCGTAGCCTTCCTGTTCCACCCACAATTCCACATGACTGCCGCCCGGCGCGGTATTGCCTTCCGAGCCGGGCGCACCATTCGGCCCCAGCAGCACCACGTCCTGTTGCGCGGCTGCGGCCAGGATCGCGAACGCGCGCAGTACTGATACCAGACAAGTCGTTGAGTACTTAATCTTACGGCTGCGGATTCGGTTCACGCCTGAATCCTCGGGCGATGAAAATCGCAGGCGCCATCTTACGCGAGCCGTCGGGAATACTGGACGGCAACGTTTTGACGCATAATGTCGTGCGCAACGCTGACGCGATGCGACTTGGGGTTCTTGAGCGATGGTGTCTGAAGCAAAGAAATTCCTGGCGACCATTTATAAAATTTGGATAATGCGGCATGTGGATGTGCCATCGGATATCGCCGATGCCTTGATCAAACAATTCCAAAGCAGCGAGAACGCAGCGGCGGCCAGAAAGCAGAAGCACGCGAAGCCGAAACACATCCCGGTGATTGCCACAGTAAATCATTGTTCCGCCCGTACCACGCTAGTTCCCGCGGGCGCCGGTCGCTACCGCCTGCAAATCAACACTGCGCTGCGTAAAGCAGGCGGCGCGGACGTCGGCGATGTGATCGGTGTCGCGCTCCAACTCGACAGCGCACCGCGAGAAATTCCCGTGCCCGCTGACCTCACATCCGTGCTCAAGCAACATGCGAAAGCCCGCAAGGAATTCGACCGACTGCCGGCCGGCCATCGCCGCCAGCTGCTGCTCTATTACCTGCGCGCCAAATCGCCGAAAGCTCGCGCGCACGTGACCGAACGATTCCTGGATCATCTGCATGAACGCGCGCTCCTGCGCGATCCAAAACAAAAACCAAAGCCTGCTGCCGCTCGCGCCAAATAGCCCCGTGAATCACGCGGACAGCGAGCCGGAAGTGCGTGCCGCCGCGGCGCATCTGCGCTATCGTATCTCCTTACAAAAAATATGTACGGCCAGAACATTCAACACTCCGAACCGATTTTCCTGCTGCTCTTGCTGTGCATCGCGGTGCTCGCCACGCTCGCCAAGCGCTTCAAGACTCCTTATCCCATCGTGCTGGTGATCGCCGGCCTGTTTCTCAGCCTGATTCCGCGCATGCCGCGGATCGAGCTCAACCCGGAAGTGGTTTTTCTGCTATTCCTGCCTCCGCTCCTGTTTTCCGCCTCGTTCCAGACTTCCTGGCGCGACTTTCGTTACAACATCTTTAGCATCTCCCTGCTCGCACTCGGCCTGGTGTCGTTTACCGTGTACGGCGTCGCTTTTGCCTCTCACTGGATTTTGCCGGACTTCAGCTGGAAGCTCGGCCTGGTTCTCGGCGCGGTGATCTGCACCACCGACGCCATCGCGGCAACGTCAATCACTCGCCGCCTGGGATTGCCACAGAGAGTCACCGACGTGATCGAAGGCGAGAGCCTGGTGAACGACGCGAGCGGCCTGCTCGCCCTGCAGGTCACGGTTGCGATGGTCGTCACCGGACATACGCCGCCGCTGCGCGAGCGCATGACGCTATTGTTCTACCTGATCGCCAGCAGCATCGTGATCGGCCTGGTAATCGCCAAACTGGTGGCCTGGCTGATCAAGCAAATCACGGATGCGCCGATCGAAATCACGCTCAGCATCATTACCCCCTACTTTGCTTATCTCGCCGCGGAAAGCGCGCATTCCTCAGGCGTGCTGGCTACCGTCGTGTGCGGAATGTATCTGGGCCGCGAAAGCTCGCTGTATTTTTCCACGCGTGCGCGTTTGCAAGCAGCAGCCGTGTGGGAAACGCTCAGCTTCGTGCTCAACGGCATCGTCTTCATTCTGATCGGGCTGCAACTTCCTTACATCCTCGGCGACATTCGCAATCACCGCCTCTTCCGATTGATGCTCATTGGCCTGCTGGTGAGCGCGGTCGTAATCGTGCTGCGGTTGCTCTGGATGTACCCCGGTACGTGGGCCGCGAACTGGCTGCGGCGCCACGTGCAGCATCAGCAGGCCGCGCTGCCGGGCGCGGGATATGTCCTTATCGTCGGCTGGACAGGAATGCGCGGCGTGGTGGCACTGGCCGCCGCGATTTCCCTGCCCCGGTCGTTGCAGGACGGTTCTCCATTCCCGCAACGAAACATGATCATTTTTCTTACGTTCTGCGTGATTTTCGTGACGCTGGTGTTTCAAGGCTTGTCGCTGCCGTACTTGATTCGCCGTCTGGGATTGGCGGGCGCGGTCGTGAAGAATCCGGAAGAGGAGCGGGCGCGTTACGCGATGATCGAGGCCGCGCTCGCCTATCTGGAACAAGCGCGTGAGCTAGACAATGCTGGTTTTGCGCCGGTATACCAAGACTTGATTCGCATCCAAAAACACCACTTGAACTTGTTGCCGGGTGACCGCACCATCGAGACCGGCTACACGCCCGAAGATTACGTCCGTTATCGCGAGCTTAACAAGAACATCCGCGCTTTGCAGCGTGCCGCCCTGTTGAACATGCGCAATCACAATAAAATTAATGATGAGGTATTGCGGCGCCTCGAGCAGGAACTCGATCTCTACGATGTGCGCTATGCAAGCTCGCAGTAGAGCGGTGCGAGGATTTTCTGGAATGAAACGATTGTCCGCGTTATGGCTGGCCCTGGTTCTGGCACCTGTGGGAATTCCGCAAGCCAGGCCTGCGCAAACCAAAGCTGCCGATCCCGACCGGCTCGGGCTGACTTGCACGCAAATTCTGCAAATGTCTTCTACTGCCTGGGTCGCGCACTTCCTGGAAAAAGCGGGCAGCGCGAACAATTCGTCTGCGCCCGTGGCCCTCCGCGCCATCACTGCCTACGGAAAATGCTACGACGCGCGCACGAATCAATTGGCCGCGTCGCTGGGCAAGAGCGGCAGGGGCCCGCTCATGGGCGCCGCGGCAAACTTTCGCGACTTTCAAAAGGCGCTGGATGATTTCGCCGCGAAGGGGCTCGCCGCGACGGATAAAGCTCCCGGGACGCAGCAGGCTGCCTACGCTGCGCTTTACGAACGGCAGTTTCGCTATGAGTTCTACCAAAGATATGAGCAGAGAATAACCGGAGGACGCCCTCTGACTGCTGAAGAATCCGCCGAATATTCCAAAGCCAAGAATCGTTTCGGCGAGTTTCTCGGATTGCTGCCGGAAGACAAGGCGCACGTGATTCACGCCGCTTTCAGCCAAATTTTCGACCGCGGCCCGGTTAGCGACGTCACCAAGCTCGAGGTCTATCGCTTTGCCATCTCGGTTCTGGAATCGCCGAAAGACCCACCGTTCTCCCTACCCCCGTTTTGACGCTGGGACTTGCGTCTGCTAGGCTCGGTTGTTCCTATCCTGGGAGAAAACAAATTGAAATCTCGGACCTTGTTTGCGATCGCGGCGATCGCGGGCCTTTTCTGTGCCGTTGCCTTGCCGGCTCAAGTGAGCGACAGCACCCAGCAGCTTTCGCGCGACATTTTCAAGCAGCTCGTTGAAATCAATACCACCGATTCCATCGGCAGCACCACAGTTGCCGCCGACGCCATGGCCAAGCGCCTGCTCGATGCCGGCTTTCCCGCAAGCGACGTCCAGGTGCTCGGACCGAATGACCGCAAAGGCAACATGGTCGCGCGCATTCACGGCAGCGGAGCCAGGAAACCGCTCCTGTTCATCTGCCATCTCGACGTCGTCGAAGCGCGCCGCGCGGACTGGTCCATGGATCCATTCCAGTTCATCGAAAAGGACGGATATTTCTACGGCCGCGGCACGGGAGACATCAAGGACGGCGACACTTTCCTCGTCACCACCTTCATTCGCTTGAAGCAGGAACACTACCAGCCAGATCGCGACCTGATCCTGGCGCTTACGGCGGATGAAGAGGGGGGCGCGTCCAACGGCGTCGCCTGGCTCATCAAGAATCATCGCGACTTGATTGAAGCCGAATATGTGGTCAATCCGGATGCCGGAGACTTCGAGCTGGACAACGGAAAGCATCTGCTCGTCGGCATTCAGGCCAGCGAAAAGCTCTATCAGGATTTTGACCTGAAGGTTACCAATCCCGGCGGACACAGTTCGCTGCCCACTTCCGAAAATGCGATCTATCAGCTCGCCGAGAGCCTCACCCGCCTGGAAAAATATCAATTTCCATTCGAGCTCAACGAAGTCACGCGCGAATATTTTTCGCGTGAAGCGGAAATCGTGGGCGGCCAGACCGGCGCGGACATGAAAGGCATCCTGCAGAATCCGCCCGACCCCGCCGCACTCGCGCGACTTTCCGCCATTCCTTATTACAATGCGCGCATTCGCACCACCTGCGTTGCCACGCGCCTGGATGGCGGCCATGCCAACAACGCCTTGCCCGGAATGGCCCATGCCAACGTGAATTGCCGCATTCTGCCGGGCCACTCGCCCGATGAAATCGAAGCCACGCTGGTGAAAGTTCTCGGCGATTCGCACATCGCGGTGACGCATGCGCCCGGCCTGGCCTCCAGCGGCATTCCCAACCCGCCGTCGCCGCTGCGTCCCGATCTGCTGGCCGCGCTGCAAAAAGTCTCGAACCAAATGTGGCCTGGCATACCCATCGTTCCCGTGATGGACGCCGGTGCCAGCGACGGCGCAATTTCTCGCGCAGCGGGGCTTCCCACCTACGGGCTTCCAGGCTTATTTATGGATGTGGATGATGATCGTTCGCACGGCCGCGACGAACGCGTCCGCGTCGCTTCCTTTTACGACGGCGTGGATTTCTACTACCGCTTGGTCAAAGCGCTCTCGTCTCCCCAATAATCGTCAACGGAAGAGCGATCGGAACAAGGCCGCCGATAGGCCGTTCGAAAAACGAGTTAACGATGAGCCAGTCATGAATCGAATGCGCCGCGGAATTCTCGCACTCTCCCAGAATCAGTGGATGCGCGAACACGCGCCCCGCTTCGGATTCATGCGCCGCGCCGCCACTCGTTTCCTGCCGGGCGAAGACGTGCAGGATGCCGTCACCGCCGCGCGCTTGCTCGCCGCGAACGGCATGCAATCAGTGCTCTCACGTCTGGGCGAAAATGTTGCCGACCGCGCCCAAGCTGCGCAAGTCACGCGCGATTTTCTTGAGCTCAACGATCGCATCCGCGCCGCGGGCATTCCCGCGGAAATCACCGTAAAGCTGACGCAGCTCGGCCTCGACCTCGATCCCAGCCTTTGCTATGAAAATCTCGCGACGCTCATCCAAAACACTCCCGCGGAGAAAATTCTGTGGATTGATATGGAGCAAAGCCCGTACGTAGACGTCTCCCTGGAGCTCTATCGCCGCGCGCGCAAGGCGTATTCCAATGTCGGCATCTGTCTGCAGGCCTATCTCTACCGCACGGAAAAAGATCTCGATACGCTGATTCCGGAGGGTGCGGCGATTCGTCTGGTGAAGGGCGCCTACAACGAGCCTGCGGAGATTGCGTATCCCAAGAAGAAGGATGTGGACGAAACTTTCTTGCATCTGGCGCAGCGCTTGCTCAGCCCGGAAGCGCGGCGCGCGCGCGTGCGCGTCGCCGTCGCCACCCACGATCGCGCGTTGATCGCGAAAATCATCGCTTGGGCAGCGGATCAGCACGTGTCGAAAAATTTGCTCGAATTTCAAATGCTGTACGGAATTCAGCGCGCGGAACAGCTACGCCTGGTGAAGGATGGATATCGCTGCGCCGTGCTCATCTCCTATGGCACCTACTGGTTTCCCTGGTTCATGCGCCGCCTGGCCGAACGCCCCGCCAACGTTTTATTCCTCGCGCGAAGTCTCTTCTCAAGCTAAGCTGTTCTGCGCAGACTGCATCCCCGCGCCCTTCGCTTTGCGTGCGAATCACGACTTCCCTCTGAGGCTTTGCATCTAGCTTCCGACCAGCACAAATGTATTGTGGTCCGCATCGTAAAATTGCGCCATCATGCCGCCCCACGGCTGCTTCTCAGCCATGTGCTTGAACTCCACGCCGCGCTCGGCCAATTCCCTGCACGTTTGCACAATATTGTCGCAGCCAAAAACAATTCCGGAAAATGTGCCGATGCGGTTCTCCTGCCCCGGCGGTGTAAAAGGCACCAGGTGAGTTCGAGCGCCTTCCGGCGCCACCTCAAGCCAGCGCGCATTCGGACCCATCGGTTCATCGCGCAAGACCTTGAAGCCCAGTTTGTCTCGGTAAAATTCCACTGCCTTCTGCTGGTCGCGGACATAAATACTGACATTTCCCACGTGTGTAATCATTTCTAGCTCCTTATTTTGAAGCCGCACCGTGACAGCCAGGAATCGCGCCATCCGGAGGAGAATGAAATCCCGCGTCATCCACGAATTCCAGCACCGCCGGCAAATTTCGGGCAAGGATTCTGGATTCCCATCCGCTTCCCAGCACCCTGCTCACCAGCAGGCCGCGCAGCCCACGGAAGCCGGTTTGATCGAAATGAAGCCGCGTTCCCTCCGGCACCGCCTCGAGCGTGTAGGTAACCACGGTTTCCATCCCTCCGCCTTTCCACGAGTAAGACAGCCTGCGCGGCGCGTCCATCTCCAATACTTCGCAGTTCACGATTCCGTCAAAACCGGGCCGTGGTTTCGTGCGCAATTGGAATTTGTGTCCGACAACCGGTTGAAAATCATTGGGCATCAGCCATCGGGCAATGGCGGCGGAATCCGTCAACGCGCGCCACACCCGCTGCGGCGAGTGCTTGTAGATGAACTCGAAGTGCAGGCCGCGGCTCATTCCGTTTCTCCGGCAGCATCCGCATCGAGACAGGCGCCCAGCGCGTGGAGCTTTTCAGTCCAGAATCGCTCGTAATGGCCAACCCAATCATAGACCGTGCGCAGCTGCTCGCCGCGAAGACGATAGCGCCGTTCGCGGCCCTGGCGACGAACGCGCACCAGTCCTGCTTCGCGCAAAATCCGCAAATGCTGCGAAATGGCAGGTTGCGAAATTCGGAACGGCCGCACCAGGTCACTCACCGAGCACTCTGAAACCAGCAGCAAATCAAGAATTCGGCGCCGGGTCGGATCGCTGACCGCGAAAAAAATGCGGCGCGCGCCTCGGGGTGGCTGGCCGTCCAACGTCATTCCTAGGGAGTGAGCGCGGGTCATCGCGCATCAATTTATATAAGCGGTCGCTTATATGTCAAGAAGAACTTTTCACGCCGGAAAAGCGCTTTTGTCGTGACAACGGAAAGGGACAGTCGCCTCCGTCGTGGACCATTTAGCGCGCGAACATACTCCAACTTGCGGGCGGGGAGCTCGGCATCTGGGAAGGCTATTGCGGCGGGATAAAATCAGCGCACGCGAAATGATGCGGCTCGCATACCCCAGACCAGCTCAGCGGGTTCGTTCGTCTCTTTCCACTTTGCCGTCGCGCAATCGGATCACGCGATGCGCGTGCGCCGCAATGTCCGATTCGTGGGTCACGAGGATGATCGTGTTGCCTTGTTCGTGCAGCCGAGCAAAGAGCGCCATGATTTCTTCGCCTGTCTGTGAATCGAGATTTCCCGTGGGCTCATCCGCCAGGAGGATCGAAGGATTGTTCACCAGCGCCCGCGCGATCGCCACGCGCTGGCGCTGGCCACCGGAAAGCTCGTTCGGCTTATGCATCATGCGCTCGCTCAGATCCACCTGTTGCAAAGCCTTTTTCGCGCGTTCCAGACGTTCTTCGGAAGCAGTGCCGTTATAAATCATCGGCAATTCCACATTGTGCAAAGCGGTGGCGCGGGGAAGTAAATTGAAGGTCTGAAATACGAAGCCAATTTCCTTGTTGCGGATATACGCCAGCTCATCGTCATCCAGTTGGCTCACCAAACGGCCTGCCAGCCAATAACTGCCCTTCGTTGGAGTATCCAGGCATCCGATCAAATTCATCAGCGTGGATTTTCCGGAGCCGGAAGGGCCCATGATGGCCACGTACTCGCCTTTGTGAATTTCGATGGTGACGCCGCGCAGTGCGTGCAGTTGTTCCGCGCCCATGGCATAAGTCTTCCACAGTTCCTCGGTCTGAATAACGATGCCCGTATCCACCAGGTCCTGCCGGAAGCTTTGCGACGGGGCGATTTCTTCCACTGCCATGGGCACGCGCTCCTGGATTCCGATTACCTACGTCGCGGATTCTTCACGCTTCGGCGTGGAGTTATCCACCTTCACAGCGGCGCCAGGCCGCAAGGTGCGCAGCGCTTTGTAATTGCCGATGACGATTTCGTCGCCTTCCTTCACTCCGCTGGTGATTTCGATGTCCGTGACGCCCGTAATTCCGGTTTGCACCGGCAGGAACTCCGCTTTCTTGCCGCGAATCACAAAAACACCCTGCACATCCAGCTTCTGCTGCGCATCTCCCGCTGCAGCCGGCTTCGACGCCGCCAAGGTCACGTTGCCGCCGTGCTCCTTCTGCGCTTCGTCCAGATCCTTCTGTGTGCGCACAGCCAGCGCCTGAATCGGAATCGTCAGGATGCCCTTCTTCTGTTCCGTCTGAATCTTCGCGCTGGCGGAAAGCCCGGGACGCAAATCCGTCGGCGGGTTGTCAATGGTCACCACCACTTTAAAATCGCGCGCTTCCTGGGTATTCGCGGTTGCCTGCGTGGTGGCGGCTTGCCCCGACGAGCGCAGAATCGCCAGCTCGCCCACTTGGGTCACGTGTCCTTTGAAAATCTTCAAGGGGATCGCGTCAATCGTGACGTCCGCGGGATTCCCCTCGCGCACGTTGGTAATATCGGTTTCGTCCACTTTTACTTCGGACGTGACCACGCTCATGTCCGAGATGGTCATCAGGAAACTGCCTTCGGCGTTCTGGATCCCGGGCACCACGTTTTCGCCGACGCGCACCGCGATGTAACTCACGATTCCGTCAATCGGCGCGACGTAGGTCGTCTTCCGCAGCACGTCCTTCGTATGCTTCAGCACTGCGCTGGCTTGATCCAGGTTGAAGCGCGTTTGCTCACGCCCCGCGCGGCTTTGTTCCACCTGGGCCTTCACCGCGTTCAGACCGGCAGCGGCGGCATCGTAGGCGGCCTTGCTCGCGTCGTAATCCGATTTGGCGATCAACTGTTCTTTGTAAAGCTGCTGCGCGCGCTCCCAGTCGAATCTCGCCTTCTCCAGGTCCGCCTGGCGTTGCGCCAAGGTGGCAACCGCCGAATCATAGCTGGCAGCCGCGGCGCGCACCGACGCTTCGGTCGAGTCAATCGCCGCCTGCTGGGCCTGCACGTCCGCTCCCGGCTGGATGTTCTCCAGACGAAGCAGAATGTCGCCCTTTTTTACGTGGTCGCCCTCTTTCACTACGATCTCGGTTATCTTCCCGATTCCTTCACCCAATACGTTTGTGTAATTCTTCGGGCGAATTTCGCCAGAAGCTGTGACGACCGACGTCAGATCGGTCTTCATCACGTGGCCGGTCTGCACGGCGACCACGCCCTTATTCACTTGGTAGGCGCTGAACCAGGCGATACCCCCGAGCACTAGGGCAGCACCCGCGCCAATCCCTACTTTCTGCCACGTTTTCATTGCTTTACCCTTGGACTCGCCCCTCAGGGCGACAGCATTACCATGACTTGAATACGTTCTGGGGACACAAAATGTTTCTAGGTCAAGGTTAGACGTTTGCGCCTACGGAAGGACAGGCGCGCATATGACATTTCGGAGGCCGTCGCTCTGTTCTATTGCCTTTGACTTCGTAACCTGCCGTTGCGCACACACAACCGGTGTCGCGAACGGTCGGCACCTAGCCAGCTTCGCTGCTCCATTGTAGAGCTATTTAGACTCGAAGAGAATAGGACAAAGCTCAGCTTGACTGGCGAGCACGTATGCAGGCGGGTGCCGATTCCCGTTTTGGTGATGGCGCCGCAGCATGCCACGAGCGCCCTTCCGCCGTCACCGTTCCCCGTCTCCCCCCTACTTCCGGCATGGTCGAGGCAACCCATCAGCCACCATCCGATTCCAATGGTTCAAGGGCAGTTAGGGGAATCCGACGTTGACCTGTACCATGGGACAGGTTAGAATTTCGTGCCTCGGGGCAAAGGCTTAATTATGCGTTCTACCGTCAAAGTGTTTCTTTTCGGTCTTTTAGCTTGTGGACTGGTGTATGCACCCAGGGTTTCCGCTCAAGGTGAATCCCCGACCCAGCAGCCGGACCAAAACGACAAGAAAGCAGCGAAACAAGCCGCCAAGCAACGCTCCAAACGAGACAAGGATCTTTTCAACGAACTCGATTCCCAGTACAAGAAATGGCTGAACGAAGACGTCGTCTACATCATTTCACCCGAAGAACGTAGTTCGTTCCTTCATCTTTCCACCAACGAAGAGCGCGAGCAATTCATCGAAGCATTCTGGCAGCGCCGCAATCCTGATCCGGATTCCGCCGAAAACACTTTCAAGGAAGAGCACTATCGCCGCATCGCCTACGCCAACGAGCATTTTTCTTCCGGCATTCCCGGCTGGAAAACCGATCGCGGCAGAATCTACATCATGTGGGGTCCCGCGGACGAAGTTCAATCGCACCCATCGGGCGGAAGCTACACACGCCCGTCCGAAGAAGGCGGCGGTGAAACTTCCACTTATCCGTTCGAAGATTGGCGCTATCGCTATCTGGAAGGCATTGGGGAAAACGTCGAGATCGAATTCGTAGATCCCACCATGAGCGGCGAATACAAGCTCACCATGGACCCCAGCGAGAAAGACGCCTTGCTCTACGTTCCCGGCGCCGGTCTCACCCAGATGGAATCCATGGGTATGTCGAGCAAGACCGCTCGTTTCAATAACACCGACGGCACGCACATGGCCGCGCCACTGGGCATGACTCCGGAAACCATGCAGGAATTCTCGCGACTGGAACTGTATGCGAAGATCCAGCAAGCTCCTCCGGTCAAGTTCAAGGACCTGGAAGCCGTCGTCTCTTCGCGCCTGGTTCGCGATCAGGTGAAATTCCAATACCGCACGGACTTCCTGCGCATTACCTCTGAAACTGTCCTGGTTCCCATCACCATTCAAATCCCAACGCGCCAGCTCAGCTTTCAGCAAAAGAATGGGGTCGAGTCCGCCTCCGTTAACCTGTTCTGCCGTGTGACGAGTCTCAGCGGCCGTATCGTGAACACTTTTGAAGACACCGTCCGCCGCGACGTTCCCTCCAGCCTGCTGCAGCAGTCGCTAGCCACAGCTTCGATTTACCAGAAGGCGATCCCGCTCAGTCCAGGACTCTACCGCCTGGACATCGTCTTGAAAGACATCAACAACGGCAACGTAGGAGTGGTGAATACCCGCTTGGCCGTTCCGCGCTTTGAAGACGACAGCCTTTCGTCCAGCACTCTGATCCTCGCCGACGAGATTAAGCGCGTCTCCGCGCACGATATCGGCTTGGGCCAGTTTGTCCTGGGCGACGTGAAAGTCCGCCCGCGCATTGATTCTTCCTTTGTCGCAAGTGATGAAATGGGCGTTTTCCTTCAGGTCTACAACCTCAAGGTGGACGACAAGACCCACAAGGCCGATGCGACCGTGCAATATCGGGTAACGATGGACAAAGAGAACGACCCGGTGCTCAAGTACGACTTGGGTCAGGACAAACTGCCGCTGCACGGCGAGGAAATGACGCTCGAGAACATCATCACTCTCGGCTCGTTGAAGCCCGGCAAGTACAAGCTGGAAGTCGCCGTCACCGACAATCTAACCAAGAAAACAATCACTCCGGCTACGGAATTTACCGTCCGGCCGACTGGTTCGCCAGCGCCACAGGCGAAGTGAGCTTTATGAATCTTCGGATGATTCGCGCCATGGGCCTCGGCATGATTCTATGTCTCTGCTGGTGTGCGCTTCCGAAGGCAGTGACGGCCGCGCAGGGCTCTGGAAAGATCACCGGACTGGTGGTGGACTCGACGGGAACTCCTCAGATGGGCGCCACGGTGATTCTTTCGTCCGGGCAGCTCCTGAATAGTATGGCGTTTCAGTTTCTGACGAACGATCGTGGCCGATTTTCCAGCGCGAACCTGCCGGCCGGCATCTATTCCGTTAAAGTCACCCTGGCGGGCTTCCTCCCAGCGGTAGAGCAGGACATCCAGGTGCGCGATGAGCACACCACGCTGCTTGAAATCGTCCTCGGATCTGTCTTCACCTCACTTGAGAAGTTGCGCCGCCAACCCGATCAGCAGGTCGCCGCCGATGATTGGAGTTGGGTGCTGCGCACCTCCGCTGCCACCCGCCCGGTCTTGCGTTGGCAGGATGGCGACGTCGTTCTCGGCGGGCGCGTCAATCCGTTCGATAAGCAACAGGATCAGACCGCGCGCACGCGCCTTGAATTTACCTCTGGATCCGATCATCCCGGTTCCATTTCGAATCTCGCGGATACGCCGGGCAGTGCTTTTGCGTACGATTACGGACTTGGCGGGCTTGGCAGCCTCCTGATCGCCGGGCAGTTCAGCTACGACGCGGGCTCGGAGTCCAACGGCTTCGTTGCGCAGTGGCTGCCTTCCGGGGATTCCGGTACGGGCCCGGTAACGACCCTCTTGATTCGCGAATCCCAGCTCGGCGACGCCGGGCCGACGTTCCATGGCTTGCGCATGTCTCACGATTCGGCGTTCCAACTGGGCGAGCGTGTCAGCATTCGCTACGGCGCTGATTTCCTGATGGCGGGCTTGCAAACCACAACCACCTCCGTGCGTCCTCGCGCAGAGGTCGCGGTGCGAATCGCACCCACTTGGCTCGCTTCCGCTCTGGTGACCACCAATACCTGGCAGGATTCCGCAGGCGCCCCGGGGAATCTGCAATCCACGATCAATCAGCTCGACGCATTTCCGACCTTGCTGCTGCGCGGCGGCCGCTCGGTGCTGGACGATGATCTTCACGCCGAAATCGCGGTCGAACATGACCTCACCAAGAAATCCAGCGTCACTGCCGCGGTTTTTGACGACCACTCCAACAATACCGCCATCTTTGGCCACGGGAATTTCTCCGGTCCGGATTACTTACCCGACTATTTTTCGAACGTCTTTGCCTACGACGCCGGCGCTATGAATTCCCTGGGTGCACGGCTGGTTTACCAGCAGAAGATCGCGACCAATCTGGACATGACTGTGATTTATTCCTATGCGGGAGCACTGGCGCCGAATGAAGATCCCGCCGAAGGCGCGCTGCGCAATCAGCTGGCTGCGCAATATCGCTCCAGCGCGGCTGCCCGATTTTCGGCCACCATTCCACGCACCGGCACAAAGATCGTCTCCAGCTACAAATGGATCAACGGGCCCGCAGTCTCCGCGCAGGACGCCTACGGACAATCCACCTACCACATCGACCCCTACCTGAGCGTTCAGGTTCGCCAGCGTCTGCCTGGTTTTATCCCGGGCCATGCGGAGATTCTGGCCGACTGCGGCAATCTTCTCGCTCAAGGTTACGTGACGCTTGCAACCAACGACGGCCAAATTGTCCTCGTACCGACCTATCGCTTCTTCCGGGGCGGCTTGAGCTTCCAGTTTTAGGTAGCAGCTCGATATTGTAATCGGGAAGCGATCTTCCACAAATGGGATGAGGCCAATATCCAGCTCTGACCATGTCTGTAAAGTCCTAATAAATAACCACTTACATAATTCGGAATCTGTGATTCGCTGGAAGTTGACGTGCTACCATATTCCTCCAAGGATATTGGTGTACTCGGATGAAAGATAGTCTGCGAATGCGGCTCGGGGCGGTGATCTTAGCCCTACTCACATTGGCGGCTATTGTTTTCGCCGTTCTGAACTTTCAGCAGCGCTCCCTCTACGTTCTTCCCGACGATGGGGTCACCTGGATGGACTCTCCCCAGGGCGTCGCCGCCTGGCACATCGTGGCCGATTCGCCCGGTGCCAAAGCCGGCATACGCCAGGGCGACGTTGTCGAAACCGTCCGCGGCGCGACCATCCATCGCGCGACCGATGTCACCCGCGTGCTCTTCCACGTCGGCCCCTGGACCGAAATTCGCTATCAATTGCGCCGCGACGGGCGCACCTTTGAAACGCCCCTGGTCACCGCGCCGCAAGAAAATCCATCTTCCATTGAAAACTATTTGCGCGTCCTCGGACTGCTTTACCTGTTCATCGGCTTGTTCATTTTCGTGCGCCGGTGGAATGCACCGCGCGCGATTCACTTTTACATTTTCTGCCTGGTCTCTTTCGTTCTCTACAGTTTCCATTACAGCGGCAAGCTGAATTCCTTCGACTGGATTATTTATTGGGCCAACGTAGTGGCGCTGCTGCTACAACCCGCCATGCTCGTGCACTTTGCCCTGGTTTTCCCTGAACGCCGCGGCACACTGTGGCCCAAGCTTGCTGCCGTCTATAGCGTCCCCGTGGCGCTGTTTACGCTGCATGTATTCATCGCTACCGGCACTCTGGATTTCCTCCCTTCATTCGGCGCGCGTTACTGGCTCGATAAGGTTGAGCAGGTCAACCTGGGAATTTATTTTGTGCTAGCCGCGTTCGTTTTCTTTTTCAGTTTTCGGCGCGCGCCCAGCGGAGTGCTGCGCCAGCAATTGAAGTGGGTCACGGCCGGAGCTTTTGCCGGCAGCTTGCCTTTCGTTTTCCTCTACATCGTGCCTTACGCCCTGGGCCTGGTCCCAGCGCCGTGGATGAAGATTTCCGTCTACTCGCTGGCATTCATCCCGCTTTGCTTCGGCTACGCCATCATCCGTTACCGCCTGATGGACGTGGACATCATCTTCAAGCGGGGTTTGTCTTACACCTTCGCAACAGCCGCCGTCGTGGGGATTTATTTCGCCATAATTGCTCTGATCGGCGAACTGTTTCACCGGCCCGGTTTGTCCACTGGCCCCGCCGGCGGCATCATCGCCATCGTCGTCGCCGCGTTTCTGATCGAGCCCTTGCGCGAGTGGGTGCAGACGCGCCTCGACCGTTTCTTCTACCGCGATCGCCTCGACTACCGGCGCACGCTCATAGAATTCGGCCGCGCGCTCACCAACGAAGTGCGTCTGGAACCGCTCGTCGGCTCGGTACTCGATCGTGTTTCCCAAACCCTGCTGGTTGATCGCCTCGCCGTGTTTTTGGAAGATCCCGCATCGCCCGGGCAGTTCGTCCTTTCGCGCTCCATGGGCTTGCGCCCAGAAGGCCCGCTCAATTTGTCGTTCCTGGACCCCGCTCGTCCGGCGTTCGAGCGCGGCTGCCTGTTCTTCGAATCGGCGCGCGCTGCCATTCAGGAATCCGAATCCGTTCGGCGCACGCTCGAAGAGCTTGACCTGAATTATTTCATTCCTTGTCGCTTCCGCGAACGAACCGTCGCGATTCTTGGCCTCGGCAAAACCGTGGACGGCGATTATCTCTCGAGTGACGACCTCGAGCTGCTTTTCACCATCGCCGGATACGTGGCCATCGCCATTGAAAACGCCGGCCTCTATCATTCCCTGGAACAAAAGGCGATGCAGATCGAGCGCCTGAAGGATTTCAGCGAGAATATCGTCGAGTCTCTCAAAATCGGCGTCGTCACCGTGGACCTCGAAGACCGCGTCGAATCCTGGAATCCGCAGCTCGAGGATTTACTTTCCATTCCGCGCGCCGAAGCGCTCCAGCGCCGCCTGCCCGAAGTCTTGCCGCAGGATCTTGTTGCCGAGATCACTTCCCGCGCGGCCAGCGATCATGTTTCCGGCATCTACAAGTTCCGCCTCAACACGCAAGCCGGCCGTCACCTCGTAATCAACGCGTCCATCGCGCCTCTGGTCGGCAAGAATGGCGCGCGCCTCGGCCGCCTGATCCTGCTCGACGACATCACCCAGCGCGTTCGCCTGGAAGATCAGATGGTGCAGACCGAAAAGCTCACTTCGCTCGGCCTGCTGGCGGCCGGCGTGGCGCACGAGGTGAATACGCCGCTCGCGGTGATTTCGAATTACATTCAAATGCTCGCCAAGCAGATTCCCGCGGACGATCCGCGCCAGAAGACCATCGAGCGCATCGTCAAACAAACTTTCCGCGCCAGCGAAATCGTAAATAATCTTCTGAATTTCTCGCGCACTGGCGCCGCTGAATTCATCGAAGTGGATATCAACAACGTGCTGGAAGAGACCCTCACGCTGGTCCAGCATCCCTTCAAGACAGCACGAGTGAATGTCGTCAAGAATTACAACGAACAATTGCCGCCGGTGCTCGGGTCCATCACCCGCTTGCAGCAAGTCTTCCTGAATCTTTTCATGAACGCGCGCGACGCCATGCCGCAGGGTGGCCTGCTCGAAGTTCGTACCGGAGCGCAAAACGGCTCCGTCGAAATAGAAGTAACAGACACGGGCTCGGGGATTTCTCCCGAGCACCTCCACCGTATTTTCGATCCATTCTTTACAACCAAGGCCACCGGACGGGGCACCGGGCTGGGTCTTTCGGTGAGCTACGGCATCATTAAAGAGCACGCCGGCAAAGTCGACGTACGCTCAACTCCGGGCAAAGGAACGTCCTTCCGTCTGGAGTTTCCCGTAGCCAGGAAGCCCGTCCATGCCTAGAGGTTCGATTCTTGTTGTTGATGATGAAATAGAAATCAGGGAAGGACTCGAAGCACTTCTCACTTCCGAAAGCTTTCAAGTGACTCTCGCCGAAACGGGCGAGGCCGGCCTGCAGAAGCTCGAAGATCAGCCCTTCGATCTGATGCTGCTGGACGTCAGCCTGCCCGATCGCAACGGCCTGGAATTGCTGCGCGAAATTCGCCGCCGCGATCCGCAACTCTCTGTCATCCTGATCACCGCGTTCGGCTCGATTGACATGGCCCGTGCGGCCTTCAAGGGCGGTGCGCAGGATTTCATCACCAAGCCGTGGTCCAACGATGAATTGATCGCGCAGATTTCTCTGGCGATCGAGGGCCGCCGCTTGCGCGACGAAAACGTCCAGCTCAAGCGCGCCCTGAAGCAGCGCTACAATTTCCCGAACATCATCGGCAAGAGCGACAAGATGCAGGCCGTGTTCGACCTCGTCACCCAGGTCGCGCCTTCCCGCTCCACCGTTTTAATCTCGGGCGAAAGCGGCACCGGAAAAGAGGTCATCGCCAAGGCCATCCATTCCGCTTCCACGCGCGCCGACAAGGCGTTCATCCCCATCAATACCGGTTCGATTCCCGTGGACTTGCTCGAATCGCAGCTTTTCGGCCATGTGAAGGGCGCATTCACCAGCGCCGTCGCATCCAAAAAAGGCCTCTTCGAAGTGGCCGATCAAGGCACGATTTTCTTCGATGAAATCTCGACCATCGGCCCCGAAACCCAAGCCAAGCTTCTGCGCGTAATTCAAGAGCGCGAATTCATGCGCCTGGGCGGCACCGAAACCATTAAAGTTGACGTGCGCATCCTCGCCGCCTCCAACGAAGATCTCAGCAAACTGGTGCGCGAAGGCCGTTTCCGCGAGGATTTATTTCATCGCTTGAACGTCATCTCGCTGCACCTGCCGCCGCTGCGCGATCGCAAGGAAGATATCCCGCTGCTCGTCGAGCGCTTCCTCGGCCAGTTTTGCACCGACAATGGCAAGCCGCCGCGCGTTTTTACGCATGGCGCCATGAAACTGTTGATGGACTACGACTGGCCCGGCAACGTGCGCGAACTCGAAAACGTAGTCGAGCGCGCCGTCGTTCTCTCCACCCAGGAAGCCATGGACGCCGACATTCTCCCCGAAAGCGTTCGTACGCGCGAAATCGTACGCGGCGTTCGCTTGCAGCTCGCGGAATTTTTGCCGCCGCTTCCCGGACAGGTGGGCGGCCCGGGCACCGCGCCTTCGCTTTTTGAAATTCTGGAAGAAGTCGAGCGCCGCATCATCGTGGACATGCTCGAGCGCACCAACTGGAATCAGACGGAAGCCTCCGAGCGTTTCCAGGTCCCGCTCTCCACGCTGAACCAGAAAATCAAACGCCTCGGCATCGAAACCCGCCGCCGCAGCATGCCTTCGCGCGGCGCAGCCGCCTTCGGCGAAGACCCCGCCGAATTCGCCGCCGGCAAATAGTCGTTCTCGTACCGAGCGTATGGGGGGCCGTGTCACGCTGTGCCGGCATCTGCTTTGCCTTTGTAGCGGCCCGCTTCAGCTGGGCGCCTTGGACGTTGCTTTTGACTTTGTAGCGGCCGGTGCAGATTTATCGAACCGGGCAGCCGTTGGTTCTGTGTTGTTTTTGCAGCAGCGCAACTAGTTGCACCATTTGCGTCGCGGCGTTTTTCCACAGACTATTCAGCAGCTGAAGTTCCGTCGGTGCCTTGGACTCGACACTCGGATAATTCCGAGACTTCAAGCTTCGGCATATCTTCAATCCCTGTGTAAAATTGGCCTCGCCGAAACATCGCGAAGCTCGACGCGAATAACCCCCGGGAGAAATCTCGCTGGCCCAGCCCATCCAATCGCACTCCCAATCGCCGCAATCAACAACCGGAGACCTCCGCCGTCAACTCGGTGTGGGCTCGGCCGCCGCAGCCGTCGCGGGCGAGGCGATCGCCGTCGGCATCTTCCTCACTCCCGCCGGCATGGCCAAATCGCTCGCCTCCCCGTTCTGGCTGCTCGTGGTCTGGCTCGCCGTCGGCGCCATGACGCTTAGCGGCGCGCTCTGCTACGGCGAACTGGCGGGCCGTTTCCCCAGCGCGGGCGGAGCTTACGTCTACCTGAGGGAATGTTTCGGCCCACGCACCGCTTTTCTTTACGGCTGGATGTGTCTGCTGGTCCTCGACCCCGGCCTCACGGCGGCATTCGCGACCGGTTTCGCCGCATACGCGGCCTATATTTTTCACTGGCCGCCGCTCATCATAAAAGTCGCCGCCGTTGCCGCCATCTGGGCGATCTGCGTCCTGAATATTTTCAGCACGCGCATCAGCGCCAGCTTTCTCCGCTGGATCACCTGGCTGAAATTTGCCGTACTCGCCACTCTCACCGTCTGGGCGCTGGTATTTCGCCTGGGTTCCTGGTCGAATTTCGTACCGTTCGTCGCGCAGCGTCCCGGCGCGCTGCCACTCGCGCCAGCTCTCGGGGCCGCCGTAGTCGGCGCGTTCTTTTCTTTCGGCGGCTGGTGGGACGCTACAAAAATAGCCGGCGAAGTGCGCGATCCCGGCCGAACGCTCCCGCGCGCTCTCGTCGTCGGCGTTCTCGCGGTCACCTCCGTGTACGTCATCATCAGCGCCGTCTTTATTTATCTGGTGCCCATCGAAAAAGTCGCCTCCGATGGCACCTTCGTCGCACAAGCCGGCGAAGTCCTCTTCGGCCCCACGGGAGGAATTATTTTTGCCGCGATCGTTGTGGTGTGCGTGCTGGGCAGCCTCGCCGCGTTCATGATGTCTGCGCCGCGCGTGTATTACGCCATGGCTCGCGACGGCGTGTTTCTGAAATCCGTCGCGCGCGTTGACCCGCGCTTCGGCACCCCCGCCCGCGCCATCGCCATTCAGGGCTGCATCGCCGCGCTTTTGGCGGCACGGGGCTCATTCGAGCAGATCATTTCGTATTTCTTTTTTGTCACCGTGCTTTTTCTGGGACTCACTGTCGCCGGCCTGTTCGTAATCCGCCGCCAGCCGCGACCGAGCGAAACCATCATCCTCACCGCCGGTTATCCCTTCACGCCGATTGCGTTCCTCGCGCTGCTAGGTATCATGTTAATTCTGCTTGCCACCCGCAGTCCGCGCGAGGCCGCACTGGGTTGCGCCGTAGTGCTGGCAGGTTGGCCCGTACATGTCCTGAGCCCGAAGTTGCTCAGCTGGATTCGCAAACGTCGCGCCGCGAAAGGAGGACTCGATGTCCCGGGATGAAAAAGACAAGCTACAGCCTGCCAGCGCACTTCCGGATCCTTCCGCTCGAAAGCATCCCACAAAAATCCGCATCAGCGAAGACGCAGAAGCCGCCGGTGAAGTAGCCACAGCCTACGATTTCTGGCGCGCTGGCTCCGGACGTCAGCAAGTCCCGGGCATCATCAAATGTTTTGGCGCGCGTCCCGATTTTCTTCGCCAGGTCGTCGAATTCTCGAACAAACTCCACTTTTCCGAAGGCCATCTCACCCGACGTCACAAGGAGATGATCGCCAGCTACGTTTCCTTTCTCAATCGCTGCCCGTATTGACTCGATAGCCACGCTTACTTCCTGCGGGTTCAGGGAGCCACCGATCAGTGCGTAGCCGCAATTCTGGAAGGCAAACTCGATGAGGCCGGCCTGACGCCCGCCGAACGCGCTTTAATGGTTTACGTCGAACAAATTACCGAAGACGCCGCGCGCTCCACCCACGCTGACGTGCAGAAATTGCGCGATGCCGGATGGAAAGAAGACCAAATCGCCGAAGCCGTCTACATTACCGCGCTATTCGCGTTTTTCAATCGCGTAGCCGACGCCTTCGGCGTCCCCTCGCAGGATTATCTAAGCAAAGGAAGAATGACCCCGTAGAGCCGGTAGGTCGAATCCTTCCCAGGACTTACGAAACTAACGGTCGCCCCGCAATTCCTTCGAGGATGCGAAACGGAGCCGCTTCCGGCGCCACCAGCGCGTTGGGCGGAATCAGAAACGTCTGCTCGACGGCGTATTGCCCGCTCAGCGCCGCGTGCGCCACGCCATCGGTAAATACCACCCAAGTCGCCAGCGGCGGAAATTCCATTCGAATTTTCGGGCAATCCGCCTGGAACGCGCTGTTCTCCTTCAGATAATCGTGGAACCGCAGCATGAACATGTCGTACGGCGTGCGGCTCATCGTGCCGATGCCGAGTTTCGCTCCCAGGCTCTGCACCGTGCGCCCCAAAAAAGAATCGTCCTCGGCGATTTGCTGCAGCCCCGCGGCCTTTGCGTACTGCCGCGCCAGGGCGTCGAAACTCTCCGTGGTGGTCCACACGCGCGGCCGGGTAGTATTCAAATTCGTGAATACGCGCAAAATTCGCCCGCCCCTTGTGGGGCGGCTGGGAAACGCATCCACGTGCAGCAGATCATTACGCTTGTGCACGGGTAGATCGCGGTTTTCTTCTTCCAGCGGACGAAAGCTCGCGAAATCCAGGTTCCATTTGCCGCTGTAGGGCGAAAGGAATTTCCCTACGAACTCGATGATCTGCGCGCTGCAATTCCGCATGATCGTATGCAGCCGCGCCACGGTTTCCGCGTCCCCGGAAACCCCGCGCAAAATATCCTCGCTCGGCCGGTACGAAACGTTTTTGTGCAACCGCAGCTCGGTCCATTGCTGTTCGCGCAGAAATTGCTGGTCCGCGACGGGCAAATGAAACGGCAGCTCGCGGAAAAAGAGAATCTGCCCGCGTTCGGCCAGCTCGCAATAGGCCCGCGAGCGCGCTTCCTGCTGCTCGGCGCCCATCCAGCCGGCCGGGTACTTATAGTCTTCGACCATGATCCACGGCAGATTCTGCATCGCCTTACTTCTTGCCGCTTCCCGTCGCCACGTACCCGGGCGGCAGCAGCGTTGTGCTCAAATCCAGTCCCGAGAGGTCCACGCCTTCCAGATTTGTTTCGCGCAAAATCGCCGTTCGCATTTCCGCGCCACTAAAATCAGCTCCGCGAATTTCCGCGCTCCGAAAATTTGCCGCGCCGAAGTTCGCTCGTCGCAAAATCGCGTGCCGCAAATCTGTGCGGAACAATTCCGCGCCGCCCACCAGCGCTTCCGTCAAATCCGCACCCTCCAGATTCGCTTCGGTCAGATCCGCCTTACGCAGATCGGCGCGCCGCAGCTTGGCCTTGCTCAGATTCACCGAAGAAAGCCGCGCGTTGTAGAGCCGCGCCCCTTCCAGATTCGCGCCCTGGAAATTCACCAGGTCCAGATTCATGTTCTCCAGATTTACGCCCTTCAGGTCCGCACCGGAAAGATCCGCGCGCGCGCCGGTCTCGTCGCCGCGCACGAATCGCTGATGCGCCTCGATAATCTCCGATACCCGTTTGCCCTTGTGCCGAATGCTCTTGGGAGATTTCACACCACTCCTTTCAATGCCGCCCGAATTCCCGCAATCCTCAAATGCTTCAAGAACGTCGCTTACCGTCAAATTTTACTAGAATTTGCGCGCGGTCGCGCTAGACATGCAGAATTTCGGTGCTGTCTGGCGGAAAGGATAGGCCTTTGTCGCGATATTCATCGGCGATCATTGCAAAAACTTTCTCCAGCTCGGCTAGAGCTGCTCGGCACGTTTCCATCAATCAGTAGCAGCCCGATAGCGCGGGGATTTCCGCGACCCAGGAACCATCCTCCTGGCGAGACGGTACGGTTTTGAAGTTGTCGATGGTCCTAGCCCCTCTGCCAGAAACCCAAGTATATCATGGACGAAAGTGGGAGATTTTATTGCTGACTTCGAACTTGTGGTACCGTCGAGCTATGGGTCCGCTTTTCCGCGTCGTTTGCAGCTGCAACCGAAATGCCGCGGCGATACTTCTGCTCGCGGCAGTAACCTGTTTCTTTTTTGCGACGCAAGCCGCCGCGCAGCAGGTTCAAGACGCGCCCACCGAGGAAGTCGTCGTAAACTTCGCGGCTGGCCGCGTTGTCATCGCCGTCGTCAAAGACTCCATCCTCATCGGCACGATCGAAAATCCAATCGAGCCGGGAACCCACCCGCCTATTCCGGTGGCGATGAACCGCACCCGCGCCGGCATCCTGCTAGGCGCTGTGGATTGGTTTTCGCCCTCTTCGCAGCTTCAGCTCGCGCGCCTCGACACCGAACTACCGCACCTCCACGGACATTTCGCCGCGTCGAACCCGCGCATCAACCAGGTACAAACGACCGCCGAAGCCACCGACCTCGAAGCACTCGGCCAGAACCTGTTTGAACGCATGAATACCGTCGCCGGCGATCTCCACGGCAAGCTCGATTGGCCGCCGGCTGAGCCCGTAGCGCAGCTCATTCTCGCCGACTATCTGCAAGGTTATGGCCCGGAAGTGTGGCAGCTCAGCTTCAGCTTAACTCAAGAAATGCAGCGCCTGGACTACTACGACACGCACATCTCGCATCCCGCGTATCTGCAGAGCTGGCCCCCCGAGAAGGGCCAGCCGCACACGCTTCTGGAGTTTCAGTATCCGCCCGAAAATGCAGCGCCGACTCTGCTGGATTTGCTGCGCCAAAAAGATCCGCGCCTGGAAAAGCTCTGCGCTTCCGACACCAAAATGCGCGAAGTCGCGGACCAATTCCTGACAGGTCAAAGCGGTAAAATCACTGCAGCGGACGCCACGCAATTTCTGCGCGCCGCGCTGATGGTTTTGGCTCCGCCAAACGCTCGCCAAACGATGGCGTCCATCGGCCTCGATACAGGCTTCGATTGGATTCTCCGCCCACCCCCTGAACCGAAGAGAGCCACCTCGCAGGCAGAGGAGGAAAGGCCGGCCGACGCTCCTTCGCTGTTGAAAGGTTCGTCGCCGCAATAAATCAACTTGAAAAACTGCTGCACCGTACGGCCAGCGCCCTAATTTCCCGGGCAATCATCCCCCATTCGCGTCGTCATCCTCGGGAGCCGAGTGACGAAGGACCTCGCTTGGCCATTGACGACCGGCGGGGCGGAAAGCGCCGGGCACGGTTAATGAATACGCCTACTTCCGGTCCGCAAGCTGCTGCTGCAAACGCGCATTCTTCTCCGTCACCGACCGCGCCAATTCTTCCTTGTGCTCCACCAATTTTCGCGCAATAGCCGGATCCGACAAGCCCAAAATCTCAGCCGCGAAGATCGCTGCATTCACCGCGCCGGCCTTATCAATCGCCATCGTAGCCACGGGTATTCCGCCCGGCATCTGCACCGTCGAAAGCAGCGCATCCAAGCCGTTCAGCGAACTGGTCCCCATCGGCACGCCGATCACCGGCAAAGTCGTGTTCGCGGCGATCACTCCCGCCAGATGCGCCGCCGCGCCCGCCGCCGCGATGAGCACTTTCAATCCGCGAGTCTGCGCCGTAGTAGCATATTCATGCGCGCGCACCGGCGTGCGATGTGCAGACATGACCTCCATCTCATATCCAATTCCAAACTTATCGAGCACTTTTCCTGCTTCGCTCATTACCGGCAAATCCGTGTCTGATCCCATCAGCACGCCTACGCGCACTTCCCGCTGCTTGTTCGCTGTCATCGCCTGGATTCTCTCGCTTCCCTATCGTTAGTGCTCACGTTCACTCCAACCGACGTCAGCACTTCGATTCGGTCGCCTTTCCGGATCATTCCTGCTGTTTTCACGCAGCACAGCCATCCCCTCTGACCCTTCAACGCCTGCTGCAGTCCCATGCGAATCTCGTCCATCCGTGCGCACGGGTTGCATGGTCCGGTAACCTCCAAAACGCAGCTCCCGATCTCGAGCACGCAGCCGGTCGCCAGCGATCGTAAATCGAGCCCGCGCGTAGTTATGTTCTCCTTCACAACGCCCGGAGCCAATCCCAGCTTGTCCAAGGTTTCCCGGTCGATCAAAGATACCTGTCGTTTGCTCCCCGGGCGACCGTGAATGCACCCTTTGAACCCTTTGTCTTTAATCACTTCGACATCGGAAACCTCGCGCATCGGAAAGCGGTGGACCAGACAGGTAAATAAGTGTAGCACTTCACCCATTCGCACGGACCTCCGCCACCTTCGCCTGATTCGAGTCGTATAAGCCAATGTCCTTTCTATAGTGCGCTCCCGGAATGTCAATCCTACTGGCCGCGTCGTAGGCAATCCTGCGTGCCTCTGGCAGAGAATTACCGACTGCAGTCACGCCAAGAATTCTCCCACCACTTGTGTAGTAGTTATTCTCTTCGTGTCGAGTTCCCGCGTGGAACACCACCACTCCCCGGGCCTTCTCAGCTTCCTCCAAACCTCCGATTGATTTGCCCAAGACCGGTTGCGAGGGGTAGCCCTCGGACGCCATTACTACGCACACGCTAGCTCCCCGGATCCACTTCGCACTCGAACCATCGAGCTTTCCCCGCGCTGCGTCCATGCACGCTGCCGCAAAATTGAAATCAGCCCGCAGCAAAATCGCCTGCGTTTCCGGATCGCCCAGCCGGCAGTTATATTCCAGAACCTTCGGGCCATCCTGCGTGAGCATCAACCCAAAAAAAATAAATCCGCGATACTCCATTTCCTCTTTGCGCAATCCTGCCAGTGTCGGACGAACGATTTCTTCCAGGATTTGTCGCTCGAGCTCGCGCGTCAACATTCCGTCCGTCGAATAGGTTCCCATGCCGCCGGTGTTCGGTCCCTCATCGTTATCAAACGCGCGTTTGTGATCCCGAGTCGGCGCCAGCGGAATAAAATTCGTCCCATCAGTCAAAATAATGTACGAAAGTTCTTTGCCGGCGATTGCTTCCTCGAGCAGCACACGTTTTCCCGCGTCGCCGAATTCGTCTCCATTCATCAGCCGTTCGATAAATTCCTGTGCGTCGCTCGGCGCCGAAGTCACCAGCACGCCTTTGCCCGCACAAAGCCCGTCCGCCTTCACAACGAGCGGCCATGCGACGGACTTGAGCTTCGCACAAGCCGCACGCGCCGATTCAAACGCGCCATACACACCGGCCGTCGGAATTCCGTTGCGCGTCATGAACTCCTTCGCGAAAATCTTGCTGCCTTCCAGTTGCGCCGCCATTTTCGGCGGGCCCAGAATCGCCAAGCCCCGCTGCTTGAATTCGTCCGTGATACCCTGAACGAGCGGTAATTCCGGCCCCACAATCGTCAGATCCGCACCCAGCTTCGTTGCTAGATCCGCGGCAGCTTCGACGTTGCCGACGTTCAGCGGCACGCATTCGGCGTCGCGCGAAATCCCGCCATTGCCGGGCGCGCACCATATTTTTTCCACGCTCGCACTTTGCCGCAACTTCCACGCAATCGCGTGCTCGCGTCCGCCGCCGCCAATGATCAGAATTTTCATGATGGGTGTTCGCAGGAACAGGAACAAGAACGATACGGCGGTGCGTCCGGCGCTGTCAACTCCTGTAACCATTCATTCGCGGTTCGGCTTGCTTCCATCGTCGTAAAAGTGTTTTCATTTACCATCATGCATTGGGATTTTGCGCTCATTTTGCTTTTTCTCGGCATCGCCGTGCCGGTGCTCGGACGTCGACGCGTGCGCCAGTTGATGCAAATGCCCAGCACCACAAAAGTGGATCGCCTCTCTCTGTACGCTTCCACTCTCGCGTTTCAATGGATCGCCGCCGGCGTGATCTTATGGCGCAGCAACGCGCACCAAATTCGCGCCAGCCAACTTGGCTTGGCCATTCCCAATGCACCGCTCGCAGTCAGCACCGCGGTTGTGCTTGCTGCGTTGATTCTCCTCAATCAAATTATGGGCTTACGGCGGCTCGTCGCGCAGCCTGAAAGAATTCACGGAATTCTCCCGCAGCTTGCGTTGAAACTTTTTCCGCAAGACGACGTGGAACGCCTCGCCTTTTTTGCCTTGGTCACAACGGTCGCATTGTGCGAGGAACTGATTTATCGCGGTTTCCTCCAGCGCGTCTTTCAGGATTGGTCACAAGGCTCGGTCGTTGCGGCCGTCATCGGCTCAGCCGTATTCTTTGCTCTCGCGCATCTGTACCAAGGGCGCCGCGGGCTGGTTTCTACACTCACGATCGGGCTTCTGTTCTCCGCCATACGGGCATGGACGGGCACGCTGCTCGCCTGCGTCGTCGCACATTTTGTGGCAGATATTACCGTGGGCATGCTCGCGCCGGGCCGGTTGCGTGCGGGACTGGCGAAGATGGATCCGCAAGCATATGAAAATAAGTCAGATACTTGTTAGCCAAATTACCACACAAACTATATGTGTAGTATATAGCCGTGAACCAGCTATCCAATCACACCATCCAAGCGACTCTAACGCCATACGGCGTTACGGCGAGCGAGCTGCTTTGCGATCAGATTCGCGCGTATATAGACCTCCTGCTGCGGTGGAATCAAAAGATCTCTCTGACCACGGTCACTGATTCAACCGAAGTCCTGCGCTTTCATTTTGGTGAGAGTCTCTTCGCTGCCGGGACCGTCCCCATACGGCATGGTCGGCTCGCCGACGTTGGCTCCGGTGCAGGGTTTCCTGCCGTACCAATCCGTATGGTTTCCGAAGACCTTAGCGCGATTCTTGTCGAATCCAACCAGAAGAAGGCGACTTTTCTCGCGGAAGTCGTGAGAGAACTTGACCTAAAAAACGTCGAAGTTCGCAGAGGCCGTATGGAAGATATCCTCCTGAAGGGCGAAAATATCGATTTTGTCACCGCCCGGGCCCTTGGAATTGACGATGACTTCCTAGCGTGGTCGCGTAGCGCTCTACATTCGGATGGTTCGTTAGTTCTATGGCTCGGATCTGCGGATGCTGGAAGCATTTCTCAGAATGCAGGATGGAAGTGGTCTGGTCCGATTCGTATTCCGCAATCTGATCGCAGAGTTATCCTTCTAGGCTCAAAAATCTAGGTGCGCGAAAGTTGTTCCACGTGGAACAACCGCGTGTGGTCTTCAGTGTTTCACGTGGAACGCTTACTATCTTTACTGTTTCACGTGAAACATCTTGCCTCGCATTAAAACTCTCTGCTACATTTGCGCCGCACTCGGGGGAACAGCCGTTGGCTCGCGTCATCGCCATAACAAATCAAAAAGGTGGAGTAGGTAAGACCACAACCGCCGTAAACCTCGGCGCCTCGCTAGCCGCGTCCGAACAACACACTTTGGTAATTGACTGCGATCCTCAAGGCAATACAACCAGCGCCCTTGGATTCCCGAAAGACCCAGCCCGTCGCACGTTATATCAAGCGCTAATGCTGGACGAACCAATCGAACGGATAATCCTGGACGCACAGGTAGAAGGTCTGGATCTGATTCCATCCGATAAAAATCTCGTAGGTGCCGCCGTCGAGTTAGTTAATCTGGAAAATCGCGAATATCGGCTCAAGGCCCTCGTTGCAGGCATCCAGGCACGTTACAACTACGTCCTGATCGATTGCCCGCCATCACTCGACCTTCTCACTCTCAATGCTCTCGCAGCCAGCGATTCGGTGCTGGTCCCGATTCAATGCGAATACCTAGCCCTCGAAGGGGTATCTGAGCTTCTGGACACTCTGATGCGCCTGCGCCGCACCATAAATCCATCGCTCGCGATCGAGGGCATTCTCCTTACTATGTACGACGACCGCACCACGCTATCGAAGCAAGTTGCCGCCGATCTACGAAGCTTTTTCGGCGCTCAAGTATTCGAAACGGTCATTCCTAGAAATGTGCGCCTCGCAGAGGCGCCAAGCCACGGCATGCCAGTAATGTTCTACGACATACATAGTAAGGGCGCAGAAAGCTATATCCAACTTGCCAAGGAGGTTATCGCAAATGCCCAGAAACGCGTTGGGCAGGGGATTGAGCGCGCTGATTCGGGAGCCGGATCCGGCAGTAGCGGCACCAGCGCCTCCGCCGCCGCCGGAGCTGGCTCCGTCGGCTCAGCCAGCACGTCCGACGACAGTGGGGGCAACGGCGGCAGCAGTGGCTCCGGCACCGTCTGAAGGCCTGTTTCAAACAGATATTGATCTAATTGACCCGAGCCCCTATCAACCTCGTACTCGCTTCCGCGAAGAAGCGCTCGACGAGCTTGCTCGCTCCATTCATTCCAGCGGCATCGTTCAACCGCTCGTGGTCCGCAGGATTGCCGGCCGCTTCCAGCTGATCGCCGGCGAACGCCGCTGGCGCGCAGCGCAGCGCGCGGGCCTGCTCCGTGTTCCGGTCGTCGTCCGAGATGTCTCGGAGGAGATGGCGCTGGAGATGACGCTGGTGGAAAACCTCCAGCGCGAAGATCTCAACCCGATCGAGCAGGCGCACGCCTTTCAGCGCCTCATCGATGAATTTCACCTGACGCAGGAGCAGGTCGCAGAGCGCACCGGCAAGGATCGCGCCACAATTGCCAATGCTGTTCGACTGCTCAGGCTCGAAGAGCCAATCCAGGATCTGCTCGAGGAGGGCCGCATCACAGCAGGCCATGCCCGTGCACTCCTGGCCGTCGACGATCCCCAAGCTCGACTCACCATCGCTCGCCGGGTTGCGCGCGGAGGCATGACCGTTCGCCAGGTCGAGCGACTTGCGACGCGCAGTTCCAAGCCGCCTGTCAGCGCTCGGGTTTTCTCGGTGGACGCCAACACCAAAGCTGCTCTCGAGGAACTGCAACGTGAGTACGGCACACGCGTCCACATGCATCCGCGCCACGGTGCCAAACCGGGACAGTTAGTGTTTGAATACTACGACGATAGTGATTTGGCCCGCCTCTACGACCAACTCATGCGAAAATAGTGCTACGCGATTCACGTAGCGTGGGGAAACCGCATGGGTTGGTTTGACCGCAAACGACATGATTCCGGGGAGTGGACTGGCTTTCTCGACCAGGGCGTGAAGCTCGAAGGCCGGCTCGAGTGCGCCGGCACCTTTCGCATTGATTCCGCAATGAAGGGGACTCTGGTTTCGCACGAAACCCTGATCCTCGGCGAGCACGCCAAAGTCGAAGGCCAGATTGACGGTAACTATGTCATCATCGGCGGCCATTTCGACGGCACCATAAAAGCCTCCGGCAAAGTCGAAATTCAAACCAAAGCCATCGTCACCGGCGAAATCCATACGCCGTGCCTCATCATGGAACCTGGTGCTATCTTCGACGGCCGCTGTCACATGCTCGCCGCAACCGAAGCCTCCAAGCCCATCACCATTCCGATACGTTCGGCTGCCGCCCACGCATAGCCCGCGCCCTGATTCTGGCTACTCCGTCCCTGTTGACCGAATGTGAAGTACGCACCACGCAACCGTCGCGCGCTATAATCATCCAATCGGTTCCACGGAGAAATGACATTGGCGGAACAAGTTCGGCTCACCACCACCGCAAAGGCCGCAGGCTGCGCTGCAAAATTAAGTCCCAGCATTCTAGACGCGGTGCTCAAACGCCTTCCGCCGCAGCTCGATCCCAACGTGATCGTCGGCTTCGAAACCAGCGACGACGCAGCCGTCTATCGCCTCAGCGAGGATCTAGCCATCGTGCAAACCGTGGATTTCTTCACGCCGATCGTGGACGATCCCGAGCTTTTCGGGCAGGTGGCCGCCACCAACGCGCTCAGCGATGTGTACGCCATGGGCGGCCGTCCGATTTCCGCGCTCACCATCTTGGCATTTCCGACTGCCGGCGCGCCCGAAGTTCTGGAACAAATCTTGCGCGGCGGTTTGGCAAAAATGGCGGAGGCGAATTGCACGGTCGTGGGTGGCCATTCGATTCGCGACGATGAACTGAAATTCGGCTACGCTGTCACTGGCGTCATCCATCCGCAACGAATCTGGAAAAATGTTGGCGCGCGTCCTGGCGATATTTTGGTTTTCACTAAGGCAATCGGCACAGGCGTGATTTCGACGGCCTTAAAACAGGGCCAAGCCGAAGCAGCCTGGGTCGCGGGCGCCACCGCATCGATGACCCGCCTGAATCGTGACGCCGCCGAAGCGCTCCATGAAATTGATACAGCGCAGGCGTCGGAAGCGCGTCCGATTCACGCCGTCACAGACGTCACGGGCTTTGCGCTCCTCGGCCACGCGCGCGAAATGGCCATCGGCAGCGGCGTCTCCATGAAACTGGACCATGCGCGCATGGACTATCTTCCGGGAGCCATCGAGGCGGCTCGCCGCGGCTTCTTCTCCGGCGGCATGAAGAATAACCGCGCATTCGTCGAAAGTTGCACCGCGTTTGCTCCCGGCGTTCCCGACGAATTCCGCGCGCTGCTCTTCGACCCACAAACGTCCGGCGGTTTGCTCGCCGCGGTCGCTCCGGATTCCGTCGACGCAACGCTGGCCGCACTGCACCGCCGCAATGTCCCCGGCCGCATCGTCGGAGAGGTTACCGCCAGGCGCTCTCCGCTTCTCGAAGTCGTTTGATTTCCGCGCAATCGTGTACACTCTTACTTTTTCGAATCACTCATGGACACCATAACTCACGGAATCGTCGGCGCACTCATCGCTAAAAGTTTTTTCTCCGAACGTAACGGCCGCGTCGCAACTATTGCCGCGACCGTAGGCGCGATGTTTCCCGATGTTGATGTCGTGCAGGAAATTGTCTCCAGCGATCCTCTGGCGATCGTGAAATATCACCGCGCGATCACGCACTCTTTCGTCGCGCTGCCATTTTTCGCAGCACTTCTCGCATGGCTCACTCGCGTGGGCTTCGCGTTCGCAAGGAAACGCTGGGACCTTCGTGAATGGGAAGCACCTCCGTTAGGAATTCTCTTCATCATCTACGCTATCGCAATCGCAAGCCACATTTTCCTCGATGCGATGACTTCTTTCGGCACTCGCATCTGGTATCCACTTTCGCAGGAACGTGTCGCCTGGGACCTGCTGTTCATCATCGATTTCTCTTTCACCGCAATTGTCTTGCTGCCGCAGGTGGTCGCCTGGATTTATTCCGATCGCGACAAATTTTTCGCCCGAGCCCTTTCCCTGTGGGTGCTATTCACGCTCTGCGCTTTCGGCGCGTGGAAAATCGCCGCCGCGGTGGGATTTCCCTTTCATCTGTGGATCGTGATTGTCGTCTGCGCCATCATCGCTGCGCTGTTTTTTCTTCCAGCCTTTCGCAACGCGGGCTTCCGCATCACCACCGCGCATTGGTGCCAGACCGGCTGCGCCGTAATGCTCTCCTATCTTTTCGCCTGCAGCGTCGCCCATCATGCCGCGCTCCTGCGCACCAGAAATTTCGCAGCCGCGAATCACATCCCCATTGACCGCATCGCAGCCCTCCCGCTGCCACCTTCGCTGCTCGATTGGGGCGGCGTCATTCGCACCACCGACGGCGTTTACCAATCGCGCTTCGATCTGCGTGATTCCGCCGCGCCGGTTTTCGCTTTCAGCGCCGATTCTCCGCCAAACGAATTTGTCGCCCGCGCTCTGATGCTTCCCGAAGTTCAGCTCTATTGGTCCTTCGCGCGTTTTCCGGTGATTCGCACTTCCGGCGAGCCTGGCCGCCACTACGTGGATTTCAACGAGCACCGTTTCATCACGCGCAATCGCCGCGGCCCCGCTCCGTTTTCCTATCGTGTAGTATTTAATGACGCTGGCGAACCCATCGAGGAAGGCTGGCAGGCCGATGGCATGGACGTGCGGCGCCTAGTCAAAATTGCGCCGACTCATACGGGGAACGTGCGATGAAAATCCTGATCTTCAGCGATATTCACGGCGACTTGCGCGCTCTCGAGCGCGTCGTTGCGCGGCCCGCCGACATTTACATCGCCGCGGGTGACCTCTGCAATTTCAGTAAAGGGCTCGAACGCTGCGCCCCGATTCTGCAGCCGCTCGGCGAGCGCCTCTTCGTCTTGCCGGGAAATCACGAAACGCACGAACAAACGAAAGCTTTTTGCCAGCAGCATGGCTTCGTGGATTTTCATCGCCAGTCCAGAATACTCAATGGCACGAATTGGGCTGGCCTTGGCTACAGCAACATCACTCCATTCAAGACGCCCGGAGAATATTCCGAAGCCGAAATCGCCGCGGCCCTGGCGCCATTCGCGAGCCTGGAAAAACTCTACCTCGTAGTTCACTTCCCTCCGTTCGATACAAAACTTGACGAGTACGCCGCGGGTCAGCACGCCGGAAGTCCCACGCTGCGCGCCTGGGTCGAAAAAGAGAAACCTCTCTATCTATTCTGCGGGCACATCCATGAAACCGCGGGCATGAGCGATCGCTTGGGAACAACGCAATGTTTCAACGTCGGAAAGGAAGGCTACACAATTACCGTCTAGCCTGACTCGCTCCTAAACATGGTTGTTGAGTACGAGCACTGTTAACGGAAACGGGCAGAGCAGGGCCCGTGAAAGCCGGTGATACAGTCAAGTGGATCGGCATTCCAGCGGGGCTTTCCTATGACGACGAACTGCAAACTCGCTCGCTGTTTGAGAAATGCCTTGGGAAATCATTTTGCATCGTTGCCCTGGAGACTGTGGAGGGATTGTCTTACAAGCTCGTAAAATTAAACGTCGGTCCTATGCCGGGGAAAAGCGAATCGCTGGACAGGATCTGGGTAGAACCAGAGTAGCGGGAGATCGAAACTTCCTCGGACGAAGCGGACGCGCCCTAAACCAAGACGTGACTCACTCATCAGGTATCATTTTTTGTTGATCGGATAAATCACCAGTTGCCGCCGGTCGCCCACACCTTCGCTCATCGTCCGCACGCCCTGCGCACCGCTCAACTCCAAATGAATCAACCGTCGCTCGCGCGGTGACATCGGATTAAATCGAAACGGCTGGCCCGTTTCGCGCACGCGTTGCGCAGCCACCCGCGCCGAAAGCTTCAATTCCTCCAGCCGCAGCGAGCGATAGGCACCGCAATCGAATCGCACGCGGTCGTGCAGCCGCGGATCCAATCGCAGCCAACGATGCCCCACATGCTCCAGCGCCAGCAGCAATTCCGCGTTATGCTCCAGCAGAAAATCTTGATCCGTTCCGCTGAACGCGACCAGCACATCCTTGTCATCGGCGCCGCCATCGACTGTGGCCGGCGTCGAAATCTCAAACGAAATCTCCAGCCCCATCTCGCGCACCGCCAAATCGAGATAGCGCTGCAATTCCGGGATCGCGCGCTCCCCATCCAGCCGCGCTTCGCCTTGCGCGTGTTCTCTCGTGAAAGGCCGTTTCCCGGCCCCGCTGCGTTCGTCAGGCATCGATTATTTTCTTTTTGAACTTTCCCTTCGCGGGAAGCGGTTCTGATTTATTCAAATAATATTGCTGGCCGATTCCCACCAGGTTGCTCGTGAACATGTACAAATTCAATCCGCTGGAAAGCCGGAAGAAAATGAATCCCATCATCAGCGGCATCAGCGCCATCATTTTCTGTTGCGCCGGATCCGTGGTGGTCTGCGGCGTCATTTTGGTCATCAGGTACATCATAATGGTCATGCCGATCGGCAGAATATAATACGGGTCCATCGCCGAAAGATCGTGAATCCAGCCCATCCATGGTGCGTGACGCAACTCAATCGCGCCGTTCAACACCCGCCACAGAGCCCACCAGATCGGCATCTGAAACACCATCGGCAAGCAACTGCCCAACGGGTTGATACCTTCGCGGCTGTACACCGCCATCACTTCTTCGTTCATTTTTTTCTTGCGCGGATCGCTCATCGAATATTTCTTGTAGCGATCCTGAATCTGCCGGATTTCCGGGCCCACTTTCTGCATCTTCTGCATCGAACGCCAGCTCTTCATCTTCAGCGGAAACATTGCCAGGTTGATCACCAGGGTCATCAGCACGATGCACCAGCCCCAGTTCGTTACCTTGGTGTGCAGCGTCTGCAAAATCCACAGCAGTGGTTTCGCGATGACTCCGGTCCAACCAAAATTCACCAGTTCCGGCAGCGGCGGCTGGACCTTTTCGAGCAGCCCTAAATCTTTCGGCCCCACAAATACACGCACACGCAAAGCAGCGCCCGTCGTGGTCCCCGCCGCCATCTCCGCTTCCGGTTCGCTGGTTTGCTTGCCGTCAGCCGCGACGGAATGGTTCTGCATCCAGTGCCACAGCGAAATGTCCGTGCCATCCGGCAAAAATGCTGCCGTGAAAAATTGGTCCTCGACGCCCGCAAATTCCAGCGGCCCATACTGCACCGCGGGCTGGCTTTGATTTCCCGAAACTCCCAGCTTCTTGTACTGCAGCAAGTTCAACTTGCCGCCGGCTTTGTAATACACGGTGACGAGCTGCGCCGCGTTGTACACAGCCTTGTCGCCAAATCCGCCGCGCCAGGCCACCGCGACGGGCTGCGGTTTCCCATCCAGCGTCACCGCCACTTCCACCGTCGTTTCGTAATTAAAATCGAACGTCAGCTTCTTCCGAACGTCCAGATGCCCGTCGCTCCAGTGCATATCCACTTCCATCGGCGCATATAAGCCGGGGCTGGATACCGGCGGAACCAATGGACCTCTGCCGGGCTTCAACTCCGTCTTGTAGGCTACCGCGCTGGGAACAACGTGGGTTTCGATCTGATAGAGTCCTGCGTTCGCACTCGCCTGCTGTTGCGGGTCAGACAGCACCAGCGAAAACGGCCAGCCAAGTTCCTGCGCTACGCTGTCGTTCACCAAGTCCAGCGGCCGTGGCGGCTTCTGGTCGTCCATATATCTGTTCAGCTGCCAGGTTTTCACCACGCCGCCGCGGTTCGATAGTTCCACGCGGTACAGCGCGCTCTGCACCACCACGGTTTTCTCATCGCTGGCTTCCACCACGGCGGAATTTGCAGTTGCAGCTGTCGCGCTACTCGCGCTCGATTGCGCAGCTGCGCCGGACGATGAAGCGTTCCCTGTCGCTCCCGATTGCGCGGAACCCTGCTGCGAGCCTTGCTGGTTCAATGGCGCGGAAGTCTGCGATGGATTCGACTGCGGAGGTGGAACCGGTGGCTTGTAAAAGTGGCCCCAGGCGAAAAGAATCAGCAGCGACACAACTACGAACAGTATTCCGCGGACCTGGTCGGACATTTCCTTCACTGCGCGCGCTCCTTGACTTGCACCGCGCCATCGAATTGCGCGGCGCTGCGCAGCCAGGCCGCGTCCGAATCTACCGCGTCCGGCACCGGATCAAATCCGCCTTTGGTGAACGGGCGGCAACGTCCCAACCTCTTCAACGCCAGCCATGCTCCGCGGCGCGCGCCGTGCAGTGCAATCGCTTCCTGTGCGTAATTCGAGCACGAAGGATAAAACTTGCAGGCTCCGCCGAGAAAAGGCGAAAAGAAAATTTTGTAGAATTGCACCAGGGCCAGCAGCCACCACGCACTGAAAGTTTTCGTGGACGCGCGCGGATTCGTCGACGCTATTGCGGCGCCTTTGCGCTCGCAGGCATCAGTTTCAACAGCTCCGCTTGCAGCGCGGAAAATTCCGCGTTGGCGGCCGAGCTGCGTGGATGTATCACAATGTCCCATCCCGGGGCGATCTCCTGTCGGTGCAATCTTACTATTTCGCGGAGGCGTCGCCGGATTCGGTTGCGCCGGACCGCGTTACCCAGCGCCTTTTTGATGCTCCAGCCGAACCGGCTGCTGTCGAGGCCATTGGGACGAAGAAATAGCGTGAACTCGCGGCTGCTCCGGCGGCGCCCTTCGCGATACACCGCGTCGTATTCGGCGCGGCGCATCAAGCGAAAAGCGCGCGGAAAATCCAGCCGCGGCGCTTCAGACGCGCGTGAGGCTGTGGCGCCCTTTTTTGCGGCGTCCTGCAAGAACTTTCCGTCCACCCTGAGATTTCATGCGCTTGCGAAACCCGTGCTTCTTATGTCGGCGCCGCACATGCGGCTGAAAAGTGCGTTTCGGCAACGATCCTCTCCCTCGAAATTAAATGTCGCTGGCGCACTACGGCGAATCGCGCGCGCAATCGAAACAACCAGTCTAGACGACCTGCGCACCATGGTCAAGGAACCCTGCCGCGCGGTCGGTAGGCCTGAGATCCGGAAGTTTGTCGGAGCCCTGCATGGAAAGCGGGCAAAGAAGGGCGTTTTCATCACCACGGGTGTGTACTCAACAGACGCAACCGAGTATGTCAAGAATATAGAACCCAAGGCCGTACTTATCGACGGACGGCAGCTATCTGAGTACATGATCGATTTCAATATCGGAGTGGATCCCATGACAACTTACGAGATCAAGAAAATTGTCTCCGACCATTTCGACGAAGAGTAGCGGTGATCCGGGCTTTCCGCGCCATACGTCGTATCCTGCCGCGTTGACCACCCCGCATCCGTCCCCTACAATGAAAAGTGTGTGGCGTATGAAGCGATGCGTCATGATGAAGTGGGTCGTGGGCGCTGCGGCACGGAGTCGTTTACCGCAGAGACGCCCCGATTGCGTCGGGCGAAACGCCTGGCGCAGAGAAGACCGAGCGGCAGAGCAGCGGCTCCGCGGCTCGGTGGGGCCGAACGGGGAGCTGGCGGCGGGGGAAAAGCAGATCCCTCCGGCGGAAGACGCCTGCGGGATGACAATTTTTTTGTTGGTTGCGGGATTTGAGACCGTGCGCTGCTGATGCCGGGGCAAGTCAACGTCGAAAACGCCCGCCTAAAGAGCAATAGCAGGCGGCCGCTACAATTTCGGAAGCGACGGCGGAAGCAAGAGAGACGGCGAGACGCCCTTCGATCCTGCCGCAGGCAGATTCTCAGGACGAGCCGGCGCTACCAAGGCCGGATGGGACGGCAGCAGAGCTAGATTCTAATTGACGGGCATTAACTACGGGTCACCTGAATGTTTGAAACACTTACAGACAAACTACAGCGGGCATTCAAGAACCTTCGGGGGCAGGGGAAGCTTTCTGAGGAGCACCTGGACGCGGGGTTGGCGGAGATACGCGAGGCTTTGCTTGATGGCGACGTGAACCTGGGCGTTGCTGATGAGTTTATTGCGCATGTGCGGGCGAAGGCTTTGGGGTCGGAAGTACTCTTGCAGCTTTCGCCGGACCAGCAAGTGGTGAAGATTGTGCGCGACGAGTTGGGCGAATTGCTGGGGAAGGAAGCGAAGCCGCAGTATGGGTCAAAGCCGCCCGCAGTGTGGCTGGTGGTGGGGCTGCAGGGGTCGGGCAAAACTACTTCCACTGGAAAAATGGGGAAATGGCTGGCCGAGCACGGGCACCGGCCGCTGGTGGTTTCTACCGACGTGTATCGTCCCGCGGCACGCGAGCAGCTGGCGCAGGTGGCGAAGGCTACGGGCGTGCCAGTGTGGCCGGGGACGGGGACGGACAAGCCGCTGGAAATTGTGCGCGGGGCGTTGCGCGAAGCGAAGATGTCCGCCTGCGACGTGGTGCTGGTGGATACGGCGGGCCGGCTGCATATCGATGACGAATTGATGAAAGAGCTTTCAGAGCTGAAGCGCGAATTGAATCCTGCAGAGCTGCTGTTTGTGGCCGACGCGATGATCGGGCAGGACGCGGTGCGCTCGGCGGGAGAATTCCACAAGCGGCTGGGAATTACGGGCGTCGTGTTGACGAAAATGGATGGCGACGCGCGCGGCGGGGCGGCGCTTTCAATTCGCAAGGTGACGGGCGCGCCGGTGAAGTTCGTGGGCGTGGGCGAAAAGTACGATGCGCTGGAACCGTTTCTGCCGGATCGCGTGGTATCGCGGATTTTGGGTATGGGCGACGTGCTGGGGCTGATCGAGCGCGTCGAGAAGACGGTGGATTTGAAGCAGGCGCGCGAGATGGAACGCAAGCTGCGCGAGGACGATTTTACGCTGGAGGATTTTCGCGACCAGTTGAAGCAGATACGCAAGATGGGGTCGCTGGAATCGTTGATGGGCATGCTGCCGAAGGTGGGGCCGTTCGCGAATTTGCCGAAGGATACGCAGATTGATGAGAAGCGGCTGGGGTCAGTGGAAGCGATTATCAATTCGATGACGGCGAAAGAGCGGGCGAATTCGAATTTGATTGATGGGAAGAGGCGGAAGAGGATTGCGGCGGGCAGCGGGACGTCGGTCCAGGAAGTGAATCAGGTGCTGAAGCAGTATGCGGATATGCGCAAGATGCTGAAGCAGTATGGAAGTTACGCGAAGACGAAGATGCGCGGGCTGGGGAAGTTTGCTGGGTTGAAAGGCGGGTCCTAGCCCTTCGAATCCGCCAGCAGCGGATTCTCAGGATGAATCGCTCCCGCTCTGCGGGCGCGATTCACAGGCTGTCCAGGTAAAACCACGAAAGGCAAATCAGCACAACACATGAAATTGAAATTGCCGGATGGTCCGTTTGGGGCCTATTTATTTGACTGCGACGGGACCATCGTTGATTCGATGCCGCTGCACTATGTCGCGTGGAAGAAAGTGCTGGCGGAATGGAATTGCACGTTTGAGGAGCGGCTTTTTTATTCGTGGGGCGGAACTCCTACGGCTGAGATCGTTGCCCTGCTGAACCAGAGACAAGGGTTGAACATGCCGGTTGCGGGCGTGATCTCTCGCAAGGAAGATCTCTACTTCGAGCTCCTGCCGCTGCTGAAGGCCATACCGGAAGTGATGGAGCATATCGAGGCGCAGCACGGGCGGATTCCGTTCGCGGTTGTGTCCGGGGGCACGCGGGAATCGGTTTGTGCGTCGCTCGGGTCGCTGAAGTTGCTGGATAGATTCAAGACGCTGGTGTGCGCTGGGGATTACCGAAAGAGCAAGCCGGATCCGGAGGCGTTTCTGCTGGCGGCTGCGCGGTTGGGAGTGGCGCCCTCAGCCTGCTTGGTGTTTGAGGATACGGATCTGGGGATTCAGGCGGCGACGGCTGCGGGGATGGCTTCGGTGAAGGTGCCTCCGCCTTGGGAACGGCAATAGTAACAAAACCTGTGTCGCACCTACGGCGCTGGGTGGCGACATTGAACGGGAAGCGCACAGGCAAGATTGCTATGCTACCAAAGGCTTTGGTGAAAGCGGCTTGGTTCGCTATACTGGTTGGCTCTGGCGCATGGATTTGAATCAGGAGGAATGAGGCTTTGTTAACGATTCGACTGGCACGGATTGGGAAGAAGAAACGGCCGTTTTATCGCGTGATTGTCACGGAAAAGACGCGTCCGCGAAACGGGCGGTTCGTGGAGATTGTGGGCACTTATGACCCGCTGAAGAATCCCGCGGCGGTGGAACTGAACCGCGAACGAGTGGATTATTGGATTGGCAAGGGCGCACAGCCCAGCGACACAGTGCGCAGTTTTTTGCGTAACCGCAAGCCTGCCTGACACGTCCCAGTCCTCGGCCCAGCGACGAAATAATGGAACTCGGGTTAATTCCCGGGTGAATTACTACTACGCTGGCTCTTCTTCCTGCTGGGGGGACTCATGAAGGAATTGGTGACGGACATAGCGAAAGCTCTGGTGGACCATCCGGAACAGGTTCAGGTAAATTCGATCGAAGGCGAGCAGGTGACGGTGCTGGAATTGCGGGTGGCGCCGGATGACCTGGGAAAAGTGATCGGGCGGCAAGGGCGCACGGCGAAATCGATACGTACGTTGCTGGGTGCCGCGGGGATGAAGTTGAAGAAGCGGTTCACGCTGGAAATTCTGGAGTAGTCACCACGCAGGAAACACCACGGGCGGCAAGCGTCACGGTAGCGCGAATTGTGCGGCCGCACGGCGTGCGCGGCGAAGTGGCTGCGGAAATCCTTACCGATTTTCCTGAACGGCTCACACGTTTATCTTCTGTGGAATTATGGGATGGCCGAGGTGTGCCGCGACGAGCTGAGGTGCGCAAGTGCTGGCTATCGCACAGCCGCGGGGGGCAGGTGATTTTTCACTTTGTTTCGAGCGATTCTGTGGACGATGCGCGGAAATTGGTGGGGCTGGAGGTGCAGGTCCCTTTGGCGGATCGCGTGAAATTGCCGGCGGGGAGTTATTACATCAGCGACCTGGTGGGATGCGCGGTGCATGAGAAAGGCGGCTCTTCGGTGGGGTTGGTGCGCGACGTGGAAATTCATGGCGACGAAATTTCGGGTACGCCTAATCTGGTGGTGGATACGGCGCGGGGAGAGTTGCTGATTCCTTTGGCGCAGGAAATTTGTGTGGACGTGGATACTGCGGCGCGACGGATTCTGGTGGTGCTTCCTGAGGGACTCCGCGAATTAAACCTCAAGTAGGGTGCTGTTCCAGCCAGGGCGTGGGGCGCTTGTTTGCGGTTTGCGGTAGGATTAGGCGCGATGCGTTTTGACATTGTTACGATATTTCCGGAGTTTTTCGCTGGGCCGCTGGAGTATGGGATTGTGCGGCGGGCGCGCGAGGCGGGCTTGATTGAAGCTTGCGTGCATGATTTGCGCGCGTTTACGCATGACCGGCATCGGACTGTGGATGACCGGCCGTTTGGCGGCGGCGAGGGCATGGTGATGAAGCCGGAGCCGCTGTTTGAGGCTGTAGAGTCGCTGGTGGGAGTTGGCGACGCTGGTGCGGCGGGTGGGGCGGGTGGGAACGCTGCGATTGTGTTGCTTTCGGCGGCGGGGAAAATGTTTCAGCAGGAGACGGCGCGACGATTTGCGGGTTTGGAGCGCGTGGTCTTGATCTGCGGGCGTTATGAGGGCGTGGACGAGCGCGTGGCGGAACATTTGGCGACCGACGAGATTTCGATTGGGGATTTCGTATTGTCGGGCGGCGAATTGCCGGCGGCGATGATTTTGGATGCGGTGACGCGGTTGATTCCGGGGGCGCTGGGGAATGAGGATTCGATCGTGAATGAATCGTTCAGCGAGGTTGCGGCGCACAGTGAGCGGGCACGGCATGCCGTGCCCCTACAACGCCAGGACGACTCACTTCGTGCGAACGAAATTCGGACGACCAATCGCGGCATTCTCGATTATCCGCATTACACGCGGCCGCCTTCGTTTCGCGGCTGGGATGTGCCGGAAATATTGCTGGGCGGAAACCACGAAGAGATTCGCAGGTGGCGGCGGCGTTGCGCATTGGAGAAGACTTGGCGCAATCGTCCCGAGCTGCTGGATGGGGCGGGGCTTGGCGCGGAGGATCGCCGATTGCTGGGTGAGATTACCAGTGGCGTGCGAAACCCGCGATAGGATCGAGCGTCGTCGATTTCGCGCGTGCGGCCGGACTCACTTCTGCTCCTTGCGCTGGGTGCTTTCGCCGAACCAGTGCAGGATTACCTGGATGGACGCCGGGACCGGGGTGGAATTACTGGAACGAACGGCGATGAATTTCTTTCCATCGGGCGTGACGTCGTACGACGGCACATAGCTCCCACGGAAATCGAAATTTGCTTCGAAGAGTGTCTTGGGATTTCCGGCGGAGAAATCGCCGTCTGTATTTACATCCACTGACATCATTTTCCCGTTACCGTAATAGAAAAGCTCTTTGCCGTTACGCGTCCATGTGGGCTGCGAGCCGCCGTCTCCGGAAATCTGCCATTTACCGCCGGAGCCGGCGAAGGGTTGAACGTAAACTTCGAAGCGGCCGGATTCGTCCGAGGCATAAGCGATCCAGCGACCGTTGGGAGAAAACCTTGCGCCGTCCTGATTCGCGGCCGAATTGATAAAGGAGCGCGACGAATCAGCGCTTCCTGAAGAGTAGAGACGGATGTGGTGTCCCGTCTGAGGCTCGAAACTTTCGTACGCGAGAGCTTTCCCGTCGGGGGACCAAGACAATGGAATCGGAAGGCTCGTGCCGATGTTGGGCGACTCGAGAACGGGTTGTTCCTCGCCGCTGCCGTCCGCGAGCTTCCAGAAAATCCCTTGCACACCTGCAACGCTGCCCGCGAAAGTTACACGTTTGCTGTCGGCGGACCAGGTGGGCATGACGTTGCTGGATTCAAACGTCAGGCGCTTCCAGGTGTTGCGCGAAATGTCGTTCACCCAGATTTCGTCGTTGGCTTCGGCCACCACCGTGGCGATTTGCGTTCCGTCGGGAGAGACTCGCGGCGCCCAATAGGCGCGCGGCGGCGCGGCAATTTCGCTAGCCTGACCTGCACGGTCGATCCACACCAGCGAATGCTCGGTGCGCTGTATCCCGCCGGGTAGATAGACCAGCGTCCCGTTGTCGGAGGCGGAGAACTGTACGGCGCCGCTTTCGGCGTCTTCCATCACGTCGTCGAGAATTGTTACGGGCGGTCCCGTAACCTGCAAGCGCCGCAAATCGAAGGGAACCGACAGCAGCTTGCCGCCGTGACCGTAGAGCAGATCACCCGTGGGGACATAACGGGCGCAGGTACCGCCCTGAATCAGCGTGTGGTGCTCGCCTGTCTTGAGCGATTGCACCTCGATTTCGGCGTCGTCCCAATTTTTACTCTTTCCCACTGTGAATACGACTGTGTCGCCATCGGGAAGGAACTGGGGCCAGCGGTGGCTCGCCTCGCCTTTCGCCAGATCAAGTTTGGTGAGAGGAGCGGGGGCGCCGCCATCCGCGGAGACAACGGACAAGCCGGTTGCCGGCGTCAGGGTCAGGGCAATCGTCTCGTGCGGTCCCCAACTGGCGCCACGGGTAGTCGGCAAGCTCGTCAAGGATATGGGCGCGCCGCCGCTGGCCGCTACTTTCTTCAAGCCTCCCGCGGGGAAAAAGCCCACCCAATTTCCGTCGGGAGAAAAGAAAGGAGTGTTGGCGCCCTCTGAACCGGCAACGGGAAACGCGGCCGACTGATCCAGCGCGCGTATGAAGAGCATGGGCACGCCGTTATGGCGAGCAATGTAGGCGAGGCGAGTGCCGTCGCGCGAAATTGCAATCTCCACATAACTCATGCCGGTGAGTTGATCCGGTGGTGGGACGGAAATTTCCAAGCGCGCAACAGGCTCAGTGGAAGGCTGCGGATGGCGGAACCAGGCGCGAACGACGACAGCTGCCAGGCAGAACAGCAAGATCGCGGCGATGGCCCGGGCGATGCGGCCATCGGTGAAACGGGAAATCGGCGTGGAGGCTGAATCGGGTTGCGGATGCGCCAGCGCTTCTTCAATTTCCAGGCGCGCATCACCGATGTCGCGGAGGCGGAGGCGCTGCTCTTTTTGCAGGCAGCGTTTCAGGAGGCCGCGAATCTGTTGCGGCGTTTCGTGCGGGAGTGAATCCCAATCGGGCTCGGAGCGAAGGATAGCAGCCAGCGCGTCGGTTACGGTCTCGCCTGCGAACGCTTTCTTCGCCGTAAGCATTTCGTAGAAAACGCAGCCGAACGACCAGATGTCGGTGCGCTTATCGAGCAGCTTAGCTTTGGCTTGCTCCGGACTCATGTAAGCTGCGGTGCCAAGAATTGCGCCGGCCTTGGTAGCGATGGCGCTGATGGTGGGAGAATTGTGGATGTCGCTCGAAGCCGAGTCGCCCTCCATGGCTTTGGCCAAACCAAAATCGAGAATTTTTACGGCGCCGTCCGGACGGACTTTTATGTTTGCGGGTTTCAGGTCGCGATGAATGATGCCGCGCTCGTGCGCAGCTTCCAGAGCTTCGGCGATTTGCCTGGCGATGGGCAGAGCTTCGTCAAGCGCGAGCGGACCTTGCCGGATGCGATCGGCGAGCGTGGGGCCTTCGACGAGTTCCATCACCAGGGCGCGCGTGGCGCCCGAGCCTTCCAGACCGTAAACCGCGGCGATGTGCGGGTGGTTCAAGGAAGCGAGCAGCTGAGCCTCGCGCTGAAAGCGGGCCATCGTCACGGCGTCCGCAGCGACGGAATCAGGGAGAACTTTGAGCGCGACTTCTCGCTGGAGCGAGGTGTCGTGAGCGCGATAGACCTCGCCCATGCCACCGGAACCGAGTAACGAGATGATCTCGTAGGGACCGATTCGGGAATGCGGCGTCAGCGCCATTGCGGCGAGATTATGACCCATCCCCGCAATTTGGTGTGGCGAAAACCGAGGTAATTAGGCTAGAATTGGAGATTGTGCGTTGTGTGCTGGCCCCACCTGAGCGGGTCTGCCTGGAAATAATGTCATGAATCCGATTGTGCATAAAACGCAGCAATCCCAAATTCGCAAGGATCATCCGAATTTCCGTCCCGGCGATACGGTGAAGATTAATGTGCGGCTGAAGGAAGGCGAGGGCGACAAAGAGCGCATCCAGCCGTTTGAGGGCGTGGTGATGAGCCGGCGCGGCGAGTTGCTGGGCGAATCGTTCACGGTGCGGCGCGTGAGTTTTGGAATTGGAGTGGAGCGGATTTTTCCGGTCCATTCGCCGATGATCAGCTCGATTGAGATCGTGCAGGCGGGTCGAGTGCGGCGCGCGAAGCTGAATTATTTGCGGAAGCGCAAGGGCAAGGCTGCGCGGATTAAGCGCGCCGAACGGCCGGATGCGCCGAAGGTGGAAGCGGCGGCTGCCGCGAAGTAGGACCCGGGATTGGATTGAATTGGCCCGCTCCGAGAAATCGGGGCGGGCTTTTTCTTTTTCGGGCGTTCGGGGTCGCGAAAGAACCAGGTTCCGGGTGAGGAGTTCTACACATAGCCAGGTAGATTGACTTACACACCGCTACGTGTAGAACGAATCGTAGGAGGCATACCGATGCCTACTAACCTCGCGCTTGACGACCGCTTAATATTGGAAGCTCAAAAATTAGGGAATCATCGAACCAAGAAAGATACGGTGACGACCGCGCTCGAGGAGTACATCCGCTACCGAAAACAAGCAAGTATTGTGTCCTCCTTTGGAACAGTTGATTACGATCCCAGCTATGACTACAAGCGCGAGCGCAATCGAAAGCGCAAATGAATACGCTTGTCGATACCTCTGTGTGGTTGTTCGCACTCCGGCGGAAGCCGGCGGCCCTCAGCGAAGCCGAACGGACAGTTGTCACGGAACTATCCGAGCTGGCGAAGGAAGGACGAGTTCGCATGATTGGACCTGTACGGCAGGAATTGTTGTCAGGGATTAAGACAGATGCGCAGTATGAGAAGTTGAGGGTGGCTCTTCAAGTTTTTCCAGACGAACCTTTGCAAACACAAGATTATGAATCGGCCGCGAAAGCAAGCAATGATTGCCGAACGAAGGGCGTGGTAGTTTCCCCGGTGGACGTTTTGATTTGCGCCACGGCGCTCGCACGAGAATGGAATATCTTTACGACCGATCCCGACTTCAGGAATTACGCGAAGATTCTTCCGATTCGGCTTCACAAACCAAGAAATCTCGAGAAGTAAGCGCGCCTGTCGAGGAAGGGTTCCCTCGTAAAACTGGTGACCGAAGGTGGCGGGCTTTTTTGTTTTTTCCTTTTCTCTGCGGCACATCGCGACGCCGCGCTTGCCAAGCAGCAGGAACAGTGTTCGAGGCTATAATCCACCAATGCCATTATCAGGGGATGGCTCCTCGCGGTCTGAACCGTCGCCGGCCATTCGCGTGGTCGTTGACAGAATTCCTGCATTTGTGTGGTCAACTCACTCGGACGGCTCCGTGGAGTTCGTAAAGCAACGATGGCGTGAATACGCCGGTCTTTCTCTGGGAGAATCACAGCGCTGGGGCTGGCAGGTTGCAATCCATCAGGACGACTTGCCGTCATGAATGCACAAATGGCGGCAACGGTTGCCCTCCGGTGAAGCAGGTGCCATTGAAGCGCCCGTGCGCCGGCATGATGGCGTCTTTCGTTGGTTTCTCATTCGCTTCGAACCATTCCAGGACGAAACTGGGAAGATCGCCATGTGGTACAGGGTGAGTACCGACATCGAAAACCTCAAGCAAACGGAGGAGAAACTGCGTGAGGACGAACGCGAACTTCGCCAGATTACCGACGCAATACCGCAGGCAGTGGTTGTCCAAGATCCGGTGGGTTTGCCGATCTACGCCAATCGGGCCGCTCTCGACTACACGGGCCTTTCTGCTGACGATGTGATGGCGCCAAATTTTCGAGAAAGGATCTTTCATTCCGAGGACGTGGAAAAATTTCGCAACGAGCGAAAGGCCGCCCTCGCTCCGGGTGTTCCATTCGAATTCGGGCATCGGGTCTTTCTGACAGCCGCGCGCTACGGCGTCGATGCCGCGGTCGCTCATCACAGCGGCGACACTGCGAAATATCTGGGCGAGGTCGATGGGCTTCACGCGCCGCTGCCGATGCACTTGGCGGAGGAAGACGAGTTCATCTCCGAGCCTGCGCAAGCTGAGATCAAAGCGGCCCTTGCCAGCAAGCCCAACGCGACAGTCTACAGCTACCCGGGTCAGAATCACGCCTTCTCCCGATACAATGGCGCGCACTACAACGCTGCGGTGGCAGCGCTCGCCCAGGAGCGGACCAGCGAATTTCTACAGCAACAAGTGCGATGCGGTGCGGTCGGAAACTGACCCACTACGCCGGCGCGGATGTGTTGCGAGCTTGTGCTAAAATCGCGGGCCGATGGGGAGACTTTGTTGTTCGCGATATGAGCGCGAAGCGCGGCAGTGTGGGTGGCTGCGCGTCGCGGGGATTGATGAAGCGGGGCGCGGGTCGCTATTTGGTCCGGTGGTGGCTGCCGCCGTCATTCTGAATCCGCGACGGCGGATTGTTGGCCTGGACGATTCCAAGAAATTAACGGCGGAGCGGCGGTGGGAACTGGCGCCGCGCATACGCGAACACGCTTTGGCGTGGGCCGTGGCGGAAATTGATGCGAGCCGGATTGATGCGTGGAATATTTATCAGGCGAGCCGGCAGGCGATGATGGCTGCGGTATCGCAGCTTAGTCCCTTGCCGGATTATCTGCTGCTGGATGCGATGGAGATTGATCTGCCGATCGAGCAGAAGGCGCTGATTCATGGGGACGCGCGATCGGTTTCAATTGCGGCGGCATCCATTCTGGCGAAGACGGAACGCGACCGGCGCATGGAAGAATTCGACCGTTTGTATCCTCTGTACGGGCTGGCGCACCATAAAGGCTACGGGACGCCGGAGCACCTGGAAGCGTTGCGGCGACACGGGCCTAGTCCTCTGCACCGATTTTCCTATGCGCCGGTGCGCCAGTCGGCGTGTTGGGCTTCGGGTGCGACGCAGGATCCTTTGCCGTTGAGCCCTGCCAGCGACCTTCCCGCGCGCTAGAATTTATCCTGCTGTGTTAACGACGTTGGGACGTAGGGGCCTTGGCGGCAGCGAAATCGCCGCAAGCGATGCGGCAACGGCTGCGACCGCTGTGTCACACCTACGGCGCTCGCGAATTTCTTTACGAATTTTCCCAGGCCTTCCGGCCTGGGCTAACTTTGTGCCGCGCCTACCGCGCTGGGCGGCGGCTTAGTCGAGGGGCGGGTCTCAGTCCCGCCCCTTCCAACGAGGAATCGCCCGAGGTCCCTTTATGGCGCGCTCCCGGGCGCAGCGCGTCAAGACCCGTTTCTGTTAGAGGCTTCAGCCGGGTGAGCCGGAGGAGCGGACCCTCCCGGGGGCCTTCCGGCGCGGAAGAGGCACTGTTGTCGCCTTTGGCACCTCCCCTGTTGTGGCGCGTTGCTCCTTGTTTTTGGCGCGTGCTAACCTTCATGTCTAAGCCGTCCGTACGGCTGAAAAGCATTGCCGGAGTGTGCGGGGTCCGGCAAGCAAAGATCATCCATGGCCTTCAACAAAAGCAAAGCGCTGGAAAATGCGCTGAAGTTCCTCAACCAGGGCAAGGTCGCCCAGGCCATCGGCGAATACCAGCTAATTCTGCGCGCAGACCCGAAGGATCAAGCGACATTAATGACGGTGGGCGATTTGTTCGCTCGCCAGGGAGACATGACGCAGGCCATCGAATATTTCGAGAGGCTGGCTCAGGTCTATCTGAACGACGGGTTCAACAGCAAAGCCATCGCGATATATAAAAAGATTGCCAAGCTGGCGCCGAATGAGCTGGCGCCGCTCGAGCGGCTCGCGGATTTGTACGTGCAGCAAGGGGTGTTGAGCGAGGCGCGTCCTTTATTCCTGCAGATTGCCGAAGCGCACCTGAAAACGAATCACTCGCAGAAGGCCGTGGAGGTGCTGCACCGTTTGCTGGAAGTGGAGCCGGAAAATCAGCGCGTGCAAATGCGGCTGGCGGAACTCTACGGCATGATGGGGCAGAAAAAGGAAGCGGCGCTGACGTATCAGGCGTATGCGCACCGGCTTTTCGACCGCGGAGAAACGGAAGAAGCGGAAAAACTGGTAGAGCGCGCGCTGGAAGTGGACCCTGGAAACGCGGGCGCGATTCTGCTGAAAGCAAAAACGCTGAACGCCAGCGAGAAGACCGACCAGGCGATCGCGATTCTGGGCACGCATCCTGAAGCGGAAACCGATGGCGACGTAACCAAGCTGCTGGTGGAATATGAGCTGCGTGCGGGGCACGCGGACAAGGCAGCGGAGCGCGCGCGGCGGCAACTGGCGCGCGGGCACGCACATTACGGACTGCTTTATAAGGTTGCGGAAGGGATGATCGAAAGCGCGCAACCGGATCGCGCGCTGCCGATTCTGACCGAATTGCGCGCGCCGATGATCGAAGCAGGCGCGCAGGATCACTTTCTCAAATTGCTCACGACCGCGTGCGAACGGCTTCCCGGGCGCACTGAACCGCTGGAAGCGCTTGCCGACTTCTGCAGGACCACCAGCGATCCTTTCCGTTGCAACGCGGCGCTGGGCCAGCTTTCTGACGCTTATGCCGCGCAGGGGAATTTTCCGCGCGCGGAAGAAGTGCTCGTCGAGCTGGTGGACCGCAACAAGAACGACGAACGGCTGGTGGACCGGCTGAATCAACTGCGCGCGCGGACGGGTGGAGCGCCCGTGGCCGGGGGCACGGGCGCGGATGGTGCGGCGGCAGGCTCGGCAGGCAATGCAGGTCCGCGAGAAAGCGCGGTCGAGGAGCAGAACAAGCTGGTTCCTGCTGCGCCGCCGACGATCTCCGAAGAAGCGCTCGACGAGGAGACACAGCGGTATATCGCGCAAGCGCTGACGGATGTGGACCTGTTTTCCAGCTATGGGCTGACGCAGAAGGCCACGCACCTGCTGGAAAACGTGCTGCAACGCGCGCCGCGACACACACCGACACTAGAACGATTGCTTGACTTGCATTTGGGCGCCGGGAACGATCGCCGCACGGCGGAATTGGCGGCGCAGCTGGAGCAGATTCATCGCGAGCGGAACGACACCATCAATGCGGACCGCTTTGCCGAGCTGCGGACCAGATTTTCGAAAGTGGCCGGGTTGACGGAGAAGGATATGCCGCTCGCGCCGACCGTTGCTGCGCCGGAGCCGGTGACTTCCTCCTCCGGAGCAGCCGGGACGGTTCCCGCTGTAGAGGCATCCGCTGCTGCGCAAGCGGAACCTCCAGCATTTGAGATTGCGCCGGAACCTGCGCCAGTGGCCAACGCTCCTGCGGCTGCTGCGCCCATCGAGTTTGAAATTCCTTTGACCGGTATAGAACCGGAGGCGCCGCCACCGCAAGCGCCGATTGTAATTGCGCCGGAGGCAGTGGCCGCCGCACCTGCGACGGAGGAAGAAGCACCTGTCCAGCTGGCCGGGATTGGCGAGGAACTGGATCTTTCGGACGAATGGGAAGCGATTGCGGCGGAAACGAGAGAGCCGGATACGCCGGCCGCAAACGAAATGGAAGCGGCGAGCGTAGAACTGGATCCCATCGTCGAGCCGGAGCCGGTTGCGCCCGCGGCGGCGGAAACGACGGATACGAATGCAGCGCTCGAGGCGGTGTTCGAGGTGAGCGCGCTGGCTGATGAAGAGCCCGACCATGACGTGAAGCCCGAGCCGTTCCACATCGAAGCGAACACTCCGCAATCCGAAATGGCGGCGCACGCGCCAGAGGCTGAAGCGCCGGTGGAAGCGGCGGCGGAGCCTGAATTCGAGATCACGGAGCTGGCGGCGGAAGAAGAGTCGCCGGCAGAAGCGATTCCGGATTCCGTGCTGGAGATTGTGGACGAGCCCGTTGCCGCGGAGGCGGCTGCGACGTCCGCCTCGGGCGGCGCCGAATTCGAGCTGGAGTTGACGCCCGAGGCAGCCTCTCCGCGCGAGCATGCCGGGGCGGCGACGACTGAGGATTTCATCAGCGAACTGGTGGCGGAGTTGGACGACCTGGAAGCTCCGGCCGCCGAAGCGGTGCGGGAGCCGGCGACTGCGTCTGCATCTGCGCCGAAAGATATACACGCAAATTTGGAGCAGGTGTTCGCCGAAGCGAACGCCACGCCGATGGCTGCGATCACGCCGCCACCGACGAATGGATCAACCCATAAGAATGTTGCGGCCGCGCCTGCCGCGACGCCCGGCACTCTGGAAAATCTGAACCAGCTGGCGGAAGTGTTTCAGGAATTCCGCAGCGAGCTGGGTGAAATGGGTGAAGAGGATGAGGATCTGGAAACGCACTACAACCTGGGTATCGCCTACCGGGAAATGGGATTGCTGGACGAAGCCATCGGAGAATTTCAGAAAGTGGCTAAGGCTGTGCAGAAGGGCAAGCCGTTCCGTTATGAGATGAATTGCTCGGTGATGCTGGGGCTTTCGTTCATGGATAAGGGCGAGCCGAAAGTGGCTTCGCTGTGGTACAAGCGCGCGTTACAGGTGCCGGACCTCGAGGAGGAATCGGCCTTGGCGCTGCGTTACGATCTAGGGCTGGCGCTGGAATCCGCGGGAGAAGCGGACGCGGCGCTGGATAGTTTCCGGCAGGTTTACGCGGCTAACATTGATTATCGCGATGTGGCCGACCGCATTGCCACGCTGCAGAAGCATTAATTCTTGCCTGCACGAAATTCTACGATGTGAACATCTGCGTTGAGTTCGTTTCGTTCAAGCCAAAGGCAACTGCGCCCGCCTGAAGGCGGCGGTTACCCTTCGATTCGGCACTGCCGAATCTGGGGATGAATCGCGCTGTAGCGCGATTCATAACTTCAAAGTCAACTGAGCCGGCGGGACGCCGGCGCTACGATAACCGCGCTACTTCGCGGCCGGCTTAGGTTTCTCGGAGCCGCACGATTTCAGAGCTACCCATTGCTGCGGGTTTACGGGGACGCCGTTTACATCAACTACCCAGTGGAGGTGCGGGCCGTTGGCGCGGCCTGTGGAGCCTACGTAGCCGATCACTTCTCCCTTTTTTACGCGCGCGCCTGCTTCGACCAATAATTTCGACATGTGCAGGTACATGGTTTCGAGGCCTTGGCCGTGGTCAATCGCTACTGTGCCGCCGAGGACGGCGAAGGGCTGCGCGATTTTCACGATGCCGCCGGCTACTGCATGAACGGGACGTCCGGCGGGCGAGCGCTGGTCGATGCCTGAGTGAATTTCGCCGGTGGGCTTGCCGTTGTGGAGGCGTTTCACTCCGAAGGGGGAAAGGATACAGCCGGGAACAGGAGCGGTGAGCGGATCTTCCCAGTATTTTACGTCGGAGACGGTGTTGCGAAACTCGGTGAGGATTGCAATGTCTTCGGGCGTTGAATGCAGGGCTTCGATTTGCGGCGCGAGGACGACGTTTTGCGTGGGGAAGGAGGTTGGGCGAATTGTGAGCTTCGCGGAGGCGAGCGTTGCGCCGTCTTCGGCTAGAAATTCTATTTCGTAGGCGCCGGGTATGTCGGCGACGGCTATCGGCATCAGGCCTTGCGAGCCGCCATTTGACTGTGGGAAGAGCCGGACCGCGCGGTCGTTCAGTTTCGCGGTGCTTGCCGGGATTTGGCAGGAGAGGCGGACGGTTTGGCCCAGAGAGATTGCCGCTGGCTTTACGGTGCAGTTTTGCGCGGCGGCTGACGAGGAGATCATCGCGTAGATCAGAGCTGCTAGTAGCGTGACCGATACGCGTGGCGATCGATGGTTGCGTTGTTCGTTCGCCAGGCCGGTGGATTTTCTCTCGCACAGGTAATCTTTCATTGCGCGATAAGTTTAGCGGGTTTCGACGTTCCTGGAGGACTGCGGCTGATCGTTTGTGCGTGCCAGGGCACGAAAACGACAACAGGAAACTTGGCGGCTGAGACAACGGAGGCGGCTGCAAAGAAATCAAAGATGCCCGCTACAAAATTCAAAGGCCACTGCACCCTGTGAATGGCTTTGCGGCGCGTCGCTGCAGCACCGCGGGATCTCGGCGTGCATCGCCCGCCGCGGCGGGCGATGCAGTTGCGACTCTGGCGGTAATCTCCCATAATCGTAAACTAATGATGCTGATTCGAATTCTGCGCGTCGTGCTATTGCTACTCTGGCTCGAACTGGGAATTGCGTTGATCGTGCTGCCCTGGCACGCCGTTTGGGACGTGAACTATTTTCCGTATCGGTACCCGGCCCTGGCGCTTCTTGTGAAGAATCCCTATTTCTGCGGGCTCATTTCAGGGCTGGGTGTGATAAACGTACTGCTTGCGCTCGACGAGTTTCGTCGCCGGACTGCCGCCGTTGTTGCCCGCACTTAAGACGCCGATTCTTTGTTATGTGACCGACCGGAAATCGCTCGGAGTGGGCGAGGGTGGCGCGGGTGTGCTCGGGAAAATTCGCGCGGCTGCTGCGGCTGGCGTGGATTGGGTGCAGATACGCGAGAAGGATTTGTGCGGGCGGGACTTGCTGGCGGTGGCGCGAGAGGCTGTCGCTGGGTGCGGCAGCACGCGAGTGATCGTGAACGACCGGTTGGACGTGGTACTGGCCGCGCGGGCCGCGGGCGTGCATCTGGGGCGGGAATCGCTGAGCGCGCGGGATGTGGTGCGCTGGTGCAGAAGCGAGAACGCTGCGGCGGAATTTCTGGTGGGCGTTTCGTGCCACAGTTTGGAGCAAGCGCGCGAAGCGGAGAGCGGGGGGGCGAATTACATTTTTTTTGGGCCGGTGTTTGACACGCCGTCGAAGCGAGGGATGGGCGAGCCGCAGGGCGTCGCGCGGCTCGGTCAGATTTGCCGCAGCGTGACGATTCCGGTGGTGGCGATCGGCGGAGTGAGCGAGCGAAACGCCGGGGAGTGCATTCGCGCAGGCGCGGCGGGGATTGCGGCAATCCGAATGTTTCAGGAGGCGCCGGACGTTGCGGCGACGAAGGAGATGCTGGAGCGTTTACGCGCGCAAAATGCTAGCCGCTGAGCCAGCGGCCGATGGGTTGCAGCTCTTCGATGTGGTCGCAGATGACTTTGATAACCGCGGTGACGGGAATGGCTAGCAGCAGGCCCATCGCGCCCCAGAGGAAACCGAAGAAAAGTAAGGATACAGTTAACGCCAGTGCGTTGAGACGGACGCGCCAACCGACCAGCGCGGGAACCAGCAAATTGTTGGCGATGAAGTGAAACAGGGTGAGTATCGTGAAGATGCCGATAAATGGGCCGGGGGTGTGAAATTGTTTGATGCCGATGAGAATGGGCGGCGCCCATGAAAGCACCACGCCGAGATACGGAATCAGGTTCAGCAGGCCGGAAAGCAAGCCGAGCAGGAAAGGAAAGTCCAGACCCATGCCCCAGAAAAAAAGCCAACTGAAGACGACGAGAATCAGGCCGACCAGAGCGGTGCCGACGACATAGCTGCGCAGCACCATGGTGACGTCCGCGAGAGTTTCCTTCACTTCGGTGCGGCGCGTCGCGGGAAATAATTGCATCGTGGCGTGCCAGACCTGGCGTTTGGCTGCAAGCATGAAGAAAAGCAGAAAGGGCACGAAAGTCGCAGCGACGACGACTTCGTACAGGGAGCTCAAGCGCGAGAGCAACGCGGCGCGCACGGGATGCGAGTCGGCGACGGAGACGATGTGCTCGCCCGGAGTACTGCCCGGCTCAATTTCGGAAACGTGCTCTTCAAAGTTTGCGAGCTTTTGCTCGATGACGGACGCGACCTGATGCAAGGGCTTGCGGTAGAGCGGCCAGTCGCGGCCAAACTGGTCCACGCGCTCGATCATGCTCCAGGCGACAACCAGCACTGCCGCGATGGTGAACAGAACCACGATGAGCGAACCGAGAGCGCGCGGCACGTGCCAATCTTCCAGAAAGTTGACGACCGGATCGAGAAAATATGCGAGCAGCACGGCGACCAGCAGCGTTACCAGAATCGAAGACGCCCAGTAGCAGAAGGCGATCACGATTCCGGCGGCGATGATTTTCCCGCTGGCGGAGCTCGCCGAGACGATCTTCTCTTCCTCAAGAGGCATGGCGGTACGATAACACAGCCTGCGCCGCGCAAAGAACGGTGTGCTTGCGCGTACACTGGCCCGGCGGACGGGTGCGGCGCTGATGATCGTTGCGATGTCGATTGCGGCGGCAGCAAGACTCAGCTCGTGGCGCAGTGATAGAATCGCCTGCCTGATTTTTTGGCGCGTAATTTCAATTCCTTGACCAATTCATGACCAAACAACTCTTCGGAACGGATGGGATTCGCGGCGTGCCTGGCGAGGTTCCGCTGGACGACGCCACGCTGGATCGCGTGGGGCTGGCGCTGGGTGAATACGTCAGCTCGAATGGACGTTCGCCGGACGCGCGAGCGCGTGTGCTGATCGGGCGGGACACGCGCGAATCCGGGCCGCATATTGCGGATCGCATCGCCCGCGGTTTGGCGGCAGCGGGCGTGGAAGCCGTTTCCGCTGGCGTGTTGACGACGCCGGGAGTGGCCTGGCTGGTGCATCACGAAGGGTTCGCGGCGGGGGTGGTGATATCCGCTTCGCACAATCCTTATCACGACAACGGAGTGAAACTAATTTCATCGACCGGGATGAAATTTCCAGATGCGGTGGAAGCGGAGCTGGAGCGATTTATTCTGGCGTCCAGCGAATCGCCGGAATCGCGCGGCGAGATGCAGTTGCACGACAACGAGAAGATCGACGACGATTATCTGGACGGCCTGCGCGCCGCAGCACTGCCGGGCGCGAATTTCGCGAGGATGAAAATCGTGATGGATTGCGCGAACGGCGCGGCCAGCAAGCTGGGGCCGCGATTATTTCGCGCGCTGGGCGCCGAAGTGATCGCCATTAACGACAGCCCGAACGGACGGAACATCAATGCGGATTGCGGCTCGCTGCACCCGGATGCGATGCAGAAGCGCGCGGTGAAAGCGGGAGCCGCTTTGGGGGTGGCGTTTGATGGCGACGCGGACCGCGCGATTTTCGCGAGCGGTTCGGGGCGGTTGGTGGATGGCGATGGCGTCCTGCTCGTGGCGGGGCGTTACATGAAATCCGCGGGGACGCTGAAGGGCGATGTGATCGTCGGGACGACGATGGCGAATTTGGGGCTGGAGCGCGCGCTGGAAAGATCCGGATTGAAATTGACGCGCACCGACGTGGGCGATCGTTACGTGCTGGAAGCAATGCTGCACATGGGCACGAATCTGGGCGGCGAGCAGTCGGGGCATATTTTGTTTTTGGACGACGCGACGACCGGAGATGGCATGTTGACGGCTGTGAAATTGGCGTCGATCGTTGCGCTGAGTGGGCCGCTGGATGAATTGATTGCTGATCTGAAAATTTTTCCGCAGAAGATCGTGAATGTGCGGGTGCGGTCGAAGCCGCCGCTGGAATCACTGCCGGCGGTGGCGCGCGGTTTGGCGGAGGCGGAGAAGGCGCTGGGTAAATCGGGCCGGGTGGTACTGCGTTATTCGGGGACGGAGCCGCTGGCGCGCGTGATGGTGGAAGCCGAACAGCCAGAGGATGTGACGCGCTGGACCGAGACGCTGGCGGATGCGCTGCGCGAGGCGATTGGGGCGTAGGCTGAACTTAGATTAGTCCGAAGATTTACGCCTCGACTTCTCGATTGATTCGATGCATTGCTTCGTGTATCACTCGTCTCCGAATTACTTTACGCGTGCTGCCCTGAAGGCCACCATGAATCAATCGCGACTCTTATTTTTCGTTTCGGTCATTCTGCTTCTCGCTTCCTCGAGTATTGCGCAGAACTCGTCACAGAACGCTCCGCCGGCGCAAGTCGGGCCTGCGATCCCCGATTCGCCAGCTCGATTGCAGGCGCAGCTGGAAGAGATTGTAAAAATCAAAAACAAGAAGGAATTGAAACGTCGGGAGCAATTGATCGGAGAACTGCGGATTCCGGATCCCGACGGCTGGTTCGCGAGCGTGTTCGGAAATGATGATGGATCGAAGTTGGCGACGACGTACAAGAATGGCTGGGAAGACTTCGAAGATGAGTTCACGAAAACGATGGCTGACTTCGCGCAGCAGGGGCGAACCCATATTTCGATCAAGGAAGTTTCGCTACGCGCGAAACCGGCGGTGGACGGGCAGAGCGAACCCGCTGCAACGGAGGGCAAAACCACCCCGGTTTTTTACAGCGCGGAAGCGGCGCAAGGCTCGGAACGGGGCTGGCCGCTCCCGGGAGTCTATACGTATGCGCAGGGCGCGTTTCGCCTGATAAATTGGCGAACGCTTTACGGCTTGCCTTATGTGAAACCGATGCGCATACGCATTGGGGGAAATGTCGCGGCCGCGAAACTCGTTCAGCAGGTGGCTCCTGTATATCCAGCCGAGGCTCGCAAGAATAAGGTGTCCGGAACCGTGCAGCTTCACGTGGTACTTGACCGAGAGGGCCGCGTAATACGGATCGATGTCGTCAGCGGACCTCCGGAACTTGTGGATGCGTCCGTAAACGCGGTGCGGCAATGGAGATATCAGCCAACCCTGCTGAACGGCGATCCCGTCGAAGTCGACACACTGATCTCCGTCCAATTCACTCTGAAATGAACGCTCCGCAGGAGTGAGCCTTGCCAATGCTCGGGTGGGCTTCTAACCGCCCTTGTGCGAACGCCGCAAATCGGCGTATTGCGCCGTGAGCACCCTTCTGGCATTCCCCCCCAAATAATCGTCAAGGAAATGGGAACTATTTCACGAGTGGCGACATTCTAAGCAGTGAGAGGCGCGGGACGGATGCGCCGAGGCTCTTGTAGCGGCGGTGGGTGGTGCGACGGCGATGGCGCACTAAAGTGCGCCGCTACGACGGCCAGGTCAAAGTCTAAGGCCTGGAACGGAAGCGGCGCAGCATTGTTATGAATAGCGACGACCAGCTCATATTGGAGTTCCAGCAGGGAGCGCGGGAGGCGTTCGTGGAGTTGTTCGAGCGCTATCGCGAGCCTATCTATGGATTTTTTCGGCGTCGGCTGGAGCACCCGGCGCGGGCGGAGGAGTTGGCGCAGGAATGTTTTCTGGCGCTTTTGCAGAACGTGCAGCGCTATGAGCCGCGGGCTAGTTTTCGCAGCTATTTGTATGGGATTGCGACTCATCTGGTGGCCGCGGAGCGGCGCAAGGCGGGGCGCGAGGTCGTCGAGAACGAAAAGCTGGACGACCGCGCGGCCGGGGGCGATGCGGCGGGAAATCATGATGCGGGAATCTGGTTGCGCAAGGCTTTGGGGCATCTGGAACCGAGCGAGCGGGAGATTTTGATGTTGCGCGAGTACGAACAGCTTAGTTACGGCGAAATTGCGGCAGTGCTGCGCATGCCGGTGAATACGGTGCGCTCGCGTTTATTCCGGGCGCGTGCGGCGCTGAAAAATCAGCTGCTGCCGGTGAAGTAAAGGATTGAGGCCGAGGAATTTTATGGAACGACATGCACAACACGCGTTCGAAGCCGAAGAAGTGATGGCTTATCTCGATGGCGAACTGGAAGCGCGGCGAGCGGCGGAGCTGGCTGCGCATCTGGTGAGTTGCAGCGAGTGCCAGGAAGTTGTGCAGGGGTTTCGCGCGCTTTCGGAGAGGATGCTGAGTTTTGAAGTGGAGCGTCCTTCGGCGGCGATGAACGCCGAGGTGCTGGCTGCGCTGGATTCGAGCACCTCTGCGAACCAGGCACGTACCAGCCGCGCGCTGGATCATGGCGCTTGGAATGGGCGGCCCATGCTTGCACGTCCGCGTAATTGGGCGATTGCTTGTGTCGTGGCTGTGGTGGTGACCTTGGCACTCGCGATACCGCACACGCGCAGAGCTGAAACCCTCCCAGCGAGCGGCCGAAATCTTAGGAACCTTGTGGCAGTGGAACCTGGGCTTGCGAAATCGCAGGCGTCCGATCTGGAAGCGCAGAAGGTGACGCCGGAGGACGATGTGCAGTCGGCGCTGGCGGGGGCACCGCCTCCGCCTGGCGAGGAACTGAAGGCTCCGGAAAATGTCGGGCCGATGATCGTGCAGACGGCGTCGCTGAACATTTTGGCGACGAACTACGACCAGGCTAGCGCGGCGATCGACAAGCTGGCTGCGGCGCATGGCGGGTATGTAGAAAAGCTCGACGCCAAGGCGCAGACCGGGAACGCGAGGGAACTTGCGGCGTCGCTGCGGATTCCGACCAAGCAGCTTGATGGGTTTCTGGCCGATGTGCGCAAGCTGGGGCGCGTCGAAGAGGAAACGCGCTCCAACGAAGAGGTGAGCGATCAGTATGTGGACCTGCAGGCGAGGCTGAAGAGCGCGCGGGCTACCGAGCAGCGACTGATCGAACTGCTGGGGACGCGTACGGGGAAGCTCCAAGATGTGCTCGAGGCCGAACGCGAGCTGGCGCGGGTGCGGGGAGAGATTGAGAGTATGCAGGGGCAGAGCACGATTCTGGTCCATCGGGTGAATTACGCGACAGTGCAGGTGGACTTGAGCGAAGAATACCGGCAGGTGTTGGGGTCGGGGCCGGTTTCGACTGCTTCGAAGCTTCGCAACGCGCTGGTGGAGGGGTTTAGGAACCTCCAGGATGGCGCCGTCGGGCTATTGGTCTTCCTGTTTGCGGTGGGGCCTTCGCTCTTGTTCTGGCTGGCCATTTTGTTGGTTCCCGGGTGGTTTGCGTGGAGGCGGTTCAGGGCACGGGCTCAGGCGTAATGTCCGTTTTATTCCAAACAACATAGAAAAATGCAGCAACGCTTTCATAAAGTGGATGTTCGCAATGCAAATCCATAGGCAATTCTGATTTCACATAAGCTAAATCCAGCCGGTACAACACATAGAGCGGCGTCTGGAATGTTCAACAGGCTGGCAACCGGCGTGCAAACTATACAGCGGCTGTCTCTTATCCCGGGGTGGGCCGGTTTCGCCGCGCTGGAACCGGAACTAGGGGTAGAGCATAAAGGGGGCCCGACGGGGCCCCCTATTTTTTTGTGTTGGCAGCTTGGACGCAGGCTTCCGGCAAGTGGATTGCCGCTCCATTTTACCTGTGATGTAATTCCCTCAGTTTTCGCGCACCCGCTCACATATGCAATCTGGCGCCGCGCTGTTTATCCTGATCGCCGCCCTATTCGTGATTGGTGTGCCCGTGCTGGCTATTGCTGCGTATGTGCGGGTGAACACGCTGAAGCGTGGAGTGGAGACGGAAGCGGCGCAGTTGATCCGCCGGATCTACGCGCTCGAGCAGCGGCTGACGCAGATCGAGAAGGGGCTGGCGGCGCTGCCTGCTCCGGCGGCTGCGATTCCGCAGCGGGAATCTGCTGAGTCGCCTGCGGCGACTGCGCATCCGCCTATGCCGGCTGGGCCTCCCGCCTCCGTACCTACACCTTCGCAACCTACACGGCCGCCTGTAGTTTCCGCGCCTTCATCGATTCCGCATATGCCTGCCCCAGTCCGCGTCAACGCGCCGGCACCCTCGTCGCCGATTTCGAGCGCCGCAGCGGCCAGTCGCGCTGACGACGGGAACTTCGAGGCGATGGTGGCGGGGCGTTGGCTGAATTACGTGGGAATTCTGGCGCTGCTGTTTGCGGTGACGTTCTTCTTGAAATACGCGTTCGACAATAATTGGGTGGGGCCGCGCGGCCGGGTGGGGATTGGACTGCTTGCGGGCAGCGTCTTGTATCCCTGGAGCCAGCACCTGCTGGCGCGCGGCTACAAATATTTTTCGGAGGGGATCGCGGGGCTGGGCGCGGCGGTGCTGTATTTGTCGTTGTGGGCGGGCTGGCACTACTACCACATTTTTCCGCAAGACATTGCGTTCGTGGCGATGATCGTAGTAACCGCGGTGACGCTGCTGGTGGCGGTGGGGCGCAACTCCGAGCGAATTGCATTTCTGGCGCTGGTGGGCGGGCTGATCACACCGATACTGGTGAGCACCGGCGAGAATCACGAAGTTTCGCTTTTCACATATCTGACGATCCTCGGGGCGGGCGTGCTGGCGATTGCCTGGGTGCGCGATTGGAAGTCGCTGCCGCCGGTGCAGTTTCTGGCGACGCTGGTTTATTTCTGGGGCTGGTACAGCGAATTTTACAGGGCGGATGAACTTGCGACCACCGTGCTCTTCGCGACGGTCTTTTTCGTGCTGTTCGCGGCGCTGCCCGCGGTCCGCAGTTGGCGCGACGGCGAATTCTCCGGGCTCGAAGTCGGAATCGTGCTGGTGAATTCGCTGGCTTACCTAGGAGCGTTGCGCCAGATGTTGTGGCCGGATAATCGCTGGGCTTTGACGGTGGCGGTGCTGGTGCTGGCCGCGGCGCATTTGGCGGCGGAGCGCATGTTGCCCGAAAAGCGCGGAACGAAAGTGCGCATGGCGCGGATTTTGTATGCGGGGTTGGCGTTGACGTTTGCGACGCTGGCGATTCCGATCCGGCTGGACGGGCGATGGATCACGATTGCCTGGGCGGTGCAGGGCGCGGTCCTGATTTGGAGCGGATTGCGCGTGCGGTTCGCGGCGGTGCGCTGGGCGGGCTTGGTGCTGTTTGCGATCGTGGCGGGGCGGTTGGTGCTGATTCCGATTCCCGCTGATACGTTTTTGCTGAATGCGCGATTCGCCACGTTTGCGATTTGCGTTGCTTGCATGGCGTTGAGCTGCTATTTCGCGGCAACCAGCGACGAGGAGCTGAGCGAGCAGGAAAGCATGGCGTTTGTGATTGCCTCGATTGCGGCGAATATTTTGGCGATTGCGGCGGCGTCGCTGGAAGTGTGGGACGTGTTCGGGCGCATGCCTTCGCTGGGAATTGATCGCGGGCACGCACAGGAGCTGGCGCTTTCGATGTTGTGGCTGGTGTGGGCGCTGGGACTGCTAGGCGCGGGCCTTTGGAAGAAATCCGAGGCGATCCGCTGGCAGGCGCTGGTGCTGCTGGGTGTGGTGATCGTGAAGGTTTTTCTTTTTGACCTTTCGTTTCTCGAGAAATTCTACCGGATCGTTTCCTTCTTGCTGCTGGGGCTCGCGCTGATGCTGATTTCGTTCTATTACCAGCGGCAATCGCTGGGGCGCAAGGGCGAGAGGAAAGCGTGAGCGCGCGATTGCGGCGCGGCGTTATGGTGATGGGCGTGATCAGTGCTGCGTTGTCGGCGGCTTTTGCAGCACTGGCGGACACCTCGCTGCCTGCCGCGTGGAAGCACTGGCACTATTCGCGGGTGATCGAGCTGGCTACGCCGGATGCGGCGACGGGCACGACGACGGCTGCGGGGCAGCTTGCGAGCGTGGTCGCGCCCCCCGCTTTGTATGCGCACGCGCAGATGGGCTTAGCCGACTTGCGCGTGATTGACGACCAAGGCACGGAAATCCCCTACGTGATTTTCCAGAGGCTGGGAAGCTGTAAATCCTCCCCATTACCGACGACTTTGCGCGAAAACAGCTTTGGCGCTGGAGCATTTACGCAACTGGTGTTGGATGCGGGAGCGCACGCGCCATTTCACAACACCGTGCGGATCGAAACCGGCGAGACAGACTTCATCGAGTGGGTGCAGGTGGAAGCGAGCGACGACGGGCACGTCTGGAGGATGGTGGAAGAGCGCGCGCCGATTTTCCGGTTCCGCAAGAATGCGCACGAAGGCACACAGGTGGTGCACTACTCTGAAAATAACGCGCAGTATTTGCGCGTGCGAATTTTGGATGGCGACAAGAAATTTCCGGTGAGCGGCGCGCAAATTCTGCTGGAAACCACGGAGTCAGCCGAACGCGCGCCATTGGAACTGGCGATGGTCGCGGACGCGAAACAGCCGGCGGGCAGCAGCGTGTGGAGCGCCGAACTGGGCGCGGCTATGCCGCTGGTGACAGAGGTGCGGTTCGAGGTCGATGCTCCGCCGGAGTTCATTCGCTCGGTGGAAATATCGTCGAGCGCCGACGGCAAGGACTGGGGAAGTCTTCGGAACGCGGAAATTTATCGCTACCGGCGGGGTGACGCGCAGCAGCAGGAGCTTTCCGTGATGATTTCAAATGCTGGGGCGCGGTCGCGTTTCCTGCGCGTGGAAATTGTGAATGGGAACGACGCGCCTCTGGAGACGGCGGCGCCGAAACTGTACGTCACGCCGCGGCACATCGTATTCCAGCAGCAGCCGGGGCGGAGTTACCGGCTGCTATACGGGCAGGAACGAACGGAACGCGCGCAGTACGATTTGGGCCGGCGGGTGAATGCGGCGCAGATGGGCGCGGCGGTGGATGCGCAGTTGGGGCCGGAGGAATTGAATGCGGATTGGGTGGACCCGCGGCCGTGGACTGAGACGCATGATATTTTTCTGTGGCTGGTGCTGGCGGTGGCGGTGATGCTGATTGGGTATGCCGCGGTGCGGTCGTTGCGGAAGTCGGCGGCATCGGAAGCGTGAGTTCCGGCGCGTGGTACGCGATCGGCACACCAAAAAAGTAAGGGCGGGTGTGAGACCCGCCCCTAGATCGCCTGTCGTTACCTTTCGTTTTACTTTCCCGAAAAAACCAATGCTTAGCTGCAGCCGGAGGTGCCGCCGCAATTGGAGCATTTGTAGCAGCTGCCGTTGGGAGTCATTAGCATGCCGCATTCCGAGCAGGATGGCGCGTCGTCGATCGTGGCGCGTTGGCGCGTGGAGGCATCCGGGTCGGCATGCTTGATGGCGGTTGCTGGAGCGACCGCGTGTGCCATCGCCGCCGCCGTGGTGGCCGGAGCTTCGGCTTCGCTGGTTGCGTCGATATCGAGGTAATCGGGCGAGATGAATTTCGCGCCGAGCCAGCGACCGATGTAATCCACCACTGATTTTGCGTAGCGGATATTGGGATTGCCGGTGTAGCCCGAAGGTTCGAAGCGCGAGTTGACGAATTTGTCGACGAGAGCGCGGAGCGGCACGCCGTACTGGAGAGCGATGGAGACGGACAGAGCGAAGGCGTCCATGATGCCGGAAAGAGTGGAGCCTTCCTTGGCCATCTTGATGAAGATTTCGCCGGGAGCGCCGTCTTCATATTTGCCGACGGTGAGGTAGCCTTCGTGGCCGCCGATGGAAAATTTGTGGGTGATGGAACTGCGCTCGTTGGGAAGCTTGCGGCGGCTTGCGCCACGCGCGAAAAGCTCCTCCTGCTGGGGCGCGGACGCGACGGGAGCGGCGGCAACTTCTGCTACCGGCACCGCTGCAGCGGCTGGCTTTTCATCTTCCTTCTTGCTGGCGGCGGAAAGCGGCTGCGAGCGTTTGGAATTGTCGCGGTAGATGGCCACGGCTTTCAGGCCGTACTTCCACGATTCGGTGTAGGCCTGCATGATGTCTTCGACCGTCGATTCCTCCGGCATGTTGATGGTCTTGCTGATCGCGCCGGAAAGAAAGGGCTGGGCCGCCGCCATCATGCGCAGGTGCCCGCGCCAGGCGATGGAACGGCCGCCACCCATGGGAGAAAGCGAGCAATCGAAAACGGGGAGATGCTCATCTTTCAGGCCGGGAGCGCCTTCGATTTTCGCGTTGGCGTCAATGTAGTCCACGATTTGGGCGACTTGTTCGGTGGGATAGCCGAGATTCATCAGGGCCTGCGGCACGGTGTTGTTGACGATCTTGATGACGCCGCCGCCGACCAGCCTCTTCTGCTTCACCAGGGCGAGATCGGGTTCGATGCCGGTGGTGTCGCAATCCATCATGAAGCCGATGGTGCCGGTAGGCGCGAGCACGGAAACCTGCGAATTCTTGTAGCCGAACTTTTCGCCAAGCTCGAGCGCATCGTCCCAGGCTTTGCGTGCCGCGCGCAGCAGTGAAGGCTGCACGTGTTCTTCCTTGATGGGACGCAACGCATCGCGGTGCATGCGGATTACGTCAATCATGGCTTCACGATTGCGCGGATAGCCGCCGAAGGGACCCATGCGTTCCGCAATGCGCGCCGATTGTGCGTAGGATTCGCCGGTCATCAGCGCGGTGATGGCGCCGCAGAAGTCGCGGCCGCCGTCGGAATCGTAAGGAAGCGCGAGAGACATGAGCAGCGCGCCCAGATTGGCGTACCCGATGCCCAGCGGGCGGTAGTCGTGCGAATTGCGCGCAATTTTTTCCGTGGGATAACTGGCGTTGTCGACCAGAATTTCCTGCGCGGTGATGGTGACGTCCACGGAGTGGCTGAACGAGTCGGAATCGAACTGGCCGTTGGGGCCGAGATACTTCATCAGGTTGAGTGAAGCCAGGTTGCAAGCCGTGTCGTCCAGGAACATGTACTCCGAGCACGGATTCGAAGCGTAGATGCGGTCGGTGGCTTTGCAGGTGTGCCAGCGGTTCACGGTGGTGTCGTACTGCATGCCAGGATCGCCGCAGCGCCAGGCGGAGTCCGCCATTTCGCGCAGCAGGTCGCGCGCGCGGAATTTCTCACAAGGCTTGCCGTCGTTGACGTTGCGGGTCCACCAGTCGCGGTCTTCTTCTACTGCCCGCATGAAGTCGTCGGTGACGCGCACGGAGTGGTTGGCGTTCTGGAAGAAGACGGAAGTGTAAGCCTCGCCGTCGATCGCAGGATCGTAGCCCTGCTCGATCAACACGTGGGCTTTGCGCTCTTCCTTGGTTTTGGACTGGATGAACTCCATGATGTCGGGGTGTTCCACGTTCAGGATCACCATCTTGGCGGCGCGACGGGTCTTGCCGCCACTCTTGATGACGCCGGCAAAGGCGTCGAAGCCCTTCATGAAGCTGACCGGGCCGGAGGCGATGCCACCGCCAGAGAGCGATTCCCTGCTGCCGCGCAGCGTGGAGAAGTTCGTGCCGGTGCCGGAGCCCCACTTGAAGAGCATGCCTTCGGTCTTGGCCAGGTTCATGATGGAGTCCATGTTGTCCTGGACGGAATTGATGAAGCATGCGGAGCATTGCGGCTTGGCTTGCACGCCGACGTTGAACCAGACCGGAGAGTTAAAGGCGACTTTCTGCTCGACGAGCAGGTGGGCGAGTTCGTCGCGAAAAATATTCTTGGATTCGGGGCTAGCGAAGTAGCCGCCCTCTTCGCCCCAGCGGACGATGGTGTCCACCACGCGGCCGATCAGCTGGCGCACCGAGGTTTCGCGCTCGGGGGTGTTGGGCTTGCCGTGGAAGTACTTGGAAGCCACGATGTTCGTGGCCGTCATGGACCAGGACTTGGGAACTTCGACGTTTTCCTGGCGGAAGATTACCTGACCTTTATCATTGCCGATCAGAGCCGTGCGACGTTCCCACTCAACTTTATCGAAGGGTGAAACCTTTCCGTCGGTGAACCGCCGTTGGAATTCCAATCCGGTGGCGCGCCGTGTAACCTGATTTGTTTCGGCCATGCTGTTCCATACCGTCCTTGTTTCAGCCATTTTGCCTCCGCGCAGGCAGTGGTGCCATGTCGATGTGAGCCGGGGAGCCGTGCGGGGGCAGAACCTTCATTCTACCCCTAAGTGGCGCCCCGAGGGTGATGTGATGTGCACCGTTTACGGCGCACGAAAGTATTGTCTGTGGGGAGCAGCTGAACCTTGGAGCGGCAAGAAACACCGTTCGCGCCGAAAAAAGAGGCAAAAGCCCAGCTAAGCCGCGCAAGAAAACCGAGGCGCGGCGCTAAGTGGGGTGTGGCCCCTTTGAATTTTCGGTTAAACTCGGTCCGGCTCTTACGACTGGTTGGGAGCAGCGAAAAGACGCTGCAGCCAACAAATGCTCCCCCGAGCTTGGAAGCGCAGTATCGAGGGTTGTGGAAAACTTGTCAAGAAAAATTCATAAACAAACCACAAAATCTTATGCTTACGGTGTCGAAAACGTCTACCTATTGTGGTGGGTATTCTAACGCACGCATCCCACGGTAGAGGCAGTAGAAGCATCTAACCGAGAAGATGAAAATCTCCTTCAACAAGACTGCGCGAGTGCTGCTGGCAATTCTGGCGTTCGCGTCAGCGTGTGGCGCAGCGCGCGGATTTCAAACTGCGGCGAGCGACGCGCCACCATCCGGCGCAGACGGCAACACAGGCGACAACGCCCGCAATTCCGCGGCGTCGACCGCAGTGAGCGATGTGAAGCCGGCACTCCCGAACACGCAGCACCCGTTCGCGAAAATGATTTCAGTGAACGGGATTCCGCGATTCGGCGAAGTCTCGGCGCAGCTTTATCGCGGAGCTCAGCCATCCAGCGAGGGCATTGAGTTCCTGGCCAAGATGGGCGTGGAAATTATCGTGAACTTGCGGCCAGGCGACCATCCGGAGGAAGAAGCGGAAGCGAGCAGGCTGGGCATGCGTTACGTTTCCATTCCGTGGCAGTGCTACCACCCCAACGACACGGCGATCGCGAATTTTCTGCACGTGCTGCGGGAAAATCCCGACAAGAAGATTTTTGTGCACTGCGAGTTGGGCTCGGACCGCACCGGCATGTCCATCGCAGCTTATCGCATGAGCGTGCAGGGATGGTCGGCCAAGGAAGCGATGAAAGAAATGCAAGCCTATGGATTTACGAGCTCGCATCATCTCACTTGCCGAGGACTGGCGGGCTACGAACAGGCTTTCCCCAGCGCTTTCGAGAGCCACCTTGATTTCCTGAGTTTGCGTCCTGTAGCACCGGCACCCGCCAACCCGCGATAGAACCGAAAACGCGCCGCCGTGTAGGCGTTTCACCGGAATGATCAAGCCGATTTTCCCTTCGCCGACGGGACTTTTTCGAAGCGTCCTTCGCATGCCCTCTAACATACCGCGGATGCGCGGCCTAGATTTCCGAATGCCTCTCACAATCTAGGTGGTGATGCAGCGACGCCGCGGGCGCGGGATGTGTAGAGGAAGGCAACACCTGGGAATTGACATGAACCATTGTGCGCTGGAAAAATTGATAATGAGGGGCCATGGCGAATCCAGCAATCGAAATCGAGCGGTTGACGAAGGACTACCCGGTGGGGTTCTGGCGGAAAAAAATGCGCCGGTCCCTGGACCATTTGACGCTGCAGGTGGAAGAGGGGGAATCGTTCGGATTCCTGGGACCGAACGGCGCGGGCAAGACCACCACGATGAAGCTGCTGATGGGCTTGATCTTCCCCACGTCGGGTCAGGCGCGCGTGCGTGGGCGCTCGATCGACGACGTGCGCATGCATCGCGAGATCGGGTACATGCCGGAGCAGCCCTATTTTTACGATTACCTGACGGCGCGTGAGCTGCTGGGATATTTCGCGCGTTTTTTCGGCTACCACGCGGCGGAGCGGAACGAGCGCGTGACGCGATTTCTGGGCCTGGTGGGCTTGGCGGCGGCGGCGGACGTGCAGCTGCGGAAATTTTCAAAGGGCATGCTGCAGCGCGTGGGGATCGCGCAGGCAATTCTGCATGATCCGCAGGTAGTGTTTCTGGACGAGCCGATGTCGGGCCTGGATCCGGTGGGGCGGCGCGAAGTGCGCGACATCATTCTGGATTTGAAGCGGCAGGGCCGCACGATTTTCTTTTCCACGCACATTCTTTCCGATGCGGAAATGCTGTGCGACCGTGTGGCGGTGCTGGTCGATGGGAAATTGCGAGGGATTGGTTCGCCGGGAGAAATTGTGTCCATGGAAGTACAAGGCATGGAAATTTTGTTCGAAGTGGCCAAGCAGCAGAAGCTGCCGCCAAATATTGCGGCGCGCGCGAAAAATATCGGCAACCGCTATCGGATTGAAGTGGCGGAAGAGGAGCTTTACGCGGTGCTGGAGCAATTGCGGGGTTGCGAGGGGCGCATCCTTGCGGTGGCGCCGCTGCGTCCGTCGCTGGAGGATTATTTTTTCAATCTGGTGGGACGACAAAAAACGCAGGTGCCGGCGGCGGAAGTGGGTGTGCGATGAGCGTATTACCGGGCGTGGTAGCCATCAATACGTTTCGCGAAGCGGTGCGGGACCGCGTGCTGTACAACCTGATATTTTTCGCGCTGATGATGATCGGCGCGGCGATCCTGGTGGGGCAGATTTCGATCGGGATCGAGCGGATGGTGATCATCAATCTGGGGCTTTCGGCGATTTCGATTTTCGGAATCATCATGGCGATATTTATCGGCGTGGGGTTGGTTTACAAAGAGATGGAAAAGCGCACTCTGTACAGCCTGCTTTCCAAGCCGATTCGTCGCTGGGAATTCCTGGTGGGGAAATTCGGCGGCCTGCTGCTGACCCTGGTGGTGAATACTTCGTTGATGACGCTGGGCCTCGCAGCAGCGTTGTACTGCGTCACCCGGGAATTCGAGCGGTCGGACGCGACGATTCTGGTGGCGGTTTATTTTATTTTGCTGGAGCTCGCGGTGGTGACGGCACTGGCGCTGTTCTTTTCCTGCTTTACCAGCCCGATGCTTTCGACCCTGTACACGTTGGGAATCTACATCGCGGGGGTTTTCGCGCCGGGCATACTGGGCATCAGCCAGTTCACACCGAACCGGGCGGTCGCCGCCGTCACGCGCTTGGTGTACTACGTGCTGCCCAATTTTCATGATTTTGGTGTGATCGCCGCGGCGGCGCACGGCGACGCGCTGCCGTTGGCGCTGATCTGGCACAACACGTTGTACGCGGCGCTCTATGTAGTGCTGATTCTGGTGGCAGCGTCGGCGGTGTTTTCCGGGCGCAATCTGAAATGAGCAGGCGCACGCAAAATAAAAGTCACATACGAGCGATGTTGCTGGCGCTGCTGGCCGTGCCGGCCCTGTTGGTGCTGTGCGCGGCGCTGCAGGTGCGGATTGATGCCGAGACGCGGCTGCTGGACCCGGACAAGGGAGAGTTGCTCCTGCGTTCCGGCTGGCTGCTGAAGAAACTTAGTCTGGGATATGAGCCGCTGGTTGCGGATATCTACTGGACGCGAGTGGTGCAATATTACGGCAGAAGGGCGCGCAAGCCCGGCGCGACGTACGAATCACTATGGCCATTGCTGGATATCACGACCACGCTTGATCCGAGGTTGCTGATTGCCTACCGCTTCGGAGCGGTCTTTTTGTCGGAGCGGCCGCCCGTCGGTCCAGGACGCGCGGACTTGGCGGTGGACCTCGTGAAGCGCGGCATCGCCGAAAATCCTGATGAATGGCGGCTCTATCAGGATCTGGGGTTTCTTTATTCGATCCACTTGAAAGATTACCAGAAAGGCGCCGCAGCGTATTTGGAAGGCAGCAAGAACCCGAATGCGCAGGTGTGGATGAAGGTAATGGCCGCCCGCGTGGCCGAAACGGGCAATTCTCTGGAGACTTCCCGGATGATCTGGACCGAGATATACGCGACCACAAAGGACGAACTGATCCGCCGCCGGGCGAAGCAGCACATTCAATCGCTCGATGCGGCGTTGGGCCTGCAGCGTCTGAACGAAAGCTCGGAAGACTATTGGAGAAAATTCGGCCGCTTCCCTACTTCGATGCAAGAGCTGCGGGATGCGAGATTGGTCGCTGGCACCCTGCAGGATCCAGCGGGCTACCCGTACGTAATGGGCCCGAACGGTGTGCCGCAACTCGATCCCCAGAGCACCATCGTGCTGGACCTCGATCAGGGGCCCGACAAACTCCGCTAATATAAAAACTATTCGTAGCGAAGGGCTTCGACGGGATTCAGGCGCGCAGCTTTGGTTGCGGGCCAGACGCCGAAGATGAGGCCGATGCTGACGGAGACCGTGAAGCCGATTATGACGGCCCATGCGGGCACCACGGCTTTCAGTGAACTGACCGTGGGAATCAGGAACACGATGGCGCTGCCGACAATGATGCCGATGATGCCGCCGGTTCCGGTAAGGGTCATGGCTTCGAAGAGAAACTGCCAGGTGATATCGCGACTGCGCGCGCCGATGGCTTTGCGCACGCCGATTTCGCGAGTGCGCTCGGTGACGGACACGAGCATGATGTTCATTACGCCCATGCCGCCGATGAGCAGGCCGATGGAACTGAGCACGACGACGACGAGCACAACGCCACCAATGATATCGTTGAATTTCTGCACGACCTCCACCTGCGTCTGAATGGAGAAAGTGTCGGGCTTATCGTAGGGAACTTCGCGCCGGCGGCGCAGAACTTCACGCAGCTGATCCACGGCGGCGTCCAGCTTGCCGGAATACGCGAGAAAGCGATAAGCGATCTCATAGCTGCCCGGATACAGCTTCATAAAGGTGTAATAAGGGATTACGGTACGGCGATCTTCATCGTCCGTGCCGAAACCGTTGGGGGGCTTTTCGAACACACCCACCACCAGATAGGTGGAACCATCCACCAGGATTTGCTTGCCCAGGGCGTCTGCAATGCTGGGAAAGAAAGCGGTGGCGACATTTTCGCCGATGACCACGACATTTTCGCGATGTTCGTTTTCGGCTTCGGTGAAAAAGCGCCCGGCTTTCATGGTGGCGTTGGAATAGACGGCGAGATAGGCCGGGAAAGTGCCGCGAAAATCAGTACCTTCAATTTCATTGCCCTGGTAGCGGGCGGTGTGGGCGAGCTGCCACTGGAATGCGGAGACGGCGATTTCCTTGACTGCGGGACAAAGTTGGCGAATGGCCATGGCGTCGTCCAGAGTGAGCGGCTTGCGCAGTTTTTCGTCCTTGGGACGGCGACCGTTTTGCGGGCCTTGATCAAAGCGCGAAACGAAAGCGGTATCAATTCCTTCGGAAACGATTTCGTCCTGGATGGTCTGGCGAAAACCTTGTACCAGGCCAACCACCAGAATAATGAGTGCGACGCCAATCATCACGCCCAGGATCGCGAGGAAGCTGCGCAGTTTGTGCGCGCGAACCGTGTCCAGCGCGAGATGCAGATTTTCGCGAAAATCACTTTGCATCGGCTTTTCCTAAGTCTCCGCCCGCAGCGCTTCGATCGGGTCCAACCTTGCGGCGCGCATCGCCGGATAAATGCCGAAAAACAGGCCCACGGCGGTGGAAAGAACCAGCGCGACAAGTATGGAAAAAAATGGCGTGGAAATCGGGATCGGTGAAAGCACGCGGACCAACTGGCTGATGGCCACGGCGGCGACCACTCCGAGAAATCCGCCCAGTCCGGCCAGCACCGATGATTCCACCAGAAATTGCAGGATGATGTGACGGCGGCGCGCGCCAAGCGATTTGCGCAGCCCGATTTCGCGGGTGCGTTCGGTGACGCTGGCGAGCATGATGTTCATGATTACCACGCCACCCACTACGAGAAAAACTGAGGTGATCCAGATCGCGATGCCGAAGGCGCTGCCGGTGATGCGATTCCACAAACCCATGATCGAAGTCGGCGCGATGATGGCGAAATTATCTTCCGATTGATACGGCACGTGGCGGCGCGAGCGTAGAATCACGCGAGCCTCGTCTTGCGCGGCATCCATCCATTCCGGACCGCGCGCCTGGACGAAAAATCCGATCGAATCCAGCGCCGTGAGCCATTCCTTGCGATAGGTGCCCAGCGGAATCATTACGAAGTTATCCTGCGGCTGGCCCAGGACGTTGCCTTTGGGAGTAGCGACGCCGACGATCACATACTGGCCCTGGCCCGCTCGGATTTCCTTTCCCACCGGATCCACGCCTGGAAATATTTTGTTCGCTACGTCGGCGCCGATGACGCAAACGCCGGCGCGATGATCTTCGTCAATGTCAGTGAGCAGCCGCCCGTTGGAGACGTCTATATCGCGGATGGAAGCAAACGTGGGAGTGGCGCCGATGATGGTTACATCCTCGCTCAGGTCGTTGCCGTGCCGCACGTCTGCGAAAGTGTTCTGTTCTCCCGCGATTGTATCCGCAAGCTTCATCCCGTTGCGCAGAGCTTCCAGATCTTCCATGCCGAGCGGCGGGCGTTTACGAGCTTTGTACCACTCTTGCGCGTTCGTGACGATGCCGATGCGGTCGATTACGAACGCATTCGCGCCCAAGTTGGCCACCTTATCGGCGACGTATACGTTCAGGCCATTGAGAACGGAGATGACGGCGACGAGCGTGGTGACGGCCAGGATCACACCCAGCAGCGTCAAGAAAGTGCGTAGCTTATGCGCGCGCAGGGTATCCAGCGCGATCCAGATGGTTTCGCGCAAGGCAGCGAGCGTCTGCCGGGCTTCGGATACGGATTTAGCGGGCTTCATAACCGTCACCATATTAGACGGATATGGGACTGGAAAAACTTCAGATTACGGATAATTTTTTGGCGTTCGGAATACGGAAGAGCCAGGCACCGAGCATGCGCCGCGACGTTTCTGCGGAGGATTCGGGTAGAATTGGAGCCGCAGCTTATCCTATGGAGCCGGGCACCTCACTGACGGGCATTCTCAACATGGTGAAAGGACTTACAGCATCGAGTCTGGCCGCGGCTCTGGCAGTGGCGAGCCTGGCGGGCGCGTCCGGCCAGCCGAGTCCCGCTTGTGCAGCGAGTCCGAAGAAAAGCACGGCTTCAGGGGCTGAAGCCCCTGCTATCGAGGCTCGTACGGCGGGGCTCAAGCCCCGCCCTTCCAGGTTAAACCCGAACGGCGCGGGTGCTAACGACCTTGGTGAGCAGGCAGGAAACCAAACCGGGGCCGCGCGACCTCCTTCGGACGCGGAAATCGCTGCTCGCGCGAAAATCCTTTTGGAGCACCAGCACTCCAATGACGAAGCGCTGGAGCAATACGAGCGAGTGGAGCATCACGTGGATCGCACGGGAGGCACAACTCCGCGGGTGCTCGACGATAAAACCTATCGCGTGGTGCCCACCGGCACCGGCACTATGAAACTGTTGCTGAAGGATGGCGACCGGCCGGTGGATCCGGAGGAATATCGCAAGCAACTGGTCGCATGGAAAGAGCTGCTGGAGCTGATGCTAAAGCCGGAAGATTCCAGGACTAAATCGGCATACGCGAAATGGCAGAAGAGGAAGGACGACCGCAAGGAACTGCTGGATGCAACCGGAGCGGCTTTCCTAACTACCTGGGACGCGCAGCAGTCTTGCAATGGCCGCCTGTGCGATGTCTATGATATCCAGCCGAATCCGAATTTTCATCCGCACTCACTGGTGCAGGATATTTTGACTCGCGTCACGGCGAAGATCTGGGTGGACCGCGACGCCAATCAGCTGGTGCATGGGGAAGCGCACGTGACGCGCGACATTTCGTTTGGCGGCGGGATTCTGGGAAAACTTTATCGCGGCGGAGTATTTTTCATGCAGCAGGAGGAAGTCGCTCCGGGCGTCTGGCTGCCCACGCGTTATCAGTACGATTTTACAGCTCGTAAATTCCTCTTCACATCCGAGCAGCACCAGTACGTCGAAGCGCGCGAATATCGGCGCATCGGGCCGCCCAAGCAGGCGTTGGCATTGGCGCAGGCCGAACTGGCCAGCGGCAAAGCGCCGTACGGCGACCCGTAACTCTTCGGTCCACCCGGGGTTCAACCTGATCGCAATGGGCGCACAATAGTCCTAGTGCGGCTCTGCACCCTTTCGTCCAATTGAGGTTCGCTGTCTGAGGATTTTGCTGCGCGGAGCTCGCGGGTCACCTGCTGGTCATTCGGGGAGGCGTCATGTACAGGCGAACGCTGCTTTTCGTACCGGTCCTGGCTCTTGCAACGGCTGTGCTGGTGCCTGGTCTGGCACGCGCGCAAGGAAGTTCGGACGGTCAAACTGCTCCTGCGGGGAACGCGGCTACGCCAGCGGCGCAGGCTCAGCCGGCCACGGCTATTGCGGCCGACGCGAACGCCACGACCTCGACAACTACGACGACGCCGCCGGCAAAAAAAGTCTGGACCAACGAGGACATGAGGGACGTCCATACCCACGACACGATTTCAACTTTTGCAAATAAAAATAACAAGCCGGCAAGCAACAAGCCCGCCGGAAATGCCGCGAGCAACAAATACGCGAAGCAGTATCAAGACCAGATCACCAGATTACAGGAGAAGCTGCCGCCGCTGGACGAGCAGATCTCGCAACTGCAGGCAGCGCTGAATGGCGACACGGTGAATTCTGTCCGGCACGTCGGCGGCGCGAAGATTGACGATTGGCGCGATGAATTGACGCGGCTGCAAAAACAGCGCGAGGATATTGTGGCCAAGATCAGTGCGCTGCAGGACGAAGCACGGAGCAAAGGCGTGCCGGCGAATCAAATTCCGGAGTAAAAGAAGAGGCAGGTCCCGGTCTTGCGACCGAGACCTGCCCTTGCAAACTGCTGCTCTAATGCGCGGCGACGGCGACTTCTTTTTCGATGGGAGCGCCGACGAGATTGCCCCACTCGGTCCAGGAACCGTCGTAATTCTTCACGTTGCCGAAGCCCAGCAAATATTTCAGCACGAACCAGGTGTGCGAGCTGCGTTCGCCGATGCGGCAGTAGGCGATCACTTCTTCCGCGCCGTCAATTCCCTTCTTGCCGTATAGCTCCTTCAAGGCGTCCGCGGATTTGAAAGTGCCGTCCTCATTCGCGGCCTGCGCCCAGGGAATACTGGCTGCGCCGGGAATGTGGCCGGCGCGCTGCGCGGTTTCAGAAAGTCCCGGAGGCGCGAGAATCTTCCCGGTGAATTCGTCCACGGAACGGACGTCCACCAGTTGCGCGGCCTTCTTCTTGTCTAGGAAAGCGTAAACATCTTCCTTGCGGGCGCGGATGGATTCGTCGGGTCCGCTGGCGTGATAGGTGGTGGCCGCGATTTTCGGCGCGTCGGTGGTGAGCGGTCGCTTTTCTTCGACCCACTTCTTGCGGCCGCCGTTGATCAGGCGAACGTCCTTGTGGCCGTAGTACTTTACCTGCCAGAAAGCGTAGGCGGCAAACCAGTTGTTGTTGTCACCGTAGAGCAGGATGGTGGTGTCGTTGGAAATTCCGGACGCGCCCAGCAGCTTTTCCAGCGCGGACTTGTCGATGAGGTCGCGGCGAATATTGTCCTGCAGCTGCGATTGCCAGTTCCAGCCCACGGCGCCGGTAATGTGGCCCTGGTCGTAAGCGGTGGTGTCCACGTCGACCTCGACCAGGCGGACTTTCGGGTCGTTCAGATGGTCGGCGGCCCACTGCGTCGTCACCAGAACTTCAGGGTGCTTGTAGTCAGTCATTTGCTGTCTCCTCGTTGTTAGTCATTCTTCGAAATTAGGCGCTCGCTATCGCAACCGTTGCAAGAATTTGTGCGTACAACAAAAAACCCACCTGCCTCGGGAACTTCTGGCGGTGGGTCGGGAATTTCTGGGCTAGTTTACGGTTCTTAGCTGCCTAGCCTCCCTGCGCCAGAAGACACACCTGCGCAACACATACAACAACAGCAGGTGCAGCGCTGGCAGCAGATTTGCATGAACTGAGGTTACACCCGAACCGCGGGGATGGCAAACGATTCTGACGGCGCGCGGGAGTGCGCCAAGTAGGTACAGCGTTGAATTTCCTTCCGAAAACCGGTGCTTCACTGCAGGCTGCTCCATTTTGACCCTCAGGATCGTGTCCGGAATTGAGTCCCCTTCCCAGACTGGCGTGAGAGGAACACGAACTTTCTGCCAAATCGCACAGCGCCGTTCCCGCGCGGAACTGCCATCCCTGCCCGGGACGCCGTGCGTACGGTCCGCGATCGCCGCACGGCCGCACGCGCGGTCGAGCGGGTCGTGGGCAGGACGGCCATCCATCTCTACAGATGCACCGCTGCTCGGTTCAAATCTGTTCAGCAGAGTGAAGCCTGATGATGAAACCGTTTGCAAGAGTCGAAAATGACCCGACGGTCGTCGCTTTTGCTCAAAAAGCGCAGTACTCCGCGCTTTCCGCTTTCGGCCAGCGCGGAAGCAAATGATATCAAGGCAAACCTGCAGATGACGGGCAGGCTTTCCGATATTGGCCGGAGGGGCAGCTATATGGATGCCATCAGCCCGTTCGTGCTGAACGCTGTGGTGATCTTGACGATCACGCGAGACGGCCGAACATTCAGGACGAAGGCGAAGGTGGTTGATTCACTGAACGCGATGGGCACGGGACTGATGTTCACTGCGACGGAGCCTGAGCAGGTCCGCGTGCTGGAATCTTGCTTGAACGAGGGGACTGGCGGGACACTGGTGGAACCGGATCCGCCTGCGCCCGCGGTGCCCACTTTCGCGGCGCCGGCCGAGATCGCCTCAGGCGCCGACCAGGAGCTGCGTGACATTGTTCGCGAAATGATTGTTTTGCTAAACCGCAACAGCATCGTCGGGGACGGCGAAGCGATGGCCATGATGCGAAAAATCTCCAAGTGATTGGATTGGGCTCACGCTACGAACGACGAGCTTCCTGCGGTCTATTTCCTATTAGCTGATGGCTTTTAGCGTGCCGTCGCTGGTTTCGAATTCGATGCGCAAGAGCCAGTCGAAGTGGAATTTCTCCGCGGCGAACCACTTCTCGATTTCTTCACGGCCCGGAGCGTCGAACTCCACGAGCATTTTTCCCTCCTGCATGTTGACGAGCACGCGGCGCGCGGTTACCTGCTTGGCGGCATGCACGCGGCGCGCGAGTTCTTCGGCGCCCTGGCGCGTGAGGCAGGCGAGCGTGTGTTGCGAGAGGTAACGAGGCATTCCGGCTCCTGTTCCGCTAAAATGAGCGGCCACGAAAACAACAGAACCAATATAACGCGAGCGGAGAAAAATCAAATGCCTGAGATGCGCACGGCTCACCCCTATTACGTTTATGAAGCAATTCATGCGCAGCCGGAATTGATCGAGCGCGTGCTGGGGCAGCGCGCGGAGACCGAACGCGCGGCAGATGCCGTGGCGCAGAAGGAGCGCATCACTTTCGTGGGGATCGGAACTTCGCTGCATGCGGCGCGCGTGGCGGAAAGCTGGATGCGGGAATGCAGCGGCGGGCGCTTCTTGGCGCACTGCGAACAGTCGTTCGAGCTGGTGCATCACCCGATTGCGTTTGGTGCCCGAGACGCAGTGATCGTGATTACCCACACCGCCACCACCACGGCGTCCATCGAGGCATTGCGCATGGCGCGTGCGGCCGGGGCGCTGACGGTGGTGATCACCGGCCAGCTGAATGGTCCAACAAGCAGCGACGGAGTGCGTGGCGCTGATTTTCACATTCAGACTTGCGAGCAGGAAATAGCTTTCGCTTACACGAAAAGCTATACCACCGCGCTTGCGGCGCTGGCACTACTGATCGCGCGGGTGGTCGAGAACAAAAGCTTGCTCGCGGGAGCGCGGCCTGTCGAGGCGTTGGAGCGCGTGCCTGATTTGCTGCGTGAGGCGCTGCAACTTGAGCCTGCCGCACGCGAACTGGCGAAGCGCGTGGCGGAACTGCCACGAATTGAGATTTTCGGCTCAGGCGCGGCATGGGCTACCGCCAGCGAAGCGGCATTGAAGATCAAGGAAGCTTGTTACATCGCGGCGGAGGGATTTGAAACCGAAGAAATCCTGCACGGGCCGTTTTCGGAGACGGACGCGCGCGGATCGCTCGTCGGATTATTCACGGGCGGTGCGACGGACGAGCGCGGACGGCAGATTCTGCGCGCGGCGGGCGAATTGAAAATGCCGCGTGCGGCGATAACGGTGCCATCGGCGAATCACGATCTGTCCGCGGAGCAAATTCTGCAGGTTCCGGAAGCGCCGGAATGGCTGGCGGCATTCGTGCACCTGATTCCGCTGCAGCTGCTCACATATTCTCTGGCGCTCGAGCGCGGCGTCAGCCCGGATAGCGGGCGCATGGAGCAACCCGCGCACGCCGCCGCGAGCAAACACTACAAATATTAGGCCGCGGTTGCCCGTATATTCGCCTGTCCCGGCGAACAGGAGTTCCTCTTCGACTACACCTGTGCTGCGCGCGGGTGTGCGACCCTTGCCTACGGCGTAAAATCGCATGTAGAGCCATTCAGGAGTGCTCTCCATGAGACGTTATTTCCTGATTCTGCTGTGCACCGCGATGCTTCCGTTTGCCACCGCCGCGCATGACGACGGAGGAATGGGAACGCTGGCCGGAACAGTGATCGGAACGAACGGCAAGCCGGTGGTGGGCGCGCGGGTCACATCACAGAACGCCGGCGGCGACCACCCCCAGCTGACCACTACCAACCAGCAAGGACGATTTTTCTTCCCGGATCTGCAGCATGGCTATTACGACGCGCGCGCGTACCACGATGGCGCGTGGAGCGAGTGGAAACACAACGTGGAAGTGAGCACCGGCAAGCAGACCGAACTCGTGCTGCGCTTGTCTGTAAAATCATCATCGCCGAAATAATTTGCGGTGTTCGCCTGTCCGCGCGAACAGGAGTTCCTAATCGAGAACATTGCGCCGTGTGACCGCGACGCTGCGCGAAAGGCCCGCGTAAGATTGTAGGCAGATACATCCCGGGGTGCGCTATGAAACGAAGTGTCCTGGTTCTGACGGTGCTTGCGTCGCTGGCGTTGTTGATGTCGTTGACATTCGGCGCGGCAACGGTTCGAGCTCAATTCGCGCGAGGCTTGGGAACGGTGGCGGGAACCGTGCTGGATGCCCACGGCAAGCCTGTGGGCGAAGCGAGTGTGACCATTCAGACTTCCGACGGACTAAAGCCGCACGCTACGCACACCGATTCCAGCGGACATTATGAATTTGCGCGGTTTGATGCAGGGCAATACGACCTGCGTGCGTACTCGAAAGGGCAATTTTCGGACTGGAGCAAGCACATTGTGATTCGTCCGAAGAAGACCACGGAAGTGACGCTGCGCATGCCGCCGGAAAGCACGGAGAAGGTGGACGTAACAAGCAATCCGTGAAATGGCGCCACAGCAGCGCGTTGTAGCCGATCTGGCCGCCGGACGCTGCCACTCATTTCCAAATCCTCGTAACTGCGTTACTCGTGCCGCAGCGCTACCATCGGATCCACACGCATGGCGCGGCGGGCGGGGATGTAGCACGCCAGGATCGCGACGCCAGTCAAGACTACCAAGACGACTAGAAACGTACCCGGATCGCTTGCGCCAACGCCGTAGAGCAGGTGTGAGAAATTCGATAGTAGCCGGGCGAGAATGAGCGGGGTCGCGGCGCCGATCGCGACTGCAGCCAGAACCAGCCGAAGACCCTGCCCGATCACCATGCGAAAAACGTCGCGCCTCTCCGCGCCCAGCGCCATGCGAACCCCAATCTCATGCACACGCCGAACGACCGAATAGGAAATCACGCCGTAGATTCCGATCGACGCCAGGAGCAACGCCAGGCCCGCGAACACGCCCGATAGGATGATGCGGTTTGCCGCTCGATGTGGAAACGCAGCTCGTCTTGCATATCCTGCTCCCACTTTTTCCTGCCTGAAAACCAGCGCCGCCGGTTGCTCATCGCCTGTGCCTCCTACCGCGTTGCAAGATCAGTGCAACGGCGGTGGACATTTGCTTCCAGTCCGCCATTTCCCTTTCGAGTTGCTGGCGGCCAGTTTTCGTGAGGGTGTAGAACCTGGCGCGGCGATTATTTTCGGAGGCGCCCCATTCCGAGCGAATTCATTTCGTGCGTTCGAGGCGATAGAGCGCGGGGTAGAGCGAACCTTGCTGGATTTGCAGGATGTCGCGCGAGGCTTGCTGGATGCGTTGGGCAATGCCCCAGCCGTGCATGGGCTCGAGCGCGAGTGTTTTGAGAATCAGAAGAGCGAGGGTGCCTTGCAGGATTTCGACGGCCGGGCTCATGGACTCTCCCCTAGGCGCGCTACAGGTGAAATGTTATCTCGGACTTGTAGATTGTTAAGGGGAGAGGGGCCGGATTGGAACAGGCGTGGCGGAACCGCAATGACAGCGACAGCGCGAGGGGCGGGTCTGAGACCCGCCCCTGCTGCAGATCGGGAGGCTGGCGATCAACGAAGTGAGCCGACAGGCCTTGCGGGGTTGTGGCGGTGCCTTCATCATATGACATGGCACCCTCAGACTGCGCGCCGCTCTGGAGCCCGGACGATCAATACGATCGGCTGGAGGAACTCGCCGCGGGCACCGGCGATGACGCCAAGGAAATTCCGCTGCGGCGCGATGTGCGCTCGCTGGGAATGTTGCTGGGGAAAGTGCTGGTGGAGCAGGCGGGCGGTCCCTTGCTGGAGGTGGTGGAGCAACTCCGCCGCCTGTTGATTCAGCAGCGCGAGCAATTGCCGGCTGCCGCAGCAGCAGCGGAACCGTCCCAGACCGAAAATGCGCTCTTGGCGGAAGCCCGCGAGAAGATCGCGCGGCTGGAAGTGGAAGACGCCTACCGCGTGACCAAAGCATTTGCAATTTATTTCGAGCTGACCAACCTGGCGGAAACCAATCATCGCAAGCGGCGGCGGCGCGCGGCCAAACTGCACAGCGAACAGCCGGCGCTGGCCGGGTCGTTTCGCGGAACCTTGCTGCGCATGCGCGCCGCAGGAATTTCCGCCGCGGACGCGCTGGCTGCGTTGCGCAAAGTGCGCATCGTGCCGGTATTCACCGCACATCCGACGGAGGTGGCGCGGCGCACCGTGCTGCTGAAAAGGCGGCGCATCGCGCAGTACCTGGAAGATCTGGACCGGCTGCCGCTCTCGCCAGCCGATGCGGCTGAATACGAATCGTTGATTCTCGCGGAAATCACTTCGCTGTGGCAGACGGATGAAGTGCGCATGAAAAAGCCGGGCGTGATTGACGAAGTGCGTATGGGCCTGGATTTTTATCCGATGACGCTTTTCGAGACGCTGCCGCGTCTGTATGCGGAGCTGGCGGAATCTTTTGCGGAAGTTTACGGCCGTGCGCTGAATCGTGATGACCTTCCCGAGCTGCTGTATTTCGGTTCGTGGATTGGCGGGGATCGCGACGGCAATCCGCTGATCCAGCCGGATTGTACGGCAGATGCGCTGGCGCTCGCGCGGAACGTCATTCTGGACCATTACAGCCTGGAGCTCCAGCGGTTGATCGACGAGCTCAGTTCTTCGCTGCGCCAAACAGGCTGCTCGGCGGAGTTGCGGGCGGCGGTGGAAGCGTATGAAACGAAAATGGGCGCCGAGCCTGCGCGCGGGAAATGGATTTCAGAGCCGGAACTCAACCGGCAGTTTCTGGATTTTCTGCGGATTCGTATGCAGCTCACGCGCAAGGAGCCACGCCACGCCAATGCATACGCGACTGCGCAGGAACTGGAGCGCGATTTTTTGCTGTTGCGCGCGAGCCTGGTCGCAAACCGCGGGCAACGCCTGGCGGAGCTGCTGATTGATCCGGTGCTGCGCAAGCTCCGGACTTTCGGTTTTCATCTGCACACGCTGGATATTCGTCAGCACGCACAAGTGCATGCGAAGGCTTTGGCCGAATTGCAGGCTGCCGGAGCTTCCGATAACGCGAGTAGGGCGGGCGCGCCGAAGGAAGTCCTGGCGGGTCTGTCCGCGGAAACCACCGAGCTGCTGGATACTTTGCGCACGATCGCGCAACTGAAAAAGACCTACGCGCCGGAAGCGATTCGCGCTTATGTGATCAGCGGGACGGAATCCGAGCGCGACGTCTTCGCTTTGTTGCGCCTGGCGGAGATCAGCGGCGTGAATGTGGCAGGCTCTGCGAGCGATCCCGGGCTTCTTCCTGTTCCGTTGTTCGAATCCATTGTGTCGCTGCGGGCGGCGGCGGAGACGATGCGGCGCGTGTGGACGGCTCCGGAGTATCAACACCTGCTCGATTCGTGGGGGCGGCGCCAGGAAGTAATGCTCGGCTATTCGGATTCGAACAAAGACGGCGGGATGCTGACGAGTACGTGGGAACTGCACAAGGCGCATCGTGCGCTGCACGCCGTAGCGCGGGAATGCGGCGTGAAGCTGCGGCTGTTTCACGGGCGCGGCGGCACCGTAGGACGCGGCGGTGGCCCCACGCATCGCGCGATTCTGGCGCAGCCCGTGGGAGATTTTTCCGGCGAAATGCGACTCACCGAACAGGGCGAAGTGCTGAATTGGAAATATTCCGATCCGGTGCTGGCCGAATGGAATCTGGAACTGATGATCGCCGCTTCACTGGAAGCGTTGACGCGGCCGGATGGTCCGGCGGCGGGCGCGGATCGCCAGTGGGACGACGCGATGGAAGAAATCTCCCGCGATGCATATGCGCACTACCGGCGGCACATCGCGGAGAACGCGGACGTACTGGATTATTTCGAACAAGCCACGCCGGTGAACGAACTCGAGCATGCGCGGATGGGTTCGCGGCCGGCGCGTCGCACGCAAAGCCGCCGTCTGGAAGATTTGCGGGCGATTCCGTGGGTTTTCGGGTGGATGCAAAGCCGCCACGCGGTGCCGGCGTGGTTTGCGGTGGGCTACGCGTTGCAGCGTTTTGCGGCGAAAGGGCCCGAGCAGGAAAAGCGGCTGAAAGAAATGATGCGGCACTTCACGCTGTTTTCGGATCTGGTGCGCAACGTGGAAATCGCCATGGCCAAGGCGGACCTGAACATTGCGCGCCTTTATGCCAGCACTTTGGTGCACGACGCCGGCCTGCGCGACAGAGTTTTCCGAATATTGGCCGACGAGTTCGAGCGCACGCGACGGATGCTGCTGGTCGTAACGGGCCAGAGCGGGCTGCTGGAAGGTAACTCGGTCCTATCGCAATCCATCCGGCTGCGTAATCCCTATGTGGACCCGATGAGCTTGATTCAGGTCGAGCTACTGCGCCGGAAGCGAGCGGACACACCCAGCGACGGGCTCAACTACGCGCTGGGTGCGACGATCAACGGCATAGCGGCGGGTCTGCATAACACCGGTTAGAAACAAATTCTGCCCTCTGAAGGCGTGGTCGCCAAGCGGGGCAGCTGCGGCTGTTCCCACCCCGGCCACACGATCAGGCCCTCGATATGATGGTAACTTGTTATACTAGAATGACTTAGACTCCTCTTGCATAACGTAGTTTACCTAGTACCAAAACCCGCGTACTGAAATTTTTGAACCGGCAGCGCCATTGGTTCTGTTTGAGGATATGGCGAAAATGGATGTGCGGGTTGGAAGCTGCGATTGCGGGGACGACGGTTCCACAAAAAAGGAGCCGGGGCATCTATCCAACCCGTCCAAACCCTCCTGCTCGCGTCCCTTCTACGGAATTCCGCCGGCGGGCAGGGCGGCCCTTGCGTTCCCACCTTCTTGAATTCAGTCGGCGATAATCCCAGGATAAAGCTTCAGCATCTTTTGGCAGCTGGCATGCCTCTCATGAATTGGCGCTTTGCGTATCTGGAATGGTGTCCGTCCGGCAGACGCCAGAGTCACAGGACAGGTGATGGTTAAAACAGGCAGTCATGCAAGGCGGGCGCGGGCGTTTTTCTTTGCGGCATATCTGGCGCTTGTCGCGCCAGCAAATGCCGCTGACCTGCGGCCGCAAGCCGCGCAAGCCTACGACCGCTATATCGAGTTGACGGCGGCGCAAGTGACCGTCGAGCTGGCGCAGAGCGGACCGTATCTCTGGGTCGAGCGGTTGCAGCCGGAGCAACGAGCCGCGGACGAGGAGCAGTTGCGCCATGGGCAACTGGTGATCGAGCGGTTGGAAACGCTGGATTCGGGCAAGCCGATTGCTGCGCCGGGCGGAATCATCCACCACTGGATCGGCACGATGTTCGTGCCGGGAGCTACGCTCGGGCAGACGATTTCCTTCATGGAGGACTACGATCACAAAACGGAATATTTCAAGCCGGACATCGTGCGCTCGAAAATTCTGCGGCATGAAGGCGACGATTATTTTGTGCAGCTGCGCTTCTACAAGAAGAAAATCATCACCACCGTGATCGATACCGACCAGGAAATTCATTACCACGTAGTGGATTCAACTCACGCCTACAGCCGCTCGCGGACCACACGCGTGCAGGAAGTGGAGAACGCCGGAACATCCGACGAAAAGCTGGAAGCCGAAGGGCACGACCGAGGATTTATGTGGCGCATGAATACTTACTGGCGCTTCGAAGAGAAGGACGGCGGAACATACGTCGAATGCCAGGCCATTTCGCTAACGCGCGATATTCCCGCCGGGCTAGGCTGGATGGTGGGATCGTTTGTGACCAGCGTGCCGCGGGAATCGCTGACCTTTACGCTGACTACGGCGCGCGCGGCGCTGTTGCAACGTGCCTCGACCCGAGCCGCAAAATAAATCTTGGGCTCGCCGGAAAAGCCGCACCAATCCAAACAACTAGAAGGTCGTGGTGCCCAGGAAAATATCCTCGAACCCGTTCGTGTCGCGCGAGACGAGATTGTTCGCAGTCGAAAGGAAACTGATCGTGTGACCATCCGCACTGATCGACGGAACCACGCTCCCGCCATTCGCGGGAGAAGCGCCGGTGCCGTTGGCAATGCTGGCGAGGACCACGCCGGTGGTGCAGGTTGGAATCACACCCAGGCAGGTGTTGCGTACGAAGACGTTCTCGAAGCCGTTCACGGTGCTAGCGAGGTTCGAAGCAAACGACGAGAACGCGATGAACTGGCCCGAGGAGTTAGCGCTGGGGTGTTCGCTCAGGCCATTGGCGGGCGTGATGCCGTCCGGCGTTGACACCAGCGTAGTAGAAGGTGTGCATTGGGCAACGACGATGGTTACGCCGAGGCAAGTATCGCGCACATAAATTTGCTGGGGCTGCTGCGGACCAATGCCTGCCACCAGGTTCGATGCCGTGGATGCGAAGGCGACAAAACGACCGTTAGCGAGAGTCGTATCGGTGCACGCGGAGCTGACGATAGTGGTTACGCTTCCGCAGGCGGAAAGCGATGATTGCACGCTGGGGCCGTCGGCGGGAGTAGTGCCGTCCGGAGTGGAAATCAGCGTCGTCACCGATACGCAGGTGTTGGTCGTGCTGGTGATCGTGGTAATGCAAGTGCCGCGCTCGAATATCTCGGATTGGCCGCTGGGGTTCGGCGCCGTGGACCCCAGATTCGTGGAAGTGGAAGTGAAGGAAACGAAAAGCCCATCCTCGGAAATGGAAGGGTTGGAGCTGTCTCCGTTGCCGAACGTGACGCCGTCGGGCGTAGAAACCAGGTATGTGGCGGGTACACAGCTATTCGTCGGAGAGGTGGTGACGATCGTCGCAATGTTGCAGGTGTTGAAGATGTAAACCTGCGAGTGGACGCCGTCCGCCGTAATGTCGGAGACCAGATTCGTCGCCTTCGAAACGAACGCGACGTATTGGCCATCCGGGCTGATCACCGGATTGTTGCTGCTGCCATTTCCGGCGCTCTGGCCGTCGGCGGAGATGGAAACGAGCTGCGTGTCGTAGTTGGAGCTGGGACTAATGGTGCACGGCGTGGTGGCGGTGGGCATGCAAACCGGGCGCCAGTACACTTGAGTCGTCGGAGGAGTGGTGCTCTGAACGGGGACGGTGGTCACCAGATTCGTCGCCAGAGATGTAAAGGCCGCGTGCGTTCCACCAGAGTCAACCGTTGGCTCCGAGCTCGCACCGTTGGCTGCGTTGCCGCTAGGGTCCGAGCTAACCAGGGCCGTCACAGGCACACAGGTGGCAAGGGCCAAACAGGTGTTGCGGACATAAACATCGGAATTCGTATTCAAATCGGTCAGCACCAGATTACGAGAAACCGACGCGAACGCTACGAATTGGCCGGAGCTGCTGGTAGAAGGCCCGGAGGTGGTAGTAGTCAGGCCGAGATTGTTATTCCCGCAGTTGGTCGCGCCACCGCAAATTCCATTAAGTGCCTGCGAACCGTCCGCGGCGAGATCCACCAATACCGGCAGTCCGAGCAAGTGCGTGGGATTGATGGAATAAGTGAGGATATTGGATGTACCGCCGCCGGGCGGCGGGTTCACCACGGTAATTTGATTGACGCCCGCGTTCACCAGACTGCCTGCAGTCAACGCCGCCGTTGCCGCTGTGCTCCCACCGATGGTCGTGGTTACCGGCAGTGCGCTGCCGTTCAGTTGAACCAAGGAATATTGATTCAGGAAGCCGGTTCCGGTGATTGATAGGGTCGCGCTGGTGGCTCCAGCGAGGGCGCTGGTGGGAGCCACAGCCGAAATCGTCGGATTAGCCGTTTGCACATACAACGAGACCGGCGTCGAACCCCCGCCGCCTGGCAGCGGGTTCTCAACCTTGATTGATACGGGGCCGGGAGTGAGGAGATCGGTGGATTGCAGGTCCGCCTGCAGCGCCGTGGAACTGAAGTACGTGGTGTTGCGACTGGCATTGTTCACGAAGACGGTTGACTGCGAGACAAAGTTCGTCCCAGTTAAATTCAGCACCAGGCCCGCAGCACCGGCAATCGCGGTACTGGGATTCATCGAGGTGACCGTGGGCGCGCTGCTGGGAACGGGGTTAATCGTGAATACGGTGGCGGGTGGCGGCGCCTGGTTCTGCGGCGGATAGGTTCCGCCGCCCGGCTGCGGCGTGGTGATATTGATATAAAGCGTGTTCGGGTTCTGCAACAGGCCGGCGGGTAACGTGACGATCATTTCGTTCGTATTGATAAATTGATTGATCGCCAGCGGCGCGGTGGAGCCGCCCGGGGAAAGTGTATATCCCGGTTGGCTTTGTTGAATCAGGTTAACCCCTCGAATCGTGAGGTAAGCCTGCGGACTGCCTGCGGAAATCGAGCTTACGCAGTTTGTAGTGCTCGTCAGCGAAGGGCAAATACCGACCAAAGTAATCGTTGGCGCCGGATAATTGATCTGCTCCGTGCACGCCCCCATAGCGATCATCGAAAATAGCAGTAGCCAAAACGCTGGACAGAATCGTTGCCGCAAATTGCTCGCTCCTATGCCGGTAGGTCGGGCCCCATACGGTAAGCGCAATCCTAGAGACTACTAAAGATGGCCCCAGGGGGCAATCAGGATGCCTGCCCTGCGGACGATTGTCCAGCGTGGCAAGGCGCGACGCGTGCCATCGATTCGCTGGGTGCCGGGGGCGCTGCCGGACGGAACGCTGAAACGCATCCGGTCACGCCATGTGTAACCCTGCATTAATGAAGATTGTGAGTGGTTCTATGCTCTACTGTCCGTGCTGGGGAAGCATGCTTCTCGAGTTGCTGTTCTTCGCGCTGATGCGCCGATTCACTCTCCAAACTGGGATTGCGATCTTCGCTATGCTATGGGTGTATTTGGCCTTTCCTTGCGGCGCGTTAGCTCAGGATGGGCAGTCGGCGGACTCCTCAACGGAGCTTGTCGCTGCGACTGCGCATCATACCGGCGCACTCGGTCAGCAAACCAGCGCCGACCCTCCGCCCGCGCCTGCAGCAGCCGCACCTGAACCTCAATCCAGCGACGTGCTCACGCTCTTCCCGCATTCGGAAACCAGCCGCTACTGGATCTCTGGTCAAGCGAACATTGTTTTGCAGTGGCACGGCAGATTTCCGGCAGCATATAGCGGCACGAACAGCCTCAAGCCCGTCCCAGAGAACGCCACTTCCAAGGTTTACACGCTGTTCCTGGGCTACGAGCTAACGCACACTACCGAGGTGTATCTGGACGTCGAGAGCGCGGGCGGCCACGGGCTTAGTAACGCACTGGGACTCGCGGGTTTCACGAATCTGGATGTGGTGCGGAATCCGAGCTTGGGAGATGTGCCTTATCTCGCGCGCCTGATGCTGCGGCAGATTATTCCGCTGAGCAAGGAGCGCGTGACGGTGGAGCGCGGGCTGCACGCCCTGACCACGTCGCTGCCGGCGCGGCGGCTGGAATTCCGGTTGGGGAAATTCACCATCCCGGATTTCTTTGATGCGAATACGTACGGCACAGACAGCCATCTGCAATTTCTGAACTGGACGGTGGACAATGACGGCGCGTATGACTACGCCGCAAACACACGCGGGTACACCGACGGCGCGATTCTGGAATACGACGATCACTGGTTCAGCGCGCGCTTCGGCGTGATGTTGATGCCCAAGGTAGCCAACGGGATCTATCTCGATGCGGATATTGCGCGGGCGCGCGGCGAGAATCTGGAGCTCGATGCTACCGGCAATTGGCTGCTGCATCGCTCCGGTACGGTGCGCTTCCTCAGTTACCTCAATATCGCCGATATGGGGAATTACGAACAGGCCAACGCGAATTTTCTCAATGGGCAGGGCACGATCCCGAACATCATTGCCACGCGCAGGCAAGGGCGCCACAAATACGGCTTCGAGCTGAATTTCGAGCAGGAGCTTCCGGCGCGCTTAGGCGTCTTCGGGCGCGTGGGATGGAGCGACGGCCGCAACGAGTCCTTCGCATATACGGAAGTGGACCGCACGGTGCAGGCCGGAGTCTTCAGCAAAGGAGACACGTGGCGGCGCAAAAACGATCGCGTCGGGGCGGTGTTTGTAGCGAACGAAATCGTGGCGGCTCACCAGCAATATCTCGGCTATGGCGGCCTGGGGTTCTTGTTGGGCGATGGCGCGCTCACGCCCGGCCCGGAAAAAATCTTCGAGGGATTCTACACCGCGCATCTGTGGCGGGGTTTCTTCGCCTCCTGCGATTTTCAGCACATCAACAATCCGGGATACAACAAGGCGCGCGGTCCGGTGTTTGTTCCGGGCCTGCGCTTCCACGTTGAGTTTTGATCTTTGGCGGCCCACGCGGCGCGCTGAAACGATTTGTGAAAGACATCGGAACGGTTTAAGCTGCGCGGCGCGGCGTGGGGCAACGATCTGCAATGGGCGAGCCGCGGGGGGATGTACATGTCACTTTTGAGATTTTCGGTTCTCGCTGCGTTTCTCATGAGCTGCGCCGCGTTTCCTCTTCGCGCGCAAGAGGACTCCAAGAAGCAGAGCGCGGCCGCGCCGGCCGAAGCGCAGGCCGCAACGCCACAGCCGGCCGCGAAACCGGCGGATGTGGCTTCGCCGGACGCAATACTGGCCGCAACCTACGATGTGATCTCCGGCCCCGCCGGGCAACAGCGCGATTGGGAGCGCTTTCGCTCGCTTTTCGTGCCTGGCGCGCGATTGATCCCAGTGGTCGCAAAGAAAACCGGAACCGGTTCCGACACGCGGATCATCACGCCGGATGAGTACATCAAGCGCGCCGATGCGTACTTCGAGAAGAATGGATTTGCCGAGCGAGAAATTGCGCAAAAGGCCGAACGCTACGGCAATATCATGCAGATTTTCAGCACCTATGAATCGCGGCACGACCCGAAGGACGCACAACCCTTCGCGCGCGGCATCAATAGTTTTCAGCTCTTCTACGACGGCACGCGCTGGTGGGTCGTAACGATCTACTGGCTCGAAGAAACTCCGGAAAATCCGCTGCCCAAGGAATTTCTGCCGGCCACGAAATAGCTCGCGCTATCCGCTGCCGCGCTATTTCGGCTGCGACGGGCTGGCTGGCGGCGGAATTACCGGAGCGGGCGTCGCGCTCGAAGCAGCTGGGGTCGCCTCCGCCGGCGCCGCGGCAGGCAACAGACTCCTTAGAACATCCGGCGGCAGTTTATCGGCACTGGCCATGAGCGCGGAGACTTGCCACATTTGCTGATCGCTGAGCGCCTTCTGAAAGCCGGGCATGCCCGTAAGGCGAATGCCGTTTTTCACTTTCCAGCAGGTGACCCCCACCGGATCATCCGTAACTGTCTCTTTCGTGGTGAAAAGCTGCGGCGCGTGCGGAAACATTCCTTGCGACGCGGCGGACGGCGCCTGCAGCGGCAAGCCGTGGCAGAAAGCGCAATTCGTCCGGTATACCTCGGCGCCAGCCGCGAGATCGCCCGCGTTGAATGTGGAAAGCTCGCGGTCCTGGGTCTCCTTCTTGATTCGCGCGTGCAATGCGCCCTTGGCGATGAATTTCTCAAACGGCATGGGAGCATCGGATGCCGCCGCCGGGGATTGGCCAGTCTCCACATAGAAAAACACTGCGATCGGAACAATTAGTATTCCCAAAATCAGTCCCACCAGAAAGCCTTTCATTGGGTTCCTTTCCTTCGCTCCAAGCGCTGCGGAGACGGGTGCGGAAGAAGTGCCACAGACTGAATAACACAGCAACGCGCCGGTTGCCACGAGATTTGCCGCGCGCAAAAAAACTCACTTGCGGCGGCTGGCGCGATGCGAGATGAATACTGCTACTGCCGGGAGGCTTTCCATGTTTCAAAGCGATCTGCTGAAGGGCCGTACCATTCTGATTACGGGCGGCGGCACGGGGCTGGGACGTTCGATCGCGCTGCGATTCGCCGAGCTGGGCGCGAATATTTTTCTGGTGGCGCGACGGGAAGAACCGCTGAAAGAAACTGCGGAAGCCATCCGCGCTAAGGGCGCACGCGCAGCTTACGCTTCCGCGGACATACGTGATTTCAGCGCGGTGGAAAAGGCGGTGGAGGCGGCGGAAGAGGAGTTGGGGCGCGTGGATACGCTGGTGAATAACGCTGCCGGAAATTTTATCGCGCGCACCGAGAAGCTTTCGCCGAATGCGTTCAATGCCGTAGTGGGAATTGTGCTGCAAGGCACATTTTTCTGCACGCTGGCGCTGGGAAAGAAATGGATCGCGGCGAAGCAGCCCGGCCAAGTGCTGAATATCGTCACTACGTACGCGGCGGCGAATTGCGGCTCGGGATTTGTAGTGCCGTCGGCGTGCGCCAAAGCTGGCGTACTGGCGATGACGCGCTCGCTGGCTGTCGAATGGGCGCGGCATCACATCCGGCTGAACGCTATCGCGCCAGGGCCATTTCCCACCGAGGGCGCGTGGTCGCGCTTGCTGCCTTCGAAGGAACTGGAAGAGCGCGCGAAGAAGCATCACCCGATGGGCCGCTTCGGACGCCACGACGAACTCGCCAATCTTGCCGTGTATTTACTGAGCGAACAGGCCGACTACGTGAATGGCGAATGCGTGGTGATTGATGGCGGACTGTGGCTGCGCGGCGCAGGCGAATTTAACGACTTCCTGGACCTGCCCGATGCCGCATGGGATATGCTCGAAGCAGCGCGCAAGAAATAGAGTGTCGCACCTCGCGGGCGTGATCTTACGGTGCTGTTTGTGCGGGATAGACGTTGATCGCGCTCGGATCGAACTCGAACCGCAGCACCCAATCGCTGGGCACGTTGTGGCCAGCCATTTTCGCCGGCGCAAATAGCCAAAGCTTTGCGGCTTCGAGTGCGCGGTCGGCGAAATATTGGCTGGGACCGGGGGCGGCGAACACGGCTTGCGTCACCCGGCCCGATTCATCCACATGGACGTTGACGCTGACCCGGACCTTCCCGCGAATGGTAGCGCGCGCTCTTTGCGAAGCGTCCGGCAGAAATTGCCGAACAACTTTTCCGCGCGCCACGCCGCTGCTCGGTGCTGTCGCCAGCGCGGATTCTGTAGGTCGAACCACCGTGGGCGGCGGAACGGATTTGCTCGCGGCAAGGCTCTTCGAGCGGGGCTGTTCCGCGGAACGCACTGCGGGATTCGACGCAGGTGGTGGCGCAAGATGCGACGTCGGCTTCGCGACGGGCGCTGCCGCTTCGGCGAGCACCGGCCTCGTCTCCGGCTTTGGCGGAACTTTCGGCTGGACCGCTGGCTGAACAACCGCTGGCGCGATTGTTACCGCACGCGCGGATTCAGTCTGCGAAGGATGATGGAAAATTCGCACTGCTGCTAGAATCGCCAGCAACGCGAGCCCGATAGGCGCGGCCGTACCAACGAAGCGCCGCTGAGCCGCGGAGTATTGTATGCCGCGCGGCGTCTGTTTCGGCGGCGTGGGCGCATTGGGCAGCAGCCGCGCGGCGATGTCCGCGACGCTCCAACGCAATTGCGGATCCCGGCGCAGGCAATGGCGCGCCAGATCCAGAAACTCCGGGGGCAGGTTGGAAGGCAATGCCGGCTCCGCCTGGTTGGTTCTCTCCCACACGGGCAGCCGTTGGGTGAGCGCTTCGCAGAGCGTCATGCCCAGCGACCACACGTCTCCGGCCGGCGAAATTCTTCCGCCCGCCGCTTCGGGTGGATCGTAGACTCCGGGCTTCCACACGCTTCCGCTGAATTCGCCGATGCGGCACAGTCCGTCGCTGGAAATTTTCAGCAGGTCATTTTCCGCCATGATGTTCGCGGGTTTGATGCGGCAGTGAACGAAACCTCTGGCGTGAACGTAGGCGAGCGCTTCAACCATTGGCCCCAGAATCGCGCGGGCTTCATCCGGCCCGAGCGGTCTTCGCGCGATCACCGAAGAGAGACTTTCATCAGCGTACTCAATCACCACATAGAGCACCGCCGAGCCATCCAATTCGCCGCGCCCCATATCCAGAAGCCGGATCAAATGCGGATGAAAAAGTTTCGCGGCGTGGCGCCAGCGCGCCAGTAATCCTTCGGCTGCAGGTGAATCCTCCGGAACCAGCTTGATTGCGGCTTTGCGGACGTCGGGGGAATCGTAGTCCGTCAGAAATACAGAGCTGCCTTCGTCTGCGCCCACAAATTCGCCAAGACGGTATTTCCCGTCAATGACTTGGCCCACTCGTTTTGCCGCGGCCTCGGTCATCTGAACCCCCTTGCACATTCCCGAGCGTTAGGCGATGGCGTGCTGCCCGGGCGCTCGTCTCCATGCGAAATCGAAAAGTATCGTGCGTGATGTCAGACTCCGGCGTCTCGTCTTCAGGCGAGCATCGTCTGGAAACTGGGCGCTCGTCCGCAGGGCTGCGGTGTACCAGGCTGGGTAGGTCCCGGTCGCAAAGGGTGGTTTCTGAAGGCACTCCACCCCTCGTGTGACCCATTTTGCACTATTCCGGTTAATACGGCGCCAGAAAGTGAGGCAATGTTGTTCAATCGCACCCCTGTCGGCCGACTGGTGGGTTTCCCGCGTTTTCGCCCACCCGATTTCATTATCGACCATATATTGACATACGATATCTATATCGATATGATTTCTGTATGTCTACGCTGCAAAAGATTCTCAAAACAAGGGTCAAAGTTTCTCCAAAATTTCAAATCGTGATTCCCAAGCCCATTCGGGAAGAGATGAAGCTCCTGGCGGGGCAAGAGCTCTTCATGTACCTATACGAGGGTAAGCTCCATGTGGATACCATTCGTCCGATCACGGAGCTTCGAGGAATCGCGAAGGGGATAGACTGGAAAAAAGATTACCGTGACCGAAACGACCGTTTCTGAGCTCTGGCTGATCGATACCTCGGCTTGGCTGGAGTATTTAACCCAGGATCAGAACGCTGCGAAATTCGCTCCGTTCATCGAAAGCGGAAGCTCCACCCTCGTTCCGACGATTGTTCTCTACGAAGTCGTAAAAGTATTGATGCGGCAGCGAGGCAAGGTTGTAGCCGACCGCTTCATCTCTGAGGCGCTGCGGCGCGTCGTCGTACCGCTGGATGAAGAACTAGCGCTCGCTGCCGCTCATATCAGCAACGAGACGAAACTGGCGATGGCGGACGCAATCATTTACGCGACCGCGCAAGCCCATCAGGCTCAACTGGTGACCGGTGACGCAGCGTTTCGCGGCCTGCCAAACGTGATTATTCCTTGATGCAAAAGAATCGGCGCTTTTCGACATCGAAGGTTCGATTGCTGCGGTGTGTGCCGATTCCAGCGTGACCTTGGACCAGAAATCGGAAGACGTCAGCAGCGGGACAATTTCAAACGCAACAAGATCATCCCAACGGCTCCTCCAAGCAGCCAACGATTCTGGATTGGGCGCTTCCATCAGTTGGAAGCAACGAAAACCGGCGGGGTCCACCCAGCTTGCGTGATCAATCACACCGTCAGGCAACATCCGGCCGTCGCGCCGGAACCGCTCGCCGACGGGCTTCGCTTCGCCATCCTTGAAGCGCTCAATCAGCATCCGCCGCATGAAGGCGACTGTAGCCGATCCTTTTAACGGTGCAACCTGCATGCGGCGGGGCTGCGGCCCGGGTGCGCGCAGCCTTGACCGCGCTTGCGCTGGCCAGTAAGCTAGCTGTTTCCACAGGGGAAAAAAGGCCAGCTATGAGCACTGACACCATTCAGATTACTTTGCCGGACGGCGCCACTCGCGAGGTGCAGCGCGGCACCACCGCTGCGGAAATTGCGCGGCAGATTTCGCCGAGGCTGGCAAAGGAAGCGCTCGTTGCGCGCGCGGATGGCGAGCTGGTGGATCTTTCGCGCCCGCTCGAGCACGACTCCAGGATTTCCATCCTCACTGCGAAAGATCCGGACTCGCTGCAAGTGTTTCGGCATTCCGCCGCGCATCTGCTCGCCGCCGCCGTGCTCGAACTTTATCCCGATGTGAAGCTCGGCATCGGCCCGCCGATTGAAACCGGATTCTTCTACGAATTCGTGCGCAAAGAACCGTTCACGCAAGACGACCTGGAAAAAATCGAAGCCAAAATGCACGAGCTGGCCGCCAAGGATTTTCCCAACGAGCGCAAGCTGATTCCCAAGCCCGAGGCCATCGAGCTCTATCGCAAAAGCAATCAGGAATTCAAATGCGAGCTGGTGGAGGAAAAAGCCACCGAGCCGATGGTTTCCTTCTACACCACAGGCAAGTTCCTTGATTTCTGCCGTGGCCCGCACATTCCATCCACCGGGCGCATCAAGGCCTTCAAGTTGATGAACGTCGCTGGCGCGTACTGGAAGGGCAAGGAAAGCAATCCGCAGATGCAGCGAATTTACGGCGCGTGTTTTATCGACCAAAAAGAGCTGGACGAATATCTGCACAATCTCGAAGAAGCCAAGCGCCGCGACCATCGCCGAGTCGGAAAAGAACTGGGGCTTTTCACTGTGAGCGATCAGGTCGGAGCCGGTTTGCCGCTCTGGTTGCCCAAAGGCGCCACGATTCGCCGGCTGCTCGAGGAGTACATCCTGGAAAAGGAACGCCGCGCCGGCTACCAGCATGTTTACACTCCAGATCTGGCGAAGGTTGACCTCTACGTCCGTTCGGGACATTGGTCTCACTACCACGAAGACATGTTTCCCACGATGGACCTGGAAACCGAACAGCTGGTGCTGCGGCCGATGAATTGCCCGCATCACATTCTCGTCTACGAATCCAAAAAGCATAGCTATCGCGACCTGCCGGTGCGGATCGCCGAACTCGGTACCATGTACCGCTACGAGCGTTCCGGCGTGCTCAGCGGACTAAGTCGCGTCCGTTGCATGACCCTGAACGACGCGCACATCTTTTGCACCCCGGAACAAATCAAGGAAGAATTTGCTGGAGTGATGCGGCTGGTCGAGCAGGCCTATCGCGATCTCGGCATCACCCAATACACGTACCGGCTCTCGCTTCGCGACAAATTGCACAGCGAAAAGTACGTGGACAACGACGAGATGTGGGATCTTGCCGAACGCATGTTGCACGAAGCCATGGATTCACTGAAACTTCCCTACACCGAAGCTCCGGGCGAGGCTGCGTTCTATGGGCCGAAACTCGATATTCAACTGGCGGACGTCATGGGCCACCAGGAAACTTATTCCACGATTCAGATCGATTTCCATCTCCCGAACCAATTCCAGCTGGGATACGTCGGCGCGGACGGTCAAGCGCATCGCCCGGTGATGATTCACCGCGGCGTCATCAGCACGATGGAGCGAATGGTTTCCTATCTCATCGAGCTGTACGCCGGCGCGTTCCCGGTGTGGCTCGCGCCTGTGCAGGCTGTCGTGCTGCCCATCACCGAGCGGCAAAATGATTACGCGAAACAGGTCCTCGAGAAACTGCTCGATGCCGGGGTGCGCGCGGAACTGGACGATCGCAACGAAAAGCTACAGTCGAAAATTCGCGACGCGCAGCTGCAGAAAGTTCCCTACATGCTGGTTATCGGCGGCAAGGAAGCCGAAGCCGGCACTGTGTCGGTGCGCCACCGCGCGAAAGGCGACCTGGGTCCGCGGCCGCTCGAGCAATTCCGTGCGGACCTCCGCGCAGAGGTAGATTCAAAGACAATTTAGGTGTTTGTATTTCGCTGAAGCTACGAATTCCCTGCGAGGGTTTTCTGCAAATCGGGGCCCATGCGCTCCAGGATTGGCTGGCCCGGATCATCGCCCACGTACTGTTGCACCACGTTGCCGTCCCTGCCGATCAATACGTAAGTCGGCAACGCGCTGGCTCCGTATTGCCGCATCATCTGATGATCTGAATCCAGGCGTTGCGTCCAGTTCATTTGATTCTGCGCGACGAAACTCTGCCAGGTGCCCTCGTCTTCATCCTCGCTGATGCTGATGACTTCCACCTTGTCGGCGCCGTAAGCCGCCTGCAGCTGCTTCAAACCGGGCAAAGCGTGGCGGCACGGGCCGCACCACGTGGCCCAGAAATCCAGCAGCGTCACCTTGCCTCCGCTTGAGGAGCTTTGTCGCGCGAAACCCGGCGCTTTTTCGCCCGAGCTGAGGGGCGCGCGGGGCATATTTTCGTCGTTGAATATCTTCACGGATTTCGCCTGGCTGTACTTTTTCTCACGAAAAAGACGCGCCGCTTCACCAAGCGACATGGGCGCCGGATCCATGACCACCATGTTGTTAGGCGAAGCGCTTTGCGTCGCGTGCGAAGGCGCGGCAGGCTGCGCCGAAGAATTCGAGAGCGATGGACCAACGGGTTGCGCTGCGTGCAGTGGGACATCCTGCGCCGTCGCCGAGCTGGAAAATGCCAGGGTCAATGCCGCGGCCGCAAGAAGAAAGGAATTTGCGCGCATCAGTGCAGGCCTCCGAAGAAATCCCCTCACGGTTCAGTCTTAGGGATGGCAGCGCACAGCCCAATAGTACGGTCGGTTAATTGTGCTCAAAGCACACTCCAAGGCTTGTATATCCTCGTTAAAGAATATGTCTTGATAAGAATATACGTATTGAGGCATATTCGGACTCGGCATGATAGAAACTCTGCAAGCTCTGGCCGAGCCCAACCGCTTTCACATCGTCGAACTGCTGCGCGAGGGGCCGCGGCCCGTTGGCGATATGGCCCATCGCCTGGGTCTGCGCCAGCCGCAAGTCTCCAAGCATCTGCGCGTGCTCAGCGACGCCGGACTGGTAGACGTCCGCGTGGACGCGCAGCGCCGGATTTACGCGTTGCGCCCGGCGCCGTTGAAAGAGCTCGAAGTGTGGATCGCAACGTACCGGCGCATCTGGGAAGGCAATTTCCAACGACTCGATAGCGTGCTGGAAGGGCTAAAAGCAAAGGAGAAAAAACGTGGACGCACAAGGCGGTAGAGCAGCAATGCAAAACAGCGGAACGTTGAAAGTAACCACGCCCAGCGAGCGAGAAATTGCGCTGACGCGGGTCTTCGACGCTCCGCGGCACCTGGTCTTCGAGGCTTGGACCAAGCCCGAGCTGGTGAAGCGCTGGCTGTACGGGCCGGATGACTGGCGCCTGGCGGTCTGCGAAATGGATCTGCGTGTGGGTGGTGCCACGCGCTTCGTGTGGCGGCACGGCGACGGAAAAGAGATGGGAATGAGCGGCGTTTTTCGCCAGATCGCGCCACCCGACCGGCTGGTATTTACCGAAATATGGGATCAAGACTGGACCGGCGGCGAAGCGCTTAATACGATCGCCTTCACTGAACACGCCGGCAAAACCACGCTCACGCAAACGGTGCTCTATGCTTCGCGCTCTGCGCGAGACGGCGCCCTTCAAACCGGCATGGAACGTGGCGCTGCGGTGAGTTATGATCGCCTCGCGGAGTTGCTGAAATCATGAAAATCGTAGTGTTGATCTCGCGCATCCTTCTGGGCCTGGTCTTCTTGGTGTTCGGACTGAACGGGTTCTTGATGTTCATTCCAACGGGCCCGCTGCCGACCGGCCTGGCGGGCCAGTTCGTCACGGTATTGCTTCAGTCGCACTACGTGCTGGTGATCTCTGCGTGTCAAGTTGCGGGAGGCGCGCTTCTGCTGGTGAACCGCTATGTCCCCCTGGGACTCACGATTCTAGGCCCGATCATCGTCAACATCCTCTTGTATCATCTGCTGCTGTTCCACATGGGTGTGGGTATTGCGGTCGTCGTTGCGATTCTGTGGGGAATCGTGGCATATCATCACCGCCAGGCCTTCTCCGGCCTTTTTGTGCAGAAGTCGCCGTAGCACCCCAGGCGAGCGCCAGAACTGCGATCGCCGCGATTCCTCATTCTCGCTTTTCGATGCGCCTACTTATCGCTATACTCCGCCGTCAAGAACCGCGCAGCAGCGCGATTCAGCGGGTACACCGATATGCCTGAAGAAAAACTTCGCCATCATTTTGGCGACTATCTGGCAAAGGCCGAAGTGTTTGTTTATTCCGTTCTTGCCATTTTGCTTTTCATAACGGCGATGGCGACGATTGCCAATGCTGGAAAAATGCTCTGGGGGTCTGTCGGCCACTGGACGATCGCCACCGATACACTGCTCGTGTTAGATCAGTTGCTCGTCGTGCTGATGATGGTGGAGATTATGCACACGGTGCGCATTTCCATTCACTCTCATGTTCTGGTCACCGAGCCTTTTCTCGTGGTGGGTCTGATTGCCTCGATTCGGCGCATGCTCGTGATCACTTTGGAAGCGGCCAGCCTCACGAAACCCGGAATCTGGTCTACGGAGGGTGCGAGTATCTTTCGCGGCAGCATGCTCGAGCTTGGCTTGTTGGGGCTGGTCATCCTTATGCTGGTGTTCTCGATTACGCTCTTGCGGCGGTACGCTCCGGAAGAAGAGTGAGCGGTCAGCGTACCTGCGTCCGCATTACTCAACTTCATGGATAGCCTCCCCTTTCTAATCCACCCCAGCACCGTAAATCCGTAGTTGCGGGAGAGCGCCAAACCCGTGCTATACTTTTTGGCCCGTCCCTCCTCGCGGACTTTTCGACCATGGGAGGCACGGCTAGCGGGCCGGATTTACACTTTCCAGGGCCCGGGAGGTGGGTTTATCGCAGAACGTGGTGGGACGCCTGGCCTGCGGGTCAACGAAAGAATTCGCGCTCGTGAAGTGCGCGTAGTGGACGAAGCTGGAAATCAGCTTGGCGTGATGACGCTGTTTGACGCCATGAAGGCCGCGCGCGATGCCGGCTTGGACGTGGTGGAAATCTCGCCCAATGCTGTGCCGCCGGTTTGCAAACTGGTGGACTACGGCAAATTTCAGTACGAGGCGAGCAAGAAAGCGCACGAAGCCAAGAAACATCAGAAGAGTTCGCACATCAAGGAAGTTAAGTTCCGGCCTTCCACGGCCGAGCATGATTTTCAGGTTCGCAAGAATCAGATCATCCGCTTCCTCAGTGAAGGTTACAAGGTAAAGGCCATGATTTTCCATCGCGGCCGCGAAATGGCGCACCAGGACGTCGGCCGCAAGAAGATGGACCGTTTGCTGAAGGAAATTATGGATCACGTGCAGGTAGAGTTCGGTCCGCGCATGGAAGCGAACATCCTGCTCGCATTGCTCGCGCCGAAAAAGGGCGCGGGCTCAACGCCGGCCGCACAACCCGCGCAGAAAAACGCGGAAGGTCAGGCGTAAAGAAATTCAGCACAAGAGGAAATCGTGAAGAAGAACAAAAAGTTGAAAGCCAAGACGCACCGCGGCGCCGCCAAGCGCTTCAAGATTACTTCCACCGGCAAAGTGATGCGCTGGCGTTCGGGCAAGCGCCACCTGCTCGGCACCAAGAAGCCGCGCCGCATGCGCCGGCTTCTGAATAAAGTTCAGGTCAGCCCCGCGGACGTGAAGAACGTCCGCTTGGCGTTGCCGTACGGCCTGTAGTCGAACCTAGACTTTTTCCGAGCCGGGAGCAGAGCGTAACGGGTGCCTGCCGGCCGGATGTTCCGCCCGCCCTCAGATATGACGGCCAGTGGTGGAACGATATGCAGTCCCGCGAGACAAACCCGTCCTGCTACTCGTGCATTTCTGCGAGCGGCTGGGCCGCGTTTGTCTCCTCACTTGAATTGAATTTTTTTGCCAGCGCCTTCGAAACGCGCCACAGGAGAACAGAACCATGCCTCGAGTCAAACGTGGAACCAAACGCCGCGCCCGCCGCAAAAAACTGCTGAAGCACGCCAAGGGATTTTTCCTTACCAAGGGCAAGCTCTACCGCTCCGCAAAAGAAGCGGTGAACCGCTCGCTGCGCTATACCTATCGCGACCGCCGCGTGCGCAAACGTGATTACCGCGCGCTGTGGATTCAGCGCATCGGCGCCGCCGCGCGCAATAACGGCACCACCTACAGCCAGCTGATTCACGCCCTGAAGGCTGGCGGGATTGATCTGGATCGCAAGATTCTGGCGGACATGGCCGTGCACGACGCCGACGGATTTGCGTCGCTGGTCGGCTCGGTAAAGCAGCATTTCCCGAAGCCGGGCGTAGTGCAAACCGCGCGGGCCGCGGTTGTTCGCCACCACGAAGAAGGATAATCTCACGCTGGTTTGGTAGGGGCGGGTCTCAGACCCGCCCGCGCGGTCGAGCTGCATCTCACCATGACGATCGATCCCACAACTCAGACGCTCGCTCAAATTCAGGCCACGACTGCCGACGCCATCGTTTCCAGATTCGCGGAAGTGCGCCACAGGTTCGACGAGCAGGCCGTAGTCCACTCCACAGATCCGGAAAACTGGCGCATTTTTGTCGTGAAGTGGGCGGGCCGAAAGTCAGGTGTTCTCACGCTCATCACCGATAACTGGCTGAAGCCCGCTTCGCCGGAACTCAAGCGCGTCGTGGGTCAGGAGTTGAATCAGTTCAAGGCCCATGTGGAGCGAGTCTTGGCTGAGCGGCAAAGGGCAATCGAGGCAACGGCCGAAAAAACTGCGCTGGCCCGCGACAAAGTTGACCTTTCTCTTCCCGGCATCGAGCGCGCCATCGGCACGCGTCACCTGATCCGCCAAACCTACGACGAACTTCTGCGTATCTTCGCCGCGATCGGCTTCAGCGTCGTCGCCGGACCAGAAATCGAAACGCCCTACTACAATTTCGAGGCGCTGAATATTCCGGAGCACCATCCCGCGCGCGACAATATGGACACTTTTTACATCGCCGGCGCGCGCGGCGGCCACCTGCTGCGCACGCACACTTCGCCGATGCAGATTCGCACCATGGAAAAGCAGAAGCCGCCGGTGCGCATCGTCGTCCCGGGCAAAGTCTATCGCCGCGATAATCCCGACGCGACGCACGGCTACATGTTCCACCAGATCGAGGGCCTGGCCGTGGATACGGACATCACCTTCTGCGATTTCAAGGGCACCGTGGATTATTTCGCGCGCGAATTTCTCGGCCCCAAGACAAAAACGCGCCTGCGGCCCAGCTATTTTCCGTTCACCGAGCCTTCGGCCGAAGTGGACGCCACCTGCCACGTTTGCGGTGGCACTGGCTGCCGCGTGTGCAAGCAATCCGGCTGGATCGAACTGTTCGGCGCAGGCATGGTGAATCCTGCGGTGTACGGATTTGTCGGCTACGATCCGGAAAAATATTCAGGATTCGCATTCGGCATGGGCGTGGATCGCCTGGCCATGATGAAGTACGGCGTGACGGAAGTGCCGCTGCTGTTCCAGAACGATGTGCGTTTCCTGAAACAGTTTCCGTGACGAACTTGCAGGGGCACGGCATGGCGCCGTGCCCGCCCTTTCGACGCTCAAAGACGACGAGAAAATGAAAGTTGTCTACAACTGGCTGAAAGAATTCGTGGACGTGACAGCGTCGCCCGCCGAATTGCGCGCGCGGCTTTCGCTGGCAGGCGTGGCCGTGGATTCCATCGAAGAAACCGCCGCGGGGCCGGTGCTCGATGCGGAAGTCACCGCGAATCGCCCGGACTGCCTGGGCCACCTAGGCATCGCGCGCGAAGTGGCGGCGATTTACCGCCTGCCGCTGAAGGCGCTGCATCCGAAGCTAAAAGAGTCGGCAGAAAAAGTAGCGGGCGCGACGCGCGTGGAAATTCAGGCGCCGGATCTTTGTGGACGTTTCACGGCGCGCGTGCTGCGCGGAGTGAAAGTGCAGCCTTCACCCGACTGGCTGCGGCAGGGCCTGGAAGCGATCGGCGAAAAATCCATCAATAACGTCGTGGACGTCACCAATTACGTGATGTTCGAACTGGGCCACCCGCTGCACGCCTTCGATTTCGATAAATTGCAGGAACAGCGCATCGTGGTGCGCCGCGCCAAGCCTGGAGAAAAAATCCGCACGCTTGATGGCGCCGAACGCACGCTGACGAAAGACACCTGCGTCGTAGCGGATGCCGCGCGCGCCGTGGGCATTGGCGGCGTGATGGGCGGAGCCGAAACCGAAATCAGTTTCAGCACGCGCAACGTTCTGATCGAGTGCGCCTGGTTCGATCCTATTTCCGTTCGCCGCGCTTCCAAGGCTCTTGGCCTGCGCACCGAGGCTTCCTATCGCTTCGAACGCGGCGCCGATCCCGAGATGGCGGAGCTGGCTTCGCGGCGCGCCGCGGGACTGATTCAGCAAGTTGCCGGCGGCGAATTACTCGCGGGAGTTGTGGACGTCTACCCGCAGCGCGCGCCGGAAAAGAAAATCGAGCTTTCGCGCCAGGAGCTGCTGCGCCTGATGGGCGCGGACGTGCCGGACCGCGACGTGGAAGCGATCCTCAGCGCGCTCGGATTTCGGCCGGTGCGCGTGGACGTGAATCGCGGCAGCGACGGCTCGATCGCCGCCGTGTGGGAATGCCGGCAAGTTTCCTGGCGGCAAGACGTAACGCGCGGGATTGACCTGATCGAAGAAGTGGCGCGGCACTACGGCTACGACAAATTTCCGCCGCGCCTGCCGCCCGCAAAGCTCCCTGCGCATCGTTTGCCGCACGCCGAGGCGCAGGACCGTTTGCGCGGGCGCATCGTCGCGCTGGGCTACCAGGAAATTGTGGAAATTCCGATTGTGGATACGCAGCGCAACGAGCTTTTCCGCCCAGAAAATCTGGCGCCGGCGGTGATCGGCAATCCTCTTGCGGAGGATGCTTCGGTGATGCGTTCGACGGGAACCGTCAGCATGTTGCGCGCGATTGAATGGAACCTGAATCACGGCCAACGCTGTTTGCGCCTCTTTGAAATCGGCAAGACGTACGAGCTGCGCGATGGCGAGCCGGTGGAAACACAAGTGCTGACGCTCGGCGCCACCGGCATGGCACAGGAAAAAACCATCTACGAAGCCGCGCGCGAATTCAGCTTCGCGGACTTGAAAGGCGACCTCGATCGCATCGGCGAGCTCGCCGGCGGTTTTGCGTGGCAATCAGGCGGTCCGCAATGGCTCGCCGGTTCGCGCGCGGCGCAGATTTCGCTCGCGAGTGAATCGCCGGCTCGCGCGAACATGGGAGTGGCGGGCCAACTCGCCAGGCGTATCGCCGAGGTGTACAAATTCCGTCAAGATGTGTTCGTCGCTGAACTGCAGCTCAAGCCGCTCGTCACCGGCGTCGAAGCTGCGGACGCCGCGCGGCGATTCAAACCATTGCCGCGGTTCCCTGCTGTCGAGCGTGATTTTTCGCTCGTGCTTGCGGACGGAGTCTCGTTCCGGCAAGTCGAGCAGACCATCCGGTCTCTTGGAATCGCCGAGCTTCAAAGCATCGAAGCCGCCGACCTGTTCCGCGGCGGCCAAGTGCCGGCCGGAAAATTCTCATTAATGATCCGCGCGAAATTCCAAAGCGCGGAGGCCACGTTCACCGACGCGCAACTCAACGATTACTCCGCGCGTATCGTCGCGGCGCTCCAGGAAAAGCTCGGCGCCACGCTCCGCGCGAACTAACCCGGCGAACCTCCCGTGAGCATCGGGCGGCCAGTCTGGATCAATCGCTAAGGAGAATTATTCCGATGAACCAAAGCGATTTCTTGCGCGACCTCGGAATCCAGCACCCCGTCATTCAAGCACCGATGGCCGGCGGCCCATCAACTCCGGAACTCGTTGCGGCTGTATCCAATGCCGGCGGTCTAGGCTCGCTCGGTTCCGCCTACAGCACGCCCGAGCAAATCACTGCGGACATTGAGAAGGTCCGTTCCCTCACGGAAAAACCTTTCAACGTAAATCTTTTCGCGGGTGGATACGCGCCTGCATCACCCGTTGATGCCGCTCCAATGCTTGCGCTGCTCGCCGAAATTCACGAAGCGCTTCATTTGCCTCCGCCCACTCTACCCGCGTGGCCGGTAAACCCTTTCGCAGATCAATTGCAGGCAATCCTGGAAGCACGTCCGGCGGTTTTCAGCTTCACTTTAGGCATTCCCGAGCCTCACGCGATGGCGCGTCTCAGGGCGGTGAGGATCGCGATCTTCGGCACGGCTACCACTGTCGAAGAAGGAAAAATGTTGGAGGCAAGCGGCGTGACGGCGATTGTGGCGCAGGGCGCAGAGGCTGGCTCTCACCGCGGGACCTTCGCCGGCTCATTCGAGAATGCGATGGTTCCCACTCTCGAATTAGTGCGATCGCTCCGTGCGGCGGTATCCACGCCAATCATTGCTTCCGGCGGCCTGATGGATGGGCGAGACATCGCGCAAGCACTCGCCCGCGGCGCCAGCGCTGTTCAACTCGGCACCGCGTTCCTGACGTGCCCCGAAGCCGGAACGCCAGAAGCTTACCGACGCGCGATACTCGCTGCTCGCGAGGACAGCACGGTCATCACGCGCGCCTTTTCAGGTCGGCCAGCCCGCGCGCTCCTGAATACGTTTATCTCCAAACTCGAAGGAAAAGAAAAAGTAATCCTGCCCTTCCCTCTGCAGAATGCTTTGACGCGCCCGATGCGCACGGCTGCCGCGAAGCTGGGAGAATCTGGTTATCTCTCACTGTTCGTCGGCCAGGGCGTGACGCGCGCGCGTGCCCTGCCCGCCGCCGAACTCGTATCACGCTTGGTCGCGGAAAGGCAGCAAGCAAGCGTAACTTCCTGACAATAATCGCCGGAAAAACGTCGGCCGACGCGCACAAGCCCGTTGCGCGGGCGCACGCAATGGCCGACAATGTTCCTGGCAGAGCAAGGGAGTGGACCGTGAAAATTGAGATTTACGATCAGAGCTACAACGTAAACGCGGAAGACAATGAGGAATATCTGAAGGAACTGGCGGCCTACGTGGACGGCAAGATGCGCTCCGTCGCCGAAGCCACGCATATGGTAGATTCGCTGAAGGTCGCAGTGCTCGCCGCGCTGAACATTGCCGATGAATCTTTCACGCTGCGAAAACGTCAGCAGGAAATCGAAGGCCCGTTGCGCAAGCGCGTGGAAAAATGCGTGTCCATGGTGGAAAAGGCGCTCGAACAGACGAACTAGGCGCGGAAGAACCTCCTCGAGCCGGCTGTGCGAGATGCACTCGCGCGGGCCCAGCCGCTTTCAGGTGCTCGCAACGCAACCCGTTGGCATCTGATAGCCGTCTCCGTATATGATAGGCGGCAGGGGTTCTGCCGACCTTCGTTGCGTGCGTAAACACAGAGCAGCTCGGTATCTCGTCGTTCCAGCAGCGCTCCTCGCGCTGCTGATGCTCGTGATGGTTTTGGGCAGCGTCTCGCACCATCATGCGGGTCCCGATGCGAATTGTTCGATCTGCCATCTGAGCCACCAATCGATTGACCATCCGCAGCCGAACCATCGCGCACCATCATTGGCTCAGGTACGCGTGCAAATCGAATTCCAGGAACCTGGATTTGCACCACCACCTGTCGCGCCGCGCCTTCCCGCACGCGCTCCACCCGCAATCTAATCTTTAGTTGACGCTGTGTCGCTACCAGCATGCCGATCCCACTACTTTTTCTCTTTTGAGGTTGAAGACTATGCCCGCTAAAACCGTGCTATTCGCCATTCCTGCACTCGTGGTGTGTCTTGCATCCGCGGCCGCTGCGCAGACGTCGCCTCCACCGCCGCCCGCCGCGCCGCAGAACACCATGCCGCAAACTGCGCCGCAAAATACTCCATCGGGGCAAGTACACGGCGCCGTGCGCATCAGTATGGACCAAGCCATCCAGATGGCGCTGCAGCACAACCATAATCTGAAAGCGGCGCGCACCACCATTCAGCAGGACCAGGCTCTGGAAATCACCGCAAATCTGCGGCCCAATCCCGTCTTCACCGCGGACGCCCAGTTCCTTCCGGTTTTTCAGCCCAGTCATTTCACGGCGGACTACCTCGACGAAACCGTACAATTCGATCTGGGCATCTCCTACCTCTTCGAACGCGGCAGGAAGCGTCAGCACCGCCTGCAAGCCGCGCAAGACGTCACCGCAGAAACCAAATCACTGGTCACGGACAATGAGCGCACGCTCACCTTCAACGTTGCCTCACAGTTCGTGAGCGTGCAGCTTGCCGAATCCACGCTCGATCTCGCGCTGCAGGATATGAAAAGCTTTCAAAACACGGTGGATATCAGCCAGGCCCGCTACAATGCCGGCGACATCAGCGAAGGCGATTTTCTGAAGATCAAGCTGCAGTTGCTGCAATTTCAGCAGGATGTGGCCCAGGCCCAACTCGCGAAAGTGCAGGCGCTGGTCGGTTTGCGGCAGTTTCTGGGGTATGAGACCGTTCCCGAGGATTTCGACGTAACCAGCGATTTCGATTACATCCCGCTGCAGATGAAGCTCGAGGATCTGCAAGCGAAGGCTTTACAGAATCGCCCGGATTTTCGCGCCGCGCAGCAAGGCGTGACCGCAGCCAAGAGCCAGTATGAATTGGCCAAAGCCAACGGCAAGGTGGACGTCACCGGCACCGCCAATTACGATCACGTCAGCGATACCAATACCGCCTCCTTCTTTGGCAGCTTTCAGATTCCCATCTTCAACCGCAATCAGGGCGAAATCGCGCGCACCAACTACGTGATCAATCAAGCGCAGGAGCTGCAGCTGGCCGCCAGCGATCAAGTAATGAGTGACGTGCTGACTGCGTACGAAGGCGTGCGCGAAAACGATCTGGTGGTTACGCAATTCCGTGGCGGCTACCTGGATGCGGCCCAGCAATCGCGCGACATCACCGAATACTCCTACAAGCGCGGCGCCGCCAGCCTGCTCGACTATCTCGACGCCGAGCGCAGCTATCGCGCTGTGCAACTTTCCTACCGGCAATCGCTCGCGGCCTATCTCACCGCAGTCGAGCAGCTGCGCGAGGCCGTGGGAACCAGGAGCCTGCCATGAGCGCCCAGTTTTTCCGATGCGGCTCCGGATCTGTAGTGGCCCGAGCAGGCTTTTACGCGGCTATAGCGGCGATGGCCGCTGCCTGTATCGCGGGCTGTAGCTCCGATGAACGCGCGAATCAAATGACGTCCTACAGCGCCAAAGAATCCAAGAGCCAGACTCCCGAGCTGTTTACGATCCCGCAGAACCAGATGTCTCACGTGCAGGTCGTCACCGTCGAGCCAGTGAAACTCCCGCGCGTCCTGCGCCTCACCGGCGCGGTGGCTTACAACGCATTTAACACCGTGCCGGTGATCACTCAGGTCGGCGGCCCGGTCAGCCGGATCCTGGTAGTCCCGGGCGAACGCGTGAAGAAAGGCCAATCGCTTTTAGAAGTGAGCAGCCCGGATTACTCGCTGCTCTATGCGGCGTATTTGAAAGCGCGTGACACCCTACGCGTGACGGACAAGAACTACGCGCGCGCCCAGGATCTCTACGCGCACCACGCCATCGCCGAACGCGATTTGCTGCAGGCGGAATCCGATCGCATTCAGGCGCAGGCAGATTTGAACGCGGCGCTGCTGGGCCTGAAGATTCTGGGAATTCCCAATCCCGACGATTTGGAGAAAGCGCCGTCGTCAGCCGAAATCCCGCTGCTCGCGCCCATCGGCGGAGAAATCGTCGAACGCGACGTCGCACCCGGCCAGTTATTGCAAGCCGGCGCCACCCAGGCATTCATCATTTCCGATATGAGCTCGGTGTGGGTGCTGGCAAACGTCTATCAGAGCGATATGGCCGCGGTACACGTAGGCGACCAGGTGACGGTGCAGACCGATTCGTATCTCGATAAATTCCGGGGCAAGATTTCATTCATGTCGCCTGCGCTTGATCCCAATACGCGGACGCTCCAGGCACGCATCATCGTCGAAAATCCCGGCGAGAAACTCAAGAACAACATGTACGTAACCGCCACGGTGAATGCAGGCGTCGAACAAAACGCCATCGCAGTGCCCGATGCGTCCGTGCTGCGCGACGACGAAAATCAGCCATTCGTTTACGTAGCCACGGGCTCCAACCAGTTCGGACGCCGATCGGTGGAAATCGGCCCGAGCGAAGCGGGAAAGACGCAAATTCTGAAAGGCTTGAGTCCCGGCGACAAAGTCGTCGGCGACGGCAGCTTGTTCCTGCAGTTCGCCAATTCGTTGCAGCACTAACGCGGCCCATCTCGCATGATTCATCGCATCGTACAATTCGCGCTGCAACAGCGGTTCCTGGTGCTGATGCTGGTGGTGTTTATCCTCATCGGCGGCGCCATTTCCTTCCAGCGCATGCCGGTGGACGCCTACCCGGATCTCTCTCCGCCGATGGTGGAGGTCATCACGCAATGGCCGGGGCATGCCGCGGAAGAAGTCGAACGCCTGGTGACGCTGCCCACCGAAGTGGAAATGAACGGCGTGCCGAAGATGGAAATCCAGCGCTCCATTTCGCTCTACGGCCTGTCGGATGTAATTCTCACGTTCGATGAAGACACGGACGATTACGTTGCGCGCCAGGTCGTCTTCCAGCGGCTGAGCGAAGTCACCTATCCCACCGGCGTCACTCCTGGGCTCGCGCCGCTTTCCAGCCCCTCGGGTCTGGTTTACCGCTACGTATTGCAAAGCCCCGACCGCACGCCGCAGGAACTAAAAACTTTTGAAGATTGGGTGATCGAGCGCGAGTACAAGCAAGTGCGCGGCGTCGCCGATGATTCGGGCTTCGGCGGCACAGTGATGCAGTATCAGGTGCTGCTCGATCCCGCGCGCCTCTATGGCTATCACATCACCGTCCCGCAGGTGATCCAGCAGCTTTCCGTGAACAACGCCAACACCGGCGGCGGATTTTATCCGCAGGGCGGCCAATTTTATTACGTGCGCGGCTTGGGCTTGATCAAGGACGTGCAGGACATTGGCAGCGTGATTATCGGCACGCAGAATGGCGTGCCGGTGCGCATACGAGATGTCGGCGAAGTCACCATCGGCCACGCGCCGCGCCTGGGACAATTCGGATTCAACAAGAATGACGACGCCGTCGAAGGCGTCATCATGATGCTGCGCGGCGACCAGACGCAGAACGTCTTGAAGGGCGTCGAAGCTAAGACCAAAGAACTGAACGAGCACATTCTGCCGCCCGATGTGAAAGTGCTGCCTTATTACGACCGCAGCGAACTGGTGAGTCTGACAATTAATACCGTGGAAAAAAACATGCTGGTCGGGATGACGCTGGTCCTGATCGTGCTGATCTTCTTTCTGGTCAACCTACGTGCGGCCGTGATTGTGGCGCTCACAATCCCGGTCGCCCTGCTCTTCTCTTTCATTTTTCTGCACGGGCGCGGCGTCGCTGCCAACCTGCTCTCCATCGGCGCGATTGATTTCGGCATCATCATTGACGGTACGCTGGTGATGGTGGAAAACATCTATCGCGAGCTGGGACTCCGCGAAGGCCAGAAATACGACCTGCACGAAGTGATTCTCGCCGCCGCCAGGGACGTGGACCGCCCCATCTTCTATTCCGTCGCCATTATCATTGCCGGCTACATCCCCATCTACGCGCTCAGCGGCCCGTCTGGAAAATTGTTCCACCCCATGGCGGACACCATGTCCATCGCGCTGATCGGCGCATTGATTCTCACGCTCACCTTCGTGCCGGTCATGTGCTCTTACTGGTTCAAGAAAGGCGTCCGTGAACCCCGCAACAAGCCCTTCGAATGGATCAAGAACGAGTACGGCTCGGAACTGAAGTGGTGCCTGGAACGTCCGTGGCTGACCATGTTGCTCGCCACCGTAATTTTCGGCGTCACTCTCCTGTTGATCCCCTTCATCGGCGGCGAATTCATGCCCCACCTCGATGAAGGCGCGCTGTGGGTCCGCGCGACCATGCCCTACACGATTTCCTACGAAGAAGCTGCCAAAGTGGCGCCGCAGATTCGCGACATTCTCGCGAAATATCCGATGGTTACCGACGTCGGCTCCGAGCTCGGGCGACCCGATGACGGCACCGACCCCACCGGTTTTTTCAATTGCGAATTTTACGTGGGACTGAAACCATACGACGATGCCATCTGGAAATCCGGAAATGTCCACAACAAGGCGGAGCTGATCGAGGACCTGCAGAAGCAGCTCACCGCATTCCCAGGAATTATTTTCAATTACACTCAGCCCGCCGAAGATGCCGTGGACGAAGCGCTCACCGGCTTGAAGAGCGCGCTGGCCGTGAAAGTATATGGCGCGGACCTGAACGTCCTGCAGGAAAAGGCGCTGGAAATCAAGCGGCGGCTTTCGCAAGTCCGCGGCTTTACCGAACTCACCGTCGTCCGCGAATTGGGCCAGCCCAGCCTGATCGTGCAAGTGGATCGCGACAAGATCGCGCGCTACGGCATCAACGTGGCCGATGTGGAAGGCGTGGTGCAAGCCGCCGTCGGCGGCCAGGCGGCCACCCAAGTAATCCAAGGCGAAAAATTGTTCGATCTCGTCGTGCGCATGAAGCCGGAGTTCCGCGAGAACGCGCAACAGATTGCGAATCTGCTGGTCGGCACGCCCACAGGCCAGCAAATTCCCCTCAGCGAGCTTGCGGACATTCGCGAAGGCAACGGCGCGTCCTTCATTTATCGCGAAAATAATTCGCGCTACATCGGCGTGCAGTACAGCATCGAAGGCCGCGACCTTGCCGGCGCCGTCGAGGAAGGCAAGCGCGCCATCGCGGGCGTAAATAAATCATTGCCGGCCGGCTATCGCCTGGCCTGGGGCGGCGAATACAGCGAATTCATCAACGCGATGAGCCAGGTTTCCGTTGTCGCGCCGCTCACGGTGCTGCTGATTTTCATGATCCTTTTCGCGCTCTATGGCAACCTGAAGTTTCCGGTCACGGTGGTTCTCAGCGTGATTTTGACCGAGCCGGTGGGAGCGTTGCTCGCGCTGAAGCTCACGCATACACCGTTCAGCGTCTCCTCGCTGCTCGGGCTGCTGGTCCTGATGGGCGTCTCCGTGGAAACCGCGGTCATTGACGTCTCTTACATCAACAAACTTCGGCTCGAAGGGTTCGGCATCGAAAAGGCCACTTACGACGCGTCGCTCGTCCGCTTCCGGCCGATCATGATGACGGCTCTCGTCGCGTGCCTGGGATTGTTGCCCGCGGCGCTTTCGACCGGCATCGGCTCCGATTCGCAGAAACCTTTCGCCATCGTAATCGTGGCAGGCTTGGTTTCGCGTCTGCTCCTCGGCCGCATCGTCAGCCCCGTGCTTTACAAGATGGTCGCCCGCGAAGGCGACGTCTTGCAGGTGTGAGCTTCGCCGGCACCAAGTAAGTCGTGGAATTTCGATTCGTTTGCAGCGGTAGGTGTTTGTGAAAGAATTCCGCGGACGAATTGATTTGCGGACGACACCGGCGGTAGCAATCTGGCGGAATTCAATATGAATGCCATTTCGGACGAGACGTGAATGAAAGCGGCCAGCAGCGGATTCAGAAACCCAAAAGCCGCGAGACCCACACCGATCGTGTCCACCACCAATGTTCCGACGAAGTTCTGCATGATCGTCCTGTGGCAACGCCGTGCGGTTTGCAAGGTTTCGACCAGCTTGGATAAGTCGCTGCCAATCAGCACTACGTCTGCGCTTTCGCGCGCGACGTCTGTTCCGGAACCCATCGCCACGCCCACCGACGCTTGCATCAATGCCGGAGCGTCATTGATACCGTCTCCGACCATGGCCACTTTGTGGCCCTTCTCGATCATCTTTTGCACGTAGTGCAACTTATCCTCTGGCAGCAGGCCGGAAACAATTTCGTCCACGCCCAGTTTGCCGCCGACATCCTCCGCCACCGTCTTCGCGTCGCCCGTCAGCAGCACCGTCTTCAAACCCATGGACTTCAGAGATTGCATCGCGCTTCTCGCCTCGGGCCGAAGCGTATCCGCAACCTGCAACGTCCCCAGAAATCGGCCGCCGCGAGCCACAAAAATCTCCGAGCCCGCGATTCCGCCGTTCGGCGGATCGCATGGCACGCGCTGTTCCAGCAAGAATTGCCGCTTCCCCACAATAATCTCGTCACCGCCGCTGCTAGCGATGATTCCCTGGCCCGGGGTGTATTCGAACTGGCCAGGATCTTCGTATGGGATTCCCAATTGCACCGCTTTCCTCACAATAGCGTTGGCGATGGGATGTTCGGAGCGAGATTCAGCAATCGCGGCGGATTTCAGCAAGAGCGCAGCGGGAACATCCCGGGCCGGGCAAACCTCCAGAAGTTCAGGAGTTCCATAAGTCAGCGTCCCGGTCTTATCGAGGAGTATGGTATCCACTTCCCAAAGCTTTTCCAGATACAAGCCGCCTTTGATGATGGCGCCCTCCTGCGCTGCGCGGCCGATTGAGCCCAGAATCGCCAGCGGCGTCCCCGCCGCGATGCCGCACGCTCCGGCCACGATGATCACGGAAATCGTCGAACGAATGTTGTGCGTGAGCAGAAACGTCAGCACCGCCGCGCCCAATGCAAAATAAACCAGGTAGCCCGCAAGCCGGTCTGCGATTCCTTGAATCGGCGCTCGCGACTTCTCCGCGGTCTCTACGGCCTCAATGATCTTGCCGAAGGTTGTGTCACGGCCCACGCGCTCGAGGCGAACTTCCAGCGCTCCGGATTGATTGATCGTCCCCGCGTAGACAATGGCGCCCAAATGTTTTTCAACTGGCATGGATTCGCCCGTGATGGGCGCCTGGTCCACGAAGGAATGTCCTCCCATGACCTTCCCATCTACCGGAATACGCCCGCCTGGCCGGACCAGAACTTCATCGTGGATTGCCACTTCCTGAATCCCTACATCAATCCAGGTTCCGTTTCGCCGCACGGTTGCTGTGCTCGGCAGCAGTTCGATCAAATGTTGGATCGCGCGACGGCCTCGGCCGACCGTGAGGCCCTCCAAAATCTCCGCAACCAAAACGAAGAGCGTAATGATCAGGGCCGTAAATATTTCACGAATCGCGAGCGCTGCGACGACGGCGATCGCCATCGAAAGTTCCATGGTCATGCGCCGCTGTGTGATGTTCTCGTACGCTTCGTGAAATATCGGAAACCCGCCAACGATGGCGCAAATCACGCCAAGCGCTGTGATGTACGGATTCCGCGCGCCTCCCAAAAACCAGATGGCCCCGGCCGCTGCTGCCGTGAACAGCACACGGTTGATCTCGCGCCACTGCAAGGGATTTTCGTGCTCAGCTTCAAGATTGTCGTGGTCAACCGCAGCGCTTGCCGGGTGTAACCCGCTAATCTTCGGTGCTTCCGTTTCCCTCAAGTTCGTCTGGCCCATAATTGGATCCTCTGCCGCACCATTTCCGGCGGTTCGCGCCGTTTCCTCACTTCAAGTAAGCCCGAACAATATCAATCAGCTCCTCGGCCGCTTTTCCCTGCGGCGAGTCCTTGCCCTGTTCCGGATCCAGCACGTGAAATCGCACGTGCCCTTCCATCACTTCGGCCATCAGGCCGTTCAGCGCCCCGCGGCAAGCCGCCATCAATTGCAGCACGCCGGCGCATTCCTGCTCGGATTCCAGAGCGCGCTCGATCGCCTCTACCTGCCCGCGAATCCGGCGCACGCGTTTCAGAAGCTTTTCTTTGTCTTTGGAGGTATGGGCCATACACCTATTAATATACCCCAGTATAGTATATGAGGCCAGTCAGAATTTTGCCGCGGGCGCCCAGCCCACAGCGTTAGCAAATGGAATTATTTCGCGGAACGATTGCGCTCGAAGGTGCATCAGAGGTTATGATACGGGCGGGGGTCCTACAGCTTTTTATGCCCAAGCGAATAGCCCTACGATTGCTGGCGGTGGCCCTGGTTCTTTCCGTGGGCCTCTTTGCCATGCAGGCTGCCGGGCATTGGCACGGGCACTCCTCCGACGAACAGCATTGCCAGGTCTGCCACACCGGGCACGTCGCCGTACCGCAGCCCGCGGCGCAGATGGAACTGCAGTCGCCCGTCGCGGTCGCCCGATTTGCCGCTGCCGAAGGTCAGAAGCTCAGCCTCGACCCTATTTGCAGTCACCGGATCCCTCGCGCACCTCCTGTTTAATTCCTCATTCATAAATTCGTAATCCCTTAACGCGTGCCGTGTTCATGGCGGCAGGTGTCGAATTCCATATTTTTTCATTTCATCCGCGGCGGGCGCTGCGCAGCGCACACGCTGCCATTCATAAAGGGAGATTCATTCATGAGCTTAGCAAGAGCATTTCTGGCAGCTTTGTTTTTGGTCTTCGTCACGTTGGCAGCCGCACCCAGCGGTTTCTCACAAACCGGAAACGCGGCAAACATCGCAGGCACGGTGACGGATCCTTCCGGCGGCGTCGTCGCTGGCGCGACCGTTACCATACACAACCCCGTCAGCCAATACGAGCGTTCCATCACGACCGACACTTCCGGCGCTTTCAGCTTCCCCAACGTGCCGTTCAATCCCTATCACTTGTCCGTGACGGCCAAGGGATTTGGACCCTACGCGCAGGACGTTGACGTACGATCCTCGGTGCCACTTTCGGTGAAAATCACTTTGACCGTAGCAGGGAGCTCCAGCACGGTGACGGTCGAAGGCGGAGGCGACCTGCTTGAAAACGAGCCGACCTTCCACACCGACGTGGACCGGGCACTATTCGAAAAGCTTCCTCTCGAGAGCCAATCGTCGTCACTGAGTTCGCTCGTCACGCTCACGACTCCCGGCATAGCGGCAGACTCGAATGGTTTGTTCCATGGGCTTGGCGACCATGCGGAGAATTCATTTTCCGTTGACGGCCAACCGATCACCGATCAGCAGAGCAAAGTCTTTTCGAACCAGCTTCCCGTGGATGCGGTGCAGTCACTGGAAGTCATTTCCGGGGCGCCGCCCGCCGAATTCGGTGGCAAGACCAGCGTCGTGATCCAGGCCACTACCCGTTCCGGTCTCGGCGTCACCACGCCTCATGGCAGCGTCACGGCCTCCTACGGCTCGTTCGGCACGTCCAACGCCGGCTTCGACCTCGCCTACGGCAATCAGAAATGGGGCAATTTCATCTCCGCAAACGGATTGAACAGCGGCCGATTCCTGGATCCCCCGGAATTCACAGTGATGCACGACAAAGGCAACGAGGAAAACATCTTTGATCGTGTGGATTATCAGATCTCGCCCGCAGACTCGATCCATCTCAACGTCCTATACACGCGTTCCTGGTTTCAGACGCCCAATTCGTTCGACGCGCAATTCGCTTCGCCGTGGTTTGGCGTCGTCGTTAACAATGGCGGGCTTGCTCCTTCCGCAGCCTCGGGTTGCACTCTCGCAGCGTGTGGTCAGCCCGTCGGTGTGCAGGATCAGCGCTCGAAGATCGGCACATTCAACATCGCCCCGAGCTGGACGCACCTGATCAACTCCAACACCGTCCTTACTCTCGGCGCCTTTGTTCGCAGCGATACCTATAACTACTACCCGAGCGACAACCCGTTCGCGGACCTCGGGCCGTTCAGCCTGCAGAGGGAAACCGTCACCCAGGATCGCACCCTTACAAACGCGGGCATCCATTCAGAAATTTCGTATGTGCACGGCATCAACAATGTGAAGGCGGGGATCGTCTATGAGCAGACATTTCTCACAGAGAAGGATCAAATCGGCATTGTCGATCCTACGTTCAACGCGCCGTGCCTCGGTCCCAATACGAATCCCGTAACCGATGGTTTTTACCCATTCGCCCCGGTGCAGGGGTTCACAAGCACCAGCCAGTGCGCGGCAGCGGGATTTCAACCGAACGTGGCGACCAATCCCAACGCCCCGGGCAACCCGGTCAATGGATTCTTGAGCACAGCCCTATACCCTTTGTTTAATCCGACCTTGCTTCCCTTTGACCTCACGCGCGGAGGAAGTCGATTCCAAACCGCTGCATCATTTCCTCTGCACACGGATGTCAAGGAACTGGCGCTGTACGTCCAGGACACCATCAATTGGAAAAACTGGTCGTTCAATTTGGGCATTCGCGGCGACTTGTACAACGGTTTGTCTACCGCGAACCAAGCCGAGCCCCGCCTGGGCGTCGCTTACAACATCAAACCCAGCAACACCGTTCTGCGTGTCTCCTACGCCCGAACTCTCGAATCTCCCTTCAACGAAAATCTCGTCCTTTCCAGCATTGGGTGCAGCAGCGATGTTCTGAACCCTCTGCTCGGATGCGCGGGAAATTCCACGAATCCGATCGCGCCCGGGTATCGCAATGAATTTCACGCCGGCCTGCAACAAGCGTTTGGGAAGTACTTAGTGATCGACGGTGAATACATCTGGAAGTACACCCATAACGCCTACGATTTCAGTGTGCTCGGTAACACGCCCATTACTTTCCCGATCGAGTGGGCCCGGTCCAAGATCCCTGGATTCGCGATCCGCGCATCAGTGCCGGATTACCACGGTTTGACGGCTTTCATCGTAATGTCCAGCGTGGCTGCCCGGTTCTTTACCCCGCAGGAGGCCGGAGCCGGGGCAAATCCCACGGCGCCTACGGGCGTTTTTCGCATTGACCACGACGAACATTTCAACGAGACGACTCACCTGCAATATCAGCCTTGGAAGAAATACCCATGGGTGGCTTTCAACTGGCGCTACGATAGCGGCCTGGTGGCCGGCGCGACGCCCTGCTTCGGCATCGAATCGTTCAACACTTGCCCAGGCAGTATAGGCACCGACCCCGCCACCGGTTCCGTCTCGCTGGTGGCCTCGAACGTGGGCAGCGTTCCCTTGAGCGCCGATCAGGAGTTCGAGGCCGGGTTCAGCTGCAACGGCGTGCACGCCGCGCCGCCCGCTGCGGAAAATCCTGCCGGTATTCCGATACCGGGAGGTGTCTGCCCTGCGACGCAGTTCAGCTCCACGCTCATTTCCGTGCCGGCCCCCAATAAGGAAAATGATGACCACAATCCCCCACGCATCCAACAGCGCAACCTGTTTGATCTGGCCGTGGGCCACGACAATCTCTTCCATGGCGATCGCTACAAATGGAGTGCCCGGGTGGAAGTAATCAACCTAGCCAACAACTATGTCCTTTACAACTTCCTGTCAACGTTCAGCGGCACGCATTACGTGACGCCCCGAACCGTGACAGCGGAGGTCGGCTTCCACTTCTAGCTAGCCGCTACACACGAATTACCTCGTATCTAATTCAGTGTGAGGGTGCCCCACCCTTCGTTTCTGAAGGGTGGGGCTTTTCCCTCTGCGTTTTCGCAGCGCTATCGGCCACCGCCGCGCTGCATTGTAATCAAATTCTTACAAAACTCCAGTTGACACACATTTGCAACTAGCCTACACTCTCTTCCCAGTTGATAATCATTTTCAACTGAGAGATCCATGCTTCGCATCACTTCCCGCTCCTTCGCTCACGTTCTGTGGCTCTTCGCCGCCTTATTACCACTAGCGAACGTCGCCAGAGCAGGCGTCGGAGGCCGTATCTCCGGCACCGTGAAGGATTCCAGCGGCGCCGTGGTTCCCACAGCAACCGTCTCCATCACGAATGCAGAAACCGGTGTGCGCCAGATCCTCACCAGCGACAACAATGGTGCCTATTTTTTCCTGGACGTCCAGGTCGGCCGCTACAATCTGGAAGTAGCAGCGACCGGCTTCCGGCCCTATCAGCGCACCGGAATCGTCCTCGATGCCAACAGCGCATTGACCATTGACGCAGTTCTGGAAGTCGGCGCCAGGTCCGATGCCGTTACAGTCGCTGATACCCAGCTGCACGTGGACACCACCAGCACGCAAATCGGCGAGGTCATCACCGGCGCACAGATGACCACCGTACCCCTCAATGGTCGCAGCTACACCGACTTACTCGCGCTCCAGCCGGGAGTCGCGCCCGTGACTTCCGTCGCAACTGACACGGTGCAAGACGTCGGCGCCAGCGTGCTTTCCCCTTCCGGCGATCTGAATCCCGGAACGATTTCAATCAACGGGCAACGCGAATTTGCCAACGCCTTCATCGTGAATGGCAGCGACGTCGAAGAGGACGTCAACATGGGCGCGGCGATCATTCCCAACCTCGACTCCATCGCCGAGTTTCGCATTCTCACCAGCAATTTCGACGCGGAGTATGGCGAGTTCAGCGGCGGGCAGATTAACGTCGTCACCAAGTCCGGCACCAACGCCCTTCACGGCGATCTTTTCGAATTCCTGCGCAACACCAATCTCGACGCGCGCAACTACTTTTCTCCTGCGCGCGGCGCCTTCGATCAAAACCAGTTCGGCGGCACCGTCGGTGGCCCTATTCGCAATAATAAAATTTTCTTTTTCGCCGACTATCAAGGCACTCGTTCGACCCAGGGCGTGGACACGGGCCAGATTCCCGTACCGTCCGTACAGGACCGCACCACCGGCAACTTCTCCAATCTCGCGCTGAATTCCAGCGGCTTCCATCCGCTGGGTTTCTGCGGCGTGGTGGCGCCTTCGCTGGAAATTCCGTGCGTCGTAAGCGGGCCGAACATCGCGACAACTCTTTCGAACAAATTGGGCTACACCGTCCAGCCCGGCGAGCCGTATTACTTCAGCGGCCCTACGCAGCAGCATCCGGCCGGCGGACCGTGCACCAGCAACAATCCGGTAACCGGCTGCGTCTTTCCGAACGCCACTGTCCCTACGAGCGCTTGGACCGCGCCCGGAACCAACCTCCTGCAATACATTCCAGCGCCCAACAATTCCAACGGCACGTTTTCCACTTCGGCCTTCAACCAAACCTTGCGCGACGACAAGGGCGCCTACCGCCTCGATGCCAATACGCGCTTCGGCCTGCTCTCCGCCTACTACTTTCTCGACGACTGGTCGCAGAACAATCCCTACCCGGTCGCGCAAGGCGGCGCAAACCTTCCCGGCTTCAACGCGCTCTACACCGGCCGCGCGCAATTGCTCGATCTTGGCTTCACCAAGACGCTCGGCACGTCTGCCGCGAACGAATTGCATTTCAGCTACCTGCGCAATTCCGTTGACCTCGGCAAACCAGTAGGAGGAGTCGGGGTCAGCCTGGCCTCGCAAGGCTTCGAAGTTGGCCCCGGAACTCCCGGCATCGTGCCGCTATCGCCGAAAACCGAAGGCGTCGAAAGTGTCGGCTTCAATAGCTACACGATCGGCACCAACACCAACGAGCTGAATCAAGCCGGCAACACTTTTCAATGGCTCGACAATTTTTCAAAGGTGCTCGGAACGCACACGCTGAAGTTCGGCGGAGAGGCGCACTACGATCAGGTGAACGTCAACGCCATCGCGCAATTCAATGGCAGCTTCCTGTTCTTCGGAACCGAGACCGGCCTCGACTTCGCCGATTTCCTGCTCGGAGTTCCCAGCCAGTACAATCAGAGCCAGCTGCAGCCCTTTTACGGTCGCAACAAGTATTTCGGGCTTTACGGCCAGGATAGTTGGCGCATCAACAGCAGCCTGACTCTGAATTACGGCTTGCGCTGGGACCGCATCGAGCCCTGGTACGAGAAGTACAACCAGATCGCCACGTTCGTGCCCGGCGAACAGTCGGTCGTTTTCCCGGGCGCTCCCGCCGGCATACTCTATCCCTCCGATCCCGGCGTATCGCGCACGCTCGCGCCTCCGGGTAACCGGGATTTCGCGCCGCGCGTCGGCTTGGCGTATTCGCCCAACGTTGCGGGCCATGGCCTGCTCGCAAAAATTCTCGGCGGACCCGGCAAGACCAGCATCCGCGCCAGCTACGGAATGTTCTATACCGCGATCGAAGCGCTCACCATCGGCGTGATGAGCGCGAACGCCCCCTACGGCACCACCTACACCAGCCCCGCTCCGCCGCTTTTCGCCACGCCCTTCGTCACCGCGGCGAGCGGCCAGAATCTCGGCCAGACTTTTCCGGTAGCGCTTGCTCCACTAAATTCCAGCGCGAAAAATCCCGACTCCAACATCAACTGGGCGCAGTTTGAGCCCATTACCGGCCTGCCCAACTACGAAACAACCAATCGCATCCCTTACACCGAGGACTACATGCTCTCGCTCGAGCGCGGCTTCGGTAGCAATACCGTCGTAAGTGTGAATTACGTCGGCACGCAAGGGCACCGGCTTCTCGTGCTCGAAGAAGCGAACCCGGGCGATCCAGCACTTTGTTTGTTCTTGAGCAATCCTGCCAATCTCGCGCCCGGACAAACTCCCTGCGGCCCGTTCGGCGAAGACACCCAGTACATCACTTCTACGGGCAAGGTTTATAACGGCACGCGAGGCCCGCTCGGCCCGAACTTTGGCAGCAACGCGAATCAAGCGACGATCGGCAACTCCAATTACAACGCGCTACAAGTCACGCTGCGCCACGCCACCAGGCGCCTCACCGTGCTCGCCGGATACACCTTCAGCAAATCCCAAGACCAGTCTTCAAACCTCGGCGAAGCCGTCAATCCGCTCAACCCCGCGCTCAGCAAAGCGCTGTCCTCCTTCGACGTGAAACAGAATTTCGTCGCGAGCTATAACTACCAGCTTCCTTTCGAAAAGCTCATCCGCGCATCGAACGCCTGGACGCGCGGCTGGGAACTTTCCGGCATCGCCCATTTCAGCAGCGGCCTCCCTGTCACCCTGGTGAATTTCGGCGACAATTCACTTCTAGGCTCCGAACCCAACGGCATCAATAATTTCGGTGTGGATGAGCCGGACGATACGGGCGCCGCGCTCAACCTGAATTCCAATCCTCGCAACGGCCAGGCGTATTTCCATACCGCTGCGTTCACAGAGAACGTCCTGGGCACGCCCGGCACCGCCAAGCGCCGCTTCTTCTACGGTCCCGGAATGAACAACTACGACCTGGCCCTGCTCAAAAACGTCCGCCTCAGCGAAGCGAAGTCTCTCCAGTTCCGCATCGAAGCCTTCAACGCCTTCAACCACGCCCAGTTTTTCGGCCCGCAAGCCGTTGACGGAAATATCAGCAGCTCCACGTTCGGCAAGGTCATCGGCGCGACCTCGCCCCGCCTGGTCCAGCTGGGCTTCAAGTTCTTGTTTTGACGCCAGCCTTTGACGTTCGTAGCGCCGGCGTCGGGCCGGCTCTTCGGCCTTTTTCGTTCAAGCCGCAGGTCCGGGTGCTGCCGCCCGGCTCGCTGCGGCAATATTTCCTGCTACAATACTTGGTGGAACCGGCCTGCGACGCAGGTGACGTCGCGATGGTCTTTTGAACCAACACTGGATCCCAGGGAGTCCGCGTCGTCCTGCCCTTGTGCACGTCCATCGGTTTCGGCCGGTGGATAGCCTGAAAGCAGGCGCAGGGCACCCACCTATTCGTGGGGTTCAGGACCTAGCAACGCACGGCGAAGTGGACCGCTCCACGTCAGAAAGCTGCAGATTCGCAGTTCATTCGCAGTTCGAAATGAGAAACCGCCAGAATGAAGATTCTCTTTATCGGAGATATTGTCGGCTCGCCCGGACGCAAAATCGTTCATGACCGGCTCGCGGACATCCTCACGCAACGCTCCATAGACCTGTGCATCGCCAACGGTGAAAATTCCGCATCCGGCTTTGGCATTACTCCGCGCCTCGCCGAAGAAATATTCGCGGCAGGAGCGGAGGTCATCACCGGCGGCAATCACATTTGGGACCGCAAGGAAATCTTGGATTTTTTTCCGCACGAGCCGCGGCTGATCCGACCGGCGAATTTTCCCAGCGGCTCACCGGGCAAAGGACACTTCGTCGGCCAAACCAAGAATGGCATCGCCTATGCGGTGATGAATCTGCAAGGCCGCACGTTCATGGCGCCGCTGGAAGATCCCTTCCGCACCGCGGAACGCGAGCTCGCCGCGCTCCCTCGCGACGTGAAAGTCATCGTCGTGGACATGCACGCCGAAGCCACTTCCGAAAAGCAGGCGATGGGCTGGCATCTCGACGGAAAAGTTTCCGCCGTGCTGGGCACACACACGCACGTCGCCACCGCCGATAATCGCGTGCTCCCGGGCGGCACCGCCTATATCACAGACGTAGGCATGACCGGCCCGCACGATTCCGTCATCGGCATGGAGAAAAAACCTATCGTGCAGCGCTTCCTCGATGCGCTCCCCGCAAAATTCGCAGTAGCCGAAGGCGACGTGCAGATGAACACCGTACAAATTGATATAGACGAATCCACCGGCCGCGCCCGCGGCATCGAGCGCGTAAATTTCCGCCTCGACTGAATTTGCGCCGCCAGTTTTCTGCAGCGCCGGCGTCTCGCCGGCTCTTTTAATTTTTGGCTCGATCCGCCGTGCATCCGATGCGCCGATTCCGGACTCAGCGCCGCAGGCGCGGCAGAAGCTAGCCCGCCGCGGGAGCGGTGGGAAAGTTCGCAAAGAAATCCGGAGCGGCGCAGGTGCGACACGGCCGTAGCTGTGGCTGTGGCCGCTGTCGCTGCGAATCTCTGCCGGTGAATTCGCTCCGCGAAAAAATTTCGCGCGTTACTGTTTCGCGCCCGAAAGGATTTGAATTCTCACGCAACTCCGTCTCGCGAATTTTATTTTTTACAAGTGCAAATATTAAAATTCGTCATTGTGGAAATCCTGTGAATTGTTTGTGGAGAGCACGCCTGGTACTCACGAAGTTTTCTCTTGCTACCAACGTTCCATTTAGGCAGAATCCCGCCTCACGTCTCTGATGAGCGTAAGGCACGGGGATTCATTAGAGCTGGCGACGCAGGGCGCGTCACTGCTTCATCGTACCTGAACCACCAGACCAAAATACACCCGCCGGAATGGGTGGCGTTTTTCCACAGCATTTCCACATCGGTGGAAATTGCGGTAAGGGCTGACTCGCTCGATGAACCTTTGGGATAAGATTCTGCAACATACAGAGCGGCGCGTTAATCCACATAGCTTCGCAACTTGGTTTCGACCCACTCGCTTGGATCGCTCAGAAGACGATCGTCTGACCATTCGTGTTCCCACGCGCCTGTTCTGCAAGCGCCTCACCGAGACCTACGGCGAGTTGCTGAAAGCGGTGCTGGTCGAAATCGGCAAGCCACAGCTGCATTTGGATTTTATTTGCGCCGAAGTGGAAGCTCCCGTCACCGCCGCTATCAGTGCGCCCGCCTCGCCCCAAGCCAAGCTGGATTTTGATGCGGTGGCCAATCAACTCAACCCGCGCTACACCTTCGAGTCGTTCATTGTCGGCGCTTCCAACCAGTTCGCGCACGCCGCGGCCCTGGCCGTCGCCGAGCAGCCCTCGAAATCTTACAATCCGCTTTTCCTGTACGGCGGCGTGGGACTGGGCAAGACACACCTGATGCAGGCCATCGGCCACACGCTCAAGCGCAGAAACCCGGCGATGCGTCTCACCTACGTCAGCGCCGAAAAATTTACCAACGAGGTGATTTCCTCCATCCGCTTCGAGCGCATGGCAGCCTTCCGCGACCGCTTCCGCAACATGGACGTTCTGATGGTGGACGACATCCAGTTCATTGCCACTCGCGAACGCACCCAGGAAGAATTCTTTCACACCTTCAATGCGCTCTACGACCAGCAGAAACAAATCGTCATCTCTTCCGATTGCCCTCCCAAGGAAATCTCCTCCATCGAAGAGCGTTTGCGTTCGCGCTTCGAATGGGGCTTGATCGCCGATATTCAACTGCCCGATCTCGAAACGAAAATCGCCATTCTGCAGAAAAAAGCGGAGAGCGAACGCGTTCAGCTGCCCGATGAAGTCGCCGAGTACATCGCCCGCGCCATCAAGTCCAATATTCGCGAGCTCGAAGGCGCGCTCATTCGCCTGATGGCTTATGCTTCGCTCACCGGCGCCGAGTTGAACCTTTCCACCGCGCAGCAAGTCCTGAAAAATATTATTGAGACGCAGGAAAAGAAAGTCACCATCGAGCAGATTCAGAAGCGCGTCGGCGAAATCTTCGGACTGCGCGCGCAGGATCTGAATGTCCGTAGCAATTCCCGGCAGATCGTGCTGCCGCGTCAGGTGGCCATGTTCGTCGTGAAGCAGCTCACCTCCGCTTCGCTTCCTGAAATCGGTCGCCAATTTGGCGGCAAGCATCACACCACCGTGCTGCATTCCATCAACAAAATCGAAACGGAACGCCAGACCAACAAAGATTTGAACAAGAAAATCAACAGGCTACTCGATTCATTTGGTTAGACTTATTCCTCGGATGCTCTCAATCTCCCCCGCTTTCTGTGGATTTTCGTGTGCCCGTGTCGAACTTGCTCGATGTGTGCCCCTCGCGTTCCCTCTGCTTCGCCCGCATGTGGCCTGTGAACGCCCTGTGAGTGTCCTGTGAGCTACCTGTGAATGAACTGTGCATCGCTCTGCTGGCCACAACGCGGGCGCCGCGATTCGCCAGCCTTATCCTCTGCGCCGCGCGCCGCTGCACAGCACAACGCCAGCGGCAATCGCACTGCGTCATTCGAGTTGCAACGTTTTCCGAAGTATCCACAGATGCGGCGACGGCGACGGTTTTCTTATATATTTATATACCTAAAGAAAAGCAGTACAGTAGCCGCAGCAAGAATCAGCTCGAAAATTGCGAGGGTCGCCTCAGATGGAATTCAGCGTAAAAAGATCGGACCTGCTCGACGAACTCGAACTGACGCAAGGCGTCGTCGAGCGCAAGACCACCATTCCCATCCTCTCGAATCTTCTGGTGGAAGCCAAAGGCAGCCGTATCACCATCACGGCCACCGATCTGGAGCTCAGCATCCGCACCTCCTGCGACGCCAAGGTAAAAAAAGAAGGCGCCGGCACCGTCCCTGCGAAGAAACTTTTCGAGCTGCTGCGCTTGCTGCCCGAAGGCGAAGTGAAATTCAAACTGCTCGAAAATCACTGGGTGCACATCACTAGCGACCGCCGCAATTACAAGCTGGTCGGCATGTCCAAAGATAATTTCCCCGCGCTCCCCGCTTTCCCGCACGCGCTGGTGAAAATTCCCGCGAAGCTTCTGGCGGACGCCATCGCCAAGACCACCTTCGCGATCTCGCTCGAAGAATCCCGCTACACGCTGAATGGCGCGCTGCTGGTGCTGAAACCAGGCTCGCTCGCCATGGTCGCTACCGACGGCCATCGTCTCGCCATGGTCGAGACCGATCACAAGTTCGAAGGCTTCAACAACGAGACGCGCGTCCTCATCCCCAAGAAAGCCATGACCGAAGTGCAGCGCCTCGTCGGCAAATCAGGTGACGACGTCCAGATCGAATTCGGTCAGGATGAAAGCCATCTGTTTTTCCAGGTCGGCCGCCGCCTGCTCACCTCGCGCAAACTCACCGGACAATTTCCGAACTACGAAGCTGTGCTGCCGCGCGACGCAAATAAAACTCTCTCCCTCGAGCGCGTGGAGTTACAAGATGCGCTGCGCCGCGTCGCGCAGCTTGCCGATCAGCGTTCGCACGCCGTGAAGTTCACCCTCACAACCGAAGGCCTGGAAGTTTCCTCCTCCAGCCCGGAATACGGCGAAGCCAAGGAAATCATCGAAAAAGAATTCAAAGGCGAGACCATCGCCATCGGCTTCAACGCGCAATACCTGCTCGATTTTCTAGCTGCCGCCGCCGACGGCCCCATCAGCTTCGAACTAAAAGACGAACAATCCGCAGGCCAACTCCGCCCCACAGGCGATGAAACCTCGCGCTACCGCTACGTCGTAATGCCCATGCGCATTTGATCGTCGCAAGCGCTTCGCTGTCTTGCCGATACCGCTCCGATCGCTGGAAAACGCGCGTATAAACGCCTGCGTTCCGAGCTTTCTACAGTTGCCGCAACGAGCTCCAAAATCCTCCCCCCAAATCACTCGTAACCCATTGAATAGAAAAGTGATAAATTCAATCTGGCCACGCGCTTTCGCCTTGTGAATTTCGACCAATTTCGATACAATAAATCTGTTCAGATTTCCTTCTGGACGGCACTCTATTCGGTCCGAATTTGCCTCTGTTTTTCTTGCCTGCGCCAGGGCAAGAGCAGCAAAAAGTCGGCGCCGCATAATCCCCTTTCCGCAGGGGAAAATTAAAAAGCTCCGCCGCGTCTCCCCGAATTTTTCGGAACGGGACGGGATGGAGCCGCAACCCTTCGAGTTTCGCCGGCGCGTTCGCGCGCCCTCGAAAGATTTCGAACCCAGCTTCGGGTGAGCGAAACCAATGGGCAAGGTAACTCGCCGGAATTTCGGCGAGCAAGTGTCGGGCACATCCGCGCGACCGCCTTCCCGTAGTCTTAAAGCGTAATTTGCAAATTGCATCCGCACACGCTCTGAGGAGAAGCACGACCCATGGCTGAAAAAGATGCTGCGGCCGGAAAAACAGGCGGCCACAAGTACGACGCGACGTCGATTAAAGTTCTCGGCGGCATCGAAGCCGTCCGCAAACGTCCCGCGATGTACATTGGTTCCACCGGCGAAATGGGCCTGCATCATCTGGTCTGGGAAGTGGCGGACAATTCGGTGGACGAAGCCATGGCCGGATTTTGCGACGAGATCAACGTCGCCGTGCATGAAGACAACAGCGTCACCGTAATTGACAACGGCCGCGGCATTCCCGTGGACATGCACGCCACCGAAAAAAAGCCCGCCGCCGAAGTCGTCATGACCGTACTGCACGCGGGCGGAAAATTCGATAGCGACACCTACAAGGTTTCCGGAGGCTTGCACGGCGTCGGCGTCTCCGTCGTCAATGCGCTCTCCGACTGGCTCGATCTGGAAATCTGGCGCGAAGGCGAAGTCTGGGAGCAATCCTACGAAAAGGGCGTCCCCACTTCGAAGCTCAAAGCTTCCGGCAAGACGCGCAAGACCGGCACAAAAATCACTTTTCATGCCGATCCCGAAATTTTCGGCAAGACCGACTACAGCTACGACACGCTGGCGCAGCGCCTCCGCGAGCTGGCCTTTCTGAACAAAGGCCTGAAAATCACGCTCGACGACGAGCGCAGCGGCAAGAAAGCCGAATTCCGCTTCACCGGCGGCATCGCCGAATTCGTCAAGCACCTCAACAAAGGCAAAGGCGTGCTGCACGATTCCCCCATCTACATCGAAGGCAAGCGCGACCAAGTGGAAGTGGAAATCGCGCTGCAATACAACGACAGTTACACCGAAAATGTTTTTGCCTTCGCCAATACCATCAACACCGTGGACGGCGGCACGCACCTTTCCGGTTTCCGCTCCTCGCTCACGCGCACCATCAATTACTACGCCAATTCTTTCGGCATGCTGAAGGAACAGAAGGACGAAGTCACCATCAACGGTGACGACGTCCGCGAAGGCCTCGTCGCCGTCGTCTCCGTAAAACTTCCCCAGCCCCAATTCGAAGGCCAGACCAAGGGCAAGCTCAATAGCGATATCAAAGGCGTCGTCGAGCAAATGGTCAACGAGCGCCTCGGCGAATATTTCGATAAGCATTCCTCCATCGCGCGAAAAATTATCGGCAAATGCATTGACGCCGCGCGCGCCCGCGAAGCTGCCCGCAAAGCTCGTGAGCTCACCCGCCGTAAATCCGCGCTCGATTCCAGCGGCTTGCCCGGAAAGCTCGCCGATTGCCAGGAACGCGATCCCGCGCGCTGCGAAATTTTCCTCGTCGAGGGCGAATCCGCCGGCGGCTCGGCCAAGGGCGGCCGCGATCGCCGCTACCAGGCCATCCTGCCGCTCAAGGGCAAGATCCTCAACGTCGAAAAGGCCCGCTACGACAAAATGCTGGGCCACGAGGAAATTCGCTGCATCATCACTGCGCTTGGCACCGGCATCGGCAAGGACGATTTCGACGCCAGCAAACTGCGCTACCACAAAATTATTCTGATGACCGACGCGGACGTGGACGGCAGCCACATTCGCACGCTGCTGCTCACTTTTTTCTTCCGCCACATGCGCGAGCTGATCGAAAAAGGAAATATATATATCGCGCAGCCGCCGCTCTATCGCGTCAAGCGCGGCAAAATGGACCGCTACATCCGCGACGAACGCGAATTCGCACGCGAGCTGATGAAACGCGCCACCGAAGAGCACACCGTAAAAGGCAAGAACGGCAAATCGCTCGAAGGCGGCGACCTCACCACTTTTCTCCTGAACATCCAGGAATACGATCAGGTCGCCGCGAAGCTGGGCCGCCGGCTGCGCGAACCGAAGCTGGTCGAGTTGCTCGCCGAAAGCGAGCTCGACAAGAAAGCCGATTTCGCCGACAAAAAGAAATTGCAGGAACTGGTGAAGGCCATCGAGAAGGCCAAGCTCGACCTGGAAGCCAAATTCATCTTCGACGAAGAGCACAGCCTGCACGAGCTGCTGCTGAAAAATGGCGGCGAACGGCGCATCAATTGGGCGCTCGCGGCCACGCCGGATTACAAGCGCCTGCGCACTCTCGGTGCAGCCATCGCCGAACTCGATCGCGGCCCTTTCACCATCGCGCACAACGGCGATAAAGTCGTGAAGGAAGATTCGCTCAGCCTGCTCAATTACGTCCTGGAAGACGCGAAGAAAGATTTCACCATCACGCGCTTCAAGGGCCTCGGCGAAATGAACCCCGAGCAATTGTGGAACACCACCATGAACGCCGAAGTGCGCACCCTGCTGAAAGTGCGCCTGGAAGATGCCGTAGCCGCTGAAACAATTTTCTCCACCCTAATGGGCGAAAACGTCGAAGAGCGCCGCAAATTCATCGAAGAGAACGCTCTCGACGTCGTCAACCTGGATATCTAACTCTGGTGAACTATCAACTGGTATGGAAGATATTGCCGGGCCTGCGCGGAATGAGCTGCTCCGATTTTCGCGCGACGCCCACCGAGACGCCGAACAACGAGCAAGGTGTCGCGTTCGAATGCGCCACGCAAGCCGAATGCGAAGCGTTGCTCAGCGAACTGAAAAAACATTTCGGCCCGCAGCGCTTTTCGAACAACGCCACGGCCTTCGAAACAGTGAAGACATACGTGCTCGAGCGCACCAAGGCAAAGGCGTAGCCGCGTATTTTGTGGCAGTGGCTTTCAGGCCGCCAGCTTTTCGCAGCAGGCGGCGGGGCGGCAACAGAGATCAGTCACTCATCACCAATCACTACTCACCCAACACGGAGATTCTAAGTGGCCGAAGAATTAGACAAGTCAATCACCACCCCGGTTGATATCGAATCGGAAATGAAGAAGTCCTACCTCGATTACGCCATGAGCGTGATCGTCGGCCGCGCCCTGCCCGATGTCCGCGACGGCCTCAAGCCCGTGCACCGTCGCATTCTGTTCGGCATGTACGAGCTCGGCCTCACCTCCACCAAGTCCTACCGCAAGTGCGCCAAGATCGTCGGCGAAGTCCTCGGCAAGTTCCACCCGCACGGTGACGCTCCCGTGTACGACGCGCTCGTCCGCCTCGCGCAGGATTTCAACATGCGCTACCCGCTCGTGGACGGCCAGGGCAATTACGGCTCCGTGGACGGCGATCCACCTGCGGCCATGCGTTACACCGAAGCCCGCCTTGCGAAAATCGCGGAAGAAATGCTCGCGGACATCGAAAAAGAAACCGTCGAGTTCGTACCCAATTTCGATGAGAGCGAAAAAGAACCGGTCGTCCTGCCCACGCGCATTCCCAACCTGCTCGTCAACGGTTCCTCCGGCATCGCCGTCGGCATGGCCACCAACATTCCGCCGCACAATCTGAAAGAAGTCGTCGAAGCCGCCATCGTCCTGATCGAAGAACCCGAAGCCAATCTGAAAAAAATCATGAAGCTCGTCCCCGGCCCCGATTTCCCCACTGCCGGTTACATTTACGGCCGCGAAGGCATCGAGCAAGCCTACAAGACCGGCCGCGGCTCCTTCCAGGTGCGCGCCAAAGTCGCCATCGAACAGCGCGGCAAAGATCGCCAGGACATCGTCGTCACCGAGCTCCCCTATCAGGTCAACAAAGCGCGCCTGATCGAAAATATCGCCGGCCTCATCCAGAATAAAAAGATCGAAGGCATCGCCGACATTCGCGACGAAAGCGACCGCGACGGCATGCGCATCGTCATCGAAGTGAAGCGCGACGAAGAGCCGCAGATTATTCTCGCGCACCTCTTCAAGCACACCCAGATGCAGGAATCCTTCAGCATGATCCTGCTGGCCATCGTCGCCGGACAACCCCGCGAACTGGGTCTGCTCCAATTGCTCCAGCTTTTCATCGAGCACCGCGTGGACGTGGTGCGTCGCCGCACGCAGTACGAGCTGCGCAGAGCCGAAGAGCGCGAACACATTCTGCTCGGCTACCAGATCGCCCTCGACTATCTCGACGACGTCATCCGCGTGATCCGAGGTTCTTCCAGCCGCGCCAACGCCCGCGAAAACTTGCACGAATTCTTCGCGAACAAGACCGTTAAGATATCCGAAGACGGCAAAGCCAAGAGCATCGCCGGCGTCAAACTCGTCAACAAGAAATACGGCATGCCCGCGGAAGTAGTCGGCCTCAGCTTCCCGCAGATTGACGCCATCCTCGAACTGCAATTGCACCGCCTGACCCAGCTCTCGATCGACGACATCCTCGCCGAATTGAAAAAGATCCGCGAACAGATCGCCGAGCTGCGCGAAATCCTCGCTAGCGAAAAGAGACTGAAAGCCGTGATCGTCGCGGAGCTGCGCGAAATCATAAAATCCTACGGTGACGAGCGCCGCACCCAGATCGTTGACCGCGTCGAGGAAATCAAGCTCGAAGACCTCATCAAAGACGAGGAAATGGCCATCACCGTCAGCCATGCGGGTTACGTCAAACGTACCTCCGTCGAAACCTATCGCCACCAATCCCGCGGCGGCAAAGGCCGCATCGGCGCCAAAACGCGCGACGACGATTTCGTCGAGCATTTCTTCGTCGCCTCGGCGCACAGCTACATCTTGCTGTTCACGTCCAAAGGCCGCATCTACTGGCTCAAAGTTTACGAAATTCCCGAAGCCGCCGCGGCCACGCGCGGTAAAGCCATCTCCAATCTGGTGCGCTTTCAGGAAAATGAGAAGCTCACCGCCGTTGTTTCGGCGCGCAATCTCGAGGAAGCCGATCGTTACGTTTTCCTCGCCACCAAGAGCGGCACGGTGAAGAAAACCGGCCTGGCGGAATTTTCCAACCCGCGTCCTTCCGGCATCATCGCCATCAATCTCGATGGCACGGACGAACTCATCGGCGCGAAACTCACCGATGGCATGCAGATGATTTTCCTTGCCAGCCACGACGGCCAGGCCATTCTCTTCCGCGAGACCGAAGTCCGCTCCATGGGCCGCGCCGCAGGCGGCGTCAATGGCATGGATCTTGCGAAGGGCGACTTCGTCGTCAGCATGGACGCGGTGCAGCCCGATTTCGGGATCATCGAGAAGGAATACAGGAAGGAAACGAAAAATCTCGACGAGCTGGAAAGCGATCAGATTCGCGAATCGCTCACTTCGCTCATGCTCACCGTCGCCGAAAAGGGTTACGGCAAGCGCACCCCGCTCGCCGAATATCGCGTCACTTCGCGCGGCGGCAAGGGCGTCATCAACCTGAAATCCACCGACCGCAATGGTCCCGTCGTCGCCGCGCTGCAAGTCCGCGAAGATTCCGACGTGATGATCATCACCGGCCAGGGCAAAGTCATCCGCGTGCACTCCGGCGAAATCCGCGAAGCTGGCCGCTCCACGCAAGGCGTCCGCCTGCTGCGCCTGGAAGAAGGCGACCGCATCGCCGCAGCCGCCGCCATCCTGGAAGAAGACGAAGCCGCCGCAGTCGTAGCGCCGCCCGAACCCGAGAAGAAGTAGCTGAGGAGGCGAAAGTGGTTTGGGTCGCCGGCGTCGACGGAGGTCGTGCGGGATGGTTTGCTGTGCTGCGCGAAGTCGAATGCGGTAAGACCGTGCACGCCGGGCCTCTACGGCAGATTTCGCAAGTTCTCGCCCTGCCTCAAAAACCCCGAATCGTAGCTCGACACATTCCCATCGGCTTATCTGACCATGCGGAGCGAGAAGGCCGGGAATGCGACAGGGTCACTCGCAAGCTTTTGGGCAAACGCGGCTGTTGCGTTTTTTCTCCGCCGGTGCGTGCAGCCCTCACGCGCTCTGACAACTAGGAAGCCGCAAAACTAGCGAATCAGATGAGTTCGCTTGAAAAGATCGGGCTTTCGCGCCAAGCGTTCTCAATTTCTCAGAAGATCACAGAGGTAGACGAGTGGATGCATTCCCAGCAACAAGACCGCGTCAAGGAAGTGCATCCCGAACTGAGTTTCTTGGAACTGAATAAACGTGTTGCATTGATGCATGGGAAGAAGGAGAAAACAGGCTTCGACCAACGCCGGGAATTACTTAACACCGCGGGCTTTGACACTCTTATCGGGTCCTCGCTGCAACAGCGACCTGCCGGAGTTGGTTTGGACGACGCCCCGGACGCCTGCGTCGCATGCTGGACAGCGGAGCGAATTCTGTCGGGCTTCGGAGTTTGTGTGCCCGAGTCGCCGACCCGAGACCGCAAGCATTTGCGAGTGGAAATCTGGCGTTAGCTTGCAGGTGGCGCGACGTAATACCCCGGCCGTGTGCGCACCGAAACCTTCGGCCGATCCACCACCACCTTGATCTCGTGATAGCCCTCCGGATCATCTCCCACCGGACGATACCCGATCGTGTACTGCGCGTGCAGCTCGCCGCCGATATCATCAATCGCTTTCTCGATCGAGCGGTCGCGCAGCGTAGCCACGTGCAATCCGCCGGTGGCCTGGCTCGCCACCGCCAGCGAATTCGTCCCCAGCGCATTCTTCCCGGTCTTCACCAGAAACACAGCCAGCGCCAGCAAGTCCGGCGTATCGTTCACGTGATCCGGCTTCGCGCGCAAATCCGCCATCGCCGTGCTCAGCCCCACGGAATAGATCGTCACGTTCGCCAGCTGCGCCTGCCGTAACACTTCGCCCAGCCGGCTCTCGCTGCCGGTGTCGTGCGATTCACCGATCACCAGCATGATCCGCCGCCGCACCGCCGGCCGTTCATCGAGCATCGAAATCCCGCGCGCCATCGCGTCATACAGCAGCGAATCATTCACGCCCAGCGGCAAATGTTCGATCGCGTACTGCACGCTGTCCGGGTCCGTCGTGAATTTCGCTCGCAGGTCCACCGTGCTGTCGTAGCTGATCACCGCCGCTTCCGAAGTCTGCGCCATCACCGCTTCGCTGAACACAATTCCCGCGTGCTTGATGCTGGGAAACATCGGCTGGATGTGCGAACTCGCCTCAATCACCAGCACAATCGAGAGCGGATCGCCTCCCACGTCGAAATGATCGATTTTCTGCTCCGCTCCGTTGTCGTACACCCGGAAATTATCCTGCTTCAAATCAAAAACCATCTCGCCCTTCGGATCGCGCACAATCACCGGCGCCGTCACTTCGTTCACCCGCACGCGAATCGCATGTTTCTGTTGTTCCGCCGTAGGAACGTGCTCGGGCTGCACGCCCGGACGCGGATGCAAAGGTCCAGCCGGAGCCGCCTGGCCCGGTGCAAACGGCGCGGCCAAAAGAACCGTCGCCGCAAGCCCGGCGGCCGCTCCACCTCGAAATAAACGCCGAAATAACACGCGATTCACAAGTTTCATCCTACATTCACTGTAGCTGTCCACTGTATCTGATTCGCCGGCACTTCCATGCGTTGCTTACAGAGCACTGCCGCCGCGCGCCGCGGCTGTCATTTGGCGCGCGTTCTCCTAGAATGGAAGGGGCGCAAATGAAGCGAAACAACAGAGCGGTGGAAACTGAGGTGTACATAGATGCGTGGATTGAATCGTGAATTGCGGCGTGAATTGAAGTCTGCATCGGGGTCGAAACGATGAAGCGTTCCGGAAAAAAGCCCAAGCACACGCCGCTGCCCAAGCTGGCTTACCAGGATCCGCAGTTCATGGAAAGTCTCGGCGCGCGACCGCTGCGCATCCTCGCCGAATATCTCGATCCGCTCAGCCGCCTGCGCCGGGCCAACATCGGCGACACCATCGTCATGTTCGGCTCAGCCCGCATTCAATCGCGCGATCGCGCCCTGGCGCACCTGAAACAAACGCAAGCCGCCGCCCGCGGCCGGCGCACCCCCGCCTCGCGCGCGAAAATTACGGCCGCCCGCTCGCTGCTGGAAATGTCCCGCTACTACGAAGAAGCGCGCGAACTCTCCCACCGCATCACGTCCTGGGCCATGACCCTCGGCAATCAGCCGCGCCGCTTCGTCATCTGCTCCGGCGGCGGACCCGGGATCATGGAAGCAGCCAATCGCGGCGCTGCGGAAGCCGGCGGTCCTTCGGTCGGCCTGAGCATTCAGCTGCCGCACGAGCAAAGCTCCAATCGCTACATCTCCCCGGACCTGAATTTCTACTTCCACTATTTTTTCATGCGCAAGCTGTGGTTCGCGCAAATGGCCAAAGCCCTGATCGTCTTTCCCGGCGGTTTCGGCACCATGGACGAGCTCTGGGAAATGCTCACCCTGTTGCAGACCAACAAACTCTCTTCACATCATTTGATTTTGATTTACGGCCGGAAGTACTGGGACAAAGTGCTCAACTGGCGCCACATGGTCCGCACCGGCACCATGAACGAGCGCGATTACAAACTCCTGCAGTTCGCGGATTCCGTGGACGAAGCTTTCGATCACGTCCGCCGGGACCTCGAGGCTCACCACTTACACCTGGACGTCGAAGGCGACTCCCTCGCGCATCCGCATCAATTGATCCCCAACGTGATGCGCCCCTGAACAACGTAAACAGCGTCACCCGCAAAGGTGCACGTGTCGTCCCGATCGGAATCCCGGGCCTTTGCCTTCCTGCCGCAGTTTGGCGGGCGCGGGACGCAGCGAGGGATCTGCCTTTCGCGCCATCAGCACAACAAACCAAAATCCTCACGCCCGAAAAAACAAAGGAGGGGACGGGCCTAAGCTCGTCCCCTCCGTTTTCGCTCAAGACCTACCGGCAAAGAGCGCGCATCACTCGGGACACTCACCGAAAACAATGCAGCCCACTTCCCGTCGGCCCGCAATTAGTTGTTCGAAAAAGGTTCCAGCGCAAACACTGCCTGGAACCGCCGCTTCTCGTCCTGGTCGTGCAGCATTACCACCGGCACGACCCGCAGCGAGTTCTTGCAGCTGCGGCAGGTGGTCGCCTCGCCTTCCAGGTCCTGTACGAACCCATCGGTGAAGTGATACGCCGCACGCGGCCTCCGCGCAGCCTTCGTTCCCTTTTCCCCGCACTGCGGACAGGTAAACTCCACGCGGTCTTCCAGCGGATCGCGGTTCAACGCGGCCCAGCCGGTGTAACGAACTCCCACCGTTTCTATTGAGTTTCGGCTCATGATGACTTCCCCCTCCATCCTCTAAGACAGCTACAACTTAGCGATGATAGGAATTAGACGCGCGTTACGTTCAAAATGATGCATACCCCCGCACAAGAATTGTAAACATTCTGTCTACAGGACCTTACAACCACGAGACGGTCCGCCGTTGCCGTCTTCGCCCCATTCTCGCAAGCAGCGCGCCCAAGCTGGGCACAACACGCCAGCATCGGTGTCTATCCTTAAAGAGATCGCGCGAACTCCGCTAGACCATCCGACGCGGCCCGGCCGGAATCTTCAAAAACCGGCCGCATGTCGTCAGGCCATTTCTTTCCAGGCCGCGTCTTGATGGCATTCCCATGTTTACGAACGATTGGCCGGAGGTGTGTCCGTGAGCGATCTTGGCAGCTTGTCGCAGTGCATGCTGGAGTACGATTCGGAATCTCGACACCGCGCCCGCAATCTGCGCCGCAAAGCGCTAGTCATTTCCGTGGTGTTGGAAGCATTACTCCTCGGTGCGATGCTTCTGTGGCCGTTGATCACGCCGGCGGTCTTGCCCGGTCTGTTCAACGTGACGCCGACGCCGCCCTACCCCGGCGGAGGTGGCAACGCGGAAAAACCCGCGACGCCACGCGCCCATCCGCCGACGAGCAGCAGCAGGCCGGTCCCGTGCCCCTTTTGCGCGAAGCCCGAGGCTCCAACGCCGACGCGTCCATACAGCGCCGCAAGTGCGTCAAGCGCCGATCCCGCGCCAGGAATCGGCGACGGCGGAATTGACGGACCTCCAGGTCCCGGCGCTTGGATTCTTGGAGCGGATCGCACCGGCACGCCCATCGAGATCAAGAAGCCGGAGCCGCCGGAACACAAATCGCCCCTGCACCGCAGCGAAGGCGTGATGGCCGCCGCGCTAATCCACAAAGTGCAGCCGCGATACCCCGACCTCGCGCGCACCATGCATCTGGCCGGCACGGTGTACCTGCGCGCGATCATTGGCGCGGATGGCACCGTCCGCCAACTCGAAGTAATCAGCGGAAATCCGATCCTGGCGAATCCCGCATTACAAGCAGTGCGCCAGTGGCGCTATCAACCGACGCGCCTCAACGGCGAACCTGTCGAAGTCGAAACCTTCATCACCGTGAATTTCGTCCTCGACCAGCAATAAAAAAAGGGCGGATCGCAATCCGCCCCTCTTCACTACGCAACGTTAAAACCGGAACACAATCCCCGTCGAAATCCGCGCGTTGTTTTGCACGCCTCCGCCGAAGCGCGTCGTCACATAATCGCCCTCGATGATCCGCCACTTAAATGCCGGCGCGATCTTCGCATCAATCCCGAATCCCAACGACGTCGCAAACGAATTGTCGCTGAAGCCCGTCTGGCCGTAATGTGCCCCGCCGATTAATATGTGCGCAAACGGCGAGATGCGCGCCGGAAACGAAACCTGCGGACCAACCAAGTACGTCGTCACCGATGATCCGCCGCCATAATCCCCGCCCACTTCCCCAACTGCGCCGAACCACGGTGCAAACTTGTACTCGCCCGAGAGAATGAATCCGTTCAAATTGTTAGCGCCCGGAGAATTCTCCAGATGAAAAAACGAATATCCGCCATAAAGCTCCACCTTGTCCTGCGCGCTCGCACGCGTCCCTGCCGCCAGCGAAAACAAAAATAGCAGACCCACCAGTAACGACACTTTCCGTACCATGAATTCTTCTCCTTGGGATGTGGTGCGGGATTTTCCCAGCCGACCGGGATCCCGGGCTCCCGCCCTCATAGTTCAATGATGCCGCCGCAGCCTCGAGGGGGCCAGGCGGTCATCGTCGTGAGCTGGTATTTTCTTGGATGCTGCTCAGGCCAAAAGGGTTACGGCTAATGAGGTTTCGCGTATCTAAATAAGGGCTTCACCTGAGTTGAGCGCAATGGTGTCGCGCGTCTCGTCCCGCAAACGCACAATTTCATGCCAATCGTCTCCGGCTGCGGGATTCGGCGCAATTGGCGCGCTGAACGTCAGCGTCACATGCCCCGGCCGCGGCAGCAAAGTCTTGTCGCGCAAAATCTGCCGCGCGCCGCGCACCGAAACCGCGCAAATCGGCCGCTGCGCATCCACCGCAGCCTTAAACGCCCCCAGTTGAAACGGGCGTATCCCCGCCAAGGCCGTAAAAGTTCCTTCCGGAAAGATCACCACCGATTCCCCGTTCCGCAGCGCCGCGTTCACTTCCTCCGATTGCCGAATGCGCGCCTGCGGGTCGTTGCGGTCGAAAGCAAATTGTCCGCTCCTATCCGCCAACAAGTTTACGAACGGCATCGCGCGAATTTCGCCTTTCGCCACGAAGCGCACATCGTCCGGAAGAAACGCCAGCATCACCAGAATATCCAGATAACTCGAATGGTTCGGCGCGAAAATCCACGGACCCGTCTTCGCTCGCTGCTCCAGAATCTCCGCTCCCACAACAGTCACCGGAACGCCGCCCGCAGCCAGCATCCTGCGCGCCCCGCGATGCACCAGGCTCGCCGCGCGCCGCCGGTTGCGCGTGCGTCCCACCACGATCCACAGCGGAATCAGAATCACCGCGAAAGCCGCCAGCGCATAAACGCCATACAAAAATTCCACCGCGCCACGCGCCGTGCGCTGCAGCCAACTCCATGCCCGCGGCGCTGCGCCGAGCACCGCTAGCCGCGCGATCTGCACCCACGGTGCCTGCTGTTTCCGCCCCAGCTTTCCTTCCAGGAAAAGCCGCCGCGTCTCGCTGCGCCGCAGTTTCCCGCTGGAAGTTTTCGGAATGGATTGCGGCGGCAGAAGCGCAATCACGTCAGGCGGTATACCCAAAGCTTCATCCACGGCGTGCGCAATTTCGCCCTCGATGCGTTTCGCGTTACTTATGTCTCGCAGCTCTGCAGCCACCACCAGCCGTTCGGTGCCGGTGCGCTCATCCGGTGCGCCAAAAGCCACTACGCATCCCGTGCGCACTCCCGCAATGCGTCCCGCAATTTCTTCCACCTCTTGCGGATAAAGATTGCGCCCCGCCTTGATGATCACGTCTTTCGCCCGCCCCGTAATGTAAATCTCGCCTTCGCCCCAGTACGCCAAATCCCCCGAATCGATCCAGTCGCCGTCGCGCAATAGCTCGCGCGTAGCAGCGGGATTGCGGTAGTAGCCGCTCGTTGCCGAAGGTCCGCGGAACCACAGCCGCCCTTCGCGCCGTTCGCCCAGATTGACGCCGTCCGCATCCACGATGCGCACCTCCACCGACGGCACCGGCTTCCCCGCGTTCACAAATTCCAACGCCGCGGCATCCGCGCCAGCAACCGGCACAGCGCGCCCCTCCGATTCAAACTGCGCCCGTTCGATCCGGTCCACTTTGTATCCGGAGCCCAACCTCGGCACAGAAACCGCCAGCGTAGCCTCCGCCAGCCCGTACACCGGCATCAACGCCTCTCGCCGAAATCCGTAAGGCGCAAAACGCTTCGCAAACCTGTCCATCGTTTCCGCGCGCACCGGCTCCGCTCCGTTCGTCGCCGCGCGCCACGAACTCAGGTCCAGCCCCTCCAAATCCTTGTCCGCGATTTTTCGCACGCACAGCTCGTACGCAAAATTCGGCGCCGGACAAATCGTCGCGCGATGCCGGTGAATCGCGCGCAGCCACCGCTCCGGCCGGCTCAAGAACGCCAGCGGCGACATCACCACCAGCGGTATGCCGGTAAAAAGCGGCACAAACCACGCGCCGATCAATCCCATGTCGTGATACAGCGGCAGCCACGAAACGCAAGCGTCGTTCTCCTGAATAACAAGCCCGGAAATAATTGCTCGGATATTTGCCAGCAGGTTTGCGTGCGTCAGCACCACGCCCTTCGGATCGCCCGTCGAGCCCGAAGTGTATTGCAGGAACGCAATGTCTTCGCCGCGCCCGTGATGCGATAAATGTTGCACCGGCCGCCATTCGCCCGTCGGATGCTGGGAATCCGCAGGAGCCGTCGCCAGTTTTTGCGCGTTCAACACTTCGCGCAACGACGGCACGCGCGGCTGCAGCAGCTTCGCCAGATTTTCGGCCTGGCGCCAAGTCACCAGAAATTGCGCTTCGGCGTTGCGCAAAATGTTCGATTGCCGCGCCGCGTACTCCGCGATGCGGTCCGCCCGGAACGGCGGATAAATCGGCACCGGAATTCCGCCTGCCAGTAATATTCCCGCGAACGTCCAGAAAAACTCCGCGCAGGTCGGCAGCATGATCGCCACCGTCTGCCCCGGCTCCAGCCCGCGTCGCCGCAAATCCGCCGCCACCACCGACGCGCGCTCGTACAGTTCGCCAAACGTGATCGTGCGCAGCTGCTCGTCTTCTTCGTAAATCTGAATGTGGCTGCGCCCCGGTTCGCCGCGCCCGCGCAAACGAAAAATCTCGCTCAGCGTTTCCGCCTTGCGAATTTGCTCCTCGATGTCCGGGCGAATCGCGGGCGAAGCAGCAGCAGCCGATGCAGTCGAGTTGGAAATCAGTACAGACGAGGATGGCGCGGAATTCGGTAGCGCCGCCACCGCCGTTGCGCCGTGAGCGCCAGCGCCATTTCCATCGCCGCCAGCATCCACCCGCAGGATCGCGTCCACCAAATCCTGCACCGTGTCGGCTTCCGCCACCACGCGGTCCGGCAACCGCACGCCGCAGGCATCGCCCAGGCGCAACATCAATTCCACGCGCTCCAGGCTGCCCAGCCCCAACTCGCGCTCCAGGTGCGCCTTCGTGCCGCGCGCCACCAACTCTTCCATTCCGCGCGAGCTGCCCAGTTCCAGCAAAAGCTGGCGCACCGATGCCAAGGCTTGCGCTGCCACAGCCGGCTTGCGATCGAGTTTTGTTCCGGTGGCGCCCATCAACAGTAACGGGCAGTTCGCAGCGCACGTCTGCGCCCGACGTCGAGGCAACTGCTTCGGCGAGCGTATCACCGCCCGCCCCCCCATTCAATCCCCGCGCTCCAGCTTGCCACGACGTCAACCTCGTCGCCGCTTCGCCTTTGCGTTCGTAGCGCCGGCGTCTCGCCGGCTCTTTGCAGTGGATGTTACCTATGAATTTGTAGCGGCCGGTGCCGCGACGCGGGGCCGGGCAGCAGTTGCCTTCGGTTTTCTGACGATGCATGAGCATCGTCAGCTTCCGGCCGGCGCCTTTGCTTTAAGTCGGCCGAAGGATCTCTCCCGCTTTCTCTGTGTTCTCCGGTTTTCCTCCGTGGCCTCTGTGTTAAATCTTTTGCTGTCCCCTCCGCAGACAGCGAAACTCCCGCGAAGCCAGGTTCGCGTACTTTCGTACTGGGACGAAATGGGTCGGGCGGCCTATCGACGTCCCCACTCCCCAGCGGCATACTCAGTCGTGTTCGGGGCTCTCCAAAGCGCCTCGAATGTCTGCACCTCCATCACCCCAATGCCCATGAGCGGCCGGCACCCCCACCGGCCGCTCCCCCCTTCCTTCTCTCCAAAAATTGACCACAAGTCATTCACTGCAATCACTTTGATGGCTTCCATAAATGCTTCTTTCTTGACTTCCTCCTCGCGCGGTTCTATAGATTCCCGCATCGGGGCTGTGTGAGTTGCAGCGATTGGGGCGAATTTCGGGGTTGTATCGTGAATTACGGGGCAAAACCGTAACCTTCTATTTTTGACAGTTGAAGGGTCCCAAGCACTCCACGCGCCGCGTGTCCTGGGCAAGTGTCCGTCCAACGGAGGTGGGGTGTGAGATTTCTTCGTGCGCTGCTGCATTTTGCATTCGTCTTTTGCGTCATCGCAGTCCTCAGCGGTTCGACGTGGGCCCAAACCAAAGCCTCCCTCCGCGGCACCGTCACCGACCAATCCGGCGGCGTAGTTGTCGCTGCCAAAGTGATCCTCACCAATACCGGAACAGGCATCGCGCGCACCGTCAACAGCGGCTCCGATGGCTCGTATCTCTTCGACTTGGTCCCGGTCGGCAAGTACAGTCTGACCGTAGATAAGTCCGGCTTCGCCACCTTTATCCAAGACGGAGTCGTTCTCGAGCTGAATCAAAACGGTCGCTTGGATGTAGCGCTGAAAGTCGGCCGGGAAACTCAAACCATCGAGGTTTCATCAAACGTCGTCCAGGTGGACACCACGGGCGCCGTTCTCGGAAAAGTAGAGAACGAACGGATGATCAATGACCTGCCGCTGCTTGATCGCGACACCCTGCAACTGGGATTGCTGCAAGCGGGCGTGTTTGCCCCTGATCCCGATGACGGCTCCAACAATCCTTTTTCTGTGAGTGGCCAACGCTCCGAGTCCCTCACATTCCTTCTGGACGGCGGCAATAACACGGACTTTCTCGGCAACAATATCGTCGTGAGTCCGAACCCGGACGCCGTCGAGGAATTCAAGATTCTCACCAACAATTACGACGCGCAGTACGGGCGCACCTCCGGCGGAATCGTCAATCAGATCACCAAATCAGGAACGAATGCCTTCCACGGGGACCTCTTCGAGTTCGACCGTAACAACTTCTTCAATGCTAGGGACTATTTTCTGCCGGTTGACCAGGACAAACAGTCTTTCAAACGCAATCAGTTTGGTGGCACCGTGGGAGGTCCCATCAAGAAGGACAAGCTATTCTTCTTTCTTGCTTATCAGGGTACCCGTAGCCGCGTAGGCCAGACTTCACCGCAACTGACCGTGCTCACTCCCGCCCAGCGCACCGGAGACTTCAGTTCTTTGTGCAGTACCTATGTCGCAGGCGCCTGCACCGATCCCAACGGCACGCAACTGACTAATCCGATCACTGGCAATATTTATCCGAACAATCAGGTGCCCGTGAACCCGGTGATCGCCAATTACATTCAAGACTTTCTGCCTATGCCGAATGTTGGAACCAATGGGTTCATCTCTTCTCCCACCGCCGCGATTGATGATGATCAGGGCATCGCGCATATTGACTACACTCTCAGCAAGAACGACACGATTTCTTTCGTTTACCTCATTGACGACACCCGACAGGCCTATCCCTTCCAGATCGTCAACGGTGCTTCGACGGGCGGCGACGTGCCGCTTGGGTCGGGCTTTCAGACGAACTTCCGCGACCAGATCGGCGCGTTTACCTGGACGCACACGTTTTCCCCGGGGATGCTCAACGAGTTTCGCTTCGCAGCCAATCGCACCGCGACGCTACAGAACTCTCCCACGGACAAAACAACTCCTTCCGCGCTCGGCTTCACTAATGTCAGTCCCGACGATCCCAAAGGAGCGGCGCCTCCGATCATATACACCAACGGCTTTAACCTCGGTCCATCCCCGCAGGGTCCCACGACTCTCCACGATGCGACCTTCGAGTGGGCCGACAATTACACTTGGACGCGTGACCGCCACGAGCTTAAATTCGGCGCGGACATCTCCCGCATCCGCCAAAATTTCCACTACGATTATTACAACAATGGCAGCTATGATTTCACCTTTGGTGATTTCACCGGAGACGAAACGGCTGATTTCGTCGCCGGCTTCTGGGACAACTACTTCCAATTTTCGAAGGCTACCTACGGAATCCGCACAGGCGCCATCGGCCTGTACGCACAGGACACTTGGAAGATCGCAAAACGCCTGACCCTGAACTACGGTCTGCGCTGGGATTACTTCATGCCCCTGAGCGACGTTCAGAACAATATTCTCGGCTTCTTTCCAGGCACGCAATCCACCGTGTTTCCAGGCGCTCCTCCCAATATCTTGTATCCGGGCGACCCCGGTACTCCCAACAAAGCCTTGGTTTATCCCGACTACAACAACTTCGCGCCGCGTCTCGGTTTTGCATGGGACATGCTCGGTAATGCCAAACTTGTTATGCGCGGAGGCTTCGGCATCTTTTACGACATCGAGGACGGTGCGCTCAACCTGCAGTTCGGCGGCCAGCCGCCATTCGGATACGTCTCCAATAACACGCCTAATACGTATGCAGGTGTGATCGGGGACACTCCAGGTACGGGACCTGTCGCCGACCCCTTCACGCCCTTGCAGCTTACAAACCCATTCCCATTTACCTTTACGGGAGATTTCTTGACTCCTAAAATTTCATTTGCCTATACGACTTGGCCGCATTTCCGAACGCCCTATTCCGAAAACTTTAATTACGGCTTCCAGTGGCAAGCAACGGCGAATACCATGGTGGAAGCGGTGTACGTAGGCAGCTTGGGACGAAAATTAATATCGAGTGGCGAGACGAATTTTCCGGTACCGAGCGTGATGCAACAGCAGCTCACCAACTTCGGCTCTACCAATCCGGAGTGTGCACGGCCGCTCGCGGCTTGCGTGGATTTCATCGGTGGACCGGTACTGTCAGGCCCTGAGTCCGATCCGAATGCTTTCCCGACCGGAGCCCAGCAGCTTCTCACCAACTTTAGCAACGGTCTTTCCGATAGCCATGAGTTCCAACTGACGGTAGACAAGCGCTTTAGCAAGGGTTTCATCTTCCGTGCAGCCTACACCCTGTCAAAAACGATTGACCTCACTTCCGGATTTCGCGCGCGCTCCTCGGAATACACCGATCCCCTCGATTATCGCCTGGACCGCGCACTTGCTGATTTCGATACACCCCAACGACTCGTGATCAGCGGATTGTGGGAGCTTCCGTTCGACCACGGCGTGGAGAATGGCATCTTGAAGACGATTCTCGGCGGCTGGCAATTCAATGCGATCGCCAGCTATCAAAAGGGAAATCCGTTCACGTTGTTTTCCAACAATAATTCCAGCCAGCAGGATCAGAACCCCGACCTGTCGCGTCCTAACGTCATTGGTCCGATTCAATACGAGAACCCGCGAAACAGCCAACAAGTCTTTTCGGCCAATGCGGCAAACTGCATCAGTTCCGCTGCCGCAGACACGAACGGAAATGTGACGGGAACATTCTGGTTCAACCCGACCTCGTACGATTGCGTGAACGTGCCGCTCTTCAGTTTTGGCGACGCGTCGCGCAATTTCCTTCGCGGTCCAGGCATCAACAATTACGATCTGTCGATCGTCAAGAAAACGAAAATCATGGAGTCCAAATCAATTGAGTTCCGGGCCGAATTTTTTAATGCTTTCAATCACGTCCAGTTCTTCAATCCCAACACGGCAGGAGGTAGCGGCACCTTCGGTCAAATTACAACGGACAGAAACCCGCGCCTGATCCAATTTGGCTTGAAGTTCTATTTCTGAAAATCGTTTGAAGCTCCTGAAAATGAAAAAGGCCCGCGGCGGCTGCATCGCCTCGGGCCTTTTCTTTTGCCTTCATCAATTGTTCCGCTAATCTTTGTGAGTCGTGGTTTCAGCCACGACATAAAACGTAAGCCCGCGGTCCGGCTTTAGCCGCTGAAGTTCCGATTTCGTAGCTGCCAAACGGATGTCTCAGCCGCGCAAAAATTTCAGCGTCCGCGCCCCATCGGCCGGTGACTCCTCATCGGCCGCGCGCGCATCCGGAACCGCGGCGGCAGCGGCGGCGGCACGCTGTGCAGCGGCGCGCCACAGCTGTTGCAGCATTCCTGCGGCGCATCGTGCAGACGCAGCCAGCGCCCCCGCGAGATGCATTCCGGATTCAAACATTGCACCGTTCCACCTGCCAAATTCAGCATCGTCCCTCTCGATTTGCTTGTGGATGTCTGTGAAAAGTGGGTTGCCGTCACCGGGGAATGGAAAATCGTCAACCGCAGCGCTACCCGAACGGAAACATTCGCGTAACGCAGCGTTAACGTGCGGAATTTTGCTCTTGCGCGCCTAGTGTGTCAAGAAAAATATATACTATCAGTAGTGGTCCTGTTTCAAATCGGAACAGAACACCATAAAGAGAAGGGAAAACCTCAGACGCATCGCCCGCACTGTCACGGAATTCGGGCGTACTGCACCGCATTCAAGGACTAATTTGGGTTGTCGCTGTTGGCTGGCGCAGCGGATGTCGGAACTTTAGACAGCTCAGCATTCATATCGTCAATTTTCTTCTGCTCTTCGTCCATTTCCTGCTGCTTCGCCGCGATCTGGTCCTGCTCATCCTTCAATTTGGCCGCGCCGTCCGCGTCCGAAGCATAGTCCGGCTTGATGTAATACATCTGCGAATCTAGCGTGTAGGTCCGCTGCAGCAGATCCAGGTCCACCTTGATCGTTGCCAATTTATCCTTGGCGTTCGCGACGGATCGTTCGAGCGCTGCCCGGTTGGCCGCTCCGCCCGCTGCGCCACCACCACCCGCGGAACCATTCGCTGCTGCGGTCGCAGCACCTGCGCTGTCGCTATCATCTGGTGTCTTCCCCACCACGCTGATTGCAGCATTGGACTTAGGAACGCTATCGTCGTCCCACACGCGGGCGGGCTTGGCCTGATCCTTCTTCGCTTCACGCGCCTGCTTGGCAGCCGCAGCCAGGGAATCGGTCGGCGCTGGTGCCTGCGCGTCCTGCGGGGATTGTGCCTGTCCCACCGCGATGCCCATCGGCATCATCAGCAGAATGCCAAGGCCCCAATGTGCGATTTTCATCATGCTTCTCCCAGGTGGCGGTTTCCCAAAGTCCAATTCTAGTCGCCCGCCCGCGCCAGTGGCAATTGGCGTTCTGTCCCGCGCCCTAAGAGGCACCCTGTACTTCCCGGCAGGTACAAACGTCTCCCACACCCGCCACACTTTTGTACCGGTCTGATCGTAGTTGCTTCAGCAACTCGGCTACTTGCGTCTGTGCGATCCTATACTGACCCGGTCCCACGGACGCATCCTTGCACGGCTATGGCAGCCACGTCATAATCGCCGTTCGAATTTGAACGGGAAGACGAGCCGCAAACCTGTTTGGAGCAAGAATGAAGTCTCTCGCGCGATGCATTCTAATCTTACTAACGCTGCAAGCCGCCCCGCACGCGTTCGGCAAGAATGCCGCACGGCTAGCGAGCATCAGCGCGCCCGCCTCCGTTTCCGCCCCGCAATCCTCGCAGCCTCCCGCCAGCACTCCCGATGCCGCAGCTCCGATCGCACCGCCGCAAACATCCGAAAGAAAGGTCACGGCCTACACGCTCCCGCCCGACCTCTACCGCAAAGCGCGCGATCTCGGACGTTTTCACGCCCGTTTCGCCTGGATCGATTTTTTCTACGGCATCTTCGTCCTCTGGGTCATCCTCTCCTGGAAGTTCGGCCCGCAATTTCGCGATTGGGCCGAATCTGTCTCGCGCAATCGTTTCCTTCAAGCCGTCGCCTTCGCCCCGCTCCTGCTGGTGACGATGGCGATTCTCGGCCTGCCCTCGGCCATCTACGAAAATTCCGTCGAGCGAAAATACGGCCTCAGCATTCAGAGCTGGGGTTCCTGGTTCTGGGATTGGGCTAAAGGACAGTTCCTGGGAATCCTGCTGGGAATTATTCTGGTCGCGATTCTCTACGCCGTAATTCGCAGCAGCCCCCGTCGCTGGTGGTTTTATTTCTGGCTGGTATCACTACCTATCGCAGTAATCCTCGTCTTCATTCAGCCGCTGATCGTCGACCCCATGTTCCACAAATTCGAACCGCTTCAGGAGAAAGATCCGGCGCTCACCGCCAGCCTGGAAACCATGGTCCAGCGCGCCGGCGTGAAGATTCCTCCCGAGCGCATGTTCTGGATGGGCGCTGGAGAAAAAACCACGGAGCTGAACGCCTACGTCACCGGCATCGGCGCATCAAAACGCATCGTCGTCTGGGACACCACGATCGCCAAGATGAACACGCCGCAAATTGTTTTCGTCGCCGGACACGAGACGGGCCATTACGTCTTGAATCACATCTGGAAAGGTCTGCTCTTCGCCGCGGTATTCCTGTTCGTGCTTTTTTATCTCGGTCACCGCACCATTGGCTGGCTCCTGCGGCGATTCGGAACCGCCTGGGGCATCCGCGGTGTTGACGATTGGGCCTCGCTCCCCGCGCTACTGCTTCTGCTTTCCGTTTACTCTTTTGTCGCCAACCCCGTTCAAAGCGCCGTCAGCCGTTATTTCGAGCACCAAGCGGATCAATACGGCCTGGAAGTGACTCACGGCCTGATTCCAGATTCCAGCCAGGTCGCCGCGCAAGCCTTTCAGGTTCTCGGCGAAGTGGATCTCTCCGATCCCACGCCCAGCCCGATCACCGTCTTCATGTTCTATTCACACCCGCCCATCCCAGACCGCATCCGCTTCTCCCTAACCTACGATCCCTGGGACAAAGGCGAACAACCAGAATTTGTAAAGTGACGATGCGACGAGCATCGTCATCCTGGGGCCGACGCCCTTGCCTCAAGCCGGCCGAAGGATCTCTCCTGCTTTCTCTGTGCACTCCGTTTTTCACTGTGCTCTCTGTGTTGAATCTTTCGCCTTCCTCAGTCGCGGAAATGCACCTTCACCCGAATCCCATACTTCGCCCGCAAAGTAACCAAAGGATCCGGCACCACCCGATGCCCCGGCACCAACTTAAACCGAAATTTCTGCGCCACCGTCGCGATCACCATCCCCAATTCCAGCAGCGCGAACCCTTGCCCAATGCACCGACGCGGCCCATCCCCAAACGGAAAATAAGCCCCCGCCGGCAAGCGGTTCTCGAGTCCATCCATCCAGCGCTCCGGACGAAACACCTCCGGCTCATCGAAATACCGCGCATCGCGATGCATCACCCACTGCGCCATGATGAAAGTCGTATCCGTCGGAAAATCATATCCGCCAATGGTGCAAGGCGCGATCGAAGTCCGCGCCAAAATATACGCCGCCGGATAAAGCCGCAGCACCTCGCTCACCACGGAGCGCAGATAAGGCAATCGCTCCAGATCCGCAACCGTCGGAGCGCGCCCACCCAACACGCGCTGCAATTCTTCGTGCAAGCGCGCCTCCGCCGCCGGATTTTCGCTCAACATATACCACGTCCACGAAAGCGTCAGCGCCGTAGTCTCGTGTCCCGCCATAAATAGCGTCATCGTCTCGTCACGCAATTGTTTCGGCGTCATCTGCGTGCCGTCTTCATCCATCGCACTCATCAGCAACGCCAGCAGATCGTTGTGCGGATTCGTATTCCCCTCCGCCTGCCTTTCCTTGATGATCCCGTACACCAGTGAATCCAGAAATTGCGTCTCGCGTTCTGCACGGCGATTCCTCGGCGTCGGCCAATTCTCCGGAACCTTGATCGGCGACCGCGCCTTGCGCATCGAATACCGCATCAGAAATCCCAGCGACTTCCCCACTTCCTCCGCCTTCACGTTCAGCGTCGTGCCAAAAAGCGTGCGCACGGCGATGTCCAGCGTCATCGCCATCATCTCCTCCGCGATATCGCACATCTCACCGTTACGCCAGCGAGCCATGTGCGTGTTGGCACATTCCACCATCGTCGAGCCGTACTCCGCGATGCGCGTGCGATGAAAAGCCGGCTGCGCCAGCCGCCGTTGCCGCCGCCAGAAATCCCCTTCGCTGATCAGCAGCCCTTGTCCCAGCAGCCGCTGCGTCACATCTTTCGTCAGCGTGCTCTTATGAAATTTGGTGTGCTGCAAGATGCAGACCTGCTCAATGAAATCCGGATGATTCAGCATAATGCGGTAATGCCGGAAAACCGGAATGCACACAATGTCACCGTACTCGCGTGCCACACGCATCAGCGTTGCCAGCGGATCGCGCAGCACGTGCAGCGCTAGACCCAATAGCGGCGTGCCTCTTGGCCCGGGAGGCAAGCCCGGTAGTTTTGCGGCGGATGCCGCGGTAGATGCAGCAGTCACTGTCATGGTTTCGCGCGGTCTCCGCGGGCGGAAAAATCGCCCGCACTCTCTCCTCTCATTATTACGCGCCCCGGCGCCAATTCATTGCATCAAATGTGGCAGTTCTTACTTACTAACGATGCGGCCCGCCGTTTAGCGGTTTTCTCCCGAATTGGGTAAGATACGCGGGCGGGCAAGCTAGGCGCAAAGGGGACTGTTAGTGGAAGTCGAACAGCCGGATTGGCTACAGCAAATCGAAGGTGTTCTGGAAAGCCTCAACGAAGGTGTGCTCATCTCCGATGACTGCCAAAATATTATTTTCGTAAATTCCAACCTGGAACAAATGACTGGCCTCCCGCGCACCGAAATCGTTGGCCCTGACATACACAGGCTCTACGACAAAGCTGAAGCTGATTTCATCGTCGCGCAACGCGAATTAGGCCTCCAGGCCGGCCACAATCGCTTCGAATTCGTGCTGCCCAGAAAAGATGGCTCGCGCTTGCCCGTCATTATCAGCGCTCGCGTCGTCGAAGATCCAGACGGCCGCCAGTTTTCCATTGTCACCTTTACCGACATCTCCGAACTGAAGCACGCCGAACAGGAACTGCGCGAGGTGAACAAGAAACTGGAAGAGCGCCACCAGGAAATTCAGGAAGATCTGAAGCTAGCGGCGCGTGTGCAACAAAGCCTCGCCCCCAAATCACTCGTCTGGGGCGGAGTGCGAGTCGAAACTTTCTATCACCCCGTTCGCACCATCGGCGGCGATTTCGGTCTGGTGAGTTCGCTCGACGATCACTATCTGAATCTGCTCGTCTGCGATGTTTCCGGCCACGGCATCGGCTCGGCGCTCGTCGCCAACCGCATCTACACCGAAATGATGACTCAGTTGCGCGCTGGCTCCGCGCTGGACGCTATGCTCCGCCAGCTCAACCGTTTCGTCATGCACAATATCGGCAGCTCGGTTTTCTTTTTCACTGTCGCCGCCGCCCGCATTGATCGTTCGGGGCGCCGCATGATTTTCGCCGGTGCCGGACACCCTCCCGCGATGATCGCGCACGATGGCGCCGAACCTCGCCTCCTCGAATCCCGCAGCATGGTGCTTGGCGCTCTGCCGGAGGCCGTGGACGCCGAAGCCACGCTCGATGTGGATCTCGACGCCGGCGACCGCATCGTCCTCTACACCGACGGAATCACCGACGTCTTCAATTCCCGCGGCGCAATGCTAGGCGTCGAAGGCGTGCAGAAAATCGTCCGCGAAACCTCCCTGCTCCCCTTCAACGAAATGAAAAAAGGCATCCTGGACAGCGTAGCCGAATGGCGCGAAGGCCCCCCCACCGACGACGTCTCCCTGGTCCTGGTCGAAGTCTAAAACCGCGAGTCGTAGCATAGGCAATCCTGCGTGTGCTCTTTGCCTTTCTCGCGCCCCGCAAATTGTGAGATAACGTTCCAACCGCAATGGCCCGCATCGCACTAGCCACACAAATCGCCACCGCTCCCAACGAAATCTTCGTCTTCTTCGTCCCCCAACGCATGCCCCTCTGGTACGGCGCCGAAATGAACGTCCACTTCGAAGTCCAGAGCGGCGCATCCGATTTCGCAGTAGGCCAAAAAGTTCGCATCACCGGAAAATTGCAAAGCCACGAAGTAGCGCTCACAGTAGTAGTCACCGCCTACGAACGGGACCATCGCCTGGAATGGCAATTTCAAGATTCCTACGGCGTGCGCGGAATGCAACGATGGGATCTTCAACCTCAAGCAAGCACAACCAAGCTCACGATGCGCGACGAATACCAAATGCCCACCAAGCTGGGCAGAATCCTGGACCACCTAATCACCCGCCGCGCCGTCAAACTGCGCGACCAATCCTGGCTCGACCGCCTGAAACGTTTCGCCGAGCGCCCCGAAAGGTAATACAAACTCTGCGCACCTGCGATCCAAGATTTTCTCTGCGTCCTCTGCGGTAAATCTCTCCGATGCGTATCCCCTAAACCCCCACGACCCGCAAAAATTTCTTCTTCCCCACCCGCAAAGCCAGCATCTCCCCCGGATTCAAAACAATCGTCCGCTTCACGTCCTTCTCAATCACACCATTCACCTCCACCGCCCCCGCCTTGATCAATCTCTCCGCCTCGCTCCGCGACGAAGCCGTCCCCGCCTCCGTCAAAACCAAATGAAGCGGCCGCGTCCCCCAAGCCAAATTCATTTGCGGCATGTCCGTAGGCGCTTTGCGATCGCGATACACCAACCGAAACTCGTCCGCCGCTTCCTTCGCGGCCTCCTCCCCGTGAAATCCCGCCACAATCGTATGCGCCATCTGCATCTTCGCGTCCATCGGATGCAGCACGCCCATCTTCACTTCCTCACGCAGCCGCACAATCACCGGCGAACCAAAATCCGTCAGCAATTCGTAGTAAGACCACATCAATTCGTCCGAAATGGACATCAATTTCCCGAACATCTCCCCCGGCACATCCGTAATCCCGATGTAATTCCCCAGGCTCTTCGACATCTTCCGCTCGCCGTCCAGTCCCACCAGAATCGGCATCGTCAAAATCACCTGCCCCGGCAATCCGTACTCGCGCTGTATCTCGCGATGCACCAGCAAATTGAATTTCTGCTCCGTCGCTCCCAATTCCACATCCGACTTCAAAGCCACCGCGTCGTAAGCCGTCAACAACGGATACAAAAGCTCGTGCACCGAAATCGGCTGATTCGCCTCCAGTCGCGAACGAAAATCCTCGCGCTCCAGCATCCGCGCCAACCGGTAGTGCGCGCAAAGTTGCACCACTTCGGTGCTGCTCAATTTCCCCAGCCACTCGTTGTTGTAACGCACCTCGGTCTTGCTCTTGTCCAATATCTTGAACACCTGCTGCAAATACGTTTCCGCGTTCTTCTGCACCTGCTCGGCCTTCAGCGGCGGACGCGTTTCCGACTGCCCCGTCGGATCCCCGATCATCGCGGAAAAATCCCCAATCAGAAAAACCGCGGTATGCCCCATATCCTGAAATTGTTTCAGTTTCCGCAGCACCACGGTATGCCCCAGATGAATGTCCGGCGCCGTCGGGTCCACGCCCAGATATACGCGCAGCGGCTTCCCGGTCTTCACGGCCTGCTCCAGCTTTGCCTTCAATTCCTCTTCGCGAATTATTTCCGCCACGCCCTTTTTCAGGTAGGCAAGCTGCTCTTCCACCGGCTTGAATTTTGCAGACGACACTATTTTTCCCCCGCCCCTTTCGGCGCATTCAACAGCACGCGCCGCCCCTCCATCCGATACCGCCCCTCCAGCACAATCCGCACCGCCTCCGTATAAATGCGATGTTCCTCAAGCAAAATCCGCTCCGCCAAAGTTTCCGGCGTATCCCCGTCCTCGATCGCCACGCACGCCTGCAGCACGATCGGCCCCGCGTCCAGATTTTCATCCACGAAATGCACGGTGCACCCCGAAAATTTCGCGCCATGCTCGAGCGCCTGCCGCTGCGATTCCAATCCCGGAAACGCTGGCAGCAAAGAAGGATGAATATTCAAAATCCGGTTGGGAAATGCCGCCACAAAATGCGGCGAAAGCAGCCGCATATAACCGGCCAGGCACACCAGATCAATTTTCTTCTCCAGCAGCGCCGCCACCACCAGCTTGTCGTAAGCCTCGCGCTCCAGTCCCTTCGAAGGAATCACCCGCGCATCCAACCCGCGCCGCCGCGCCTTCTCAATCCCTTCAGCGCCTTCGCGATTGCTCACCACGATCGCAATTTCCGCATCCGGAATGCGCCCCGCCTCCACGCTCTCCGCCAGCGCTTCGAAATTCGATCCGCGCCCCGATAGCAGCACCCCAATCCGTTTCGCCATGACCGCCCGAAATTAGCACAGTTCCCCAAACCGGCAAAACTTCGCCCGCGCGCCGCCACGCCGCACGACGACGCGATGCGAAAATTCGTGTTGGCCGGTAGGGGCGCTCCTTGTTGCGCCCCAGCTTGCCACCGCGTCAGCCCCGCCCTCCCTTGACTGTCGACCGCCACCAGGGCATCGTGTCCTCTGCGCACTACAAAATTCACACAGGAGACTTTCCATGCCGCCCACACGGCCGATCCTGCTAGCCGCACTCTTCGCCATCCTCCTCTCCACCTCCTGCGATCGCGCCGGCGAACAGGATTCACAAGCCCAACACCAACAGGAAATCCGGCAATCCCGTGCCGCCGACGAAGCCGCCATCCGCGCCGCTTCCGCCGCATGGAGCCAGGCCTCCACCGCGAAAGACCTCGACAAAACCATGTCCTTCTACGCTGATGACGCCCTGCAATTCCCCGAAAAAGCTCCCGCCGCAAAAGGCAAAGAAAGTATCCGCAAGAATTGGGCCCAGCTGCTGGCAGCGCCCGGCCTCGGCCTGAGTTTTCAGACCACGACCGTCGAAATCGCGCGCTCCGGCGAGCTGGCCTACGAGACAGGCACCTACGATTTCGTCACCACCGACAAGAAGGGCAAATCAAGCGACGAGAAAGGCAAATACGTGGTCGTGTGGAAGAAGCAAAACGACGGCACCTGGAAAGCCGCCGTAGATATTGACAATCCCGATCAGTAGCGAAGGTGCGAGCGAATCATACCCGCCGCCCCTGGAAAGCCTAGCGCATCGTGGCACAGCCACTCTTGGCTGTGCTCTTCTTCTTGAACTCGGTTTCGACTTTACGGTTGCGCCATCCGTCCCGCTGTTGTTTCACGGGGGGTGGGGGTTTAGACGCGGCACGAGCGCCCTCGCAGCAGCAAGTGTCGCAGACTCGCTGCTGCGTTCCTCTGCGCCCTCTGCTCCTCCGCGGTAAAAAGTCCTGCAGGTGGCGTCGCCGCAAACTCTACAACCCCAATTTCCCGCCATAAATCACGCGCGGCTTTCCCCGCACCGCGCGCTCAATCCTTCCAATCAAATAAAATTTCTCCCGCCGCCGCTTCAATTCCGTCTCCACCCTCGACACATGCTTAGCCGGCACCACCAAAATCATCCCCACGCCCAAATTAAAAGTCCGCAAGAGCTCATCCCGCTCAATCGCACCCACCCGCGCCAAATAACGAAAAATCGGCAACACCGGCCACGAACCCAAATCAATCACCGCCTGCACGTTCGCCGGCAAAGCCCGCGGCAAATTCCCGGTAATCCCGCCGCCCGTAATGTGCGCCATGGTAGTCACCCACCCGCGCGCCAAGATACTTTTCAGCAGCGGCCAATAAGCCCGATGCGGCTTCAAGAGTTCCGGCCCAATCTTGTTGCTAACCTCCGCCACATAAGTGTTCGGACTAAGCCTGGCGACTCCAAACACCAATTTCCGCGCCAAAGAATATCCATTCGTGTGCAATCCGCTCGAAGGCAGCGCCAGCAACGCATCCCCCGGACGCACTCGCCGCGGATCCAGCTGCATTTTTCGCTCGACAGCTCCAACAATAAACCCCGCCAGATCGTATTCGCCCGCCGGATAGAAATCCGGCATCTCCGCCGTCTCTCCGCCAATCAACGCGCAACCCGCATGGCGCGCCGCGCGGCTCATCCCCTCAATCACCTGCTCCACCACGCGCGCGTCAATCTTTCCCATCGCCAGGTAATCCAGAAAAAATAATGGCTGCGCGCCCTGCGTCAAAATGTCATTGATGCAGTGATTCAAAATATCCGCGCCCACCGTCGAATGTATCCCCGTGGCAAAGGCAATTTTCAGCTTGGTCCCCACGCCATCCGCGCTCGAGACCAATATCGGCTCGCGCCAGCGCTTGCTGTCCAGCTGGAAAAGCGCTCCAAATCCGCCGATGGGCGCCAGCACCCCACGAGTAAAAGTTTTCCGCGCCATAGCCGCAATGCGCCGCTTCGCTTCATCGGCCACCGCGATATTTACTCCGGCATCGGCATAGCGCATGGTTGGTTTCTGCTTCCTGAAGGAGACAAAAGTTATTCGCGAAGCCTAATCGGTTGCTGGGAAACCGATCCTTAGAGTCTGCGCAACAACTCGAAAATCTTTGTGGGTCGTGGCTTTAGCCGCTGAAGTTCCTCTTTTGCAACAGCCGCTGTGATTCGTCAATCCACATCTGCAGCCCAGCCCCGCTACCCACCAGCGCCGTAGGCGCGACAGCGCCATTCATTTCGCGGCGCATTTCCCGCGAGCCTTCCTACTGACCTGCGCGCTCGTAAAGTATGGACACCGAACGCTCCCGACCCATTAAAAAATATGGAACAACCGCTTCCAGCGAATCTCTCCCGGATGAATCACGGCGTTCAAATAAGTCGCAAACCGCTCGCCCACGTGCCCCGGCTCCCACACATCCTCCGGCGCCTCGATGGACATATAAATCAACACCGGCGTCCCAATAATATTTTCCCGCGGCACAAATCCCCAGTAGCGGCCGTCGTTCGAATTGTCGCGGTTATCGCCCATCATGAAATATTCGCCCGCCGGAACGACTAACTCGCCGTTCTTCACCTGTTTCGCAAGCTCCGTCCGCCAGTCGGGGTTATCCGCAAACGCCATGTCGCTGGTTCGCGCCGGAAAATTCTCCACCGGCGAATCCGCGGCATTCGGATTATGAATCGCGTAAGGCTCGTTGAGCAGATCCCCATTCACGTACACTTTCCCCTCAACGATTTTTATGCGGTCGCCCGGCACTCCAATACAGCGCTTGATGAAATCCGGAAACCCCTGATCGGCCAGCGGCGCGCGAAACACGGTAATCTGCTGGCGCTTCGGCTCGCGCCACAGCGGCACATGCCAGGGAGTGAACGGTATCCCCGCATCGTATCCAAACCGGCTCACGATCAAGTGATCCCCGATCAGCACCGTGTTTTCCATCGAGCCGCTCGGAATCACCCGCGCCTGCACCAGCGTCCCCTCGATAAAAAGGAACGCCATGATCACCCAAAACCACGAAACCACTTCGCGCCAGACCTTGTCGCTGGTCGTCGCGTGCTCGTGATGCTCCTCGCGCGTTTTTCCCAGCCGTTCCCGGTCTGCGGCCACGGCCTCTTCCACGTCAGCCTTCACGATGAGCCTCCACTTCCAGTTGCACCAGCTCCGTCGGATAGCTGCCGGTGTAGCACGATGTACAGAACTTGTGGTTGGCGTCGTCCGTATCCTCCATCGCCAGCCGCAATCCCTCAAGCGAAACGTATCCCAACGAATCCGCGCCTAGATATTTCCGTATCTCTTCCACAGAATAATTTGCTGCGATCAATTCCTCGCGCCGCGGTGTGTCCACTCCGTAGTAACAAGGCGAAATCGTCGGCGGACAGCTGATCCGCACGTGCACTTCCGTCGCGCCCGCATCGCGCACCAGCCGTACGATTTTCCGGCTGGTCGTTCCGCGCACAATTGAATCATCCACCAACACCACGCGTTGCCCCTCCAGCATTCGACGTACGGGGTTCAGCTTTAGCTTCACTCCAAAATCGCGTATCGCCTGGCTCGGCTCGATGAAGGTCCTTCCAATATAATGGTTGCGGATCAGCGCCATGCGAAATGGAATTCCCGAATCCGCCGAATACCCGATCGCCGCCGGGACGCCCGAATCCGGCACCGGCGTCACAATGTCCGCTTCCACCGGATGCTCTTTCGCCAGCAAACGTCCCAACCGCTCGCGCGTGCGGTTCACCGGCATCCCGAAAACCAGGCTGTCCGGCCGCGAAAAATAAACATGCTCGAAAACGCACTGCTGCAGCGGTTTTTCCGGCGCGAAATGCAGCGATTCCACGCCGCTGCGCGAAATCCGCACCATTTCTCCCGGCTCCACGTCGCGCACGTATTCCGCATCAATCAAATCCAGCGCGCACGTCTCGGAAGCCGCCACCCACGCGCCATCCAGCCGTCCCAGGCACAGCGGCCGAAAACCCCGCGGATCGCGAATCGCATAAATCTCATCGCGCGTCAGCAGCAGCAGGGAATAAGCGCCTTCCACCTGATTCAGCGCGTCCGCAATCGCGCCCGTGAGATTCCGCGCCTGGCTTCGCGCGATCAAATGCACGATCACTTCCGTGTCGCTGGTCGTCTGAAAAATCGATCCGCGATGTTCCAGCTTCTTGCGCAACTCGATCGCATTGGTCAGATTGCCGTTATGTCCCAGCGCGATTTTCCCCTTGTTGCAGTCAATCACCACCGGCTGCGCGTTCATCAGCGTGTTGTCGCCTGCCGTCGAATAGCGCGTGTGCCCGATCGATGCGTCCCCCGGCAACCGCGCAATCACTTCCGGCGTGAAAATTTCCTGCACCAGCCCGAGCGACTTGTGCACGAATACCTGCGCCCCATCCGTCGAAGCAATCCCCGCCGATTCCTGCCCGCGATGCTGCAACGCGTAAAGCCCCAAGTAAGACATCTTCGCCGCTTCCGGGTGCCCCAATATCCCGAAAACGCCGCAATGGTCGTGAAAATGATCGTCGCCGAGTTGGATGCCTGTGGTCACGCCGTCAGCGCCTTTCGGGCATATTCCGCCCGTACCGAAGGAAGCAGAAGCCAGATCAAGACCAAGCTGTTTAGCAGTATCGCAAAAGTTAGAGCTACGTAACTTCTTGACCCTCCGCCAAAACGGACCGCGACGATTGCCACGATGACGCCGAAAGTCGCAAGAAAAACCGCAAGATAACGACCCCAGACCCGCCAGTTGAAAATTCCCCACGCACAAAGCAGCAATGTGCCGGATGACATAATGCCTTCGTACTCCAGAAAAAACGATACGGGCTCGCTCCGCGCGAAACCAGTTAAACTGTCGATGAGGCGCGTTACAACGCTACTCCACACCCATGTGACGCCCTCGATAGCGAAAACTGACGCTACCAGCCAACGGCCTCCATTGACCAGCCCAGTCGTCACGCTTTTTCGACGGCCTTTGGCAGCGATTCGCTCCACACGCGCCGGAACGATTCGATACCGCCCTGTATCACAGTCGCACCTTGACATTGGATGCGGAATTCACCGCGAGTGACTGTACCAATACGCCGCGCACCGACGTGGTATTGTGCCGCAATCGCATTCACCCGGGCAAGCGACGCGGGTGCAACAGACACGACGGCCCGCGCCCCACGCTCCCCAAACAGCGCAGCCTCCGCAAAATCCTCCGCGCCCGTCGCATCGATCGCGACCTCCGCCGACAGCCCGTCGCGCCCAAAACACGCCTCCGCCACCGATACCGCGAGCCCGCCATCACTAACGTCATGCGCCGAAAGTACCGCGCGCTCAGCAGCCAAGGCCACCAGACAATCAATCAATCGTTTCTCCGCCGCCAAATCAATAGCCGGCGGCGATCCCGCGACCACGCCATGAATCGTCTTAGCATATTCACTGGAGGCGAATTCCGCTTTCGTAGCGGACGCCTTCAGGCCGCCATCTTGCGCAGCGCCATCAAGCAACACGATCACATCGCCGACATCCCGAAATCCCGCACCCAAAGCGCACTCCGCATCCTCCATCAACCCCAGCACGCCCAGCACCGGCGTCGGATAAATCGCCTTCCCCAATGTCTCATTGTAAAAACTAACGTTCCCGCCAGTGATCGGTGTCTCGAGAACCCGGCAAGCCGCAGCAATCCCGTCAATCGCCTCGCTGAACTGCCACATCACCTCCGGCTTTTCCGGGTTCCCAAAATTCAAGCAGTTCGTCGCCGCGATCGGACGCGCCCCGCTGCAAGCCACATTCCGCGCTGCCTCCGCCACCGCATGCATCGCGCCCAATCGCGGCGCCAAAAATCCCCAGCGCCCGTTACCATCGGTCGCCAGCGCCAGAGCGCGTTTTGATTCTTTCAGCCGCAACACCGCCGCATCCCCCGCCCCCGGACCGAACGTGGTATTCGTCTGCACCATCGAATCGTACTGCTCCGTAATCCAATGCTTCGAAGCAATCGTCGGCGAAGCCAGCAAGCGCCGAAAATTCGCACTCAAATCCGCGCCCACAGCGGCCAATGGCGCGCGCGCCGCCGCAACAGCACCCGCACTCGTGCCGGCCTCAGACGCAGTATCAGGCCGAGCAATCGGCCGCTCGTAGCGCGGCCCCTCCTCCGCGATCGCATGCGCAGGAATTGCAGCCGCCACTTCCCCATGATTCAACACGCGCAAAATCCCATCTTCCGTCACCCGCCCAATCTCCACAGCGTCCAATCCCCATTTGTGGAACACCTCAAAAACTTCGCGCTCGCGCCCGCGCTCGGCCACCAGCAACATGCGCTCCTGCGATTCGCTCAACATGATTTCGTACGGCGTCATCCCCGTCTCGCGCTGCGGCACGCGCGCCAGGTCAATTTCAATCCCCAGCCCTCCGCGTGACGCCATCTCCGAACTCGAACTCGTCAATCCCGCCGCGCCCATGTCCTGAATCGCCACCACCGCGCCCGTCTGCATCGCTTCCAGGCAAGCTTCCAGCAACAGTTTTTCCATGAACGGGTCACCCATCTGCACGTTCGGCCGCTTCTGCTGCGATTCCTCGCTGAATTCCGCCGACGCCAGCAGCGAAGCCCCATGAATTCCGTCGCGCCCCGTCTTCGCCCCCACGTAAATCACCGGATTCCCAGCCCCGCGCGCCTTAGCAAAAAATAATTCCTCGCGCCGGCAAATCCCCAGCGCCAACGCGTTCACCAAAGGATTATTCGAATAGCACGCCTCAAACGCCACTTCGCCGCCCACCGTCGGCACGCCAAAACAATTCCCATAAAATCCAATCCCGCGAATCACCCCATCCAAAATATGCCGGTTCCGCGCAATCTCCTCCGCCGCAACTCCCGTGCCGATTTCGGGGCCGCTGGCAGGAGCACCGTCATCCCGAACGGAGTCCCGCGTTTTCTCTTTGCCCGCCGCACTTTGGCGGGCGCGGGACGCAGAGAGGGATCTGCTTTTGTCGTCCATCCCCGCTGTAATCGGCCCGAACCGCAACGAATCCATCACCGCAATCGGCCGCGCCCCCATCGTGAAAATATCCCGCAAAATCCCGCCCACTCCGGTAGCCGCACCCTGAAACGGCTCTACAAAACTCGGATGGTTGTGCGATTCAATTTTGAAAACCGCCACCATCCCGTCGCCGATATCCACCACCCCGGCGTTTTCCCCCGGCCCCTGCACCACGTGCGTCCCGCGCGTCGGCAGCCGCTTCAAATGCACGCGCGACGATTTATACGAGCAGTGCTCGCTCCACATCACGCTGAATATTCCCAGCTCCGTAAACGAGGGATCGCGGCCCAAAATTTTCTGCGTGCGCGCGTATTCTTCAGGGGACAGGCCGTGCTCGGCCGCAATCTGCGGGGTAACCTTAATTTCTGTATCAATCATTTTGTGCAGAAAAATTCCAATCGCGCCCTGTCGCCGGAACGTTGCAACTTGCGTCAGCATTTGCCGTACGTTGCACCCGGCGCAACCAACCAGCACCGTAGGCGCGGAAAAACTTAGCCCAGCCCGGAAGGGCTGGGTAAATATGGCGCGATAGCGCCATTCCTTTCGCGGTGCATTTCCCGCGAGCTTTTGAATCGCTTGCGCCCAACCGAGGACGCTACGCTCGTGGGATCGTTACACAACTCTCTACGCCGGCACCGCCGCCCTCACTCCCGACGCACGCTGCCTCGCACTCTCCGCAGCCGCCAAGCTAGCCACCAGCGACCGGAAAATCACCAGCCCATCCGCCGATCCCAGCGCCAACTCCACCGCTCGTTCCGGATGCGGCATCAATCCCAGCACATTGCGCTCGCGGTTGCAGATCCCCGCAATCGCGTGCAACGACCCGTTAGGATTTGCTTCGCGATCACCCGCATCAGCATCGCCGCCATCCGACCGCACATAGTGGAAAATAATTTGGTTGTTACGCTCCAGCTCCGCCAGCTCCGCGGCCTCGCAAAAATAGTTTCCTTCCATGTGCGCGATTGGTATTTCCAGCGCTTGTCCGCGCGTAGCCGCGCTGGTAAAGGGGGTGTCCGTCGCTTCCACGCGTATGTGCACCTGTCGGCAAAGAAAACGCAGCCCCTGATTGCGCATCATCGCGCCAGGAAGCAACCCAGCTTCCAGCAAAATCTGAAATCCGTTGCAAATCCCCAGCACCAATCCGCCGCCGCGCGCAAACCGCTCCACCGCCTTCATCACGGGCGAAAATCGCGCGATCGCCCCAGTCCGCAAGTAATCCCCAAACGCAAATCCGCCCGGCAGAATCACCACGTCGCAACCAGCCAGATTCTCCGATTGGTGCCAGATGAACTCGACAGGCTGCCGCACGATCGCGCTCACCGCATGGAAAGCGTCCGCATCGCAATTGGACCCAGGAAATTGCACCACGCCAAATTTCATCGCTGCGCCTCGCCTCCACTCATTTTAGCATGCACGCGCGACACGCCGCAGCCGCGTTTTCGCGGCACAGCTACACCGTTGGCTGTGCTCTCGCCGTTGACTTTGTGAATCGCCCTGCAGCGCGATTCATCCTGAGATCCCGCTGCGCGGGATCGAAGCGTAGCGCCGGCGTGCCGCCGGCTCGGTTGCAGTCTCTGTAGCTGTTGCAGTTGCCGTTGAATTTGTAGCGGCCGCCTGCCTTTTAGGCGGGCGTAGTTGACTGTGCCCTTGACTCTGTAGTGGCCAGCTTTAGCTGGGCGCCTTTGCGCTCGACTTTATATAGTCCTCTCGCGCCAGCTAACGCGCACCGTCATCGTGAGCGCAGCGAAGGATCGCTGCGGTTTTCTCTGTGCACTCTCTGTCAAATCTTTTGCCTTTCTCTGCGCTCTCTGCGGTGAATCGCCCCGCTAAAATTTCGTAATCTCCGCCGCCACCAAGCCGTGCTCCTCACAATAATCCCGGTACCTCGTCAAAAATGTCTGCCAATTCTCGGTAGCAATGGTCTGCCCCTTCTCATCCACAAAATCCAGCGCCCCCTCGATCACCGCAAACACAATCGTATCTTCCTTCCCCACCATCCGCGGCGAATGCGTGGACCCCGCCACCTCGAACACCACATCTCCCGTCTCCGATACCCATCCCTCGTCGTAAGTCCACGCCCCCTGCACTGTGTACACCACCACGGTCCCCGGATGAAAATGCATCTGCAGCGCCGCTCCCGGCACCGACCGGATAAAAAGTATGATCTGCCCGGTCACCGGATTCAGCTTGATCAACTTGATAAAATGTCCCGGCGCCCAAGGCACCCAAGGCAAATCCCCAGGATGCGTGTGGCTAGCCATCGCCTTATGCAAAGGATGTGTCCCAATCCCCGCGCCAGCCCGAGTCGTCATCGCCATATCCTCCGCTAGCAGCGGCAAATTCCATCTGCACGCAACTCTCCAACCGTTTCCGCCGCCGTCGTCCCTACAAAACTCCAACCGCCGACCCCAGTCAAGCACAATATCCCGCCCCAGCCGCCGGCACGCCGCCCAGTCACCCACATCACAAGTCCAAGCTTCCGTACCCCAAGTACTCCACATTAAACTTGACTCACCATCACCGAAGGATAGAATCAGCCCATCTGCCGCGCGGTTGCGCACGACTTGCAGCGCCGCCCTCCAGTCAATGAGTGTTCGAAGGAGAATTCCAAACATGTGGAAAGCGCTGGAGGGTTTTATGCCACAAAAGCCGCGGATCGCGTCATACGCCACAGCTGCGCTGGTATTGGCCGTGCTCTTCACCCCAGTTGCCGCGCGCGCCGATTCGTTCTCGCAGACTTTCACTCAGACATCGGATGATGCGTCGGGTATCCTGGTCAATTTCGTGCCGTTCAACCCTGCGCTGGGTACTCTGCAGTCCCTCACCTACCAGTTGGAAGGCACCAGCACCATCACAGTGCCGCAAACGTTTCCCTATACCCTCACCATAACGCTCGAGGACCCGTTCGCCGCGCCGTCAAGCGCTCCCTGTGACGTAGTGCCAGCAGAGACTACTGCGTGCAGTCTCCACACGGCCCTTGTTGTCGATATAAACCCTGCCGACCTGGCGCTTGCAGAAAGTCTACCCGTGGTCTCGTTTAGTTCGCTTTTCAGCACATCCCCCGCCGTCACTTTGGGAGCAGACTCGGTAGACTTTTCACTGGTCTACACCTACGCGCCGGCAGTAGTGAGCACCACACCTGAACCCGGCACAACCAGCCTTCTGTTTGCCGGCTTAGTGCTGTTGGCATTATTCAGTCTCGCGCGAAATCGGATTTCTCCAGCCCGCTGATAGGCCTGACGATAGCGTCACTCACAGTTTCGCCGCGGAAACAACGCGCACCCTGAGCGCTGCGGCTCTCCGGCCGGGTAAATCCCGGCGAGCCCCGTAAGTGCGGCATCCCCACGAAGACAAATCTCGCTACACTCGAACCCCTTGAAATCCCCAACCAAGTATGATGTATAGTAACCAGAAGCAGAAAGTAACCAAGCGCGCGCAGCGCACCCCTAAAAACTAAATAGCCGACGACCGGACGAGCGAAGCTGTCCCTTGCCCTCAGGGACTTCTCCGCCCGCCTCACCGCTGCAGCAGCTGTTCCCATCCAGACCGCGACGCCATCGAAGGCGATTTCCATCCGCTCGCGCAGCCCCGACCAGATTGCACGCGACTACAACCTTCCCGATCGCGCCTCCGTCTATCGCCACGCTCACTATGCCGGCCTTTTCCAGCGACGCAAGCGCCAAGTCGCTCGCGTCCTCGAAAGCCTCCTCCTTGAATCTGCCGACAGCTGCCCCATCGAGGCCCCCGACATGATCATTCGCGCCACACGCCTCTACGTGCGCCTCAACGAACACGGCGAATGGGTCGAAGCCCCCGCACGCAATACCTCATAACCGGCACAGGCGATTCCACTCAGCCGCCCGACCAATCGCCCCTTCAGGAGTCTCGCCAGTCGCCCAGTCCCGCTCCGCCGCCCGCGAGGCGCAGTCGCACAGCCGCAACTGCCGATCCCGCTGCGCCCAAGCCAGGCCGTCAGCGCAGCCGAAAAGGTCTAACCGCAACACACACGGATTCAGAAATTCCACAAACCCATGAAAACAAATGAGAAACGATTTTCTAACCGCAACCAAAAAACACGCCATCGCATGAGTGCGTGATTGGAAGCGGCGGCGCGCCGAAGGTCACGACCCGCACAAGCCTAGCTTGAGAAGCGCGCCTCGGAACATACCGGTTGGGAAGGGCGGAATTCGGAAGGGCGGGGCTTCAGCCCCGCCGTCAGCCGAGACGAAATGCGAGCGGCTTCAGCCGCTCAAGTACCGATGCTGCTTGTCCAACGGAGTTCTAACGGCGGGAACGCTTCGCAGGTTTTCTTTTCGCGGCCCGGCGCACTTTCACTTTCGCTCGCCGCACAACTTTGCTCCGGCGCTTCCTTTTCTTGCGCCCTGCGTCGCGCTCCATCTCACGGTTGGTCCGCGACATCTCCCGCCGTCGCGCCGCCGCCCAACCCAGCTTGTTCGTCTGCCGTCCCCGCGCCACGCCCAACGCGTCCGCCGGTACATTTTCCGTGATCGTAGACCCCGCCGCGACGTACGCGCCGTCGCCAATCCGCACCGGCGCCACCAGCGCCGTATCACTCCCGATGAAAACGCGATTGCCGATCGTGGTCTCATGCTTCGCCACGCCATCATAGTTGCAGGTGATCGTTCCGGCGCCGATGTTCGCTTCCCGCCCGATGGACGCATCACCCAGATAAGTCAGGTGCCCGGCCTTCGCGCCTTCGTGCACCACGGAATTTTTCACTTCCACAAAATTTCCAATGTGCGCGCCCGCGCGAATATCCGCCCCAGGACGCAGCCGCGCAAACGGTCCCACATGCGCGTTGTTCGCGACGCGGCTGGAATCCAACACAGAATGCGCGCCGATAATCACGTCGTCATCGACGCGGGTATCGCGCAGCACGCTGCCCGTCTGAATCACGCAGCGCGCGCCGATGCGCGTCTTGCCCAGCAGTTGCACGCACGGATCAATCACTGTGTCCGGTCCGGCGCTCACTTCCGGATCAATCACCGAAGTCTCCGGCAGATAAATCGTCACACCTGCTTCCATCAGTTCCGCGGCTTTGCGCGCGCGGAAAATCCGGTCCACATCGGCCAGATTCTCGCGCGTATTGCACCCCAAAATCTCGTTCGCGTCCGGCGCCACCTGCGCCAGCACCCGTTCGTTGCGCTGCCGCAACAGTGCGATCGCATCGGTCAGGTACAACTCACGGTGCGCATTGTCCGGCCGCAACGCGTGCAGGCTCGGCCACAGTTTTTCCAGCGTGAAGCAATAAATACTGGAATTCACTTCGCGGATGGCGCGCTGCTCCGGTGTCGCGGCGTTTTCCTCGACGACCGCTTGCACGCGGCCTTCGGAATCGCGCACCACGCGGCCGTAATCCGTGGGATCGTTCAGTTCCGCGCTCAGAATCGTCGCGGCTGCCTCGCCGCGGCGATGCGTGTCCAGCAATGCCGTCAAAGTTTCCGCGCGCAGCAGCGGCGCATCGCCGGGAACCACAATCACCAGCTTCGCGCTCTTGCGCATCGCGCGCCGCGCTACCTGCAACGCATGGCCTGTACCGCTCTGCGGTTGCTGCTTCACCGTATCCGCGCCCAACGATTCGGCCAGCGCGCCCACTTCCTCAGCCTGATGCCCCACCACCGCGAGCACTTGCGCGGCCTTCACCGGCGGGCAAGCCCGGATCACGTGCTCCAGCAGCGGCCGCCCTCCAGCGCGGTGCAACACTTTTGCCAGGTCGGAACGCATACGCGTTCCCTTCCCAGCGGCCAGAATCACAATCACGGTGTCAGCGGCAGGCATGCGAGAGTTATTGTCGCTTCCCTATGCAAGTTTGGCAATCAAAACAGCCTCACCCGGATTCCGCGTTTCCCTAGGGGTGGGTCTCAGACCCGCCCCTGCTGTCGCTCCCACAAACTCCGCGCATTGGCTCCTGTGCGCCGTCATCCGGAGCGGAGCGAAGGATCTCTCTTCGCCTTTGACTTTTTGCCGCCGCACCCGGCACGTCGGCGCCACAAATTCCGTGCATTCGTTAACCAAAGCGATATATTTCCTCGCAGGCAGAACTGGAGGCACATAATGTTTTGTCGAAACTGCGGCACAGCCAATCCCGATTCAGGGCAATTCTGCTCGAAGTGTGGACAGCCAGTTTCTTCCGCCGCGCGCGCGACGCCCGTTCCTACGCCCGTTCCCGGAAGTTCTTTCGCAACTCCGCCGCCCCTCCCCGGCTACGCGAACACCAGCGGCAAAGCGATCGCCAGCCTGATCTGCGGAATTTTCACGTTTTTCCTGCCCGCCTCTATCGCCGCAATCATTCTCGGCCACATCTCGCTCTCAGAAATCCGCAATTCGGCGGGTCGAATGGGTGGTCGTGGCATCGCCATCACCGGCCTGGTGCTGGGATATCTCGGCCTCGTCATCATTCCCATCATGATCGTCGCCGCGATCGCCATTCCCAATCTTCTGCGCGCGCGCACGGCCGCAAACGAAGCTTCGGCTGTCGGCTCGCTTCGCTCCATCAATACCGCCGCGATGATTTATGCGGCCAAGTTTGAAAATGGATTTCCTTCGAGCCTGGAAGTGTTGGGTGCGGGCTCTGCAGGTGACTCGAATTGCAATCGCGCCGCAATTCTCGATTTGGTGCTTACCTCCGGTCGCAAGAGCGGATACATCTTCACTTACACTCCGCAGTTCCCGGACGGCTCCGCTGCGCCGGTAATTTCACCGAAGGCCGCCGCGAAAGGCTGCACCGCGGGAGGCGCTTCCGGCTACACGGTGACCGCGGATCCCCAGCGACGCGGCAGGACAGGATTGCGCAGTTTCTTCACTGATCAGACCGGAGTCATTCGGCATTCACGTTACGGCGAACCCGCTACAGCAGACAGTCCGCCACTCCAGTAGCCGTAATTTCACAGGACAATTTGGCCGCTACATTCGGATAGCGCGGGATTCACGTGCCGGATAAATTGTGCGAGCATTAAAAGAATAGCGATGAAAACTCAGGAAGCTTTCGAGACGTCGAAGACAATGCACCGTCTGGACAATCCGATCTGGAATTCGCTCTCGACGTTGCACGGGCATTTCGCGGAAGGCGATGAACTCGCGAAGCGCTACCCGCCTGAAGTAACTCTGCTCGCGGGGATGGGCGAACCAAGCATTGAATCGTACGCCTCGCTCGCGAAAACTCTGCAGCGCTCGGGCGCGGTATTATTCCTGGATCAGCCGCCGCAGATTCCCGCGGGTTGGATCACCGTTCACGCATCGCCGCTCGTGCAGATGGTTTGCGAGAAGCCCAATCTCGCGCAGGATGGTTTTCCAGCCGAGAAATTAACTCGCGCGAATGTGCCGGAGATGGTCGCCCTCGCCGAACTGACCAAGCCCGGCCCGTTCGGCACGCGCACCCGCGAATTGGGTGAATACCTGGGAATTCGTCAAAGCAAGCGCCTGGTGGCCATGGCCGGTGAAAGGCTGCATCTGCCGGGTTACACTGAAGTCAGCGCGGTCTGCACTCATCCGGAATTTCAAGGCCGCGGATATGCGCGCGAGTTGATGTCCATTTTGATGCGCAAAATCATCCAGCGCGGTGAAACGCCCATTCTCCACGTGCGCCAGGAGAACGTTTCGGCGATTCATCTGTACGAAAAGCTCGGCTTCCGCACCCGCCGCCTGATTCATTTTGTGATTATTCGCATTGCGTGAAAATCTCGCGAAATCTAGGATGTTGCAGAGAGCGAGTCTGTAATGGAAGGTCGCGAATCTGAGGAATCGTGCGGCGCGGTGGTTTCGGTCCAGAGAGTGTGGTCGGCAAGCAGGCGTGTGACCAGCTGGGTGTGCAGCGCGTGACCAGCCTTGTGCGCCACGATGCGCGCTTTCAGCGGCCGTCCCACCAGCGCCAGATCGCCGATCAGGTCCAGCGCTTTGTGGCGGCCGAATTCATCCGCAAAACGCAGCGGACCATTCAGAATACCTTCGTCGTCCAGCACGATCGCATTTTCCACCGAGCCGCCGCGAATCAATCCCATCGCCTGCAAACCCGCAAAATCCTTCATGAACCCGAACGTGCGCGCCGGCGCCAGTTCGCGGCTGAAAGATTGCCGGTCCACCGTCATCTCCACTTCCTGCGGACCCACATTCGGATGTTTGTAGTCCACAAAGCAGTGCACGCGGAATTCATCGGCGGGATAAATTCCGATGCGGCGGTCACCGTCGGAAAACTCCAGCGGTTTGATCACGTGAATGTAGCGGCGCTGTCGGCGCAGCTTCCGAATTCCGGCTTGCGCGAGGAGTTCGATGAAGGGCTTCGACGAACCGTCCAATATCGGCAGTTCCAGCGCGTCCAGCTCGACGTACACATTATCCACGCCGCAGGAATATAGCGCCGCGAGCAAGTGCTCGACGGTCGAAAGCAGCACGCCCTGCTTCATCAAGCTGGTGGCATAACTCACCCGCGCCACGTTGCGCACGTGCGCTTCGATCTCAAAGTTGTCCAGGTCCACGCGCCGGAAGACGATACCGGTATCCGCCGGAGCAGGAACCAGGCGCAAATGGCAGCGCACGGCGGTGTGAAGTCCGACGCCGTGAGTCTCGACCGGACGCTGAATTGTAAGTTGATAAGGCATTAGCTGGGCCGGGTCGTTCTATGCACTTCGGTGGCCCCTCAGCTTCAATTATAACCCTTTACAATCAATAGCTTAAACCAATCAAGACCGATACGTTTCTAATTGTGTGGTAAGAGTACAACATAACGGCAGGTTCGCGCGTGGTTTAGCTTGAACAAGACTACAAGGAAAACCGAAGGCCAAGCGGAGACGCTGTGGAGTTGCCCCTGCTGCGGCGCTGTGCCGCTTGGGTTGGCGGCAGGCAGAGCTTGCTGAATGCCTCTTGGTGCGAAGGATTCTTCCAACTCTTGGAATTGCATTGCCGCGACCGCAGTCTGCTGCGCTGTCGCGGGATTTTGATGAACAACATTCGTGTTCGCGCTGGCGGCGTGTTGCGAACTGCTGGACGCCGTGTTTTGCTCCGGTTTGGCAGCGGCGATTACAGCGGCTTGGGGCTGTGGATTCGGCTCGGATCGTACGTGCTGCACGATTTGTCGAAGCGCCGCTGGATCGTTGATCCAGTTCAGCATTCCCCCGCGGCTTATCAGGCTAAGACTTTGCGGATCCATGCCGAGTTGCTGCAGCTCTTGGTCAAGCTGCTGAAGAGTCTGCTCGGCAGGAGCCGCGCTCGCGACGCCGCTCGGGGAAGCAGTCGCGGCCGCGTTCTCGGCGGCTGTTGCGACAGGGGATTGACCTCCGTTCACGATTTGCGCGCCGGACGTCGCAATCGAGTTTGCGGATCCAGAATCCGACGCGGAAATTGTGGCAACGCCAGAGGCGCTATTCGCGCCTGCCGGCGTCGCGGCTGGAGGGAAAATTGAGGTGGAGAAAACATCGGCGGTGCTTTGGCCAGGAGGGAACGTGATTTCCTGGGCCAGGAGCGTGAATGCAGCTGATGGGACATTCCCGTTTGACTGCGCGGATTGATGTCCTTGCCTCGACGGCACTGTTCCAGGTAGGGACACCTGATCCTGCTGTGAGGCACAGGCGGAAAGACAGCAGGAGTCTCGCTCGCAGGAAGGGCCGGGCTCGCAGCCTTGGCCTGTGGAATCGAAGCATTCTCCGGCCGATTAAGTCCTGCGGAATCAGTTGCTCGGACCGGTGCGGCGAATGCGGATCTTACGCCGCGTATCGAACCCAAGACCTATCTTGTCTGTCTAGCATATCGGCTGACGGGCTTACAGCATCAAGGCCTTTTAGGGCGTCAGGGCGCGGTTGTTTCGCTTGGGGCGTTCCGCGTACAATAGCTTTCACCCGAACGCACATGGCCGCGCCCTTTACGATTCTTTCGAATTCCACTCCGCCGCCCGCGGCGCATCCCAGGCCGTCTTGGCTGCGCGTGCGATTTTTCGGCGGGCCAAAATATCAGGAATTAAAACGCACGATGCGCACGCTGGATCTGCACACGGTGTGCGAGAGCGCGCGTTGCCCCAACATGGGCGAGTGCTGGGAGCACGGCACGGCCACATTCATGATTTTGGGCGACATTTGCACGCGGGCTTGCGGTTTCTGCGCGGTGCCGAGCGGTAAGCCTCTGGGTCCGCCGGCGGAAGACGAACCGGAGCGCGTGGCGGAGGCAGTGGCGCGGATGGGATTGCGGTACGCGGTGGTGACTTCGGTGAATCGCGACGACCAGCCGGATGGCGGCGCGGCGATTTTTGCGCGCACGATCACGGAGATTCGCGCGCGCGTGCCGGGCTGCAAAGTAGAAGTGCTGATCCCCGATTTTCGCGGCGATTGGACGGCGCTGGGAACCGTGATGGCGGCGAAACCCGACGTGCTGAATCACAACATGGAAACTGTGCCGCGGCTTTATCGCCAAGTGCGCAAGGGCGCCGTGTACGAGCGATCACTGGAATTATTGCGGCGCGCTGGAGAAATGATTCCGGGATTGCCCACAAAAACCGGAATGATGCTGGGCCTGGGCGAAACGCGCGAAGAAGTGCTGGCGACCATGGAAGATATCGCGGCGCAGGGCGCGCACATTTTGACGCTTGGCCAGTACATGCAGCCGACGCACGAGCATCTGCCGATCGAGCGTTACGTGCATCCCGACGAATTCGCGGAGTTCAAGCGGCTGGGCGAGACGATGGGATTCAAACACGTGGAAGCGGGACCTCTGGTACGGTCTTCCTATCACGCATTCGAACAGGAAGAAGCGGCACATTCATAAGCGAACCAATCAAGAGCTGGCGCGGCCGCGCTGACCGGGCTGGCTTTCGTTCTGAATACTTCAATGAAAACCGCCGGCGAGACGCCGGCGCTACCCACCTATGAACCCCTGGCGCGGACTGAAAAATCTGCCACGAGAGATGTGGATACTTTCGGCGGCGACGTTGGTAAATCGCTCCGGAACGATGGTGCTGGCGTTTCTGGTCCTGTACGTGACGCACACATTGGGTGTGACGCCGCCGCGGGCGGCGCTGGCGTTGATGGTGTACGGCTTCGCGGCTCTGGTGGCCGTGCCGCTGGCGGGGATTTTGTCCGACCGCGTGGGGCCGCTGCCGATTATGAAAGCTTCGCTGTTCCTCACGGGGTTTCTGCTGCTCTTGTTTCCGCTGGCGAAGAGTTACGGCGCGATTCTGGTGATGACGTTTGGGTTCGCGGTGCTGAATGAATCGGTGCGGCCGGCGAGCCTTTCGATGGTTTCGGATTTGGTGGCGCCGGCGCAGCGGAAATCGGCATTCGCGCTCAGCCGCCTTGCTGCGAATCTGGGGATGAGCGTGGGGCCGGCGATCGGCGGGATTCTGGCGGTTTATTCGTTCCGCTGGCTGTTTCTGGTAGATGGCGCGACTTCGATTCTGGCCGGAGCGGTGCTGGCGCTCGCGCCCATGCGCAAATTCGGACGAGGAAAAACTCACGAGCCGGAGTGGGCAGACGCGGCGGACCTGGGACGCGAAATCGAAGCGGACACGGTTACGCCGCTGGCCGCGCTCCATCCCGCGATGGATCTGCGCGCGTTCCGAAATCCGCGCATGCTTTATTTTCTGGCAGCGATGATTCCGGTGCAGCTGGTGTTTTTTCAACTTACTTCCACTCTGCCGCTGTTCCTGGTGCGGTATTTGCAATTTCCGGAATCCGTGTTCGGAACGATTTTCACGGTGAACACTTTGCTGATCGTGGCGCTGGAAGTTCCGTTAAACACGGCCATGGCGCACTGGACGCACCGGAGGACGCTAATGCTGGGCGCTTTCTTGTACGCGGTCGGATTTGGATCGTACGCTCTGGTGGGGATTGCGCCGTTCGGGAAAACTGCGGGTGTGTTTGCGGCTGTGGTGATCTGGACGTTTGGCGAAATGATCTTGATGCCCGGCAGCTCGGCGTATGCGGCGGAAATCGCGCCCCCGGAGAGGCGTGGAGAATATATGGGGCTGTACACGATGTCGTTCAACGTCGCGTTCGCGGTGGGCCCGTGGCTCGGCGCGAGCATTCTCGGGAAGTGGGGAGCGACGACGGTGTGGGGCGCGGCGTTTGCATCGGGATGCATTTCGACGCTGATGATGAGCCGCACGGAGCCACGCAAGGCGGGGAATGAATAGACATCGACGACCGAGTCAAAGGAGGCGGCGAGACGCCGGCGCTCCGAAGGCCTGCTCCTAGTGCGCTGAACCGAGGAAAGCTTTTGCGATTTCGCGGACGCGGGTGGGGCACGTGGGGCAGGACGGACACGCGGAAAAGCAATCCATTGCGGAGGGTTGATTCGCGATTTTGAGCGCGGCTTGGAAATACTCCGCGGTTTTTACGGGACGGCCCATCTCGGCATTCAGGTTGCCGAGCAGCAGCTGGAAAACCGGGTTCCCCGGATAACGCTCGACCAGAGGTTGCGCAACTAGGATGGCTCGTTCGTATTGAGAGTCAAAGGTGCGCAAATTTCGTGCGAGATGGAAGCGCATTTCGACGGGCGTCACCACGCCGCGGTCAATTGCGACTTGCATCTGCCGAATGCCTTCCGTCTTGCTGCCGCCGGGGATGCCCATAAAGAAACGCAGGATTTTCACGGTGGTGGAAAGCGAATCGACGTAGTAGTTGTATAGGCCCAGGCCGCCGGTGGCGTCGGACAGCTGCGGATCGAGTTCGAGCGCGCGCAAAAACTCGGAACGCGCGGCGACTCCGGCATGTGCCACCGCGCGATTTTCGCCACGCAAGACTTCCAGGCGCACCTTCAGCGCAAAGCCCATTCCAGCGTAGAAATGCATTTCTGCCGTGTCGGAATTAGAAATTCTTGCGTGCGCCAGATCAATCACCTTGTCCGCCAGTAAGAGGAACGGCTCGTCTTCCGGTTTTTTCCCGCGCCTCCACGCATCGATCATTCCGTATTTGATTTCCAAGTTGGCGCAATAAATCTTCCACCAGCGCGCTTCGCCTTCGAGCAGGAAAGGGAGCGGATTTTCCGGTTCGGACTGTTCGAGATTGTGCAGTATGGCGATGGCTCCGTCCGGATCGCCGCTGTACATCTTTTCCATGGCTTGCACGGCTTCGGGCGGGAGCTTGATCTCGCCTGCCGGCGCGGGCGCTGCAACGAGCAGCGCGACGAATGCCACGAGGAAGGCGGCTAAGGCGAGATCGATGGGAGAAATTCGGCGGCGCACGTTATTCACTTTACTCTTTTTACCCAGCCGAGCAGCCAAGCGGCGGTGACGTACATCGCGAAGCAGTCTAGCGCAAAAGGCAGGAAGCCGAGAAAGCCGGGAGCGGGCATCTCGAAAATCTTCCAGCGCTGAAACATGGGGAAGATGTACAGCCATTTTGCGTTTGCCCAATAATTCCAGAATTCCCACAGCCAGCCACAGACCCATCCGGCCAGCAGGAATCCATAAAGGCGGCGGCGCATGTCTTCGGCGAGATCGCCGAGAAACGATGGAAGTCCGAGACGATGATTGAGGGGATCGAGGAGCAAGGCAAAGCCGCTCCAGACGAGCGCGAAAAGAAACGAGGCTTGGTGCTGGGGCACGAGTAGCGGAACGATCAGGCAGGCCGCGCCGGAAATCATCAGCACGGTTTCGGCGGGGCGCGAAATTTTCCATGCAGAATCCTGCGCGGGCTCGAGCGCAGGGCCAGCCGGCGACGCGGGGAGCACGGCCTGAACCAAGTCGGCGGTCTCGAACACGGCAGGCGTGATCGTTGCAAACGACCAGCCATAGCCTAAGAGCGCGGCGGGCCAAGCGCTGGGCACGCCGACGTAGGTCCAATTTTGCAGCCTGAGATTGTAGGCTTCGAAAATCAGCCACAGAGGGATGGAGAGTAATGCGAGGCGCGCGACGACGATGGGCGCGTCGTTGAGGCGCGAGCGATTGGTGAGGGCGAGGACAGCAGCATCGGCGACGAGGATGTAGGAACTCCAGGCGATCGGCGTGAAATAGGTGGTGACTGGCGCGATGCGCGCGAACAGTAGTGCTTCGGCGGAGAGCAGAGCGAGCCATCCGAGCCAGCCGTGCGCGGGAAAGGCGCGGAGGCGGCGGGCGCGGAAATATCCGAGGAACAGTAATGCGACGGTGGCAGCGGTGAGCGCGAGGCCGAGAGTTGTGCGGGCGTCTGGCATGGGCGTGAAATTAGGTCTTGTGCGCCATCCGAGCGACATCAACAGCAACGACAAAAGAGCCGGCGGGACGCCGGCGCTACAAAGTCAACCGCATGATCATAGCGCAGAGCGGCGCAGTTTTCGGGGTGCTGCGTGCGCATTCTTGTTATGCTGACTTTCCTGTTTCTGCGGAAAACATCGGCAGATGAAGGGCTTTTTGGTATTGCGGCATGAGTGAACCGGAAAAACTCGAGCGCGGGTTGGGGCTGATCGAAGCGACGTCGTTGAACATGACGTTTATGGTGGGGATTGGACCGTTCATTGTGATTCCGTTCATCGTGCGCGCGATGGGCGGGCCGCAGTGCATTCTGGCGTGGGTGGCGGGCGCTGTGCTGGCGGCGCTGGACGGTTGCGTGTGGGCTGAATTGGGCGCGGCGATGCCGCAGGCAGGGGGGAGTTACGTCTTTCTGCGGGAAGCCTATGGAGCGAATCGGCTGGGCAGGCTGATGTCGTTCCTGTTTATCTGGCAGACACTTTTTCAAGCGCCGCTGAGCATTTCTTCGGGCGCGCTGGGATTCGCGGATTACTCGATTTATCTGATGAAGAAAACTCCCGGAGTTACGGCATGGCTGGCGAGGGATACGGATTACACCAGATGGGTCGTGCTGAACTACGCCAAGGTGATCGCGCTCCTGATGATCGCGATTGCGGTGGGCCTGTTGTACCGGCGGATCACGGCGATCGGGAAAATTTCCACGGTGCTATGGGCAATCGTGCTGGGGACGATTTTGTGGTTGATTTATGGCGGGGCCACGCATTTTAACGCGAGCAATTTATTTAGCTTTCCGCCCGGAGCGTGGAGTTTTTCGTGGCTATTCTTCGCGGGGCTGGGGCACGCATCGGTGCAGACGGTGTACAGCTATTTGGGCTACTACAACGTCTGTAATCTGGGCGGCGAGATGAAGGAGCCTGGCAAGAATATTCCGCGAGCGATATTCATTTCGATTTTTGGAATCGCGATTTTGTATTTTCTGATGCAGACGAGCATTTTGAGCGTGGTGCCGTGGCAGGAGGCGGCACGTTCGACTTTCGTGGTGAGCTTGTTCGTGGAGCGGACGTTTGGAATGAACTGGGCGACGCTGGCGACGGCGCTGATTCTGGTCCTGGCGTTCGGGTCAGTGTTCTCGGCGACGCTCGGGTATTCGCGGGTGCCGTACGCGGCGGCGCTGGACGGGAATTTTTTCTCGGTGTTTGCGAAGGTGCATCCCACGAAGCGATTCCCACACGTGGCGCTGCTGGCTTTGGGCGCGACTTCGATGGTGGTCTGCTTGTTCTTCGATCTTTTCTCGGTGATTCGCGCCATCCTGGCCATGCGCTGCCTCATCCAATTTGTCGGTCAGGCGGTGGGATTGATGTTGCTGCACCGGCGCTGGAAAGCTGAACGTTGGCCCTTTCGCATGTGGCTGTATCCTGTGCCGGTGTTGCTGGCGATTGTGGGATGGCTGGCGGTTTTTATTTCAACGGGACGCAGACCGATGCTGGCCTCGCTTGCGGCGATGGCTGCAGGTATTCTGGTGTACATGGGACGCGCGCGAATGCTGCGGCAGTGGCCCTTTGAGGAGGCCGGCGCTTGAACTGGATCACGAGGCGGGGATTTTTTGGCGTGGCGGCAATGATTTCTTGCGTGCTTTCTTTTGGGTGTGCGGCAGCGCAGCCGGTTGGTGCGCAGTCGCTGCCGGAAACGGTGGAGGCGATTCATAAGGCGCGAGTGAGCACGCGAATTCTTTTTATCACGGCGCATCCCGACGATGAATGGTCGAGCCTGCTGGCTTATCTTTCGCGTGGACGGAATGCAGATGTGGCACTGCTGACGATTACGCGCGGACAGGGCGGGCAGAACGCGATTGGGCCGGAACAAGATGGCGAGCTGGGAGTGGTGCGCACCGAGGAATTGCTGGCGGCAGGGCAACAGTACGGCGTGCATCAATATTTCACGCGCGCGCTCGATACGGGATATTTGAAGAGCCCGGACCAGGCGATGAAGGTGTGGGGAAATTTGGCGCTGGAAGACATGGTGCGCGTGATACGAACGTACCGGCCGGACGTGGTGATCAACGGCTGGGGCGGCGTGCATTCCGGGCACGGGCATCACCAGGCGAGCGGAATTTTGACGCCGCAAGCGGTGACGGCGGCAGCTGACCCGAAAATGTTTCCGGAACAGATCGCGGAAGGGCTGACGCCGTGGAAAGTAACGCTGGAAGCGCGGGTGGCGCGCGGCGCGAACGCTGGGAATGCGGTGGCGCTGCCGACGGATGAGGTGTCGCCGTTGTGGGGGAAAACGTACGTTGAGATGGGGATGGAGGGGCACGCGCAGCACCGATCGCAGGGAACGCCGGCGTTTTTCGGGAACGCGTTTTTCCGGCGGCCGGTGTTTTTGGTGATGGAGAACGAGAAGGGTGAAGCGGGGAAATTCGATGCGCAGTTGCTGGCTGAGCCGCTGACATCGTTAGCGGCGCGATTTCCGGAACTGCAGGCGACGATGGCTCCGGTGCTGAATACCGCTGAGCAGGAATTGACGTCGGCCGCGAAATCCGCGCTGGAACTGGATCGTGCGGCTGCGGCGAAATCGTTGGCTGATGCGGCGAAACAGGTTGCGGGATTGCGCGACCAGCTGGCGAAGCAGTCGGGCGACGGCGCGAAAATCGCGATAGGGGAACTTGACGGTGTGCGGAAGCGGATTGATTTGGCGCTGAGCGACGCTGTGGCGATTCCTCTGAATGCGCAGGCGAGCCGCCACGAGCTCGTGGCCGGGGAAAATTTTTCAGTCGACGTATCGATTGCAGGGGTTCCTGCTGTGCCGGTGCAGTGGACCTTGAACGCGAGCAGCATTTTGGTGCCGAGTGGATGGAACGTGACGCAGGAAGGAGCGAAGGGAGAGAGTGACGCAACGAAATTCAACGTCGCGATTCCGGCGGGTGCGAAGCGAGCGCTGACTCCCGCGGATGCGATTTTGCCATTGCCACCGCCGCTCGTGCGATTGGCGCTGCATGTGGAAGTTTCGGGATACGAGTTCGCGGTGGAACGGCCGGTGAATTCGATGGAGGCTACCACGACCGGGATACAAACGTATCCGCTGGAGCTGGTGCCGGCCGTGACGCTGACGGTGGAGCCGAAGCAGGTGATGGCACCGGAGAAGCGGGCGGCGATGCCGGTGAAACTTTTCGCCAGGGTGCGTTACCACGGAACCGCGGCGACGAAAGTTTCGGTGGGATTGGAAGCGCCGACGGGTTGGACGGTGGAAACACCGAACGTGCAGGGGCCGCTGGAATTCGCTAAGGGCGGCGACCGGTTGATTCAGTTTGTGGTGACGGCTCCGCCGCAGACCGCGGCGGGGGCTTACACGTTGCATCCGTATGCGCGGGTCGGCGAGGAGACTTTTCGCACTTCGCTCGAGCCGATTCCCACCTTGCCCACTCGAAATTGGAGCGAATCGGCGGACGCGACGGTGCACGTGCTGAATCTGGTGGTGCCGGCGGGATTGCGCATCGGTTACATCGCAGCGGAAAACGATACATTGCCGGAAATTTTGCGGCAGATCGGGATTCGCGTGGACATGCTGGATGAGGTAGCGCTGGCTTTTGGAGATTTGAGCAAGTATGACGCGATTACGGTGGGGATACGCGCCTACGAATTGCGTCCGGACCTGCTGCGCGCGAACGCGCGGCTGCTCGATTATGTGAAGCGCGGCGGAACGCTGCTGGTGCAGTACCAGCGCGATTTTGCGTGGAATGAGGAGTTGCCGGCGCCGTTTAAGGCCACCATGCCGGAGACGACTTCGCGCGTGACGGATGCAAATTCGCCGGTGCGATTTCTGGCGCCCGACGATGCGCTGCTGAATTCGCCGAACAAGATCACGCTTGATGATTTTCGCGGCTGGGTGCAGGAGCGTGGGTTGTATTTTTGGGGCACGTTCGACGGGAAATATACTCCCGTGCTGGGTTTGACGGATCCGGGCGAGGCGGAGACGAATGGGTCGCTGGTTTATGTGCGCGACGGGAAGGGGCTGTACGTTTATACAGGGCTTTCGTTTTTCCGCGAATTGCCGGCGGGAGTGCCGGGAGCTTACCGGTTGTTCGTTAATTTGTTGAGCCAGACGCGAAATGCGGCGGGTCAGGATTGAGCGCGTGAACAGGGCTGCGCGTGGACCGGTGAGCGACGCGATTGATTTGAGCGCAGCTGCTGGCGTGAGCGCGCCGCGGATGGTGGCGATTTCCGAGGGGTGGTTTTGGATGGGGAGCGCCGCCGGACAGGAAAACGAGCGGCCGGTGCACCGGGTGTGGGTGGACGCGTTTGAACTGGCGGAGTGCCAGCTGACGAACGGGGAGTATGCGAGATTTTTGGCTGCGACGAAGCATCGTGCGCCGCTGTATTGGGAGAACGCGAATTTTTCGCATCCGGAGCAGCCGCTGGTGGCGCCTTCGTGGTTCGATGCGGTGGCTTACTGCGAGTGGCTGAGCGCTGCCAGCGGGCTGCGATACCGTCTGCCGACGGAGGCGGAATGGGAACGCGCGGCGCGCGGCGGGGTGGAGCAGAAACAGTTTCCCTGGGGCGATGAGGCGCCGGGGCACTTGGCGAATTATTCGGCGCGATGGAAGAACGGGCCTGAACCCGTGGGGCGAGCGGAACGAAACGCTTACGGGCTTTGTGATATGGGGGCGAATGTGCACGAGTGGTGCGCGGATTGGTTTAGCGCGGAATACTATGGAGGATCGCCGGAGCGCAACCCCCGGGGACCGGCGCAGGGGTTGCGGCGAAGTTCGCGCGGGGGATCGTGGCGGCACCAGATCAAGGTGTCACGGTGCGCGGCGCGGGCGAGTATTCCGCCGGAATTTCAATATGCTGATTACGGACTTCGGATTGCGCGGGATGTGCAGAAATAGGAACTGCCCCTACCAGAGGAAATGCGGAGAATTAGCGCGGCGGTATTTCCATCCGAGTGCCGGTAATCATTTCGAACGAGAACCACAGAAGTATCCGAAGTGTCGAATCCCGCGACAGTCTTTTCACGCGCAACACCTGCGACGATGGGCTCCGCTGCGTTCGAAGGCTCGTGCTATGCTCCGGCCGGGACTCGTGAGGAGGAAAATGCGAATGAGAGAATTTGAATTGGGGTTGGAGCGATTGCGCGCGGGCGTGATTCGCGCGTTGGCTGGCGCGGCTGTGGTGTTGCTGCTTTGCTCCGGAGTGTGGGCGCAAAAGAGCAAGAAGAATCAGCCTGCTTCCGATCAGCCGATGCCGTCGATGCCGATGTCGGACAACGACAAGATCGAGCGTGCCATCGGCGAAACGCTGGCGGCGCAACAGTTGGGAAATCTGGAGCTGATGCACAAATATTATTCCGATAGCGCGACGTTCGTGAGCAGCGACTACGGGCCACCAATCATGGGGTGGAAAAACTGGGCGGCGGGGTACGAACGGCAGAAGGCGGCATTCCAGCAGATGCAGATTATCCGGCGCAATACGTTTATCTTTACGCATGCGGATGTGGCGTGGGCCACCTTCCAGTGGGATTTTTCGGCGATGCTGGCGACGGGGAAAGGTTACGACGCGCGCGGACAGACGACGCTGGTGTTCAACAAAATTGGCAACGATTGGTTGATCGTGCACAACCACACGGCGGTGGATTGCAATTCGCTTGCGCCGGAAGTGGCGACGCCGGTGGCGCCAGCAGCATCCGGGGCGCCAACACAGCCGAAGCCGCAGAATTAATGAAACGTGAAGGGCGCGGCTTCAGGGGCCAAAGCCCTTTTTGTTGGGGAGCTTTACGGCGGGGCCGAAGCCCCGCCCTTCCAAGTACGCCCGGCGGAGCGATCCAGAAAATCAGGGCTAGAAATTCTTGAAGCCTTCGAAGAGAAATACGCCCAAGGCTACCAGCAACAGGACGATGGAAAGAATCATGAGCAGCTTGATGGGCTTGGACAGCTTGTCAATACGGGCGACAATTTCGCGCTGCTCGTTGGCCATGGAATCGCCCGCGTGACCCAGAAAAATCTGATCGTCCTCGCGAATTTCAAGGGTGCCGCGATAGGCGAGAAGACCGACGAGAACGGCAGTTACCGCTCCCCAAAGAACCAAAATGCCCAAAAGTGCGCCGTGAATCGCTTCCATGGGTGCCTCCCGCCCGCCGGTCGTGAAGACTGCCCGAGTGCAGACGGCCGTGCAGGCCCGAGTTCTTAGCTGGATTGAGGGGATTATGCACCCCGAACGGCGGTGGATTCAAGCGGTAACGCGGTCGTCGGGGAACTGGATGCCCCAGAATTTGCGGGCGGGGTAGAGCATCTCGAGGCCGAGTTCGAAGACGCCGGAATCTCTGGTGTGGGTGACGCGAATGACGCGAAATTCCTGCGTTTCCTTGGAAATGCCGTTCAGGAGTTCGAGGCGCGAGCCGAGGCCGGGTTCGAGCGAAGCGCGAACCAGCGCGCCGCAGCGGCTGACGGCGATGGCTTCGGCAAAAGTGACGCGCGGCTCGCCGTCCACGCCGTTGCTGAACAGTTGTACAGGGATGCGAATGAAAACGCGCGACGAGCGGCGGCGCTCCAACATCGCGCGGGTGGTTGCCATGTTTTCGTCTCCTGTTCGCCGCGAGCCCAGCGATTCAATGTAGTGCGAACGTGGGGGCGGGTCAAGACTTCCTGCTGGCGGTGTGCTGCGTTGACAAACTGCGGGGCACGGGTCAATATGGTTGAGCCTCGTGGTTTTATTTTGCCGCACACCAGCATGGCCCGAGTGGCGGAATTGGCAGACGCGCTAGCTTCAGGAGCTAGTTCTCGCAAGGGAGTGGAGGTTCGAGTCCTCTCTCGGGCACCATA
>Ga0308309_10000015_pt1 | contig 175294 bp, 170 predicted proteins | sample HubBroMetageWFT5_FD_192491 | JGI IMG/M metagenome (GOLD analysis project Ga0308309, IMG submission 192491) | Warmed and freeze-thawed soil microbial communities from the Hubbard Brook experimental Forest, New Hampshire - Hubbard Brook CCASE Soil... | ecosystem: Environmental > Terrestrial >...
GATGGACGAAGTTGCCGTAGTAATCGAGCCGGCTCCGCGGTACAGCCCATGGCTTGCTCAGCAGTGAAAATGCGAGCGTGCGCTGCGAGCCGCGATCGCGCGGCCGCATGCGCACCTCGTTGTACGAGATGGTCACCGTCGAGGAGTAGCGCAGGACGGTGCGATGCGACACCGAGTAGGTCAGCGTGTCAGTACCCATGTGTCCTTGCTCCCGCCTCCCTGTGACGAGTTCACCACGAGTTCATCGGGGTCACCGGCGACACGGGTCAGGCCGCCGGGCACGATCCAGGGTCGCTCGTCGAGCAACACGAACGGACGCAGGTCGACCACGCGGGGCTCGAAGCCGCCGCCGGCGCGCAGGCAGACGGCACGGCTGAGCGCGACCTCCTCCTGTGCGAGCCACTGCCGCGGATTGGCTTTGACACGGTCGAGCAGGTCGGTGCGTTCTTCAGACCCCATCAGCCGTCCGAAGTGGATCCCGTACCCGCCGCTGGCATCCACCGGCTTCAACACCATCTTGTCAACGTTGGCGACAACGTGCGCCTGCTGCCGGTCATCGGTGAGGTCGTAGGTGGGAACGTTGTCCATGAGGGGTTCCTCGCCGAGGTAATAGCGGATCATCGCCGGCACGTACGGGTAGATCACCTTGTCGTCGGCAACGCCGGTTCCCGGCGCGTTGGCGATCGCGACGTTGCCGCGGCGCCACGCTTCGATGAGGCCCGGTGCTCCGAGCATCGAATCGCGGCGGAAGACCAGGGGATCGAGCCATTCGCTGTTGACGCGCGAGTAGATGACGTCAACCCGCTGAGAGGTCCCGTCAGGATTGCGGCGGTACACCTCGTCCTCGACAACGATGAGCTCGTGTCCCTCGACCAGGGTTGCATTCATCTCGTCGGCAAGCAGCCGGTGCTCGTAATACGCGGCGTTGAACGGTCCGGGCGTGAGCACCACGATGTCGGCATCCCACTGTCGCGGTGCGATGCGTTGCAGGATCCGGCGGAGCCTGCCGGTGTAGCCATGGATCGGCCGGACCGGGGCCAGTTCGAACCACTCGGGAGCCAGTGACTCCATCGCGCGCCGTGACTCGAGCGCGTAGGCGATGCCGCTCGGGATGCGCACGTTGTCCTCGAGCACGTGGAACGTCCCCTGCACCCGGACCACGTCGATGCCGGAGACGTGACACCAGGTCGCACGGGGAGGGCGGATCCCGACGATGTCGCGGAGATAGCCGGTGCTGCTGTAGACGAGCCGTCCGGGCACGACGCCGTGGCGGATCGCCCGCTGCGAGCCGTAGCAGTCGGAGACGAAGAGGTCGAGCGCCATCGCGCGCTGCGAGAGCGCGCGGCTCAGCGTCCTCCATTCAGCAGACGAGAGGACGCGCGGGACCGGATCAAAGGGGAAGATCGGGGCGACACCCTCCGTGGGGACGCCGAAGGTGACGCCACGGGCGGCAAACCACTGCTGCGCATCACGACGGACCTGTGGGAGCGTGCCCGCGGCACGCTCGAGGGTTGCCAGCAGCTCGGCATATGGCGGGCGTACCACGCCGTCGAGATCGACGCATTCGTCGGCGGCTCGCGGCAGTCCGAAGGCGAGCCCCCTGGCGGTGCCGGCCTCGGTCGTCATCCACGGACAGTACTCCCCGAATCCGCCACATCGTCATTGGTCGCGGTGCACAAGGAGTCGCGCCGGCGATTGTGCATCCAGAGCGGTTCACACGCGTCGATTCGGCGGTACAGTGAGGATCGTGATCGAGGCCCCCACGAGCCGTCGGCGGCTTCGCGTGGGTTGTGAGTTTCTCCATGACCTCGAATGGCCGGTCACCTTCGTCCTCCAGGTGGAGCCGCGCCCCGATGCGGTGCTGGCGATGAGCGCCGGCGGCGTCGCGACCTGGCCCCGTACGGAGCTGCACGAGTACACCGACCTGTACGGGAACACGTGCCAGCGCTTCGTACTTGGGCCGGGGAGCACGCGGATCAGATATGAAGCAGAGGTCGAGGTGAGCAGCGGCGTCGACGAGGTCAACCCAACGGCGATCCAGGCCGCCGTCGCCGACCTGCCCGACTCCACCCTCCATTTCACGCTGGCCAGCCGTTACTGCGAATCCGACAGGCTTGGCAACACCGCGTGGCGACTCTTCGGGGACGTCGCGCCGGGGTGGGGGCGTGTCCAGGCCGTTGTCGACTGGGTGCACGAGAACATCACGTTCCGGCACGGAAGCAGCGGCCCGTCGACCGGTGCGACCGACATCTACCTGCAGCGAGCGGGCGTCTGCCGCGATTTCGCCCATCTCGCGGTCACCTTCCTGCGCGGACTGAACATCCCGGCGCGGTACTGCTTCGGATACCTGCCCGACATCGACGTTCCGCCACCGGACGAGCCGATGGACTTCGCGGCCTGGCTCGAGGCGTATGTCGGCGACCGCTGGTACACCTTCGATCCACGCAATAACACGCCGCGTACCGGTCGGGTGCTGATCGGACGCGGCCGTGATGCCCTCGATATCGCGATGATGACTCACTACGGGGCTGCCCCACTCCGGTCCATGCGCGTAGTTGCGGAACCGGTCGACGCGCCGCCGTGGTCGAGTGCGAACCCACCGGTGGTGGGCGAATTCGCCGGCGAATTTTCCGGAGCGATGCAATGACGTTGAAGCCGCCGTCCGCGTCCGCGGACTCCGGGCGGAGCTGGTCCTCGGATCCGCTCCAGGTGGACTGGAATCGCGTTGCGCGAACCCGGTATCGGATTGAACAACGCATCACCTATCGCTATGACGGGCCGGTGCGCTCGCTGCAGCAGCGGCTCGTGATCCAACCCCGGACGGTGCATGGTGATCAGCGCCGCATCAGCCGCCGCCTCAGCGTCCTCGACGCGATTCCTCGTCGCATCGACGCCGGCGTGGACGCGTTCGGCAACACGGTGGTCACCCTGAACATCCCGCACGTCGAGAAGGAGGTCACCTTCGTCACCTCCTCGGTCGTCGAGCGCGACGCCCACCATGGCCCCCATCTCGTCCCGGAAGCGATGCTCGAGGATCGCAGCCTGCTCGACGCGACACCGCTCACCGATGCCGGCGGCGGGATCGATCGTCTCGCCGAGGAACTGCGAGCCAGCGGCCTGACCGGAGGTGCGCTCGCGACCGCGGCGAACGAATGCGTTCACAACTCGCTGAGGTACGAGCACGGCGCCACGTCGGTGCACACCACCGCGCGCGAAGCCATGGCTCGAGGCGCCGGGGTCTGCCAGGACTATGCGCACGTCCTGCTCGCCCTGACCCGTCGGCTGGGGCTCGCATCGAGGTACGTGTCAGGCCAGATGCTCGGTTTCGGCGGATCGCACGCCTGGGTCGAGGTGCTGCTGCCGGATTCTGAGGGCCACGCTCGGGTGCTGTCGCTCGATCCCACGCACGGTCGCGCGACCGGATACGAATACATCACGGTCGCGGTGGGGCGCGATTACGCGGACGTCGCTCCACTCTCCGGAACGTATCGCGCCCCGTTCGCCGGTTCGCTCACCACGACAAAACGAGTCGTGATGACAGCGCTCGGCCCGGACGATTGCACCCACGCCGACCTACGCGCCATCGCCTGAGCCCCGCGCCCCCACGCCTCTGGGCTAGTCGCTGACCAGCTCGTAGTACGGGTTCAGGATCGCGAGTTGGCGGCGCCAGAGTCCCACCATCCCTTCGACGAGGACTCTGGCGCCCAATTCGATCCCGGGGATGCGTCTCCGCCCGGGAAAGACCAGAAGAAGGCTGCCGGCGTCATCGCCGATCTCGCACCCGAGGCTCGACCCGGTCTCCGTCTCCTGGACTCTGAGAGCCTGGACGGTACCGGTCGCGCGGATGCGGTTACGCCACCTGGCCTGATTGATCGGCGCCGTTGCCGGCGCGTGGTCGTCCAGCCCGTTGCCACGGGAGTCGGGGATCACGCTCGATGCCATGTCACTCGCTCCAATGTCGATGCGACGGAAGGCCGTGTGCATGGCTTTCATCTTCGGTAACTGTGTCAGACGTCATGCCGAGAAACTTCGGTCCTGGCGCACACATCTGGTCGGCGGGGACTGTGCGCATGGCATCAACCTCCGACCAGCTCCGCGACCGGCTCGGTATCGAGCACCTCGACCGGATGCTCGTTGGTGTTATCGATACGCGAAACGTCGCCGCGGCGCACGGTGGCCGCCAGGATCACCGCGCCGGACAGCATCAGGAATGCGCCGACGAGGAACGCGACATGGAAACCGGAGACAAGGGCGCTGACGCCGTCCGCCGCGCTGGGCGCGTGACCCAGCGATGAGAGCGTGTTCGCGGTGGTGTTTGCTGCCAGCGTCGACAGCACCGCCAGCCCGATGGCCCCACCGAGCTGCTGGGCTGTGTTGAGCAGCCCCGAAGCGAGTCCCGCGTCCTCTGGAGCCACGTTGGTCGTCGCGATCAACGTGATCGGCACGAAGGTGAGTCCCATGCCGACGGCCATGACCATCAGTCCGGGAAGCAGATCTCCAAGGTAGGTGCCGTGCACCGGGATCCGGCTCAGGACGATGAGTCCGACGGCCGCGATCGACATCCCGGTGAGCCCGACGGCGCGAACGCCCACGCGCCGGATGAGCTGCTGTGACAGCCCGGCGCCGGCGATGATCCCCGCCGTCACCGGAAGAAAGGCGAGCCCTGCCCGCAGAGCGCTGTAGCCGAGGACCTCCTGAACGTAGATCGAGGCGAAGAAGAACATTGCGAACATGCCACCGGCCACGAGCAGCATCGCGGCATTGGCTCCGGTGATCGAGCGCATCCGGAAGATGCCGAGCCGGATCAGCGGATGGCGAAGCCGCGTCTCGAGCACCACGAAGGCGGCCAGCAGCGCCACCGCGAGGGCTCCCAGACCGAGCGTCTCTCCCGACAGCCATCCGGCGGTCTGAGCATTGACGAGCGCATAGACGAGCACCACGAGTCCCCCGGTGACCGACACGGCGCCGGCGATGTCGACACCGCCGCGCGCGTTCTCAATCCGGCTCTCGGGCACGAATCGCAGGGCGAGGACGAATGCGACCACGCCCACCGGAACGTTCACGAAGAAGATCCACTGCCACGAGAGGAGGCTGGTGAGCACGCCACCGAGCAGGAGGCCGATCGCTCCGCCGCCGACGGCAATCGCGCTCCAGACACCCAGCGCGGTGGTCCGCTCGCGGCCCTCGGCAAACGTGGTGGTCAGCACCGAGAGTGCCGCCGGTGTCACCAACGCCCCGCCGAGCCCCTGAATCGCCCGGCCGGCGACGAGGATCCCGGCCGAACCCGCAAGCCCGTTCATCAGTGAGGCGGCGGAGAACAGGACGATCCCGAGCAGGAAGAGGCGACGCCGTCCCAGCAGGTCGGCGGCGCGACCGCCGAGCATCAGGAAGCCTCCGAATGCCAGCGTGTACGCGTTGACGATCCACTGCAGGCTGGGCGTGGAGAAGTGGAGACCGTGTTGAATCGAGGGGAGCGCGACGTTGACGATGGTCGCGTCGAGAATGACCATGAACTGGGCGATACCCACGATCACGAGGACGAGCCAGGGGTTCGCGCGTCTTGGTTGCATAGCGTTCGTCCTCACTTTGGGGTAGAATCGGAGCGTGGGCTCCGCTTATGGAGTACTATACGGAACGATGGTTCCGTTTGTCAACCCAGGACAGGACGACCGATGATCACGGGGACGACCGAGGAAGAGCAGCTCGAGGACGCGCCGCACATGGCTGAGCGGCACCTTCGAGCCGACGCACAGCGCAACCGCGAGCGGATCCTCGAGGCGGCCACAAGCTTGATGGCCACCCACGGCATCGACGTTCCCGTCGATGAGGTCGCGCAGCGGGCGCAGGTCGGAGTCGGCACCGTGTACCGCAATTTCCCGACCAAGGGTGCGCTCTTCGAGGCGCTGCTCATGGCGCGGATCACCCCGCTCGTTGCCGCCGCGCGGTCCGCCGCTGCCTCCGACGAACCCGGCGAAGCGTTCGTCACCTTTGTTCGCCGTCTGTGCGATGAATTCGCGGATTTCAAGGCGCTCGCGGACGCGATGGCCGCCTCGGGCGTCGACCTCAGCGCGACCAAGCAGGAGATCTCCGGCGAGCTTATCGACGCTGTCACCGAACTCCTCCAGCGGGCGCAGCAAGCCGGGTTGATCCGGCCCGACGTGACCATCACCGACGTGTCGGCGATGATGGCCGGCCTCAGCCATGCCGACCCGCTGTTCATGGACGCTCCGCAGCGCCAGCGCTGCGTGGCGCTCGTCTGCGACTCCCTGCTCGTCGGCGCGCGCAGCGTGCTGCCGCAGGGGGAGCAGGCTCCATCCTCATCGGTGCACGGCTAGACACCGATCGTCAGCGGTCAGAAAGGGGTCTCGCTCCTTCTGAGCTCCCAGGCGAGGCGGTCGATGGCGCGGTGCTTGCCGATCGGGATCTGCAGGGAGCGGGATCCGCCGGCCGAGCGAACCTTGAGATCGATGAGCCAGGTGCCGCGATCGCCGCGCAAGAGCAGCACGTCGTCAACGCGCATCACCGCCTGTCCGTCTGGGGTTTCTTCGACCACCGGTCGTGGTCTGCGCCGCCCGGCCATAGTCACGCGCCGACCGTTGTGGGTTGACGGCCTGCCGTGACCGGCCCCGGTTGCAGCATCCCGTCGAGCCCATACGCCCGATACAGCAACTCGATCGGATGCACCGCCGTGACGCCGGCGCCGTGCGCGATCTGCCAGCGGCACGTCTCGCTATCGCATGCCGCGAGGTCGGAGCCGGTCGCGGCGATGTCGGTGAAAAGACGTTCGCCGACCGCCATCGAGATCTCGTACTTCTCCTTCTTGAGTCCATACGTTCCTGCGATCCCGCAGCAGTCGACATCGAGCTCGATCATGTGCAGGTCGGGGACGAGCGCGAGCAGGTCGAGCGCTGGTTTGCCGATGCCGTGGCCGCGCTGCTGGCATGGAGCGTGGTACGGGACGGTCAGCGGCAGTGACCTGAAGTCGGTGCGCAGCTTTCCCTGCTCGTGGAGACGCAGCAGGAACTCGCAGAGATCGAACATCGCGCCGCTCACGACCTCGAGATCCGCGTCGTCGACGCCGAGGATCTCATGCGCCTCGCGCTTCAACATCAGCCCGCAGCTCGTCGAGTTCGCGACGATCGGAAGCCCGGCTCGGGCGTGCGGAGCCAGGTTGCCGGCGAGCCGGCGCACGTACGTGCGCGCCGTCCGGAAATTCCCGTTGGACTGCAGCGGGAGGCCACAGCAGTCCTGGGGTGGGATGATCACCCGAAAGCCGTTGTGCTCAAGGACTGCGACCACCATCTCGCCGACGCGCGGCTCGTAATAGTTGGTCCCGCAACCGTGGAAATAGACAACCGCGGGTGCATCGCTCGTCGGCCCACGATGGAGCCGCGCGCGCGACTGAAATGTCTTTCCCGCAAAGCTCGGCATCGGTGCGTCACGGTGGATCCCGATGACGCTCTGCACGACACTGCGAACCGCACGATTGTGGAGTGCCCAGTTCGCAAGCGGCGCCACCGGGGCCCCCATTCGGCCGATCACCGTGGGTCGGGCGATCAACTGGTTGCGGATCGGTATGCCGCGCCGTTCCCAGAGCTTTGCGCGTGCCCGCGAGTTGATCTCAGCGATCTTCACATCCTGGGGGCAGACCTGCGTGCAGATTCCGCATCCCGAGCAGTAGTCAACCGACGAGTCCGGCGACGGTCCGGCGCCGCGGTACCGCTCTGCCTGGGGTCCCGCGTACTTGGGGCCCGGGAAAAGCGGCGTGGCCTGCGACACAGGGCAGAACGTCTCGCAGATCGTGCACTTCACGCAGTGATCGAGCGAGTCGCGGATGGCATCGTTCATCGGACCGCCTCGGTTGCCGCTAGCGTCGTCGGCGTGAGGATCGCCTCCGCCGCGGCGTAGCCCGTGACAATGCTGATCCCGGTGCCCGACTTCTCCCTCCACGGGACCGCGCCGCCGATGATCGCGCCGGCCGCATACAGGTTCGCGTACACCGGGTCCCCCGCGGTATCGATGGGTCGCAGCAGATCGTCGGTGGCCACGCCCGCGCCGGCGAGTGGTTGCGCGTCGAAGTATCGCGGAGCGAAGCGAACGCGATCGGTCGATTGGACGCCGATCACGGGGAGGTCGAACACGGTCTCGCGCGTCGTGCCGAACGAATCGAGCTCGAGCCCACCGCTGGCGAAGCCGCCCGAGGCAAGCACCACGGCCTGGACGGGGTACGACACGCTGCCAGTCGCGTTGACGACATCGACAGTCTCGATCCGGCGGTTGTTCGCGTGGGCGCCGGAGACCCTCACGCCGTGGACGATGCGCACACCGCCGTCACGCAACGCCGCAGCCATCGCTTCGTAGAGGCGTATGCCGGGCACCGACGGCGGCAGCGTGGCCACCTCGAACACCTTTCTGCCCAACCGTGACTCGAGGTCGCGCCACGTCTCGACGGCCTTGCGCAGTCCCAGGACGGCGGGCACACCGATGCGTTCGTCGGCGTCGATCCGATCCATCAACGCGCCGCCGAGCCAGTCGGTGAGCTCGCCATGGTCGAACCTGCCGGCCAGCACCCGCCCGCTGAGGTCGCCGATGCGGCTGGCTGGCGGTTCCAGCTCGATCGCACGAGCGGTGATCGGGGCCGGAAGGCGGGCACGGCCAAGGTTGTCGGCGATCAGCGCCGGATGGAAGTCCTTGAAACCCTTGAAGCCGACAAACGCGAACCGCCCGCCATCGCGAAGGTCGCCGCCCGTCATGGTCTGCGGAGCCAGCGCCGAGGGTTTCGGCACCCCCACCGCGGTCGGAAGGAGCATGTTCGCGTCGAGGTTGCCCGAATAGCCCAGGGTGCCGGCGCGTTCGGCGAACCATTCGAGGGCCGTGGTCATCCGCTCAGCGGGAACATGGCGGTAGGGGTGGTCGGGCGCACTCGCAAGCAGCGCCGCCAGCGATCGAGCCGGGCTGTCGACACGCGCATCGCCGAGATAGCCGAGGACATCGACGGTCGCCGGCGCGAGATGCGTCGCCCCAACTCCTCGAGCGGCGACGAGCACGCGCTGGCCCCGCTCGGCGAGGCGAAGCGCGGCCGTCAACCCGGCGAGGCCTGCGCCCACAACCAGGGTGTCGTAGCTCATGCGGGAAGATGCTCCACGTCGAGGATGCCCTGATAGATCCAGTCGTCGAGCCGCGCCTGACGGAGCTGGTCGCCGTGCAGGATGGGGTGCAATCCCTTCCATCGCTCCTCGAGAAAGTCGAGCAGCGCGCGATTTGCACCCAGGTGGTCGACGCTCCCGCCGGCGTGCAGGATGCCGGCCACCCGGTACATGCAGAACCCACCCTGGCACGGCCCCATGCCCAGCCTGAGGAGACGCCGGATGTCGTCGAGACTCGTTGTGTCGCGCTGTCGGATCGTGTCCTCGAGCCGGGCCCTGGTGATCAACTCGCACTCGCAGATGATCTCCTCGGCCTGGGGGACCGGTTCGCGCTCAGCCAGGCGGCTGCCGATGCGGTACGGGACGTGATTCTCGGAACCCACGAGGGGGACCTCGGCGGTCCTGCAGACGCGGTGTCCGCCGAGCTGCAGGCATGCTGCGTCGACGGCCGCCTCGGCCATCAGCCGGAATGTCGTTGTCTTACCGCCGGTGATCGTCACGAATCCTGCGACGCCTTCGCGCGAGGAATGATCCAGGAGGGCGTGGGAGCGGGTGACATCCCGTGTCTCGGCGACCTTGTCGGTGTCCTCGAAGAGCGGACGCACGCCTGCCCACGCGTGCAGGGCGCGAGCCTGGCGGAATCCAGGCACCAGCTTCTCGCCCTCGTCGAGGAGGAGGTCGATATCCTCCTGGCGGATCTCGGTCTGGTCAGGATCGGGAACAAAGACATCGGTGGTGCCGATCACGCACGCGGTGCGAAGCGGCAGCAGGATGTCGCCGTCGGCCGGCCGCTTGCATCGGTTGACACACATGTGCACGAGCCGGTGGTTCATCGCGATCATCAGGCCCATCCCGGCGCGGACGTTGACCTTGCAATGCGCGAGCTCCGCGATCTGACCGGCCCACGCACCGGCCGCGTTGATGACAACAGTGGCGTGAATGCGGAATTCTTCGCCGTGCTCGCTGCGAACCCGTGCGCCCACGACCCGGTCACCGTCGACCTCGAGATCGAGAACGCGGTGGTACGGAAGGATCCGCGCCCCGTGCTCCTCGGCTGACCGAGCGCATCCCCAGACCAGCTTCCACGGGTCCAGCGACGCATCGGGGACGAGGAAGGCGCGCCGGATGTCCGGATTGACACGCGGCTCGCGACGGAGCCCCTCGCCGATCGGGATCTCCTCAGCGGGAACGCCGGTGGCCATGCAGCCCTCGAGGAACTGGTCGGCGTAGTCGGGGTCGTCCCACGGCGTCGATACGAAGAGTCCCCCGGTGTCCTCGATGCAATCGGCTGCGGTCACGCGCAGGACCCGGTTCTCCGCGATGCACTCGCGGGCGGCGGACGGATCCTTCACCGCGTAACGGCCGCCCGAGTGGAGGAGGCCGTGAAATCGACCGGTGGTTCCGTCCGCCAGATCGCGGCGCTCCACCAGGATGGTGGAGAAGCCTCGGAGCGCGGCATCCCAGGCCACGCCGGCGCCGGTCGAGCCGCCTCCGATGACCAGGACGTCAGCCTCGAGCGAGCTCATCGACGGGTTATGCGTTGCCATTGCACTGAGCGTATCGAGTCGGTCCACGCGGGTCGCTCGACCACCCGGGAAGTCGTCGATCTAGCCCGGATGCGTGTGCTCCTCCTCCTGGCCCTCGGCGAAGTCGCCCTTGTGGAGCTCGGGATGATGCTCGGTCGTCTCCTGGCCTTCCGCGAAGCTGCCCTCATGAGTGTCCTTGGCCAGCTCTTCGCCGGTCGCGAAATCGCCTTCCTCCTCCTCACGTTCGGGATGGTGCTCGGTCACCTCTTGCCCCGTGGCAAAGGAGCCCTGATGCCCATGCTCGTGCTCCTCGGGGACGCCTTCGGCTTTCTGTTCGTCACCCATGATGTATCTCCTTTTCAGCCTGCCTCTCGTCGCGTTGGCACCCGGCGGAGACCCGGTCGACGCCGCGGTGACGGCGCCGCCGGGCTCCCCTCCGAGAACAGATTCCAGTCTGCTACATCGGCCTCAGACAGGCCTCACTCCGCCCAGTCGAAGGTCCGCGTGACGGCCTTCTTCCAGAGCGCGTACTCCTTGGCGACGGCGGCCTTGTCCATGTGCGGGGTCCATTCCTTGTCCTTGCCCCAGTTCTCGCGGAGGTCCTCCACCTGGGCCCAGAATCCGACCGCGAGGCCGGCGGCATAGGCCGCGCCCAACGAGGTTGTCTCGGCGACGGTCGGTCGCACCACCGGTACGCCGAGGACGTCGGACTGGAACTGCATCAGCGTGTCGTTGAAGACCATGCCGCCGTCGACCTTGAGGGAGGTCAACGCGACCCCCGAGTCGGCGTTCATGGCATCAACGATCTCGCGCGTCTGCCACGCGGTCGCCTCGAGTGCGGCGCGAGCGATGTGGCCCTTGTTGACGTAGCGGGTCAAGCCGGCGATCACACCGCGAGCACTCGACTTCCAGTAGGGAGCATAGAGGCCCGAGAACGCCGGCACGAAGTACGCGCCACCATTGTCATCAACCGTCTTGGCGAGCACCTCGATGTCCGAGGACTTCTCGATCATGCCCAGGTTGTCGCGCAACCACTGCACGAGAGCGCCGGTGATCGCGATCGAGCCCTCGAGGCAGTAGGTTGCGTCGGCGCTGCCCATCTTGTACGCAAGCGTGGTCAGCAGACCGTTCTTCGACTGCACCGGCTTGGTGCCCGTGTTGAGCAGCAGGAAGTTCCCGGTGCCATAGGTGTTCTTGGCCTCGCCGACCGCGAAACAGGTCTGCCCGAAGAGGGCTGCCTGCTGATCGCCGAGGTCGCCTGCCACGGGGATGCCGGCAAGCACGCCCTTTGCTGTGCCGTAGGTCTCGCTCGACGCCCGGATCGCCGGGAGCATCGACCGGGGGATGGTCATGATGCTGAGGATCTCGTCGTCCCAGTCAAGGGTCTCGAGATTCATGAGCATCGTCCGGCTCGCATTGGTCACGTCGGTGACGTGCACGCCACCGTCCGTGCCACCCGTGAGCAGCCAGATCAGCCACGCGTCGATGTTGCCGAAGGCGAGATCGCCTGCATCGGCCTTTGCCCGCGCTCCGTCGACGTTGTCGAGGATCCACTTGACCTTGGGACCCGAGAAATAGGTTGCGAGCGGCAGGCCGACCTTGGCGCGGAAGCGGTCCTGACCGCCGTCCGCCGACAGTTGGTCGACGATCTTGTCGGTTCGCGTGTCCTGCCAGACGATCGCGTTGTAAACAGGCTTGCCGGTGCCACGGTCCCAGACAACGGTCGTCTCGCGCTGATTGGTGATGCCGACCGCCGCGAGGTCGGCGATCGCCACCTTGTCGAGTCCGGCGCGCACGACGTCCTGAGTGCGCTCCCAGATCTCGAGCGGGTTGTGTTCCACCCATCCCGGCTTCGGGAAGATCTGCTCGTGCTCCTTCTGATCGACAGAGACAACCTTGCCGCTGTGATCGAACACCATGAAGCGCGTGCTGGTGGTGCCCTGGTCAATCGCTGCTGCGTATTTCGCCATCAATAACTCCTTTCGCCCATGCGTCGTTCACGTGTCGCCGTGCGTTCGGCGGCGATGCCTAGATGGGAAGCTGGTGGGCAACGATCGCGCCGAGAATGCCGCCGACGATCGGCCCGACCACGGGTATCAAGGCGTATTCCCAATCGGACCCTCCCTTGCCTGGTATCGGCAGCAGGAAGTGCGCGATTCGGGGCATGAGGTCACGAGCGGGGTTGATCGCGTAGCCCGTCGGTCCACCCAACGAAAGGCCGATGGCGAAGACGAGCAAGCCGATGATCAGCGGGGCGAGCCCACCGACCAGGCCATTTCCCTTGGAGGTGATGGCGACGACCCCGAAGACGAGCACGAATGTGCCGATGACCTCGCTGATGAAGTTGAACGCTGGGTTGCGGATCGCAGGGCCCGTGCAGAAGACGGCGAGCTTCAGACCGGGATCCTCGGTCTCCTTCCAGTGATGGCTGTAATGGACCCACACCAGGACCGCCCCGATGAACGCTCCCACCAATTCACCGCCGATGTACGAGGGGACGTTGGACCATTGGGTCACGCCGATCACGGCGAGCCCGAGGGTCACCGCGGGGTTGAGGTGCGCGCCGTCGAACTGACCCACTGCGTACACGGCCATCGCCACCGCCATCGCCCACCCGAAGGTGATCACGATCCACCCGCTGTTCTCAGCCTTCGACTTCGACAGCAGCACGCCGGCGACGACGCCATCCCCCAGAAGGATCAGTAGGCCCGTTCCTATGACCTCCGAGAAAAAGATGTGGTTCGGCATAACGTGCCACCTCCTTGGCGATCTTCTACCCCTGATTGGGTGTGCGGACACTACCCTCGTCCGTAGGGCATTGTCAATCACCTTTGGAAATGGCCCTTTTGCCCTATTAAGGAATTGCTAGGCTTAGGGCCGATGCCCAAACCGATCCAATCCATCGAACGAGCCTCGGCGATCCTTCGGCTGCTGTCCGGGCGCACCCGCCGGCTGAGCCTTGCCGAGGTGGCGGGTGAGCTGGGGCTGCCCAAAGGCACCGTCTACGGCATCATGCGCACGCTTCTGTCAGTCGGCTTCGTCGAACAGGATCCGGAGTCGGGGAAGTACCGCATGGGAGCCGCGTTGCTCCACCTTGGCAGCAGCTACCTCGACGGCAATGAGCTGCGCACGCGTGCGCTCAACTGGGCGGACTGGCTGGCCGCGCGCACCAACGAGAGCGTGCGCCTCGGTACGTTGCATGACCGCCAGGTGCTGCTGGTGCACCACGTATTCCGTCCCGACAACAGCCCGCAGGTCCTCGAGGTTGGTGCGCTGCTGCCGATGCATGCGACCGCGATGGGCAAGGTGCTGCTTGCATATCACCCCTATCTGACAGCGGAGCTCGGCAACGGAACGCTGCCACGCTTCACGAATTGCACGATCACCGACCCCAAGCAGCTCGCGATCGAGATCGAACGCGTGCAGGAGCAGGGATGGGCGTCATCGGCTGAAGAGTTGATCGAAGGTGAGACGTCATTCGCGGCGCCGATACGCGACCGGCAGGGTGTCGCGGTTGGCGCCATTGCGATCTCGGGACCGACAGAACGACTCTGCGATGGCGACCAACCGCGCAGCGAGCTGGTCGCATTCGTTCGCGAGGGAGCGCGCACCATATCCCGCGACCTTGGTGCGGTTCCGTGGTGAACTCTCCGTTGCATCAGCCGGTACGAGGGAAGCGCGCTTGAACAGTTACGTCGCGGCGATCGATCAGGGAACCTCGTCGTCCCGATGTCTGGTGTTCGATCATCAGGGTCGCATCGTTTCACTCAGCCAGAAGGAACACGAACAGATATTTCCACGTCCCGGTTGGGTGGAGCACGATCCTCGCGAGATCCTGCGCAATGTCGTCGAGGTTGTCCACGGCGCCCTCGACAGCGGGGGCCTCGATGTGCGCGACCTGGTTGCGGTCGGCATCGCGAACCAGCGCGAGACCACAGTCGTCTGGGATCCGCACACCGGGGACCCGGTGCAGAACGCGATCGTGTGGCAGGACACGCGCACCGATGCTCTCTGCCGCAAGCTCGCTGCTGAGCACGGCCAGGATCGTTTCCGCGAGCGCTGCGGGCTCCCGCTCGCGACCTACTTCTCCGGCCCGAAGGTGAGCTGGCTGCTCGACAGCGCCCCCGACCTGCGCCAACGCGCCGAGGATGGCGACCTGCTCTTCGGCACGATGGACAGCTGGCTCGTGTGGAATCTCACCGGCCGCCACGTCACCGACGTGACCAACGCGAGTCGCACGATGCTCATGAACCTGACGACGCTCGACTGGGACGACACGCTCCTCGATGCGATCGGGGTCCCTCGAGCCATGCTGCCGGAGATCCAATCCTCGTCGAAGATCTACGGAGAGGCCGGCGACTCTCTGGGTGGTGTGCCGATTGCCGCTGCGCTCGGCGATCAGCAGGCAGCGCTCTTCGGTCAAACCTGCTTCTCCGCGGGGGAGGCCAAGTGCACGTACGGGACCGGGAGCTTCCTCCTGCTCAACACCGGCGAGCGGCCGGTGCTATCCGGGCATGGATTGCTCACCACGGTGGGTTCGAAGATCGGTGATGAGCCGGCGACCTACGCGCTCGAGGGATCGATCGCGGTCACCGGCGCGCTCGTGCAGTGGTTCCGCGACAAGGTCGGGCTCATCGGGAGCGCGCCCGAGGTGGAAACGCTCGCCCGCACGGTGGACGACAACGGGGGCATCTACTTCGTGCCCGCGTTCTCCGGGTTGTTCGCTCCGCACTGGCGCGGCGACGCGCGCGGAGTCATCGCCGGCCTGACCGGCTATGTCACCAAGGGCCACCTCGCTCGCGCCGTGCTCGAAGCCACCGCATGGCAGACGCGCGAAGTCGTCGATGCGATGAATGCCGATTCGGGCATCGAGATGACCTCGCTCAAAGCCGACGGCGGCATGACGGCCAACAACCTCCTGATGCAGTTCCTGGCCGACGTGCTCGGTGTGCCCGTCGTGCGTCCGAACGTCGCCGAGACCGTCTCTCTCGGGGCCGCGTATGCCGCCGGCCTCGCGGTCGGATTCTGGCCGGATGTCGAGAGCCTCCGGGAAAACTGGCACAAGGCGGCCGAGTGGGTCCCGAACATGGATCAGGACGCACGCGATCGGGGCTATCGGAAGTGGAAGAAGGCAGTGCAGCGCACCCTCGACTGGGTCGACGACGACGACTGACGTCGACTGCCCCTAGATCACGAAGCGCCGGTACCGCCACAGGTAGTCGAGCCCGCTGAGCACGGTGGCGATGACCGCGATCCAGATGAAGGCCACCGCCGCGGGCTTGAGCCAGGAATATGGCTGAGCCAGGATGATCAGCAGGATCATGCAGTTCTGCGTGAGTGTCTTCGACTTGCCCCAGGGCGTTGAGCTGACCACGACCCCCTGAGCGGCGGCCACCGATCGGAGTCCCGTGATCAGGAACTCGCGTGCGGCGACGATGAGGACGACCCACGCTGGTAGCAGCGACTGCGTGGCGAGGATCACCAGCACGGTGATCACCAACAGCTTGTCGGCCAGCGGGTCGAGGAACTTGCCAAGCTCGGTGACGAGATTGCGACTTCGGGCGATCCGCCCGTCCAGGGTGTCGGTCGCCGCGGCGGTGACGTATGCCACCGCGCTGATCTGGTAATGGTCGGTGAAATCGATCGCGAGGACGGCGCCGATGACCGGCACCAGGAGGATGCGCAGGATGGTCAGTTGATTCGGGATCGTGAGGTGCCGCGTCACGGCGTCAGTGTGCATCCCACCACCTCCAGCAGGTCAGCGGCATGGCCCGGGAATTGCATCTAGAATCGATGGGTGAGCCTCCTGACCATTGTGCTTTTGGGGGTGGCCGGATACGCACTCGGGAGTCTCCCATGGGGATACTGGCTCTCGAGGTTCTTCACAGGGAAGGACATTCGCGAGGTCGGGAGCAGGGGCACCGGGGCTGCTAATGTCTGGCGTCACGCCGGTTTCAAGATGTTCTTCGCCGTCGCTGTCCTCGACATCGGCAAGGGTTCTGCCGCCGCGGCGCTCGGTCTCGCCGCCGGCGGGAGCACGGGGGCCGTGGTCGCAGGGGTCGGTGCCCTGATCGGGCACTGGCGGCCCTTGTTCCTCGGCTTCAAGCGCGGGGGCAAGATCGTCGCGACGACGGTCGGCGTCGTGCTCGTCATGGCGCCGCTGGCGTCGGTGGTCATGGCCGTGCTCTGGTGGATGGTGCTCCTCGCCACCCGGTACACCTCGGTGGCATCAATCACCGCGTCACTTGCGCTGCCGCCGCTGGTGTTCGTGTTCGGCGGGTCATGGGCGGAGGTGCTGTTCACCGTCGGCGCCGCGATTGCCATCATCGTGCTGCATCGCGCCAACATCGAGCGGCTGATGCAGGGAACGGAGAACCGTTTCACGCTTCGCCTCCCCGGCCTGCGTCGTCGCGCTGCGGCACCGGTCGCAGCTGCGGCCGCGGGTGATCAGACGCCGCCGGCGCGCTGAGCTTCTGCGGCAGAGCCGGCGAAGCCCGGCAGCGGCCTCAGGATCAGGCCCTGCTCGATGTACCAGCTGATCGTGCGGCGCATGGTCGTTTCAATCGGCGTGTAGGCCAGCCCCAGGTCGCGCGCCGCGGCCGATCCGTCGTAGGGCGCCCCCTCGATCAGGGTCCGAACCATCTCCCCGCAGAACCGCGTGTGCTTCCCGCGTGCGCGGGCGGCGACCTCGATGCACGCGGCCGCCGCGAGCGCGATCCGAGGCGGAAGGAATCGGGGGCGGTCCTCGAGTCCGGTGAGCCGGGACAGCAGCGCGAGCCCGGAGCGCAGGGTCATGGATGCTCCGCACAGGAGATACCGTTCCCCCGCAACGCCGCGCGCCTCGGCAAGCAAGTGGCCACGCGTGCAATCGGCGATATCGATCACGTTGAGCGGTCCGTCAACAGCCGCGGGAAGCTTGCCGTTCAGGTAGCCGATCAGCAGCCGTGCCGTCCCGCTCGTCCGCCCCGGCCCCTGAACCGAGGCAGGGTTGACGCAGACGGTGTCGAGGCCGCTGCTCGACGATGCTTCGAGGACCGCCCGTTCCGCCTCGTACTTGGACCGCGCGTAATTCGAAAGAAACCGACGAGCGCCGCGATGGCGAGTGCCGCTGTCGGACTCAGCGTCCAGGGTGGCTGCCGACGATGTGTACACCAGCCGGGCAACGCCCGCGGTCGCGGCCGCGCGCACCACGGCTCTCGATCCGGCGACGTTGACCTCGAACATCTGCCGGGGATCGGGCAGGCAGAAGGCGTTGACCCCCGCCGCGTGGAAGACCACCTCGCATCCCTTGAAGGCGGCTTCGAGCGACCCCTCGTCGCGCAGATCGCCGCTTACCGGTTCCACCCCGAGCGCGGCCAGCCGCTGAGTTGACGCGTCGGAGCGGGCAAGGGCGCGCACAGGGCGACCTGCGGCAAGCAGGTCCTCGACGATCGCCCGTCCGAGGAAGCCGGTCGCGCCGGTGACGAAAGCTCTGCCAGCCATGCAAAGGCGAGCCTACCCCGCCATACCCGGCAGCCATCGCGCCCGGCCAGGAGCCACGTCAGCCGGTCCAGGCCGACCGCCGCAACAAACCCATTGACAGCACCCTCGCGAAAAGAGTAATTTCCGACCAACGTTCGATAATGTCGAATAACAGGAGTGTCGAGCCATGGCCACAGCCACCAGGCGCATGCGGAAGATCATCAACGAACCGGACCAGGTGGTCAAAGAGTCGCTTGCCGGGCTCGCCGCCTCCGTGCCGGACATCCTCCGGTACGACGTCGCGAATCAGATCCTGGTCCGGAAGGACGCGCCGGTGAAGGGGAAGGTCGCCCTGATCTCGGGCGGCGGCTCCGGACACGAACCGCTGCACGGCGGATTCGTCGGCAAGGGCATGCTCGACGCTGCCTGCCCCGGCGAGGTGTTCACGTCCCCGGTTCCCGACCAGATGCTCGCCGCGACCAAGGCCGTGGACGGTGGAGCAGGCGTCATCCACATCGTCAAGAACTACACGGGTGACGTTCTCAACTTCAAGATGGCCGCCGACGAGGCCGCCGAGGACGGCATCAAGGTCGAGGCGATCGTGATCGACGACGACGTCGCGGTGCAGGACTCCCTGTACACGGCCGGACGCCGAGGCGTCGGCGCCACCGTGATCGCCGAGAAGGTCGGCGGTGCTGCCGCCGAGCGGGGCGATTCCCTCGACGCCGTTGTCAGCGTCATCAAGCAGGTCAATGCTCGGGGTCGTTCCTTCGGCATCGCGTTGTCGTCCTGCATCCCGCCTGCGTCGGGTACCGCGATCTTCGATCTGCCCGAGGGCGAGATGGAGGTCGGCATCGGCATCCACGGTGAGCCGGGCCGCCGCCGCGCCCCACTCGGCAGCGCCGCGGAGATCGCCGACATCATGGTCGAGGCAGTGACCTCCGACCTTGCTGCCAAGTCTGGCGCAAACGTGCTCGCCTTCGTCAACGGCATGGGCGGCACGCCGCTGCTCGAGCTGTACCTCCTCTACGGCGAGGTGGACAAGCGGCTGCGCGCCGCCGGGCTCAACCCGATTCGCAACCTGGTCGGCAGCTACATCACCTCGCTCGAGATGGCCGGTGCGTCGCTGACGGTTGTGGAGCTCGACGACAATCTCACCGCGCTGTGGGATGCGCCCGTGCACACGGCAGCCCTGCGCTGGGGAGGCTGATGCTATCGTGGCGGTCGCTATAGCAATGGACGCGCAGACCGTCACCGCGTGGATGAATGAGATCGCCGCGTCGGTCCGCGCCGAGCGGGACTACCTGGTCCAGCTCGACGCGGCGATCGGCGATGGCGACCACGGCATCAACCTGAATCGAGGGTTCGATGCAGTTGCCCTCGCACTGAGCACCGAGCCGGACGGTACTCCTGGAAAGTTGCTGATCCTTTCCGGCAAGACGCTCGTATCCACGGTCGGCGGCGCTAGCGGTCCACTCTGGGGGTCGGCGCTCCGCAAGGCAGGGCGCGCGCTCGGCGATGGACCGACGTTCGACCTCGCTCAGCTCGTGGATGCGATGGCCGCTGCGCTCGCATCGATCCAGGATCTCGGTGCCGCCGTGCCCGGTGACAAGACCATGGTCGATGCGCTGGAGCCCGCGGTGACCGCGATGCGAGAGGGGCTGGCGCGGGGGGCGTCGAGCGGAGAGATGCTCCGTTCCGCCGCGGAGGCGGCGGAGACGGGGATGCGGGCAACGATCCCGATGCAGGCTCGCAAGGGACGTGCCTCCTACCTGGGAGAGCGCTCAATCGGCCATCAGGATCCGGGAGCGACCTCGACGGCCATGATCATCCGCGCCCTCGAACGGACGGTGGCGGGCACTCCTTAATAAGATGACGGAGCGCGTGCTCGCGGGCGTTCCGGCGTCACCGGGGATCGCGTTCGGTGCGGTGAGGCGTCTCGACGCCGCCGCCGAGATCGACCGCCGAGTCCTCGACGTGGGTGCGCGTCCGGCCGCCGCGACGCGGGCGCTCGACGCGCTCGCGCAGTCGGCGCGCGAGCTCGAGGAGCTCGCGGTGAAGCTCCGAGCCGAGGGTCGTTCCGATGAGGCCGACATCCTCGATGCCGGGACGATGATGGCGGAGGACCCGGTGCTGATCGAGTCGGTCGAGCGCGCCGTCGTGGAGCGCGGACTGACGCCGGCGAGCGCGATTCTCACCGAGGTGGAGGGTGTTGCCGCCCAGCTGGACATGCTCGACGACCCCGAACTCGCCGCGCGAGCCGCTGACGTGCGCAGCCTCGCCCGGCGCGCATCACGGCTCGCCTCTGGCGGGTCCGCGCGCGCGGATCGAAACAGCGGCGGCGACAGCGTTCTGGTGGCGTCGGATCTCGGCCCGGCTGATGTCATCGAGCTCGACGGCGACATCCGAGGGATCGCTCTCGCGGTTGGGGGCGTCACGGGGCACGCTGCGATCGTTGCTCGCGGGCTCGGGCTCCCGATGGTCGTGGGGCTGGGTCCGGATGTCCTCGCGCTCGGGGCAGGTGAACCCTGCATCGTCGACGCCGACCGGAGCATCGTGATCGCCGCGCCCGACAGCGACCGGGTGGCGGCGGCGCAGTCCGCGATCGCCGCTGCCGGCCTGGCGCGAGCCCGCGCGATGGAGGCGCGGGCCCTACCGACCGTGACGCGCGACGGCCGGATGGTGCGGGTTCTCGCCAACGCCGCAACGGCCACCGAGGTGCGCGAGGCGTTGGAGGCGGGTGCCGACGGCGTCGGCCTGTTTCGCACCGAGCTCGCGTTCCTGGAGGCGAGGCACTGGCCGACAATCGCCGAACACCGCAGAACCCTTGACCCCGCGCTGAGCCAGCTCAGGTCGTTGACCGCGACCGTTCGCCTCCTGGATTTTGGCGGTGATAAAACGCCCCCCTTTCTTAAAGGACTCCATGGACGCGGCGTCGAACTGCTTCTCGAGGATCCCGAGGCGCTCTCAGCTCAATTGGAGGCCATCCTCGAGGCGGGTGACGCCACCGAGCTCCGGGTGCTGATCCCGATGGTCACCGAGCCCGGCCAGGTGCGAGCGGTGCGGGCTGCCCTCGAGCCGATTGCCGCGCGACGAGGTCGTCGCGTTCCCCTGGTGGCCGCGATGGTCGAGGTCCCGGCCGCTGCCGTGATGGCTGGCCGCATCGCTCCCGAGGTGGGCATGTTCAGCATCGGCACCAACGATCTGACCAGCTTCCAGCTCGGTATCGACCGGACACGGCCCGGCGGCGCCCCCGCGCATCATCCGGCGGTCCTCCGGCTGATCTCGGACACAGTCGCCGCAGCTCGCGCCGCCGGCATTCCTGTCGAAGTGTGCGGCGAGGCGGCGTCCAATCCGGTGGTCATGCCCCTGTTGGTCGGGCTCGGAGTCGACGAGCTCAGCGTCGGAGCGGCTGCTGTCGCGCGGGTTCGGGCGTGGGTTCGAGCGTTGGACTACGAGGAGGCCGCCGCCATCGCGCGCCGTGCGCTCGAGGCCGAATCGGCTGCCGAGGTGGAGTCGCTCGAACGCCCGCTGCGCTCGTTACTCGACGACGCCGGCTAGCGACTCGGCGAGCGCGTCGAGCGCGGCCGCGGCATCCTCGCCGTCCGCGCGTACGAGCAGGGTGGTGCCGGCGGTCGCCCCGAGACCGAGCACGCTGAGGATGCTCTTGGCGTCGGCCTCGCGCCCGTTCGCCGCCACGATGATCTTCGAGCGGAAGCGCATCGCGGTGCGCACGAACAGCGCGGCCGGACGTGCATGCAGCGCGACGCCGTCGGGGAGCGTCATCGTCGCCTCAGAGTTTGCGAGCATCACGCGCCTCCTCGGCGGCCCGCGCCACCTCATCGAGCGGTGCCCCCGACGATGCGATGACCGCAGCCGCGACCGCGCCCTCGACGAAAGGAGCATCGACGAGCCTGATGTGGCCGCTACCGTTGCCGTCGAGCACCTCGCGGACGGTGAGAATCGCACTGCCGAGGTCGCACAGCAACAGCACGCCGTCACCCTGGTCCGCACGCTCGATGGCCGCGCGCACCAGCGTGTCCGACGTGCCGAGACCTCCAGCCTGATCGCCGCCGGCCGGCTCGATATGCACGTCCGGGCCGGCCATCTGCCCGGCGAGAAGCGTCAGCCCCGCAGCCAACTGGGGGCTATGTGAGACCAGTACAATCCCGACGGCCACGACTTCCCTCGCTGTCACGCGGTCGGTTCCGAACCAGCGACTAGTCTACATCCTCGACCATAATTCAGCAATGCCGAATAACCGGCGACCGACCACGATCCAGTCGGTCGATCGCGCTGCTGCAATTCTCAAAGCGCTTGCCGGCGGTCCGGGGAGGCTGGGCGTCAGCGAACTCGCCGACAAGCTGGGGCTCGCGCGTCCGACGGTGCACGGGCTGCTGCAGACACTGCTTGCGCAGGGGTTCGTGGAGCAGGATCGCGTGTCGGAGAAATACCAGCTGGGCGCTGGGCTCCTCCAGCTGGGCTACTCGTACCTCGACGTCAACGAGTTGCGTTCGCGGTCGATCAACTTCGCAGCGCAGCTCTCGGTGCGCACCAAATTCGCGGTGCGGGTCGGCGTGATGCATGGCGCGAACGCGGTGGTTGTGCATCATGTTTTCCGCCCTGATGCGACACTCCAGATCCTCGAGGTCGGGTCGCAGCTGCCGTTGCATGCCAGCGCTCTCGGCAAGGCGCTGCTTGCATTCGCTCCGGGCGACATGATCGACAATCTGCTGGCGGCGCCACTCGAGCGTTTGACCAAGCGCACGCCGGCGGCAGCAGCGCTGCGCATCCAGCTGACCACCATCCGGCTCCAGGCGATCGCCACCGAACGCGATGAGGCGGTGCTCGGTGAGTCGAGTATTGCGGCGCCGATCTTCGATCGCCTCGGCAATGCGGTTGGCGCCATCGCTGTTGTCGGAGACACGGATCGTGTGTATCCGCGCGGCCCGGCTCGTGGACTCTCGGCCGCCGTCGTCGAGGCCGCGCGCGGCGTCTCACGCGAGCTCGGCGCCGCACGCTGGCCGTTCGCGGGATAGGTGGTCGCCGGCAGCACCCGCTATGCTCGGGGAGCGACGGATACGGAGCCGGAGGAAGTCCTGTGGCAGTGATCAGAATCGTGGGGTCGATCCGAGACTGGATCAACGTCCGCGACGTGCGTCGCATGGTACGTCGACAGAGATTCCCGGAGCCGCTCGAGCGCCACTACATCGACCGCGCGGAGTACGGCAAGGACGAGGCCGCCCTTCTGGCAATCGGGTACATGGTCGTCGCCAGGGACGAGACACCGACTCACGTCGGCGTCACGATTCCAGCAGCGTCGAACGGTGCCACCGGGCATCTTGACCGGAGGGTTCAGCGACGAGTGGCGTCGATCCACGTCGTGTACATACGCAGAACCGAGGCTGCGCCAGCCTCGACCAGGCCGGCGGGCGGCACGCGTTGATCACCGTCGAGGGAAAGCAGGTCTTCACCGAGCTGAGCGAGCTCGTGGACCCCGAGCACACTGCGCTGCTGCTCATCGACATGCAGCGCGACTTCGTAGACCCCGACGGTGCGTTCGCCGAGCTCGGCGTCGACCTGTCGATGTACGACGAATCGCTGCCCCGGCTCGCGCGACTGCTTGGGGATGCGCGACGTGCTTCAGTGCTCGTGGTCCATGTGCAGAACACCACCCTGCCCAATCGGATGAGTGACTCCCCGGCGCAGATCCGCTTCAACCTGCGCATGCACGCGGCCAACCACCATGACGGAACCCCGCTGCGGTATTCGGTCCTTGGAACGCCAGGCCACGAATTCGTGAAGGAGGTGACGCCGCTTGCCGAGGAGTTGGTGGTGCGCAAATACCGGTCCAGCGCGTTCTGGGGTACCAACCTCGAGCTGTTGCTGCGCAGCAACGGGATCAAGACAGTTGTGCTCGGCGGGTGCACGACCGAGGGATGCGTCGAGTCCACCGCGCGCGACGCGCTGTTCAATGATCTCTATGTCGTGATCGCCGTCGATTGCGTCGCGAGCGACGACAGGGCGCAGCACGATGCATCGTTGCTGCTGATGCGACATCGGTTCGACATGGCGACCGCCGGAGAGATCACCGAGGTGTGGGCGGATCGTCGAGCGAGCGATGCTGGAGGCTGAGCACGTCACGGCGCCCGCGACGGCTCGCCCCCGGGCGCCGATGGTAATCGCCGATGTGCTGTCCGTCCCGGTGCGGACGGGTTTCTTTTCCGACGATCAGGCCGCCATTCGGAACGGGGCCGTGCACGACGGCTTCACCTATACCGGGAGGCCGCTGACAACGGGCTTTGATGCAATCCGTCAACCGGGTGAAGCCGTGTCGGTCCTGTTGCTGATGGAGGACGGGCGGGTTGCTCACGGCGACTGCGCCGCCGTGCAATATTCGGGTGTTGGCGGACGCGGTCCGATCTTCTCGGCAGGCCGCGCAACGGATGCGATAGCGCGCCACGTCGCACCAATGCTGCGCGGCCGGGAAATCACGAATTTTCGTGATCCTGCGGAGCAGATCGATGCGCTCGTCGTCGATGGGGAACCACTCCACGCGGCGATCAGATATGGCGTCACCCAGGCCCTGCTCGATGCAGTCGCCCAGAGACGTGGACTGACCATGGCCGAAGTTGTCCGCGACGAGTACGACACCAGGAGCGCGATCCGGCCGGTCCCGATATTCGTCCAGTCGGGAGACGACCGCTACACCAACGTCGACAAGATGATCCTCAAGGAGGCAGACGCTCTCCCGCACGGCCTGATCAACGACGTCGAGACCAAGCTCGGCCGTGAGGGGGAATTGCTGATGGCGTACGTCGCGTGGGTTCGGGATCGCATCATCGCGCTGCGCCGCCGTCCCGAGTACACACCACGTCTCCATTTCGATGTCTACGGAACCATCGGGCTTGTGTTTGAGGGCGATGTCGAGCGTGTGGCCGCCTACCTCGCGCGCCTCGGCGCGGCCGCCGAGCCTTTCGCCCTCTGCGTCGAACACGTTATCGACGCAGGCAGCCGTGACGACCAGATTCGTGTCTCGGCGGCGCTACGACGCGCCCTCCGCAACGGTGGCAGCGGCGTGCAGATTGCAGTTGACGAGTGGTGCAACACGCTGGCGGACATCGAGTTGTTCGCCAGAGCGGAAGCGGCCGACGTGATCCACGTGAAGACCCCGGATCTCGGTGGCATCAACAACACCATCGAGGCGCTGCTGCTGGTTGCACGCCACGGCCTGTCGGCGTATTGCGGCGGCACCTGCAACGAGACCGATCGATCCGCGCAGGTCTCCGCGCACATCGCGATGGCGTGCGGGGCGGCGCAGGTCCTGGCGAAGCCAGGCATGGGTGTCGACGAGGGAATGATGATCGTGGGCAACGAGATGGCGCGTGTTGCCGCACTCGTGGACAGCCGCACTGGCACCGTCCAAAAATCCGGGGTGGTTCGGCGGTAGGATCTGTCGCCGTGAGCAGCGACAACGGTCGGAGCGAAGCAGCGTTCGTCGGGAGACGGAACGAGCTCGCCAGGCTGCTCGCCCAAGCCGCCGAGGCTCGCCTCGGGCATCCACGCGTCGCGTTGCTCACCGGCGAGCCGGGAATCGGCAAGACCGCGCTGGCACATCACTTCGTCAGCCAGGCGCAGGGTTTCCAGCTCTGGGAGGCGAGCGGAGAAGAAGCCGAGCAACTGCTCACCTTCGGCGTGATCGAACAGCTCGTGCGCGCCGCGCCTGCCGCGGGAGTACCGGCGCTTGCGGATCTTGGCGCCCGGGACGGCGAGGTACGGGACCCCATCTGGGTCGGCGCCGCCCTCCTCGAGCTCTTCGGAACGATGCAGACAACCGGCCCGGTGCTGCTGCTCATCGATGACGCCCAGTGGGCGGATCGCCCATCGCTGCAGGCGCTCGTCTTCGCACTCCGGCGGCTGCAGGCAGACCACGTGCTCACGCTGATGGTGTCACGGAGCGGGTCACCGAGAGGCCATCTCGCCGGGTTCCACCGCCTCGTCGAGCATGGCCACGGAGCGTGGGTGCGCGTTCGCGGTCTCGATGCGTCTTCGATCCGCGACCTCGGTGTCTCGATGGGGGTGGATCACCTCTCCACGCGTGCGGCGGACCGGATTCGATCCCACACCGGCGGCAGCCCGCTGCATGCGACGGCGATCTTTGACGAGATCATGCCGTCGATCCTGCGCGAGCCGTCGGACCTGCCGCTGCCCTCCACGGCTGACTTCGAGGCGCTGGTGCAGTCGCGCCTGGAGGGGTGCAGCCCGGAGGCACGACGCCTGGTTGGAGCTGCTTCGGTGCTCGGGCTGTACTCGAGGCTGGCGATCGCGGGGCGGCTCGCCGAGCTCGGCGAGGTGCTGGTTCCACTCGAGCGCGCCATATCCGCGCATCTCCTCGAGGAGCGAGGGGCGCCGGCCGACCGCCTCATCGCGTTCCCCCATCCGCTTGTGCAAGCAGCGGCATACCACTCGCTCGGGCCGGCACACCGCGCCCAGCTCCACGAGAAAGCCGCCACCCTCGTCAACGACGAGGCTGCCGCCCTCCGCCATCGGGTGGCTGCCGCTCGCGGGGTGGACCCGCAGCTCGCCGCGGATCTCATCATCTTCGGGATTCAGGTCGCACGGCGCGGGGCCTGGGACGCGGCGGCCGATTCACTGCTGTCGGCGAGCCGGCTCACCGCCGACGGTCCGGAGCGCGACCAGCGGACGCTGATGGCCGTGGAGTACATGCTCCTCGGCGGGGCGGTCGACGATGTGCTGGCGCTTGCTGGAGAGATCGAGGCGCAGCCACCGTCTGCGCGCAGGGGCTTCGTGCTCGGCAGCCTCGCGATGACCGGTGGCCACTACGACAAGGCCCAGGAGTTGCTTGCGGCGGCCCATGCCGCATGCGATCCAGCGCGCGACCACCCGCTGGCCGAGGAGATCGCCGCCCAACTCGCCCGCGTGCATATGGGCCGCGGCCAGGGCGCCGACGCCGCGCTCTGGGCGACCAGATCGCTCGACGCCAACCGGGTTGCGTCGCCAATCGCCGACTCGCTGTCAGTGCTCGCCATCGGCCTGCTCTTTGCTGGGCGTGCCCCGGAGGCCGCCGCCGCTGTTGCCGAGCTCCCACCTGCGCAGTCACTCGATGACGATGCGTCGCTCGACGGCTTCATCGGACGTGGCTACGTCCGCTGCGTCACAGACGACCCCGCTGCGGCTCGCGAGGACCTGGCGCCGGTGGCCGAGCTGCTGCGGCGGCGAGGTCCGGCCCACCAGGCGATCGAGGCGCTCACCCTGCTTGCGACAGCGGAGTACCGCATGGGCGCCTGGGACGACGCATCCACCCACGGGCAGCTTGCGGCGTCGCTCGCCGAGGATGCCGATCAGACCTGGTTGCTCGCCGGGGCACACAGTGCTGCCTGCGCGCCGCTTGCCGCGCGCGGCGACTGGGATGCGGCCCAGGCGCATGCGGATGCCGCTCGTCGAGCTGCCGACCTCGTTGGCGCCGAGTTCGCCGGCGTCGCACAAGCGGCAATGGCCGGGGCGGTCATCGCCCGAGCTCGAGGTGATCATGAGTCGGTCATTCATGCCCTCGAGCCGCTGCTGCCGCTTGCGGATCTTGGTGGCATCGGCGAGCCGGGGATCCTGGACTGGCCGATCCTGTATGCCGAGGCGCTGGTCGGTCTGAACCGCCTGCGCGACGCCGAGACCGTCGTCTCACGATTTACCCGGGTGGCTCGCGAGCGCAACCGTGCCCAGTCGGTCGCCGGCTGTGAGCGGCTTCGGGCCATGCTCGACGCCGCGCTTGGACGGGCCGATGACGCCGAGGTCTCGTTCGTTTCCAGCCTCGCGATCCTCGACGCCGTCCATCTGCCATTCGAGCGTGCGCTGACCGAACTCGAGTACGGCCGATTCCTGATGCGTGAGGGATTCAACCGAGCGGCCGCGTGGCAGCTCGAGGCCGCGCGCGAGCGCTTCGCCGATCTCGATGCGCGTCCGTTTCTCACCGAATCTGTCGCAGCCCTCGTCCGCTGCGGGATGGCCCCGATCACCGAGGGCGGACGCGCTCGCTGGCGCCTGACCCCCCATGAGGTATCCGTTGCCCGCCTGGTGGCCACCGGCCGGACCAATCGACAGGTGGCCGACGAGTTGGTGGTGAGCATCAAGACGGTCGAATATCACCTGGCCAACGTGTACGGAAAACTGAGGATCCGGTCCCGCCAGGAGCTTGTGCCGATCTTCGGTCCGATCGATACGGGACGGCAGCCGCGGATGGCATCGAGCGCTGCCAAGGGTGCGCTCGTCACAAAAGACTAGGGTCGCACCCTGGGGAAAATTGGGTACGCGACTCGTAGAGTCGAAGTAGGTGGTCAGCTAGAGGTGTGGACGTGAGCGGGGACCCCCGGCCCGATCGCCCGGCCGCGTTGACGGTCGGGCTGATGCGTCCGTGCATCCTCGCCCACCTCGTCGGTGGTCAGACCGTCTATGGCTACGAGTTGCACCACTGGCTCCTCGGGATCGGCGTGGATTGCGACCTGGGCACCGTGTATCGGTCACTCAACACGATGGAGTCAGAGGGCCTTCTCCACTCCACGTGGGAGCGCACCGCCGGCGGCAGGAGCCGCCGCCGTTACGAGTTGAGCGAACCGGGCCTCGACATGATCGACGCCTACGTCGCGCCCGTCGAGCGCCTGCGAGCGGTCGCCCAGGAATTCCTCGACATGCGCAAGGTCGGCGAGGGCCGTGACGTCACCGCCCATGACCCGGAGCACCAGCTGAGCTCGCCTTCCTTGAGCGCACCGAACAGCGCAAGCCGGCTGTCGATACCCGCGCACCGCGGATAGGTGCGCAAGACACGGATTGACGGGCCGTGTCCGGGTGGCCACAGTCGATGACCGGCGGACGTCGCGCGACGCATCCGCCAGCATCAGTCGCTGCCAATCGCTCACTAAGGAGGAGGTTGGATGGCCACGGATACCGTGCCGTATGGGCGCAAGACCCAGAGGGACTCGCCCGTCTCTGATCTCCACATTGTGTGGATCACCGCGGGACTCGGGTGCGATGGTGACTCGGTATCGATCACCGCAGCGACCCAACCAAGCATCGAGGACGTGCTCCTCGGAGCGATTCCAGGTCTGCCCAAGGTCCACCTCTACAACCCCGTCCTCGCATACGAGAACGGCGAGGAGTTCATCAAGTCGTGGCACGCCGCCGCCAACGGTGAGCTTGACCCGTTCGTCCTGGTGATCGAGGGCTCGATTCCCAACGAGACCATCAAGAAAGAGGGGTACTGGGCCGCGGTCGGCACCGACGCGGCGACCGGTCAGCCGATCACCACCTGCGAGTGGATCGATCGCCTGGCTCCCCGAGCCCTTGCCGTTGTCGCATGCGGAACCTGCGCCACGTATGGCGGGATTCATGCGATGCAGGGCAACCCGACGGGTGCCATGGGCCTGGCCGACTACCTCGGCTGGGACTGGAAATCGAAGGCTGGTTTGCCCATCGTCAATGTTCCCGGGTGCCCGGTGCAACCGGACAACTTCATGGAGACGGTGCTCTACCTGCTGTACATGGTTGCCGGCCTCGCGCCGATCATCCCGCTCGACGATCAGCTCCGCCCCACGTGGCTGTTCGGGGACACCGTTCATGACGGCTGCGACCGCGCGGCGTCGTACGAGCAGGGCGATTTCGCCGCCGACTACAACTCGCCGCGATGCCTGGTGAAACTCGGCTGCTGGGGGCCGGTCGTCAACTGCAACGTGCCCAAACGCGGCTGGATGGCCGGCATCGGTGGTTGCCCGAACGTGGGCGGCATCTGCATCGGCTGCACCATGCCCGGTTTCCCGGACAAGTTCATGCCGTTCATGGACGAGCCGCCGGGAGCGCACCTCTCGACAGGTGTCATCGGTGTCTACGGCACCGCGATCCGCGCACTGCGCAAGGTCACCAACACGACTGTCAACAAGGAGCCCAGATGGCGGCACACGCGGCCCGAGCTCACCACCGGCTACAGGCCGACCACGTACTGAGGAGAACTGAGCAATGACAGTCGTTGAGAAGGACCCAACCCGGACCAAGGATCCGGTCCTTGTCGACGTGTCCTGGGACCCGATCACCAGGATCGTCGGCAGCCTCGGTATCTTCACGAAGATCGATTTCGCCAACCGCGTCGTTGCGGACTGCCGGAGCACGTCGTCGATCTTCCGCGGCTACAGCATCTTCATGAAGGGCAAGGATCCGCGCGACGCGCACTTCATCACGAGCCGGATCTGCGGGATCTGCGGCGACAACCATGCGACATGCGCGACGTACGCGCAGAACATGGCATTCGGCATCCGTCCACCGGCGATGGCGGAGTGGATCGTCAACCTCGGCGAGGCCGCCGAGTACATGTTCGACCACAACATCTTCCAGGACAACCTGCTCATGGTCGACTTCTGCGAGCAGATGGTGAAGGAGACCAACCCGTCCGTCCTGGCGCGCGCCGAGAACACCCCGGCGCCGCACGCGGCGGATCACGGGTACCGGACGATCGCCGAGATCATGCGCGCGCTGAATCCCTTCACCGGGGAGTTCTACCGGGAAACGCTGCATGTCAGCCGGTACACCCGCGAGATGTTCTGCCTGATGGAGGGACGTCACGTCCACCCGTCGACGCTCTACCCGGGTGGTGTCGGCACGGTGCCCACCGTGCAGCTCTTCTCGGATTACCTCGTGCGGCTGATGCGCTACGTGGAGTTCATGAAGAAGGTCGTGCCGCTCCACGACGACATCTTTGACTTCTTCTACGAGGCGCTTCCCGGATACGAGGAGGTCGGCCGCCGGCGCATGGACACCGTGTGCTGGGGCTCGTTCAACGATCCTGACGAGTGCGACTACACGTACCGGCACATGACCAACTGGGGCCGGGCGATGTTCGTGACCCCGGGCGTCGTCGTCGACGGCAAGCTGGTCACCACAGACCTCGTGGAGATCAACCGCAACATCCGCATCCTGCTCGGACATTCGTTCTACGAGGACTGGGCGGACGACGGCGAGGTGTTCGTCGAGAAGGACCCGCTGGGTTTCCCGATCGACAAGCGCCATCCGTGGAACCAGACCACCATCCCGAAGCCGGGCAAGCGCGACTTCGACAAGAACTACAGCTGGGTCATGTGCCCGAGGTACCTGCACGAGGGCGAGCACCTCGCCATGGACACCGGCGGCGGCGCATTCGCTCGCCTGCTGGCGACATCTCTCGCGGGCATCGTCGACGTCGGATACATCAAAGCCACGGGCAACAGCACCAAGATCTACCTCCCGAAGACCGCTTCCAAGCCGGAGGTCGAGTTCGAGTGGAAGGTTCCGAAGTGGAGCAACGCCATCGAGCGCGACCGAGCGCGCACGTACTTCCAGGCTTACGCGGCCGCAGCTGCGCTGCACTTCCTCGACAAGGCATTCGCCGAGCTCAATGCAGGACGCACCGACACGTTCACTCCGTTCACCGTGCCCGACGAGGCAATCGGCTGCGGCTTCCATGAGGCGGTCCGCGGCGTGCTCTCGCACCACGTGGTCATCCGCGACGGCAAGATTGCGAACTACCACCCGTACCCACCAACGCCGTGGAACGCGACACCCCGCGACATGTACGGCACCCCGGGACCGTATGAAGACTCGGTGCAGAACACGCCGATCTTCGAGGAGAACGGGCCGGATACGTTCAAGGGCATCGACATCATGCGGGCGGTGAGGAGCTTCGATCCGTGCCTGCCGTGTGGTGTGCACATGTACCTCGGCAACGGCAAGGTGCTGGAGACTCGGCACTCGCCGAACTTCGGCCCGCAACCATGAATGGCAGCGTCAGCTCGTATTGTTGAGGAGCGCGAGCTCCAGAAACGTCTCGCCCACGTCGACACCCTGGTCGGGGAGCTGCAAAAGCTCCCCGACCTTGCGTCTCGCGCCATGGTCGAGGAGTTGCTCTCCACCGTGCTCGATCTTCACGGGGAGGCGCTGTCGCGAATGCTCGACACTCTCGGCCCTCGGGGTGAGCCCGCGACCGATCGATTGCTCGAGCGCATGGCCGCCGACGACATCATCCGCGGCGTATTGCTGCTCCATGGGCTGCACCCGATGGATCTCCGGAGCCGTGTCGAGAGCGCGCTCGAGTCGGTCCGGCCGTACATGCGGTCCCATGGAGGCGGGGTCGAACTGATCGGTGTGGCGGGGGACACGGTGCGCATTCGACTGGAAGGCCACTGCCAGGGGTGTCCGTCGTCGATGGTCACGCTCAAACTCGCCGTCGAGAAGGCGATCTATGAGGCGGCGCCCGATGTCGCCGCAATCGAGGTCGTCCAGCCCGACGAAGCTCCGGCATCTGGGCCTCCGCAGATTCCCGGTCTCGTGGCGCTCCCCGTCATCGCGTCCGCGCCTTCCGCCCCGGTCCTGCGTCCGGGTGTCGCGCCGTCCGGCGAGTGGATCACGCTCGCCGCTCGTGACACGCACGTCGACAACGGCAGCGTGTTGAAGACCAAAGCCGACGGCGATGCGGTCCTGATCGCGCGGACCGGCAACGTGTTCTATGCGTATGTGGCCAGCTGCCCGGCGTGCGAAGGGGCCATGGAGAATGCCGTACTCGACGGAGCCGTTCTGGTGTGCGACCGCTGTGGGGCGCGCTACGACATCCGTCGCGCCGGAGCCGGCATCGGATCCGATTTCCGCATCGAGCCGCTGCCGCTCCTCGAGGAGTCGGGGATCCTGCGCATTGCGATCCCATCGCGACTCGCATGAGCACGACCGCTCGCCTTCCCGGGCTGCGTGGTCTCATCCGCGAGCGCGTGCCCGCGGAACGCTGCGAGCTCTGCAGCGCCGAGCTGTCACCGCACCCACATCACGAGCATCTCTTCGAGCCCTCGACGCGGCAGATTCACTGCAGCTGCACGCCCTGCGCGATGCTGTTTCCGTCCGACGCGGAGAAGCGCTACCGTCGCGTCTCGCGGCGGCTGCTGTATCTGACCGACTTCGCGATGAACGACGTGCAGTGGGAGTCGCTGTCGATTCCGGTGAACATGGCCTTCCTGCACACGAGCACGAGCGTTCAGGGCGTGCGTGCCTTCTATCCGAGCCCCGCCGGGGCGACGGAGTCGATGCTCAGCCTCGAGGGTTGGGACCAGCTGGTCGCTGACAACCCGGTGCTGGGCAGCCTCGAGCCCGACGTCGAGGCGCTGCTCATCAATCGTGTCAGCGGGGCTCGTGACCACTACATCGCGCCGATCGATCGATGCTTCGAGCTGGTCGGGCTCATCCGCATCAGCTGGCGGGGTTTGAGCGGTGGCCAGGAGGTCTGGGATCGCATCAACACCTTCTTCACCGACCTGCGCAGCGGTGCCAGGGAAAGGGCCCGCACCCGTGCCTGATCTGGACCTCGAGGTCGTGTCGGCGGGCGCCGAGCCGGACACGCTGATTCCCATCCTGAACTTCCGGGTGCGGATCCACGAGCGCAGCGGTCACCGCATCGATTCGATCTCGCTTCGCTGCCAGATCATGGTTCAGGCGACGCGACGGACCTACGCGCCTGGCGAGCAGGAGGCGTTGCTCGATCTCTTCGGGCAGCCTTCGCGCTGGGGCACGACCCTGAAGACGATGCTCTGGACACACGCGAGCACCGACGTCGTCGGCTTTGTGGGCTCGACGGAGACCATCGTGCCGGTTCCATGCACCCACGACCTCACCATCACTGCCGGGAAATACTTCTTCGCGCTCGAAGATGGCGATGTCCCGCTGATGTTCCAGTTCAGCGGGACGATCTTCTGGCGCGACGAGGACGGCAGCCTGCAGGTTGCGCCGATTCCATGGTCGAAGGAGGCGGCATTCCGGCTCCCGGTGTCGACCTGGCGAGCGCTGATGGAGGAACACGACCCGGACAGCGCGTGGCTCTGCCTGCGCCGCGACACCGTCGATCGACTCAACCGCTATAAGGCGCACTCGGGCGTGCCCGGTTGGGACGAGGCGCTCGCCCGCCTCCTCGCCGGCACCGACGACCCTGCCCCGTTGGGGAGCGCATAGGCGTGGGTCAGAGCACGCTCGACCGCCTCGTCGCGGCCACGCTCTATGAGGGATACATCCTGTACCCGTACCGACCATCCTCGGTGAAGAACCAGGTGCGCTGGACGTTCGGCGGGGTGCATCCCCGCGCCTGGAGCGAGGCTTCGGGCGGCACCGATCCGTGGACTGCGCAGACACAGTGTCTGATGCGCGGCTCCGATGCCACACGCGTCACCGCACGCGTCCGGTTTCTGCAGTTGGTGACCAGAACCGTGGCGAAGCTCGATCCTCCGAGCGAGAGGCTCGACGCCGAGGCGGTCGGGCGGCTCGAGGAGATGGACGAACTGCGCGTTGCCGGCGTCAACCACCGAGGGTGGGACGAGGCGACCGAGATCTCGGTTGACTGCGGCACCCACACGCTGCCGTCGCTGCTCGCGCGCGAGGTGGTCATCGAGCACAGCTGGCCCGCCCACGAGGAGATGGAGCCACTCCACGATGACGGAGGCCTCATCGTCGGCGTCCTGCGGCGTGAGCGACAGCCACTGGCGGCGGAGGTGACGGTCAGCGCAGAACCGGCCGGGGACGACCTAGTCCGGGTGAGCGTCGTCGTGCGCAACGCGAGTTCGTTCACGGTGGATGGCAGTCGTGACCGCGAACGCGCGCTGCATTCCTCGCTGGTATCGACGCATGCCATCCTCGTCGCGGAGCACGGCGAATGGCTCTCGCTCGCCGATCCGCCCGCGGATGCCGTCGATGCCGCCGCGGCGTGCAGGAACGTCGGGCTCTGGCCGGTACTGGTTGGAGAGCCCGCGGACTCGGACACGATCCTCGCGTCACCGATCATCCTCGAAGACCACCCCCAGGTCGCACCGGAATCCTCGGGCGATCTCTTCGATGCCACCGAGATCGACGAGATCCTGAGTCTGCGAATCATGGCGCTGACCGATGACGAGAAGGCGGAGATGCGTGCTGCCGACGTGCGTGCGCGTGCCCTCCTGGATCGCACCGAAGCACTCACCGGCGACGACATGATGCGGTTGCACGGCACGATTCGCGACATCAGACCCGTGATGGGGGACCGCAGGTGAACGGCTTCGACTTCGGCGCGTGGGACCCGGAAGGGGGCGCCACGACCGACTCCGTCCGCTGGGGTGGCGGGCGGCTGCACCGCGGCGACCGCGTGCGGATCAGCCCGCGCCGTCGCGCCGACATCATGGATATTGCGCTGCACGGCCGCACCGCTGTCGTCGAGTCAATTGAACGCGACTACGAGGATGTCATCCACGTCGCGTTGCTCGTCGACGACGACCCTGGCAAGGACCTCGGCGCGCTCCGGCAGCCGGGGCACCGCTTCTTCTTCGGCCTCGACGACATCGAGCCGCTCGAACCTGTGGAGAAGCAACCGTGACTGAGACCACGATCCTGGTCGCGGGGATCGGCAACATCTTCCTCGGGGACGACGGGTTCGGCGTCGAGGTTGCCCAGCAGCTCGCATCCCGGCAGCATGCCGAGAGCGTCCGCGTCGCCGACTACGGCATTCGCGGATTCGACCTCGCATTTGCGCTGCTCGACGATCCGGCGGCGACCATCCTGGTGGACGCCATGCCTCGTGGCGAACAACCCGGGACCGTCTACGTGCTCGAGCCGGACCTCGACGGCGACGAGCCGTCGGCGTCGCCGGATCACGCGGACGGCTCGTTCCAGGGGCACGCGATGACACCGGACTCGGTGTTCGCGCTGGTCCGCGCACTTGGCGGACGGCCGCGCAACGTCACCGTCGTCGGCTGCGAACCGCTCACCCTTGGACCGGAGAACGAAGGGTGCATGGGTCTCAGCGAGCCGGTCGCCAACGCGGTGCCCGAGGCTGTCGCGATTGTCGAGCAACTGCTCGCGCGGCTGGTTCCCACCGCGAGTGCGTCCTGATGCACGAACTGGGCCTCGCGGAAGGCATCATGACCGTCGCCATCGACATGGCGGGGGAACGAACAGTGACACGTATCGTCGTGCGCATCGGCGACGAGCAGCGCATCGTTCCCGACAGCCTCGAGTTCGGCTTTCAGCTCCTCGCCGAAGGCACCGTCTGCGAAGGTGCGTCGCTGCGATGCGTCGTCGTCCCGGGGATCGAGGTGCTCGTCGATGAGGTCGAGCTGGGCGGGGACCCGCCCACGATCCTTCGCCGACCCGGTGCACCGGTGGTCGAGCCACCGCACCCCCATGAACACGCCGGCCAGAACGGCGCCAGTCCGGCGCCCGTAACATCAGCGCGCATACCTGGAGGAATCTAGATGGGGCTCATGATCGGCGGTCAGAAGAGTGCTCTACGCACGATTGCGCAGTGGTTGATCCTCGGGGCCGTCGTCGGCGCCGTGCTCAACTCGAAGGACATTCAGCGGTATCTCAAGATCCGGTCGATGTAGAAAACACGAGATCGCGTCGTGGCTCGCTTTGAAGTCAACACAGCTCAAACGACGGTCCAGGTCGGCCTTCGGGTCAACCTCCATCCGTCGCACATCACTGCGAACGCGCTCACCGGGTTCATCGAATGCGAGATTGACGAAGGGGGAAAGCCGCGCCTCGACCACCCGTATCGCGCTGAGTTGACGTTGCCGGTGGAGGCGATCAAGTCGGGAAACGGCCTCCAGGACCGGGAGATGCGGCGCCGCTTCGACACGTCGCGCTACCCGGTGATCAGCGCAGTGGTCACCCACGGTGAGGCGCTCGACGGGGACGGCCGCTATCGTGCGACGGCGCGGCTCACGCTGCACGGCGTGACCAAGGACATCACCGGTGACGTGCAACTGATGGCAAGCGGAGACACATTGACCGTCGACGGTCAGCAGGTGATCAACGTCAAGGACTTTGGGATCGACCCGCCGCGTCTGATCATCCTGAAGGTGGAGCCGGATGTGGACCTGCAGGTCCACATCGTGGCAGTGCGAAAGTCATAGCGTTTCGGCACTTTGGAGAGGAATAGCATGCTTGAGAAACTTGTGATCTTCGGGATCGGATACGTGCTCGGAACTCGTGCGGGCAAAGAACGTTTCGACGAACTGGTCGACGCGGCCAAGAAGTTCGCCGCTCGTGACGAGGTGCAGATGGCGGTGAGCCTGGCGACCGGCTTCCTCGAGGAGCGGTTCAACTCGACGGCGGAGCACCTGCGCGCAGCGTGAGGCCATGAGCGTCGCGACCCGGCTCCCCACGACCCACGCGGCGGGTGCCAACGCATCCGCTGGCGGCGCGCGTGAGCGGCTGGGGTTCGCGGTGCATGGCGTGGTTCAAGGCGTGGGCTTCCGTCCGTTCGTCTGGAACCTCGCGACCAGACTCGAGCTCAGCGGCTCGGTCTGCAACACGTCGGGCGCCGTGATCATCGAGGTCGAGGGCGATGGGCGCGCGCTCGAGTGCTTTGCAGTCGCATTGCGCGAGGATGCGCCACGCCTCGCCCGGATCGATGCGATCGAGGCGACCACTCTCGAAGCGGTCGGGGATGAGGGATTCCGCATCGTGGAGAGCCGTGCGGTCGAGGGCGACTATCAGCCGATTGCACCCGACGCGGCGACGTGCACCGAGTGCGTCGCGGACATCCTCAACGCCGGCAATCGGCGCCACGGCTACCCGTTCACCAACTGCACCAATTGCGGTCCGCGGTTCACGATCATCGAGGACATTCCGTACGATCGTCCGCTGACGACCATGCGCCACTTCGCGATGTGCGACGCATGCAGACAGGAGTACGAGAACCCCGCGGATCGACGCTTTCATGCCCAGCCGAACGCATGCCCCGCCTGCGGCCCGCGCCTCTGGTGCACGGACTCGCGCGGGACGGAGCTGAGCGGCGACGCGATCGAGCTCGCGGCGGCGGCGATTGCCCGCGGCGAGATCATCGCGCTGAAAGGATTGGGTGGCTTCCAGCTCTGCTGCGACGCAATCGACGATGCCGCGGTCATGCGCCTGCGGGACCGCAAGCACCGCCCGGCGAAGCCGTTTGCCGTGATGTGCCGGGATATTGCTGCGGCTCGCAGCCTGTGCATCGTCAGTGACGCTGAGGGTGCTCTCCTCGAGGGGTCGGTGAGACCGATTGTCCTGCTCCGTCGCCGGCGCGATCGCGACGCGACGTCTGTCGCCCCCTCTGTGGCTCCTGGCCTCGATGAGCTCGGCGTCATGCTCCCGTACACGCCGGTGCATCACCTCCTCCTGCGTGCCACCGGCGGGATGGTGGTCATGACCAGTGGCAACGTCAGCGAGGAGCCGATCGCCAAGGACAACGGCGAAGCAGTGCAGCGGCTCGGTCGCATCGCCGACCACTTCCTCCTCCACGATCGGGACATCTACGCGCGCTATGACGACTCCGTCGTGCGCGTTGTCGACGGAACCGCACGCATGGTCCGGCGCGCCCGCGGCTACTGCCCGCTTCCAGTTCATATCGAGTCGCCTGGCGGGCAGGTCCTCGCCCTGGGCGCTCACCTCAAGAACACCTTCTGCGTGCTGCACGGTGGCAACGCGTTCACCGGCCCTCACATCGGTGACCTCGACAGCCCGCGTACGCTGGGACACCAGGACGAGGCGCTGCGGACCTACCTTCGACTGTTTCGTGCTCACCCCGTCACCGTCGCGGCCGACCTGCATCCTGATTACGCGTCCAGCCGCCTCGCTGAGCAGTGGTGGGGCTCGGGTGCTCGTGCGGTCCGCGTCCAGCATCACCACGCGCACATCGCCAGCGTGCTCGCGGAACACGGCCTGCGCGGCGCGGTGCTCGGCGTTGCATTCGACGGTGTCGGGCTCGGGCCCGATCAGTCGATCTGGGGCGGCGAGTTTCTTCTGTGCGACGAGCGCACGTACCGCCGTGCCGGCCATATCGCGGCAGTTCGCCAGCCAGGGGGTGACGCCTGTGCCCGCGAAGGCTGGCGCATGGCGATCGCGTATCTGGCGGCCGCCGGCGAGCTCGGGGAACGGGCGCCCGGCTGGTTCGCCGACGCACCCGGTGCCCCGGACCAGCGCCAGTGGCGGCTCGTATCGCGACTTGCCACGTCAGCGACGGCGCCGATCAGCACCAGCGCAGGGCGCCTGTTCGATGCCGTCGCCAGCGTGATCGGCGTCGCCCAGCAGTCGACATTCGAGGCCGAGGCCGCGATGCGCCTGGAGGCGCTGGCATCATCCGCGGGCGACCCGTCGTCATTCGACGTCGTCGACATCGGACACGACGGCGATCCAGTCGTTCTCGACACCGTCTCGCTGGTTGCGACGCTCTTCCGCGAGCGGCAGCGAGGCAGGGGGGTCGATGAGCTCGCGGCGATCTTCCACGAAAGCCTGGCGCGCGGCATCGCAGCTGTGTGCGTGCGACTGACTGCGGAATGCGGCGTGAGCCGTATCGCATTGAGCGGTGGAGTCTTTCAGAACGGCCTGCTGCTGTCCCGAGTGGAGCACCTGTTGCGCGAGCGGGATCGTTTCGTCTATACCAACCAACAGGTCCCGGCCAACGACGGTGGCATCAGCCTCGGGCAGGCGCTGGTCGCGGCATCACAAACCCGCGAGGTGAGGTGACATGACCGTGCAGGTACGACCCGACCGCGACGCGATGCTCACCACCGGTCGTGCCTTTCTCGCGGAGCGCGTCGAGGCATCGAACCATGCGGGTGAAGAGTATTTCGGCCGTTACGCGCACGCTATCGCGGCCTGTGCCGCCGCAATGGCGGATCGTTTCTTCGCCGGCGGAACCCTGCTGGTGTTCGGTTCGGGAGCGCACGCGACGGACGCGCAGCACAATTCCGTGGAGTTCGTCCATCCCGTGTTGCCGGGATGCCGTGCGCTGCCGGCGCTGTCGCTGACCAACGACATGGCAACGGTCACCGGGATCCTGCAGGGGCACTCCCCTGTGGAGGTCTACGCGCACCAGTTGCGCATTCTCGGTCGATCCGGCGATATCGCGCTGGCATTCGCGCACGCGCCGGCGCACCCGTCGATCACGAGGGGGCTCGAGGCGGGCACGAAGCAGGGGATGCTCACCATCGCTCTGACGTCCGCCGAGACCGGCGACGGCACGGCACAGGCCGATTATGTTTTCCACATCCGCGGAAGCGACCGGAGCAGCGCGCACGAATTGCACCTGGCGACCTATCACATGCTCTGGGAGCTCGTCCATATCGTGCTCAACCACCGCGGCATCGGAGACATCTCATGAGCGCCGAGTGTCACGACGATGTCTGCATCACGTGCTCGGATCAACTGCTGAGCATGCTGGTCACCGAGGTTCACACGGAGACGGGCACCGCCCGCGGCACGATCGACGGCTCCGAGGTCGAGATCGGCATCGATCTGCTCGACGGCGTGACCGTCGGTGACGTGCTGCTCTGCCACGGCGGTGTGGCGCTCCAGCGCGGCGCGCCGGTGGAGGTCGGGGCGTGACCGAATCCGGGCGCGATCCATTCTCGCAACTCCTGTATCCGATGTTGAGCCCGCAACCGGCGGCAGGCGAGGAACTGGTCCTGGAGCTTGCTCGCGCTCCGCTCGAGAAATCAGCCGAGAGCAATCGCCTCCGTCTGGAGTTGCTCGACGAGTTCGGCGACGAGATCCTTGTCGCTGCGCAGCGTATGGCCGCAGCATTCGAGCGAGGCGGACGGCTGCTCGGACTCGGGAACGGCGGCAGCGCCACGTCGGCCGCGGACATGGTGACGGAGATGCTCGTACCGTCCGGCAATCACCGACCGATTCCTGCGCTCTGCCTGACCAATGATGTCGCCGTGGTCACGGGCATCGGCAATGACGTCGGCTTCGGCGACGTCTTCGTGCGTCAGATCATCGCACTGGGGCGCACCGACGACGTGGTGCTCGCGGTGTCGACCAGCGGGAACTCCGAGAACCTGGTCCGCGGGCTGGGGGAAGCGCGGCGCCGCGGGATGTACACCGTCGCGATCTGTGGGTACGACGGCGGGCGGCTTGCTCGCGAACACGTCAGCGACCACTGTTTCGTCGTTCGATCCAGCAGCATCCACCGGATTCAGGAGGTGCAGATGACCCTGTATCACCTCCTCACCGAGTTGGTGCAACGTGCACTTGAAGGAGAGCCGGCATGTGCCTAGCGATTCCCGCCCGTCTCGTCGAGTATGTCGACGCAGACCGCATGTATGGCAAGGTGGAGCTCGGCGGCGTGCACCGCCGCATCAACACGTCGCTGCTGGTCGGTGAGGACGCGACCGAGCCCGGCGAGTACGTGCTCGTGCACGTGGGCTTCGCGCTGAGTCGGGTGAGCGAGACGGAGGCCGCGGAGACGTTGCGCATCCTGGAGGAGATGGGCCCGGCGTACCACGACGAGGTCCAGCAGATCCGCGAGTGGCAGGCGATGGAGGAGGAGCTGGTCGGCGCCAACTATCGCGACAACAACGGGACCAGCGCATGAAGTTCGCAGACGAATTCCGCGACGCGGATCTTGCCCGGGCGCTGGGGGCGCGTATTGCCGCCGAGGCGGGCGACAAGCACTGGAAGATCATGGAGGTGTGCGGCGGGCACACGCACACGATCTTCAAGTACGGCATCGAGGACCTGCTGCCAAGCAACGTGGAGCTTGTGCACGGCCCGGGCTGCCCCGTCTGCGTGATCCCGATGGGCCGCCTCGACGACGGCATTGCCGTCGCTCACGAGCCAGGAGTCATCTTCACGTGCTTCGGCGATCTGATGCGCGTCCCCGGCAGCGATGGCAGTCTCCTCGACGCCAAGGCTGCCGGCGCAGACGTACGCATGGTGTACTCGCCGCTCGACGCGTTGAAGATCGCGCAGCAGAACCCCGACCGGAAGGTCGTGTTCTACGCGATCGGCTTCGAGACCACCGCGCCGTCAACGGCGCTCACCCTGATGCGCGCCAAAGCCGAAGGGATTCGCAACCTGTTCGTGTTCTGCAACCACGTGACGATCATCCCGCCCATGAAGGCCATCCTCGACTCACCGGATCTGCAGCTCGACGGCTTCCTCGGTCCGGGTCACGTGTCGACGGTGGTCGGGATCAGGCCCTTCGAGTTCGTGACCAACACCTACCACAAGCCGGTGGTCGTGGTCGGTTTCGAGCCGCTCGACATCCTCCAGGGTGTGCACATGATCATCCAGCAGATCCACGAGGGACGCTGCGAGGTCGAGAACCAGTACAAACGGGTGGTCCACGACGACGGCAACCCCAAAGCGCTCGAGGTGCTCGCGCGCGTCTTCAAGCTGCGCTCTCATTTCGAGTGGCGCGGTCTGGGATTCATCAGCCAGAGCGCCCTCGAGCTGCAGGACGAGTTCGCCGACTACGACGCCGAAAAGGTGTTCTCCGTGCCCGGGGTTCGCGTTGCCGACCCCAAGGCATGCCAGTGCGGTGAGGTGCTCAAGGGCGTGCTCAAGCCATGGGAGTGCAAGGTGTTCGGCACCGCGTGCACGCCCGAGACGCCGATCGGCACGTGCATGGTGTCGTCCGAAGGCGCCTGCGCCGCCTACTACAACTTCGGCCGGTACTCCCGAGCCCGCGAGCGCGAACGCGTGCTTGCGTCGGGTGACCGGCCCGACGCCAACGGCAACGGCAACGGTCATGCCAACGGGGCGGTCGCCGAGCACGAGCTCCGAGCGATACCGGTGCAGGCCCGATGACCGACACAGTCGTCCAACCCGGCAGCGGTGCTGCGATCAAGGCGGCGTCGGCGCGCATCGCCGATCCCGAACAGCGAGTGCTCGAGCGCATCGCCGAGATCCGCAAGCGCAAGCCGTCGCTGCGCGAGGACGCGATCACCATGAGCCACGGCGCGGGAGGAAAGGCCAGCCACACCCTGGTCACCGCGCTCTTCGGCGACATCCTCAGCAACCCGGTGCTCGACCAGCTGGGCGACCAGGCGGTGCTCGCGGTCCCCGGCGTCGACAACGTCGGGATTGCGATGACCACGGACTCGTTCGTGGTCAGCCCGCTCTTCTTCCCGGGTGGCGACATCGGCGAGCTTGCGGTCAACGGAACCATCAACGATCTCGCCGTCGGTGGAGCAACTCCGCTCGGCATCTCTGCGGCGTTCATCCTCGAGGAAGGCCTTGACGTTGCCACGCTCCGTCGCGTCGTCGAGTCGATGCGTCGCGCCGCAGACCGGGCCGGCGTCAACGTCGTCACCGGCGACACCAAGGTCGTTCCCCGCGGCAAGGCCGATCAGCTGTTCATCACCACAACTGGAGTCGGTATCGTCGCGCTCCCGCAACGTGTGGCCATCTCCAGGATCGTGCCCGGCGACATGGTTATCTTGAGTGGCGCGATGGGCGACCATGGCAGCACGGTCATGCTCGCCCGCGGTGACGTCGACCTCGAGGCCGACCTTCTGCGAAGCGACACCATGGCACTTCACGGGTTGACCGCTGCGCTGCTCGACGATGGTATCGACGTCCATTTCATGCGCGACGCGACGCGCGGCGGCGTTGCGACAGTCCTCAATGAGATCGCACAGTCCGCCGGTGTGGCGGTCGCGATCGACGAGGCGTCGCTGCCGGTGCACGACGAGGTCCGTGGGGTTGCCGAGATCCTCGGCATCGATCCGCTCTACATCGCCAACGAGGGCAAGCTCGTGGCCATCGTGGCGAAGGAGCACGCCCCGCGTGCGCTCGAGCTGATGCGCTCCAGGCCCGAGGGCACCGAGGCCGCGGTGATCGGCGAGGTGATGGGCGAGCCGGAGGGTATGGTCTTCATCCACACGGGGTTTGGAGGGACCCGCGTCGTCGACATGCTGATCGGCGACCCGCTGCCCCGCATCTGCTGACCAGAGTCCGCGAGCGAACTGACGTACCGGCCGAGGTGGCGTACGCTCTGGATGCGGACAACCCCACACGAGCCGTGATCGCCAGATGGACCCCGAGGCCTGGAGAGAGCAGAACCCAGAAGGCGCTGACCCGCGGGAAGCGGGTGTGCGCATCCAATCCGTCGCGTGCGGTCGATGCGGCTGGCCCAACGCCTGCCGGATTCAGAGCGGGATGCGTACCCTTCGATTCATGTGCCAGTGGTGCGAGCGGATGACCACCGGCATCGTCGACCCGTCGATCAAGCGCAACGTCATCTTCTAACCAACCGGAGCCGGGCTCGTGTTGGGTGTCCGCTCCCCGGGTGCCTCGGTGAACCAGCGGCTCTTGTAGATGTCCTCGGCCTCGATGCGCATCAGATCGTCGCGGGTCACGAGCTTCCCGTCGGAGACGAGCCGGTTGGCCTGCCTGAGCCGCGCGCGTTCCAGGGCATTGCGAACGCTGCGGGCATTTGCGAAGCGCGGTTGGGGCATGCGCCGTGCCATCAACTCGCGGAAGGCCGGCGTCGCGCCGCTCGCGAACACGTAGCGCTGCTTCTCGAGCATGATGGCGGCAATTGCGACCAGCTCATCCAGGCTGTAGTCAGGGAAGTCGATGTGGTGAGCGATGCGTGATCCCATCCCGGGATTGCTGCTGAAGAACTGATCCATGCGATCCTTGTAGCCCGCGAGGATCACGACGATGTCGTTGCGCTGGTTCTCCATGACCTGCAACAGGATCTCGATCGCCTCCTGGCCGTAATCGCGCTCGTTCTCCTGGCGATGCAGGTAGTACGCCTCATCGATGAAGAGCACGCCGCCCATCGCGCGTTTCAACACGTCGCGCGTCTTTGGCGCGGTGTGGCCGATGTATTGACCGACGAGCTCGTCACGAGTGACTGCGACCAGATGTCCCTTGGCGAGGTAGCCGAGCCGGTGGAGCACGGCCGCCATACGCATGGCCACCGTGGTCTTGCCGGTGCCGGGGCTGCCGGTGAAGCACATGTGCAGGTTCGGGCGTTCCGCCTCGAGCCCGAAGCGGCGTCGTGCCATGTCGACAACGAGGAGCGCGGCGACCTCGCGAATGCGGGTCTTGACGGGATCGAGCCCGATGAGCTCGCGGTCGAGGTCCTCGATGACGTCGAACACCCCCGACGCGCGAGCCGCGGCCTCGACGTTGATGCCCTCGCGGGGGGGCAACTGCTGTTCGATCGTCGCGGGTTCGATTGTTCCGTTCGTCGTCGCCGCAGCCGGCGCGGGCGCGACCTCGCTCCCGGGTGGACGCGGCATCCCGAAGGCGACGTGACTCTCCTGGCTCATCGCTCAGCTCTCGTAGCGCTCTCCCGGCGGCCGTTCCAGGGCATACGGGTGCAGCGTGTAGCGGACCTGGCGGTCAGGCCCCTCCTGGCGTTCGAGGCGGAAGCCCTTCTCGTTCTTGGGCCGCTGCACGATGAAGCTCAGTGCGGTCGTCTGACGGCCAAGGTTCCGGTCGTAGGCGTTGACTCGAATGTAGCGGGCGGGATACGCCTCTCGGCAGCGCTGTACCTCGAGCAGGATCGCGTCGGGGTCGCGCATGTCGAACATCGGCAGTCCCCACATCTCCCAGAGGAAGTTGCGAGGGTGGGGATCGTCGGTGAACTCGACCGACATCGCCCATCCGTTGTCCAGCGCGTACTGCACCTGGGCTTTCAGCTGCGAGGCGGTGAGCGGCGGCAGGTAGGAAAACGTTCCCTGCGTGATGTGCATGTGGCTGTCCCTCAGGCCGGGGTTGCCGTGATGGCGACATCGGGCGTGTCGGTCGATTCGTAGTTGAAGCTGATGTCGCCCCAGACGTCGAGTGCCGCGCGCAAAGGCGCGCACCAGCGACCGGCCGCGCGCAGGATCTCGGGACCCTCGGTGAAGAAATCGCGCCCCTCGTTGCGCGCCTGGACGATCAACTCGACGGCAGTGCGGTTTGCCGTTGCTCCAGCGGCCACACCCATGGGGTGGCCGATCGTGCCGCCACCGAATTGGAGGACGACGTCCTCGCCCAGGTAGTGGAGCAGCTGATGCGTCTGTCCCGCGTGGATGCCGCCCGAGGCAACCGGCATCACGCCCGGCATGGATCCCCAGTCCTGGTCGAAGTAGATGCCGTGCGCCGGGTCGCGAGGAATGAAGCCGTTGCGGAGCGTGTCGTAGTAGCCGTGCACCATGTTCGGATCGCCCTCGAGCTTGCCGACCACGGTTCCCGCATGGATGTGGTCGACCCCGAGCAACCTGCACCACTTTGCGATCACGCGGAAGCTCACGCCGTGATTCTTCTGGCGTGTATAGGTGCCGTGGCCGGCTCGATGGAGGTGGAGCAGTACACCATTGCGCCGCGCCCATTTCGACATCGACGTCATCGCGGTGAATCCGACGGTGAGGTCCATCATGATGATGACGCTGCCGATCTCCTTGGCGAATTCGGCACGCTCGTACATGCTTTCCATGTCGCCGGCGGTGACGTTGAGGTAATGCCCCTTGATCTCGCCGGTCTCGGCCTCCGCCTTGTGCACCGCCTCCATCGACGAGAGATAGCGGTCGCGCCAGCGCATGAACGGCTGGCTGTTGATGTTCTCGTCGTCCTTGGTGAAGTCGAGACCACCGCGTAGGGCTTCGTACACGACTCGACCGTAGTTCCGGGCTGAGAGGCCGAGCTTCGGCTTGGTGGTCGCACCCAGGAGCGGCCGCCCGTATTTGTTCAGGTATTCGCGCTCCATGACGATGCCGTGCGGCGGCCCCTGGAACGTGTTGACGTAGTGGAGCGGAATGCGCATGTCCTCGAGGCGCAGCGCGCGCAATGCCTTGAAGCCGAAGACGTTGCCGATGATCGACGACGTGAGGTTCGCGATCGACCCCTCCTCGAAGAGGTCAAGCGCGTACGCGATCAACGCGATGTACTGACCGGGAGTACCGGGGACCGGATCGACCTTGTAGGCCTTGGCCTGGTAGTGCTCGTGCGCCGTCAGCCGGTCCGTCCAGACGACGGTCCATGTCGCCGTCGACGACTCACCCGCGACAGCCGCGGCGGCCTCCTCCGGCGGAACACCCTCCTGGGGCGTGATACGGAAGGCGCACAGGACGTCGGTGTCCTTGGGGACATAGTCGGGCTCCCAGTACCCCATCTGCGCATAGGGGATCACCCCGGAGGACCACCGGTCGGTCGCCGTTTCTCTCGGTGGGGTCTCGATCGCTGTCATCCGTGCGTCTCCGTGGTGCTGACGTTCGGTGACGACAGCCGGTGGCTGATCGCCGCATAGTCGTCAGCCCTGACGCGGACGAGCAACGACTTCTGGGCGCTGAGGATGCGATGGGCGAGGATGAGCTGGGTGAGCGCAAGCGGATCGCTATGCCGGCGCCCGTGTGGCTCGTCATAGCCCCCCAACTCCTTCTGGCGGAGATGGTGGAGGTGGGTGTGCAGGGCGCCGGCGTGATCCCATACGACCCCCTCGATCCGGGCCGCATCCTCAGTTGAGATGCCGCCGTCGATCTCGATGACGTCGGAGTGGCGACCGTCCTCGTCCGAGATGTCGTTGCGCAACCGCACCGTGGTCCCGTTGTCGAGGCCGTGTTCGAAGGCGAGTTGCGGCATCGAGTGTCGCTGGGTGAGGCGCACGTTGAGATGGTCGGTGACCCCCGGCGATTGATCGTCTGCCGGCAGCGAGAAGCGCACCACGAGGTCGGCCTGTGCACGCTGCGGTTGGATGTGCGTCTCGGCATCCTCGCGCCGCGCCTCGATCTCGGCCCGGACCTGGGACTCGTCGTAGCCGCGCTTGGCGACATCGCGCCGCAGCTTCCACATGACGCGCAGGTCGGTATCGGGGTCGAGCCAGACCTTCAGGTCGAACGCCTCACGGATGCCCGGGAGCAGGAACGGGTGCAGACCCTGAACGATCACGACTTCGCTCGGCTCGACGCGCTCCGGCGCCTTGAACGTGCCATCGGCGTGGTCGTAGATCGGCTTGGAGATCGCCTCACCGCGCTTGAGCGCCCACAGCTGCTCCTCCATCAGCGCGAAGTTGTTGGCGCGCGGGTTGAGTGGGGTCACCCCGATCAACGCGCGCTCGCGGCGGTCCAGCGAGTGATAGTCGTCGAGACACACGGTGGTGATGCGCTCCGCGCCGAGCAGGTCGTAGAACGCCGACGCGAGGGTCGACTTGCCGCTACCGCTGTCCCCGCCGATCCCCACGAAGATCGGCGCCATAGCCGCAGTCGCCTCGCTCATCGGCATGGCGGTTGCCTGTCGGTCGCCTCGAGGGGAAGCACCATGAAGAGACCATAGACCGGGCGTTTCCTGCAGTCCAATGCATGATTTTTATTACTTCAATAAGATTGCCTAATCGAAACCAACCTCGAACGCGGCATCACGCTCCGCCAGCTCCGGATCTTCACCACCGTCATCGAGCACGGAAATTTCACGCGCGCGGCGGATGTGCTGTCGCTCACTCAGCCGGCGGTGACCCATCAGATGCAGGCGCTCGCCAGGGCGGTGGGCCAACCCCTGCTCGACCCGGGGAGCCGCGCACCTGTGCTCACCGCGTTCGGGCAGGCGCTCCATGAGCGCGCCGGCCGGATCCTGGCGATGATCGGGGACGCGCAGGAGGCGATTGAGGACGTCGCCGGGCTGCGCGCCGGCCGGGTCCGGGTCGCCGGCGACACCACCGTGGGTATCTACGTGCTTCCAGATGCGGTGGCCGCGTTTCATCGCGAGTATCCGGGCGTCGCCCTGAGCCTCGACGTCGTCAATCGTGCTCAGGTACGCGAACTGCTCCTCAAGGGAATCGCCGACATCGGAGTGGTCGGGACGCTCTGGGAGGACGACGCGCTCGCGGCGGAGCCCCTCCTCGAGAACTCACTGATGTGCTTCTGTGCGCCCGGGCATCCGCTCGCCGAGCGCGAACCACTCCAGCCGGTCGACCTTCTCGATGGTCCGCTGCTGCTCCGCGAGCGGGGCTCCGGCACTCGTGATTCGGCGGAACGGATCCTTCGGGGCGCGGGTGCTGAACCGATCGCTGCCATGGAGATGGCCAGCAACGGCGCGTTGAAACGCGCGGTCGCGGGGGGATTGGGGGTGACCGTGCTTTCCACGTACGCGGTCCGGCTCGAACTTCAACTCGGGCTGCTGCGGCCGCTACGGGTGCAGGGTTTCCCAGTGGAACGGATGTGGCATGTCACCTGGGCACAGGACCGGCTCCTGAGCCCGGCCGCCGCCGCCTTCCTGACGTTCCTGCACAGTCCCGACTGGCGCGAGTCGCTGCTGACCCCACTCGGTAGCGAGTAGGTCGCTTGGCGTCGCCAGCGATCAGCAGGTCGCCGGCGTTCCCATCGCGCGAGCACTCGCGCTGACGCGAGCCAGCCCATCGGCTGCCAGGATCCCGGCGGGAAGACCGAATACCCCGGCCGTCACGAGCGCCGCTGCCCACAATGGCATCACCCGGCTCATCCCGGCGACCATCGCGGTGGCCGTGGCACCTACTGCGGCCAGTCCAAGAACACCCGCGATGCTCACCTGGCCGATGCCAATACCCGCCTCCTTCGCCTTCTCGGCGACGCCGCGCCGGTCCAGCTCATCCTTGACACGTTCGGTGGCCTCGTCGCCCACTCGGCGTGCGAACGCGGCGAACCGGTCAGCGGCACCTCCTGGGGAACCTCCGGATCCGCCGAGCATGTCGTCGATCGAAACGTAGTCGTCAGTTGCCGCAGTGGCAGCGGACGCGCGCCCGTACTTCGGGGGCTGCGGCTCTGTGGCGGCGTTGCCGTGCAACTCACGGAGCCGCTCGGTCGGGCCGGGGACGTTCTCAGGATCAGGGAACCCGGAAGCGACGCGTCGTTCGCGGCTGCCCTCGTTCGATTCTGCCATCGTACTGACCTCCGTATCAGGCTATGCTCATATGTGATAGTAAGACTATCATGTGCGGAGCCTTTCCACGCCGGCCACCCAGCCGAACCGCCGGATCAGGAGAGCGTGGGGCCGAGCGCCTCGACCGGGGACTGAACCGGCAGGACGAAGATCTTTCCGGCTGAACAGAACGACTGCCCATCGGGCCAGTTCCCACCGCGCAAATTCACGAATACGGGCGTCGACGACCCCGGAGTATTCACGCGGATTCCGTCGGCCGTCTCGCACGGGCTGAAGACGTCATCACCGTCGAAGCTGATGTATGCGGCGGGAGCGTCGTTCGTGCAATTGGGCTGCGTGCAGGTGACCAGGCTGACAGCGATCGGCAGGGCGGCGGAGCTCCCGGTGAAGATCGAAGTGGTTTCCACCCAATGGGTGGGGACGAGTCCGCCTGCGCTGTTCAGGAATTGCAGTGTTGGCCAGCCTTTGAGCTTGCACGGGCGCTTGCCGTGGTTCCAGATCGCGAGCGAAATCCCAATGGTGCCGGCGCCCCCGCCGCTGAGCCCCGGCCAGTACGCAATCTGCAGCTGGGCACCCGTGCATGTCGGCTCGTTGGCGGTGACCACGGCCGCAACCGGTGGAGCGATGGAGGTTGGGGTCGGCGCCGCGCTCGGCGTCGCAGTCGGAGCGATCGACGGGGGCACGGCGGACGGTGTGTTGTGGGATGTCCTCGTCGGAGGCGGAGGCGCTGGTGCGCCGCTGCAGGACGAGAGCGCCATCGCGAGAGCGATCGCCGAACACCCGGCGCTGACTCTGCCAAGCCTCACCACATGATCACCGCACGCATACCCATCCCAATCCCGGCTGCCCGTGGCCCCGGACACCGGGCCTTCCTTCGTGAAACGCACACCCGAGGTTGAAAGTTCTCCTTGCCCGTCAGCCGCCGGACTTGTCGACCACGTCAAAGATGTTGCCCTCCGGATCCTGCAGGGTCACGAAGTCCTCTCCCGGCTCCGGGGTCCGTGGATGGCGCGTTGCCCCCAATCCGATCAGGCGCCTCAACTCACCCACCGGATCGTCGGTGTACAGATCGAGGTGGAGCCGGTTCTTCCCGACCCGCGGCTCCGGAACTCGCTGGAGTGACACGTTGACGCCGCTTCCCGCTGGATCGCGCAGCACCGCCCATCCGTCGTCGGGTGGATCGCGAGGGACGTAGCCCAGCGCGGCTGTCCAGAACGCGTACATGACGGCGTAGTCGTTGCAATCGATCACCACTGATCCGACGTACATCTGGAATCCCTCTGCAGCAGGTTGCTCACCAAGTCGACAGGATGTGACCGCCATGATGCGACCGTGATCCAACAGCGATAGGGGAATGAGCAATGCTCGCGATCGACGTCAGGGACAGTGACATCATGGAGACAACGCCGCACCGCCAGGGTGGCGTGGCGCGCATGCTGGCAGCGCTGCAGGACGCGGGCCTCCGCGTGATCAGGATCGAGCCTCGCACCAACGAAACCGGCATGTACCGATTGACTGTTACGGACAGCCCCGAGCTCGCACTGCGCATCCTCGCGGCGATCCGGCGTCGAGTGACCCCGTCGATGTCGGGGGCCGCCGGTTGACCAGCGGCATCTAAGCCGACTCGCGCTACGCTGACCGCGTCCGTCCGTCTGGCTGAGGATCAACGAACGACCAACGAACGCGGTTGAGCGACGCTCCCGCCAAGCCCGGTTGGGTCCGGCGCCTCTGGGGCTACATGCTCCGGCACCGACGTGATGTCGTGCTGTCCGTGGGAGCCGCGGTGCTTGGCAGCGTCTGTCAGACGGCTGTCCCGCTGGTCGCCCGTGAGATCGTCGACGGCGTCATTCTCACCAGGACGTCGGCGCTCTGGCCATGGCTCCTCCTGCTGGTCGCGCTCGCCGCCGCAAGCTTCGCGTTCGCCTACGTGCGTCGCTACCGTGGCGGCCGGGTTGCGCTCGAGGTCCAGTACGACCTGCGCAATGACATGCACGACCACCTCCAGGCACTCGACTTCGACAACCTCGGCCGGATGCCGACGGGTCAGCTGGTCGCTCGCGCGAACTCCGACTCCACGCTGGTCCAGGGCCTCCTGAGCTTCTTCCCGATCATGAGCAGCAACATCCTGCTGCTGCTCCTTTCGCTCGGGGTCATGCTCTATCTGTCGCCGCTGCTGGCGCTCGTGAGCGTTGTCGTGGCACCCAGCCTGCTGGTCGTCTCGTACCGGATGCGCTGGCGCATCTTCCCGGCGACGTGGGACGGGCAACAGCGTGAGGGTGACCTCGTCCAGATCGTCGATGAGGATCTGAACGGGGTCCGCGTCGTCAAAGCGTTCGGCCAGGAACAGCGCGAGGTCGAACGCGTGGCGTCCGCAGCCAGGACCGTGTACGGGTCGCAGATGCGAGCCGTGCGCCTGCAATCGCGCTACCAGCCGCTCCTCGAGGCGATCCCGTTGCTCGCTCAGGTGGCCATCCTTGCGCTCGGCGGGTGGCTCGCGCTGCACAACGAGATCACCCTGGGGACGTTCCTGGCGTTCTCGACATATCTGACCCAGCTCATGGCACCCGCGCGCCAGCTGGCGGGGGTCCTGACCATCGGCCAGCAGGCGCGGGCAGGGCTCGAACGCATCTTCCAGCTCCTCGACCTCCCGCCGGCCATCGCCGACGCACCCGATGCCCTCGACCTCCCTGAACTCCGCGGTGACATCCAGTTCTCCAACGTCCACTTCCGCTACGGCGACGCTGGCCCGGTTCTCCGAGGGGTGGACCTCCACATCGCCCCAGGCGAGCGTGTTGCCATCGTCGGTCCGAGCGGCAGTGGCAAGTCGACGCTGGCCATGCTCGTGCCGCGCTTCTACGACCCGACCGAGGGAGCCGTGTTCGTTGACGGCCACGACCTGCGGCACGTGAAGCTTGGATCGCTGCGCCGGCAGCTCGGCGTTGTCTTCGAGGACAGCTTTCTCTTCTCGGACTCGGTTCGGGCGAACATCGCGTATGGCCATCCCGACGCCACTGACGACGAGGTCGAAGCGGCTGCCCGTGTCGCCCAGGCGCACGAGTTCATCACCGAGCTCCCGCGCGGATACGACACCGCGATCGGTGAGCGTGGCCTGACGCTGTCGGGAGGTCAGCGGCAGCGGATCGCGCTCGCGCGCGCAATCCTCTACAACCCGCGCATCCTGATTCTCGACGACGCCACGAGCGCGATCGACGCGCGGGTCGAGGCAGCCGTGCACGACGGTCTTCGCGCGGTGCTGGCCGATCGAACCACGCTCCTGATCGCGCACCGCCAGTCAACCCTGCATCTCGCCGACAGGATCGTGGTGCTCGACGCGGGGGTCGTGGCAGACCAGGGCACCCACAACGAGCTCATGGCCCGGAGCGGGCTCTACCGCACCCTCGTGTCGGGACTCGAGGAGCGGGAGCTTGCGGAGATCGGCGACTCCATCGAAGCCCTCACCACGCTGGCGTCAAGGGCGGGCGCCGATGGCACCACCGCGGCCGCGTGGGCCGGTGATGGGCAGCGTTCCGGCAGCCGCACCGCCAACCGCACGGTGGGTGCTCCGAGCCTCGGTCCCGGCCTCGGCGGCGGCGGATCCGGTTGGCGGCTCAACCTGGCTCCGACCCCTGAGTTGCTCGAGCGGGTCGCTCAGCTGCCACCGATTCGCGACGTCGCGGTCGTCGACCTCGAGCGCGAGTCGCGGCCGGACAGGCACTTCAGCCTACCCCGGCTCCTGCGCGAGTTCCGTCGGCCGCTGCTGCTCGGACTCGTGCTGGTCATCATCGACGGGCTGATGACCCTCGCAGGTCCGATCCTCGTGAAGACGGGGCTCGACAACGGTGTATCGCGGGGGTCGGCCGTCGTCCTCTTCGCCGCTGCCGGCGTGTTCCTGCTGGTGACGCTCGTCGACCTCGTCGACGAGATCGGCGAGACGTTCGTCACGGGACGCACCGCGCAGCGAATCATGCTGTCCCTCCGCATCCGTATCTGGGCTCAGCTGCAACGCCTGTCGCTCGACTACTACGAGCGGGAGATGGCGGGCCGGATCATGACCCGCATGACGACCGACGTCGACCAGTTCGAATCGCTGATCGAGAACGGCCTGCTCTCCGCGCTGGTCTCGATCGTCACCTTCGTCGGCGTCGGGGTGGCGCTGGTCCTCATCAATACCGAACTCGGACTGTGGACGCTGTCGGTGGTGATCCCGCTCGCGATCGCGACGGTCATCTTCCGGCAGAGAGCGGCCCGCCTGTACAGCATTTCTCGCGAGCGCATCGCGATTGTCAACGCGGATTTCCAGGAGAGCATCTCGGGTGTTCGCGAGTCTCAGGCGTTCGTTCATGAAGGCGCCGCGATGCAACAATTTCATGGTCTCGGGCGCTCCTACCTCGAGACTCGTGTTGCGGCTCAGCGACTGGTGGCGACGTACTTCCCATTCGTCCAGTTCATGGCCGCCGTCGCGGACGCGATCGTGCTCGGCGTCGGCGCGCGCCTGATCCAGACCGGGAACCTCACCCCAGGCGCGCTGATCGCATTCCTTCTGTACATCGATCTGTTCTTCTCGCCGATACAGCAACTCTCCCAGGTCTTCGATGCATGGCAGCAGACACGCGTGTCGGTGAGTCGCATCGCCGAGTTGATGCAGCTCGAGACGCTCACGCCAAGCCCCGCGGTCCCCGAGTACACGCATCGCTTCCACGGCGACCTCAACCTCAATCATGTGCGCTTCTCCTATCCCGTCCCTGTCAGCCGTCCGGGGTTCGACGGGGCGCGGCCAGTCGACCGGCGCGGACCTCAGGATCCGCGGCTGTTGCAGTCGAAAGACGCAGCGTGGCGCAAGCCGCCAGAGGCATTGCGTGGGATCGATCTGCGCATCGAGGCGGGGGAGACCGTCGCACTCGTCGGCGAGACGGGCGCGGGCAAATCAACGGTGATGAAGCTGCTGGCACGCTTCTACGATCCCGATGAGGGGAGCGTCACCATCGATGGCCACGACCTCCGCGCTCTCGACCTGCATGAGTTCCGTCTCCAGCTCGGGTACGTACCTCAGGAGGCGTTCCTCTTCTCCGGGACGATCCGGGACAACATCGCGTACGGGCGCCCGGAGGCGAGCGACGCGCGGGTAGAGGCAGCCGCCCGAGCCGTCGGCGCGCACGAGTTCATCGCCCGTCTCTCGAGTGGGTATCACCACGAGCTGACCGAGCGCGGACGCTCGCTCTCGTCAGGGCAGCGCCAGCTCATCGCTCTGGCCCGAGCCGAGCTGGTCGATCCCGTGCTGCTGTTGCTGGACGAGGCGACGTCAAACCTCGACCTCGTGACAGAGGCGCGAGTCGCGGCGGCAATGCACGAGGTATCGGAGGGTCGCACCACCGTCGTGATCGCTCACCGGCTGCAGACAGCGAAAGCCGCCGATCGCGTGGTGGTGCTGCACAGCGGACAGGTGGTCGAGGCCGGAACCCACGACGAACTGCTCGCCATGCACGGGAGGTACGCAGCGATGTGGGCCGTGTTCGACGATGTCGTCGACGTCGCTCCAGCCACACGGGTCACCTAGGGGCTACGGCTGTGCGCCCGCCGGTGGAGTCGACGCGGCCGACGGATTCCAGGTGGGCTCAAGACCGGTCGCGATCGCGCCGGCGACCAATGCGGCAAGGAGTGCATAGACGATCACGCGCTCGGGTCGGTTGACCGCCGTTGCCGCGAGGCTTTTCGCGGAGGCTCTGACCGCCTTGCGCAGGTAGACGGCCAGGTGCACGAGCACAACCACGCCGAGTGCGATCACCGAGTCGGTGTGGACGGCCGCCCAGATGCCGTGGTCGGTGCCCTCGCTCCACAGCGCCACGCCACTCACGGTTGCCAGCACGGCGGCGGCCGCGAGCGGCACGGCGATGAGGCGAGGGAGCACCCAGGGTGGACCGGCGGCTCGATACGCCCCGCGATGCAGGTAGTAGCCGATGGCACGCCACGAGGTGCTCGCAAGCTTCACCGCGAGGATGGGGATCAACGCAAACCCGAGCGCGAAATGGACCGGGCGGAGCGGAGTGAACGCGAGGCCGCTCAGATAAAGGAGCACCAGCGCGAAGAGGATGATCAGCCCCGCATGCGATGTGAGGATCAGGTTGCCCACGATCTGCGGGGTGCGCTTCGGATTGGGTCCGTCCTCGAGGAGATCGACAACGTGCTCGAGGCGACCGCGTTCGGGCCGGGAAGCCCCGTCATCCGGCCCTCCCGTGGTGGTCTCCACCACCAAACTCTACCCACACCCGCGCGCCCGACCTGCGCGTCCCGCCGCGCGCGCGGTCGTCAGGCGGCGGTCGCGAGCACCTCGTCGACCCACGCGAGCAGCCTGCCCTTGGACGTGAAGCCGATCACCTGACGGACGGGTTTGCCGTCGACGAAGAGGAGCAGGGTGGGCAGCGACATCACGCCGTATGCCCCCTGGGTCACCGGGTTGGCATCCACGTCGACCGTGAGAACCCGCAGCGAGCTGGACCGCTCGGCAGCGATGTCGTCAAGCACGGGAGCGAGCATCCGGCACGGCGGGCACCATGCGGCGCCGAATTCGACGAGCACGGGCCCGTTGGACGCGAGGACCTCGGTATCGAAGCTGGCATCGTCGACGGCCTTGACCAAGGGGATTCTCCTGATCACTGACGGGTGGTGACCGCCTTGTAGGCGGCGCAGTTCGAGAAGGTGTGAGTGGCGCTCCTGGCTCGGCTACGCCGGCCGCGCGCCGGTGGAGGGGGGTTGTGGTCCTCGGCGGCATACCGGTCCCACACCGATTGCCGCGACATGCCAAGACGATCGGCGATGTCCTGCCAGCTCATGCCTTCGGCTCGGGCGGCGAGGACGGTGGAGGCGCGACGCGACCCGAGCAACACGGCAACGGAGCGCAGCGCCACGAGTCGATCCTCGGTGGGGAGGGCGTTGAGCACCTCGAGCACGGTGGACACCGCGGCGTCCGCAGTCGGTGTCGATGTCGAGTAGGCCATATGTCAACTATACATGACATATCGCTCACGCCCGAGGCCCGATGGCAATACGGCTGCGGGGCAGCCGGGCTCCCCTGGTCACGGCCACTCCCGCGAGACAGAGGATGCCGCCCACGAGCGCCAGCCCTGGCGGCACGTCGCCGAGCAGGAGCCACCCCATGACGATCGCGAGTGGCGGTACGAGGTAGCCCATCGACCCCATCCGCCCTCCACTGGTGCGAGCGAGGGCGTATGCCCAGAAGCTGAACCCGATTGCGGTGGGGAAGAGGCCCAGATAGACCGCCCACGCGATGGTCCCGACATCCGATCTCCCCAGGTCGTGGAGCAGTTGTGGAGCGAACGGCAGGCACACGATCCCGCCGATTGAGCACGCGAGCCACGTGACGATGAGGGCGGAGTTCTGGCGCAGCAGCGGCTTCTCGGCGGTGACGCCGCCCGCGTATGCCACCGCCGCAGCGATGCACAACCCCGCGCCCGCTCCTGCCTGGAATCCCCGTGTCGACGTCGCGAATCCGATCACGACCGCTCCCGCGAAGCCGATCAGGCAGCCGAGCACGACCCGCCGCGGGAAGCCTTCGCCGAGGAACAGTCCGCTGAGGATCGCGACGAACACGGGGCCGGTATTCACGAGCATTGCTGCCGTGCCCGCATCGACGGTGCGCTCGGCCTGATTGAGGAGCAGGTTGTAGGCGCCGAACCAGAGCACCCCGCACACCACGAGCCCAGGCACGTCTGAGCGCCGCGGGAGCGGCTGCCGGCGCGCCACGACGAGGATCCCGAGCGCCACGCTGCCGACAACCAGGCGTATGAGTGCCAGGGAACCAGGCGAGAGCACCCGGCCCGCGGCGCGTATTCCCACGAATGCGGAGGCCCAGAGGACGACCGTCGCCAGCGCGGCCGCGAGCGCGAGACGCCGCTCGCCCGGAGGCACCGGATGCTCGGCGACGTCGCGCGTCATTGCGCGAAGCCTATCCCGTGAATCGTTCGGCGTAGGCGAACCCCTTTGCGCAGTACCGTTTGCTGCGATGGGAGCCGACGTTGCGATCCGGCCTGCTGCCCGAGCGCTCATCGTCGATGCTGAGCAGCGAGTGTTGCTCTTCCGTGGCGAGCTGCCCGATCGCGAGCCCTGGTGGTACGCGCCAGGTGGCGCACTCCATGACGACGAGACATGTCACGCAGCTCTGGCGCGGGAGGTGCTCGAGGAGACGGGGCTTGCGATCGACGTCGAGACACTCGGCGCCGCGGTGTGGACCCGCGATTACCTGTTCACGTGGCAGGGCAGGCTCGAGCGACACCTGGAGACGTTCTTCTTGATTCGAATCGATCACCACGACGTGGAGACCAGCCGCTTTGAGCCGTCTGAGCGTGCTGTGATCCGAACCTATCGTTGGTGGCGGGTCGATGAGATCTTGTGCAGCGAAGAGCGGTTCTCACCGGTTCGCCTCGGCGAGCACCTCGTGTCGCTGTTGCAGGGCCCGCTGCCGGAAGAGCCGGTGGCGCTGGGAGAGTAGCGTCAGCGGAGGATGCTCTCCGCGAGCGCCGCACTCTTTGACAGGCGTGGTCAGGTTCTCGAGGAACCGGCCGCGTGCTCGCGAGCGGCGTCCACCGGGTGGCTGAGGACGACGAGCGAGTGTGCCTGCATCGGGACCTCGTCGCCTTCGTGATGCGTCGTGGAGCCTCGGTGCCCTTCGGGATCGTCGGTGTCGAGGACGAGCGCCCAACCACCCTTCCAGCCGGCCGGCATCGTCCAGGTGATCGGGACATCACCGCTGTGGAGCAGGACCATCAGGGTGTCGCCGACGATGCGATGTCCCCTCGGGTCGCGGTCGGGAATCTCCTCTCCGTTCAGGATCATGCCGATGGAGCGCTCCGCGTCGTTGTCCCAGTCGGCATCGGTGAATTCGTTGCCGTTCGGCAGTTGCCAGATGATGTCCTTCCGTCCCGAGCGCCGCGTGGCCTCGCCTGAGAAGAAGCGCTTCCGCCGCAACACCGGCTGCTCGCGTCGAAACGCGACAACCCGCTCCACGAAACGCAGCATCACCTCATCGACACGCGTCCAGTCGAGCCACGAGATCTCGTTGTCCTGACAGTACGCATTGTTGTTGCCGCTCTGGGTGCGCCCGATCTCGTCGCCGCCGCAGATCATCGGGCAACCCTGCGAGAGCAGCACGGTTGCGATGAGGTTGCGCCGCTGACGGTCTCGCAACGCGTTGACGCTCGGGTCGTCGGTGTCACCTTCGGCACCGCAATTCCACGAGCGGTTGTCGGTGGCGCCGTCTTCGTTGTCCTCGCCGTTGGCTTCGTTGTGTTTCTCGTTGTACGTCACCAGGTCGCGGAGCGTGAACCCATCGTGCGCGGTGACGAAGTTGATGCTCGCCCAGGGTTGGCGGCCGTCCCACTGATACAGACTGCTCGACCCGGTGAGGCAATTGGCGATATCGCGAACCCCTCCGGCCTTGCCGCGCCAGAAATCACGGACGGTGTCACGGTACGCGCCATTCCACTCGGCCCAGCGCACCGGGAAATTGCCGACGTGGTAGCCACCCTCCCCGACGTCCCACGGCTCGGCGACGAGCTTCACCCGGGAGAGCACTGGGTCCTGGTGGATGATGTCGAAGAACGCCGACAACCGGTCGACGTCGTAGAACTGGCGCGCGAGCGCCGCTGCCAGGTCGAACCGGAAGCCGTCGACGTGCATCTCGGTCACCCAGTAGCGAAGGCTGTCGGTGATCAGCTGCAGGGTGATCGGACTGCTCACGTTGAGGCTGTTGCCCGTCCCGGTGACGTCGAAGTAGAAACGCGGCTCGTCCTCGACGAGCCGGTAGTACGAGGGATTGTCGATACCTCGAAAGCTCACGGTCGGGCCGAGATGGTTGCCCTCGCCGGTGTGGTTGTAGACAACGTCGAGGATGACCTCGAGCCCCGCGCCGTGGAGGGCGCGGACCATCGCCTTGAACTCGCGCACCTGGTCGCCGTTGCCTCCGCCCGCCGAGTAGCGGCTTTCGGGCGAGAAGTATCCGACCGAGTCGTAGCCCCAGTAGTTCACGAGGCCGCGATCGACGAGGTGTCCTGCATCGATGAAGTGGTGCACCGGCATGAGCTCCACTGCGGTGACGCCGAGTCGCTGCAGGTACTCCAGAGAACTTGGATGCGCCAGCCCCGCGTACGTTCCCCGCAACTCCTCGGGAATGTCCTGATTGCGCTTGGTGAAACCCTTCACGTGCAGCTCGTAGATGACGGTGTCAGCCCACGCTGTGTCCGGCCGTCGGTCGTCGCCCCAAGGAAAGCTGTTCTCGACGACGACACTCTTGGGCATCGCGTCAGCCGAGTCGAGCGTGCTTGGTTGGAGATCGTCGCCACCGAACGCGTAGCCGTACAACTCGGCGCCATGACGGAAGCGTCCCGCGATTGCCAGCGCGTAGGGATCGAGGAGCAGCTTCTTCGGGTTATGGCGGAGCCCGTGGAGCGGGTCGTAGTGGCCGTGGACGCGCAGCCCGTACCGTTGCCCCGGGCCCACCTGGTCGATGTACCCATGCCACACAAGATCGGTACGCTCGAGCAGCTCATGTGTGGCTGCCGCGGTGCCGTCGTCGTTGAACAGCACAACATCCACCGCGTCGGCCGACGCCGAATATACGGCGAAGTTGGTGCCTTCGCCATCCCAGGTGGCGCCCAGCGGCGCCTCCTTTCCTGGCCACGCCTGGTGGTGCGCGCGAGATCGGGCTCCACTTCGTCGGGTCGGTGCGGTCATGACAACGCAATCATGGAGCACCGCCTGAAATTGATAGAACCAATTGCATACATGCTGATAGTGCCGCTGATGCTACAGAAATTGCTGCCTCCCGCGTCATGAAGGTGAGGACAGATCCTCGAGCCACGTACCGACTCCAGTTGCGCGAGGAGTTCGGCTTCGATGCCGCCGCCGCCATCATCCCGTACCTCGCGGCGTTGGGGGTTTCGCACCTGTACTGCTCGCCGTACATGGAGTCGGCCGCCCACAGTCCTCATGGGTACGACGTCGTCGATCCGACTCGGGTGAGTCGGGCGCGTGGTGGCGACGACGGCCTCCGCCGCCTCGATCACGCGCTCCGAAGTGCAGGGATGGGGCAGCTGCTCGACATCGTTCCGAACCACATGTGCATCGCTGATCGCGCGAACGCATGGTGGTGGGATGTCCTCCGCCACGGCCGCGCGAGCGACCATGCGCAGTTCTTCGACATCGACTGGGATGCGCCGGGCTTGCACGGGCGCATCGTGCTGCCGGTGCTGGGTGCGCCGCTCGACGAGCTGCTCGCTGCCGGGGAGCTGCGCGTGGTCCGGGGCGTCGATGGCGAGCTGGAGCTGCACTGCGAGTCGAGTGCATTTCCCCTTGCAGCAGGAACGGCGGTCGCGCCCGGTCCCGTCTCGCTCGAGACGCTCGAGGCGCAGCACTACCTGCTCGAATACTTCAAAACGGGAGTGGCCCGCGTCAATTACCGCCGGTTCTTCGACGTGTCATCCCTTGCGGGCGTGCGTGTCGAGTCGGACCTCGTCTTCGACGGTGTGCTCTCGCGTGCGCTCGCGCTGGTGGCCGATGGCACGGTTGACGGGCTGCGCATCGACCACATCGACGGGCTCCGTGATCCGGCGGCATTTGCATCGAGACTTCGTTCTGCTGCCCCGGGTGCATGGCTCGTCGCCGAGAAGATCCTGGCGACCGGGGAGCGGCTGACCGCTGAGTGGCCGATCGACGGGACCACGGGGTACGAGTTCGGCGCTCTGATGACCTCATTGCTCGTGCATCCCCAGGGACTCGCGGAACTCTCGGATCTCTACCGTCAGTTCACCGGCGACGTCAGCGGATTCCGGGAACATTCGCAGGGAGCCCGCCGGGAGGTGCTCGAGACGCTGCTGAGCGCTGAGCTCGATCGGCTTGCACGAGTGGCCGCCGACGCTGGCATCGCGGGCGCGCGAACGGACCTGATCGAGCTCGTCGCCGCAATGCCCCGGTACCGAATCTATCCACGATCCGATGCACCGCTGTCGCCCGATGACGAGCGCGTGCTGGCCGAAGCCGAAAATGTTGCGCTGCAGTCGGGCCGGTGCGACCCGGCGCGCCTCGGCGCGATCGTCGCTGTGCTTCGAGGCACAAGCGATCCGCGCCACGAGGGCGCCGACCTCCAGGCGCGATTTCAGCAGCTCGCGGGAGCGGTGATGGCCAAGGGGGTTGAGGACACGGCGTTCTACCGGTATGTCCGGCTCGCCGCCCTCAACGAGGTCGGCTCGGATCCGGACCGCACGATCGGTCTTGACGAGTTCCACGCGACGTGTGCAGTGGTCGCGAATGAGCATCCTTCGACGCTGCTCGCGACGACGACGCACGACACCAAGCGCGCCGAGGATGCGCGATTGCGCGTCGCGCTTCTGGCGGAAATGCCGGAGCGCTGGCGCGAATGCGTCGGTCGCGTCGACGAGCTCGCCGCGCGGCATCGAGGAACGCCACCGGCCTCTCGACAGACCGAGTACCTCTTCTACCAGACGCTGGTGGCCGCCCATCCGATCGATGCCGACCGCGCCTGCGCCTACATGCTCAAAGCCGCGCGGGAGGCAAAGCGCGAGACCAGTTGGATCGAGCCCGATCAGGCATACGAGGAGAACCTCGAACGCTACGTGCGCGCGATGATCTCCGATCCTGACGTCCACGTGGAGATCGCGATTGTGATCGATGCGATGACTCCGGCGTGGCAGACGCTGTCGCTCTCCCAGACTCTCATCAAGCTCACCGCGCCCGGCGTTCCCGACATCTACCAGGGTTCCGAGCTCTGGGATCTGCGCCTCGTCGATCCGGACAACCGTACCCCGGTCGACTTCGATGCTCGCCGGCGACTCCTGCGCGAGGTGATGGACCCGGAGCACGGCGATTTCATGTCGCGGCTTGACGAGGGCGGACCCAAATTGCGCCTCCTGGCCATCGCGCTTGCGGCGCGTGCTCGTCATGCGGAGGCCTTCGGCGAGGCGTCAGGGTATGCACCGCTGCGCGTGACGGGCTCGAGGGCTGATCACGCGATCGCCTTCGCGCGGACCGCACCGGACGGGCAACCCGCGACGCTCACGATTGCCTTCCGCTGGCCGCTGCTGCTTGGTGGCCGTTGGGGCGACACGGCGGTGGATCTGCCCGCGGGCCGCTGGCGGGACCTGCTGACCGGGCGTGACGTCGAAGGCGGCGCGAATCGTGTGCAGACGCTGCTCGACGCCGCTCCGATCGCCCTCATGGAACGCAGCGGATGACTCGGAGGCTCGGTGTCTGGGTACCGTTACTCGGGAGGTGCTGGGTCCGCGTGCCACGTCGGCAAGGTCAGCACAAATGAAGCGCCCCCTCCGGGAGTCGAGTGCGCAGTGATGTCACCGCCGTGCAGGCGAGCGAGTTCACGCGACAGGTAGAGCCCCAGTCCGGTGCCCGAGATATGACTGTTCTGCGGGGTCACCAGCCGGCTGAAGCGCGTGAACAGACGGTGCATCTGCTCCGGCGGGATGCCGAGGCCGTGGTCGATGACGGTGATCCGCGCAATCTCATCGCTCTCCGTCAGGTGACAGCTGATCACACCTCCCTCGGGCGAGAACTTGATCGCGTTGTCGAGAAGGTTTCTCATGATCGTCTCGATCCTTCCCGCGTCGACATCGACCAGCACCGCGCCGTCCGGCAGGCGAACGTCAAGGTGGTGTCGTGAGGTCAACTGTGACTGCGTCGTGGCCGTCGAGGCCGCGACGAGGGTGCGCAGACTCTGCGGCTGGCGCTCGAGCCGGGTGATGCCGTCGTCGAGCCGCGCCGTCTCGAGCATCTCGTTGACGAGCGCGTTCATATCGTCGAGCTTGCGCTCGATGACGGGCATTGCACGCTCGAGCGCTTCGGCATCCAGCGACTTGTCGGCCATCATCGAGAAGTAGCCGCGCACCACCGCAATCGGCCCGCGCAGCTCATGCGATGCGAGTTTGAGAAAGTCGGAGCGCATCTTCTCCATGGACCGCGTGCGCTCGACGTGTTCGTTCAGGCGGCGGGCCTCAGCATCGCCGAGAGCCCGGATGCGCTCTTCTGACGCCTTGATCTGCCAGACGAGTCCTGCGGCGAACGCGGCAAGCTGGAGCGTCCATGCGTCCTCGTCACTGAATCCCGACGCTTTGATCGGGTCGTGGGCCGCGAGCACGCCGAGGCGCAACGAGCCGGCGCGCCACGCAACTGCCATGGCCTCGGCGTCCGGGTGCGCTTCCTCGTCCGTCGGCGCACCCAGTCCGAGATCCCCGGCACGCCCTCGGAACACGGCATCACCAAAGACGACGCGATCACGATCGGACGCGCCCTGCGGGTCACAGGGGACCGATCGAAGGCGTTCGAACGCTCGCAGGGACACGCCGTGCGCTCCCGCGGCGGGCCTCAATCGTGTGCCATCCGTACTGAGCCTCCAGAGGCTCACGCGTCGCGCACCGACCAGCTCCGCCACGGTTCCGGCGAACCGCGCATAGAGATCGACATCGCTCGAGGTGGCGTCGAGATGATCAGCGACGCTCAAGAGCGCATGCAGCGCCTTCTCCTGCGCCTCCTTGGTCTCGGCAAAGCGGCTCGCATTCTGGAGCGCGAGCGCCGCTGAGAGCGAGATCTGCTCGAGATTCTCGAGGTCGAGCTGTGCGAATGGCTGGTCGCTCCGGCGACTCACTGCGAGGATGCCGAGAACGCGGCCGCCGGCTCTGAGCGGCAGGATCACGCGCCTGCGCACATCGGCAAGCTGTTCCCGCATGTCGGCTGGCATGCCCGAGACGTCAGCAAGGCTTTCGAGCGCCGCCTCGCCGCTGTCGATCTCGGCGCGAAGTTCCGGCGTCAGACTCCACCTCGCGCCGATGCGCGCCGGCAAGCCTGTTCGGTCGTAGCCGGCGATCGCCTCGACGGAGTCCCGCCAGAACTTGGTCACTGTGATGCGATCGACGTCGACCAACTCGGCGATGCGTTCGACGATCGCCTGGACGACCCGCGAGGGGTCCAGCGACGACGAGAGTTCGCGTGTCGCCTCCCCGGTGAGTCGCAACCGGTCGACCAGGTGCCGTGTGGACTCGCTCGCCTCGTCACCAAGCACCATGATGCTGATGAGCCGGGTGAAGCGATCCATGATCGCTCGCTCGGTGTCGGTGAATGGTCTGGTCTCGGGGCGCCAGAAACCCACGACACCCATGCCGACGCGTCCATCCGGGAGGGGGAGACCGGTCGTCAACGGCACCAGCCGTCCGATGCGGATATGCGACCCGAAAACCTCGGGAGCGGCACTCTCGTTGGGTGCGTCTGTGGTCTCGACGGGGAGGCGATTCAGCATCGCGCGTCCGTGCAGCATCCCGTCATGGAGTGGCCACTCCCTGCCGACGAGGCCTTCTGCCCATGGGCCGGAAGCGGCGACGACCTGAAAGACGTCCGGTCGCCAGGCGGGCACCACCGAGATGACGCACTCGGTGTGCGGCACGACGCGGGTGCCCTCGACCGCCATGGTCCGGAGCAGATCCCGCAGCGGCACGGTCTCGCGCGGATCAGGGGGGACGTCATCCAGGAGTCGCGCGACAAGACGACCGAGGGCCTCGTTGACGCGGCCGCCGTCCTGAACCTCGCTGAGCTCCGCTTCGATCGGAGACGACCGGTATGGAGATCGGACGGAGCCGGACGGCGAATCCTTTTGCATCCGTTCGCGCACAGCTATGCGAATGAAAGACTGGCGATTTTGATGATAGCGACTATATCACTCAAGATACGCCTCGCTGCAGGTAGACTTGCTCTCACGAGCGCAGTTGACGACAACAATCTACACTGAGGATATCAGGTTTACTGATAGTCTACGGGATGGCCTCAATTGTGAGCACGTCTCCGTCTAAGCGGACCGGATCGTCGCCGCCTGCTCGGGATCGCACCGACAAGGTCAGCGCTCCCCCGCGACGATCACGAGCAGCCTCGGCGGCCCGGTCGGCACGCTCCCAGCTCTGGGAAAGTCGCTCGATGAAGGCCTTGGTATGGCTGGCGATCATCCTGGCGCTGATCTGGATCTTCGAAGGTGCGGCGTTCATCCTCGTCCACATCTTCAACGTCCTGCTGCTCTTCGTATTCGCAGGTATCCTCGCGCTCATCCTGACTCCGCTCGTGGATGCGATGGAGCGGTTCCGACCGTTTCGCGGACATCGTTCCCTCGCGGTGCTGCTGCTCTACGGCGTCGGGATCGCGGTCATTGCCGGCGCAATCGTGCTGGTGCTTCCCACCGTGGTCACGCAGGCGAAGCAGCTGCCCACGCTGCTGTCGACGATCGAGATTCAGCTGCGCCGGCATGGGATTTCCTACTCATTCACATCGTTGATCAACACCCTGAATGGTCAGCAGATCGGCGTGGCGCTCGGCGTTGTCGCCGCGTTCGTCTCGGGGGTGGTCAGCGTCGTGCTGGTCGTGGTCATCTCGATCTACCTTCTCATCGAAGGACGCGCGGTGGTCGCAACCGCCCGCAACCTCGCGCCCAACCATCAGCGCGAGTTCGACTTTGCGGCGCTTGCCATCGGATCGACGGTTGCTGCCTACGTCCGTGGACAGGTGGTGATGTCGTTCATCATCGGGACGTACACCGGGGTGGCGCTGACCCTCATCGGCGTCAAATACGCGATTCTCATCGGCATCGCCGCGTTCTTCCTGGAGTTCATTCCCATTGTCGGCGCCGTGGTGGCGATGGCGATCTCCGTTGCGGTGGCTCTGGTGCAAAGTCCTGCACTCGCACTCTTCGCCACCGGCGTCGGCCTTGCCGGCCACGCGATCGACGCGTACCTGCTCGGGCCTCGGATCTACGGTCGGGTCACGCGCCTGCATGCTCTGGTCGCGATGGCGGCGCTGCTCGTCGGTGCCGAACTGGCGGGGATTCTGGGCGCGCTCTTCGCTGTCCCGATTGCGGCCGTGGGCAATATCTTCCTGGGGGCTCTGTACCGCGCCAGGCGGGGTGAGGAGCCCATGACGACGACTCCCGGCGACTCGGTCAGTGTCGACAGCCTGCCCCGGCTCGGGGAAGAGGTCGGAGCGGTCGAGGAGGAGGGGGTGCACACGGAGCCGGTGCCCCACGGCGCCTAGTCAGGACGGGGAACTCAGCGAGGCGCGTCGGCCGAGGGGATCGGGTGCGGCTCGCGCGACTGCTCGACCTTGGTCGACAGCTGCGCCGGTGTCGTGTCCGCCTTCACCAGAAACTCGAGCGCACCGAGCTTCAGGCCGCGCTCGCGCAACTCGGGCTCGCCGTAGTTACTGAGGATGATGACCGGGATGTGCGTCGTTACCGGATCCCCTCTGAGCCGCTCGAGGACCTCGAATCCATCGAGCCCGGGCAGACGGAGATCGAGGTAGATGAAGTCGGGTGACTCTTCCGACGCCATCCGCAGTCCTTCCTCGCCATCCTGCGCGACGACGACTGTATAACCGTCTGCGGCCAGCCGAAGCCGGTACATCTCGGCAGCGGCCGCGTCGTCCTCGATCAACAGAACCTTCACGTCATCGTCCACCAAGCTTCCTCCTCTGACCCCCGCCATCGGTGAAAACCCCTGGCATGCGGCTCCGCTTCGTTGCTTTGATTCTATCGCTCCGAAAGGTCTCGTCCGTACGATGGCATACAAGTCACCGGGGGGGAATCCTACGGTGCGCCATCCCGCTTGTGTCGAACGACTATTATCAGCGAAAGTGATAGCACATATGTGGGCAGAGGGCCAGTTCTCACGCAGGCGCGACCGGATCTGATTGCATAGCACCATGAGTTCGAACAACCCCGGACCTCACCCGGAAGACCTTCCCTGGAACGACGCCCCGGACGATGACGCGCTGATCCCCGGCGCTGTGGAACCGGATCCAGCCGAGGTGGTCGGCGATGAGACCGACGCCCGCGACCTCGCAGCGCGACGTATCGTCGACCCCGACATCCGCGAAACCCTGGACGAGCGCCTCGCCGAGGAGGAACCCGATTCAGCGGTCGATACGGAGCTTCCGGAGCAAACCCGATTGATCGACGGCGAGTCCGGAGAGGACGGTGTCGCCATCGCCGAGCCCGACCCGCTTGGTGAAGACGTCGACGACGAGCCTTCTGCGGAGGAGGCGGCAGTGCATCTCCGCGACGCGTAGCGGGTGCCGGAGTTCACCGCGGCCGGGGTGGCAGCCGTTCTCGGCGGCCCGACGCACGGTATAGACTCACTATCATGATCGACCGCGCGCCGGCCTGAGCTGGCTCGATGGCCATCCTTTCCAAGCGCCAGTCGGCGGTTGGCACGTCGAAGGACCTGCAGCCGCGAGATCGGTGCCGTTTCGGTCCCAGCTTCGACAGTTTGCAACCGGACTGTCCCGCGTTTCAACGTGCGCAGTTCGTCGCCGCCACGTCATACGGAAAGCCGCTCGGCACGCACGTCGCATGTGCACATCTCATGGTCGGCGAGCTCGACACGAACCAGTTCTACCCGCGCTGTGCGCTGGGCTCCGACCTCGAGAGGATGCGCTGGCTCGCCATGATGGGACCGGGACGGATCGAGGTATTGCGGTCGCTCAACGCCGAGTTCGAGCGGCTCTACCCGGATTCGCTCATGCAATTGATCACTGCCAAGGCCGCCGCGCTCGCGGCCCCGGCGGATGATCGCGGAGCGCGTGCCGCGCTCGCGGCGGTGGTCCGCGATTTTGTGGCGGAGTTCAGCGCCTTCATCACAAAGTATGCGGATCGGATCGCCGACATCGGCTACTCGCCGATCGATCTCGCCACGCGCGTCACGCACGTGCTCGGGGAATGGCAGCACAGTGCGCGCCTCGACCTGCCCGGGGCTGACGAGGATTCGATTCTCCGACCTGAGGGTTTCGGGGCAGGAAGCGACGCTGACGTCGTGGCGACGGCCGGCTTGCTGATCTCGCACGCGCACGACGCGACTCTGAGTCTGGTGGGAAGCATCGACGAGGCGAACACCGATGCGCTCTGCGAGGCGATCGAGAACGCCACGCGGAGCGACCCTGCGGTCACCATCGATCTCTCCGCCGTCACCTTCTGCTCCGTCGCCGGCTTGCGCGTGCTCGTCGCGGCAGAGGCCGGGGGAAACGTCACGCTGCGCGGCATCCAGCCGCGTCTGCGGCGTGCGATGAGCGCCGCCGGGCTCGTGGGAGACGCATCGGCGGGCCCAGCCGGTCCTGGAGATGGGGGAGCGAGGTGAGCGGCCACACGGCGATCTCGGACTTCCGCCACGAGGCGGTTTTCTACACGGATGCGCGCGAGTTCGTCGACACCGTCGCGCAGTTCATTGCTGACGGAGTTGCCGCTGGGGAGCCCACTCTGGTGATGGTCAGCGGTCCCAAGATCGACGCGCTCCGCGCGCGTATCGGCGCCGACGCCGATGGGCTCGTCGAGTACCGCGACATGCAGGTCGTCGGCGCAAACCCCGCGCGGATCATTCCTGCGTGGGATGAGTTCGCGGTCGCGGGCGCGCGCTCCGGTGCGGCGCGGATGCGCGGAGTCGGCGAGCCGATCTGGCCTGGTCGCGGAGCTGTCCAGCTTGAGGAGTGCCAGTGGCACGAGGCCCTCATCAACCGGGCGTTCGCAGACGTGCAGGGCTTCTGGTTGATCTGTCCATATGACGTGACCGGCCTCGATCCCGGAGTCATCGAGGGCGCGCGGACGACGCACCCCGTGGTAGGCAACGGCCGTGGGGCCGTCGCAGCGGAACCCGATGCCGGCCGCGAGGATTTTCAGATGCCGAGCGCTCCGCTTTCATCGCCGTTCGCGCCTCCTGCCACGGTTGTTGCCGAGATGCCCTTCGCAGCAGCCACGCTCAGAGAGCTGCGCGCGCTGGTCGCCACTCAGGGCGCGCGGGGCGGCCTTGCCGCCGCACGGCTGGACGACCTGATTCTGGCGGTCAGCGAAGTCGCAACCAACAGCGTCACCCACGGTGCCGGGCGCGGTGTCGCACGGATCTGGTTCGACGATGGCGATGTGGTATGCGAGATCGCCGATCGCGGCGTGATCAGCGAGCCGCTGGTCGACCGGCAGCGGCCTGGCGCGGATCTGACTGGGGCGCGCGGCCTCTGGACCGCCAACCAGCTCTGTGATCTCGTGCAACTGCGCTCGTCGCGCGAGATGGGATCGGTCGTGCGCCTGCGTATGCACGCCGGACGTCGCGCAGCGTAGTCGCGGAATCGTCGTCAGCGATGGCACGCGCGGCAGGCCCGACCAGCGAGGTCAAGATGTTGAACCTCGACAAGCCCCTCTACACGATCGGCATCACCGCGGAAATCCTTGCCACGCATACGCGTACGCTGATGATGTACGAGCATCTCGGCCTTGTCGTCCCCAGCCGGACAGCCACCAACCGTCGACTGTACTCGCAGCGCGACATCATCACCCTCGGCGCAATCCAGCGACTCACACGCGGATACGGGCTCAATCTGATCAGCGCCCGCTATCTGATCCTCTGTCTTCAGCTGCTCGACGCGCATGGGATCCCGCGTCCGGCGGGACTGACGGACATTGACGTCGAGCACGTGAAGGTCTGAGCTAGACGAACCTCGCGCTTGCGGTTGGCTTGGGGTGGCGGAAGAATCGGACCCGGCACTGTGCACAGCGGAACAGCAACCGCAGGCCCATGCGCCCCAGCACCTCGGTCAGCCGGGAATCGCACTGCGGGCACGTTGCCGACTCCTGCAGCAACGCCTCGGGGACCGGTTTTGCGTCGAGATGAACCGGCTTGTATCTACGTGGCAACGCGCTACCTCCGGCTGGTTGCCGGCTCCTTCGACCGTGCGCAGGAGTCGGCTATCTGCTATCAGAAAAGATGATAGCAATACTACCATACTAAGCTCTAGCTGTGGTGGGGGTATGGCCGCCGGTGCGGTGAGGGCTGTGATCGCTCCTACTGGGCAAGACGATCGGAGCGGTCGCGGAACCGGGCCACGGCCTCGGAGATCGTCTCCTCGAGATACCGGTAGAAGAGCCGTCGCTGGGAGATGTCGATGGCTGCCTCGACGTCCTGGCCCTCTCGACGCCGGGCGATCCATGGTGGGACGCCGTCCGCGACCGTCTCGGTGCCCACCCTGACGCGAACCAGCGAGTCGTCATCCTGCGCAACGTGCAGAGTCACGTTGAGGATGGGGCCGGTGCTCTCGATCAGCCGCCAGCTCCGTTCCCAGCGCGCATTGCGGCGGAAATCGTGGGCGAGCCGGGCAGCATCATCGGCGAGGACGGTTTCGCCCGGACGCGCCGCACGTGCCAGCAGAGTCCGGATGTCCCTGTCGATGTCGCGACCGATCCAGTCCACGAGCGACGGGGCTCGGTCGTCAACGTCGGGGTGTGCGCTCTGATCCCGAGCCAGCTCGCCGATCGCCTGCACGGTACCGGCGTGCCGGCGGCAATATGTTCGGCCGCCGACCGAGATCCCGTGCGCAGGACAGATCGCGGCAGTGCAGGAGCGCTCGCGACGATCACGGTACGCGCAGAGCCGTGCCGTGTCGTTGGTGCAACTACGCATCGTGCACGTGATGCCCGATGCCGGAGCGGGCTTCGGGGCGACGTGCTCACGGCGACGGAACAGCGCCGTCGCGGGCAATGCCCCGAGGCGCCGGAGCGCGCTCGAGTCCCTTCGCGGAGTCTCCGCAGTCAGCACGGCAGCAATCCCCCCAGATTCCACTCTCGGACGCGGCCACCCTCGTTCGCCGGCGCCCCTCGGCTAATCAGACGCTACCGGGGGCACCGCCGAGACGCTATGCGACGGTTTGCGATGTATGCGTTGACGCCTGGTGACGTTGCGCAACCGCCACGCCAGGACTTATTGAGGATCGGTTACGGAGTTCGCGTTGAGCTCCCGAATGCGCTCGCGCCAGAATTCCAGGCGACGCTCGAAACGAGCCGCTTCGGCTTTGAGCACCTTGAGGTCCGTCTCTCTGACCTCCGCTTCGGCGTCGTCGTCCATCGATGGCAGCCGCTGCTCCGCAACGGTCAGCAGGCTCGCCTTGAAGTCGAGGAGCTCGGCGTAAACCTTCGTCCAGTGCACGGCGTCATCGACATACATGGTGTCCTCGTCCTCGCCCTCGAGCAGGCGCACCGGCTCCACGGCGTCGAGCGCCGCCTCCTGGGCCTCCCGGTGGTTGGGGGCCGGTGACGCATCGTGTTCTGCCTCCGACTCCTCCGGAGACTGCGAATCACTCACGAGACCCACTTGCGGGTGGTTTCGGCAAGAACGGCGGGCGGCGTGTGGGCTTTGATGAGGAAGTCGTGCGCTCCGAGCTGACGGCCACGCTCCACCAGTTCGGGTTCGCTGTAATTGGTGAGGATGACCACTGGGATATCGGCGGTGTGCGCATCCGCGCGCAGCTCCTCGAGGACGTCGAGCCCGTGCATCTCCGGTAATCCGAGGTCGAGGTAGATCAGATCAGGTGCCTCGGTGCTGGCACGATCGATCGCCTCCTTCCCCGAGTGAGCCCTGATCACATCGAAGCCGTGGGCCGACAGCTGCAGCTCGTACATGCTGGCGACGTCGGCGTCGTCATCGACGAGCAACAGACGTATTGCATGTGACCCATCAGGCATGGATTCTCCCCGCTGGCGCTTTGCGTCCGCGCGGCAGGCGCAGCGTGAATGTACTCCCTTCGCCGGGACGGGAGGTGACCTGGATGTCGCCCCCGAGGCCCTCGGCCAACCCGCGCGACAGGTGCAGACCGAGACCCGTGCCAGGGATCCCGGCGGCGAGCGCCTGCGGGAGCCGGCCGAACGGCTGAAACAGCCTCGTTAGATCTTCCTCGGCGATGCCGTCACCGTGGTCGGTGACGTCGATGGCCACGCTTCCTGCCTCCTCGCGAACCGTGATGGTCACATCGCTGCCGTCGGCCGAGTACTTCAGGGCATTGGAAACGAGATTGCCGAGGATCGTCTCGACCTGCTCCGGGTCAACACGCATTCGCACCCGTTTCTCCGACTCGACGCGGATGGTCCGGGGTGAGCCGCCGGCGGGCACCTTCGCGGCCGATGCCGCGATGGCCCGCGCGAGCGCGTCGATGTTGACGTCCTTGGCATTCTGGCCGCGAGCGCGATTCTCCATGCGGCTCGTCGTCAACATGCGGTCGACGAGCTGGCTCATATGCCGCATCCTCGCTGTCATCAGCGGCACGACCTTCGCGGCTGGTTCGGGCAGGTCGCCGAGCGATCCCTCGTCGAGCATCGACAGATAGCCGCTCACCAGGGTGATCGGCGCGCGAAGCTCGTGTGAAGCCAGTTGCAGGAACTCCGATTTCTGGCGCTCGAGATCCGCCATGCGGTGGGCGTGTGTCTCGAGGCGATCCAACTCGGCCTTCTGGAGCCCCTGGGCCCGCTGCTCGGCGGCGTAGCCCTGCCAGACCAGCGCAGAGGCGCGTGCGGCGAGACGCATGACCCATTCGTCCTGGTCCGTGAAGCCCGACTGCGAGTTGGTGGCTGCCAGGATCCCCAGCGGAACCGCGGCTGTCCGCCACGGAACGGCCAGCACATCTCGGGCTCCCAGTCGCCTGAGCAGCGAATCCGGACGCGCCGCGTCCGCGTCGCCCTGGCTGTGCCGCAGGGCCTGACCCGAGAACAGGAGCCTCTCGAGGTTCTTGTCCCCTTCGGGATCGAGAACGCGGCGTTCCGGCGCGTCAAGCGAGTCGCCGACGTCGGATGGCGTCTGCTGCATCGGGACGAGTTGCGTCCCCGTCAGCTGCCAGAAGCCTGCGCGTTCGGCGCTGACGAGTCCCGCGACCGTGTCGCTCATCTTGTCGAAGAAGGTGGCCGGATCGACGCTGGAGGCAACGTGACGCGACATCTGCGTCAAGGAGTCCAGGCCGCGGCGCTGCGCACTCTGCACCTGCTCGACGAGACGGGCGTTGCGGAGCGCCAGGACTGCGAGGAGCCCGACCTCCTGGAGACCCTCCAACTCGCGTGGGACGAATGCGCGGTCGCTGCTTCGGCTGAGGATGAGCACCGCACCGACGGTCTCGCCGACAGACAGCGGGACGATGGCCGTGTGGTGCATCGCGATCAATGCGGGGATGAGATCGGGATCGGCGTTGCCGCCGTGACCGAGACTGCCCCCGAGAACGATCGACCCCGTACGCACGGCGTGCTGCAGCAAGGGCTGCCTCGCCAGCCAGGTCAGCGGGTACTCGTGTCCGACGAAGTCTGGAGGCCCGCCGCGCTGGTAGCTGGCCTCGACCCGGAGGACGTCCTGGTCGAGGCTGGTGAGCGTGCAGCGGTCCGCATCGACGTTCTCTGCCGCAAAACGAACCAGGCTTCCCATGATCTGGTGAGGATCGCCACGCGAGACCAGGTCCGCTTCGATCGACCCCGCGAACTTGGTCTCCAGCGGATGCGGGTCCAGATCAGAGCCGAACGTGCTCGATGTCAATCCCGGCGAGCTCCGGCGGCCGAGGGATGCCGTGCGCGTCGAGGAGTTGCAGGCATTTGATGACGTAGCGCGCACCGGCGATGTTCAGCCCGGATTGCCTGGTGAGCCGTTGGATGGCGCTGAGCGTGAGGATGTCGCGCTGCGAGTATCGCCGCCGATTGGTCGCGGTACGGTCCGGGACGCCGAGACCCATGGTCTCGTACATCATCAGCGTGCGCGGATGGCTTGCGAGGATCTCCGCCGCGACGCTGATCGTATAGAGCGGCTTGTCGAGGTCGAGCATCCGCTCCGAGGTGGGAACCACCGTCTCAGCGGGCATTCGATCGGCTGAATGTGATGCAGGGGAGGCGGCGGCCACAGACGGCCGGCCGCGAAGCTCTCTGCCGTACCAACATCACAGCGATTCTATACGTCAATCGCCGCCGCGCTCGGAGATTCAGACCAGGCCGGCGCTGGTGACGGCACGCTGGCGGAAGAACTGCACTCGGCAGCGATCACAGCGGAAAACGAGGCGCAGACCCATGCGGCCCAGCACTTCGGTGATGCGCGAGCTGCACTGCGGGCACGTCGCCGCCTCGTTCAAATAGGGGCCGGCCACCGGCTTCACATCGAGCTGTACCGGCTTGTATTTACGAGCCATACCACGTACCTCCGATTGATTGTCGCAACTGTCCCTCGCCCTCCCTCGCAGGAACATCCTATCACAAAACATGATAGCGACGATATTGCTATCATGACGGGCGTGACTGAGATGCTCTCTCGAGGAGGGGACGAGGTGGTTGACCCTCGGATCCGCCTACGCGCATTCCGGCGGCGTCGGAGGCTCGACGTGCGCAGCGTCGTGACCGGCATGGCGCTGTTCCTGGCCGTCGCCTGGACCATCATCTTCGGAGTCGGCATCGTCCTTCGCTGACGCCCGCGGTTGGCGATCGGGGGAGTGGACAGCCCACCGCGCGGTCCAAGGTCCCGGCCGCCTCAGTGCGCCGAATCCGAGCGCCGTGCGTCTGGTACCGTACCTTGAGGCGGAGGTAGCAGTTGCCGAGGGAGCGACGTTCCACCGGCCAAGGAGGAGCACGTGCTGGAGGATGACGTCAAGGTCCTGCTGATCGAGGACGACGTCGCCGCAGCGGAGATGTATCGCCTGCGACTAGTCGCCGACGGCTATTCAGTGGTGATCGGTCGCGATGGCAAGGAAGGCCTGCGCATGGCCGTTCACGAAGCTCCGGACTTCATCTACCTCGATCTCCGTCTCCCGGGTCTCGATGGGTTCGAGGTGCTGGAGAGCCTTCGTTCCGCCCCCGAGACCATGCACATCCCGGTCATCATCCTCACCAACTACGGGGAACCCGAGCTCCGAGAACGAGGCATGAAGCTCGGCGCGCTCGAGTTCCTGGTCAAGTCAGACACCACGCCGGCGCAGCTCGCCGAGAGCGTCGAACGAGCGATCGCGCCTCGCTCCCTACCTGCAAGCTGAGGCAGGCGCTCACCGCCGTGCAGGACCCGGCGCCCATGTGGGATGACCCTGGCATCCAGGATGACGCCTCGCGCAGGCTCTTCCGCGATTCGGTCAGGCTCGCCGCACGGCTCGCGTCCGCCGCTGGGATTCCCCGTACAGCCTCGCTCCTCCTGCTGCGCGGCGATATTCTGGCGTGCGTCGCGGCATCGGACCTTGTCGAGCCGGGTGCTCGCGGGCCCTATCGCGTCAGCGACCACCCCGTATTTGACCGAGCCATCTCGTCAGACCGGATGGTCGATGACCCGCCTCTGGTCATCCTTCCGGTGCGGGGCGACGATCGAGTCGTGGCACTCCTGGTCATCCGCGGCGAAGGGCGTCTCGCCGCCGACGTACGCGGCACGTTGCAGTCGCTTGCCGGCATCGTTGGTCTCGGGCTGAGCCAGGCCGCGATCGCCGATGAGCTACTCCAGGAGGCGGAACGCAGCCGGCGCCTCGAGCGACTCAAAAGCGAGTTCCTGAACATCGCCGCGCACGAGCTTCGCAGCCCGCTCGGAATCATCAGAGGGTATGCATCGATGCTCGGCGAGGGCGTGTTGCCTGATGCAGAGCGTCACGTTGCACTCAGCCGCATCACCGAGAAAGCCGAAGAGATGGCTCGTCTCATCTCGGACATGCTCGAAACTGCCCGGCTCGAGACGCTCGGCCTCGAGCTGGAGCTCGAACCTCTCGACCTGCTCAAGGTCATCGAGGACGCCGTGCGGGCGATGCGTCCCCTGCTGGGCAGAAAGCACACCTTCGTGGTGACCGCGCAGCGCGACTCGATGCTCGTCGTCGCCGACCGCCGCCGCCTCACCACCATGCTGACCAACCTCATCGACAATGCGATCAAGTACTCGCCTGCGGGCGGGACGATCGAGATCGGCTGTGATGACGACGGCAGGGCCGCGAGCATCCTCGTTCGCGACCACGGGATCGGCATCAACGCCGAGCAGGCTCATCTGCTGTTCAGCCGCTTCGGCCGTCTGGTGACGCCGGAAACCAGCCACATTCGCGGGACCGGCCTCGGCCTCTACCTGGCCCGTGAGACCGCTCGGCTCCACGGGGGCGACATCACGGTCACCGCGACGAAGGGTGGGGGAAGCACGTTCACCGTTGTCCTCCCGCTCGCGTAGCCTCCAACCGAAGAGTCCACCCGCGCCGTGGATCGTGATCCCGGCGGGGTGGACTCGTTGGGAGGGGGTGGGGACGACGGCTTGTCAACCGCCGTTGTCACGAGCTTAGTGAGCCGGCACCAGACGTGTCAACTTAGCTGCCAGCGAAGCTATACAGTGGTGTCGACATAGCGACGGATCACGTCTCGTCGATGATCTCCTCGACGTACTCGTCGGGATCCTTGTCAACGATCGCGATACCCCGCGCCCCGGCATGCTCTGTCTCGAAGGCCGTGAATGCGGAGGCAAGCTCAGCCTGCTCGGCGGTTGACGCAGCGTCGTCGAACTCGATGAGCGGGCCTTTCTCCTCCTCATCCATGTGCTCGTCGTTGGCCTTCTGGGTGTCATTCACCGCGCGCCACCATGCGTCGTCTCCGACGCTGTGGCCCTCGGCATCGCGGATCGCGTCACGGATCTCGTTGTGGTCTCTCACCGCATCCTTGGTGTCATCGACCGCATCGGGGTCGTCCTTGAGCAACCGCGGGTAGAAGAGCGTTTCCTCGGCGGCGGCGTGCACCTCCAGGCGGGTGGACAGCGCGGCCCAGATCGATTTCAGTTGCGCAACATTGCCGCGCGTGTCGTCGAGCGCGGCGAACTGATTGCGGAACCACACATGGTCCATGCGGATGACGTCGGTGACGCGAGTGGTCAGCATTTGATAGCGACAATATCAGATAGAAGCCCATCATCTGGTACAGCTAGTTCAGACTCCCGACATGAACATTCCCATGACCCCGACGCCCAGTTCAGCGCCCGAGCCGATGCCCGAGCCGGAGATCGTGGATCCCGATCCGAAGCAGCCGGAGGTGCCGGATCCCGACCGGTCGGCCGAGACAGACGCTCCGGAGACCCAGCCCGGAAAGGAATAAACCGACGCTCTCATGCCCGGGGAGCCACGCGAGTGGCGGGAGCGCGGCTACGTCTGGAGGTGCTTCCGGAGAAAGTCGAGCATCCGCGGCGACGCATCGAGCCGATTGGCCCGTTTCGCCAGACCGTGGCCCTCGTCGTCGTAAATCAAGAGTTCGGTGGTGATGCCGCGCGACAGCAGCGACTCGTGCAGCTGACGCGCCTCACCCACCGGAACACGGGGGTCATTGGCGCCGTGCACCAGCATCAGAGGAGCGCGTATCTCATCGACGTGGGTCATCGGTGACGCTTCGATGAGAAAGTCGCGATCTGTCTCCAGAAAGCCGTACTCAACCTCGCGCACCCTGCGCCGATACGGCGAGGTGTTCTCAAGGAAGGTCAGCAGGCTGCTGATGCCAACCGTCGCGATCCCGGCCGCCCATAGGTTCGGGTAGAAGGCCAGTGCGGCGAGCGTCATGTAGCCGCCGTACGACGCTCCCATCACGGCGACCCGCGTGGCGTCAACGCCTCGCTCACCGAGCGATGCGTGCACAGCGGTGAGATCACGCACGGAGTCGAGGCGGAGGCGGCGGTCGTCGAGCGAAACGAAGCGGCGCCCCCAGCCGGCTGAACCGCGGACATTTGGTGCCACAACCGCGATCCCCTCGGCCACCAATCGGATGATGAAGGGGTCGTAGCGTGGTGCGAACCGCGCCTCCGGTCCTCCGTGCACCACCACGACAACCGGCGGATCGTCGACCGGGGGTCTGTACAGGAAGTAGGTGATCTGCTCACCATCGAAGGAGGCGATCTTCTGCAGCTCAGGTGTGATGAGCTCCGGTGCGACGACCTGGTCGATCGGCAACAGCGGTGCCGGGGGTCCCGTGCCGGCCGTGTCGATGCGGACGGGCGTCAACGGTGTTGCGGTCGTCGTGTAGGTCAGCAATGCGGTGGCGCCGTCGGAGCTCAGATATGGTCGAGGAACGAGCGGCAAACCGAACCCGGTCCCGGCCTCGGGCAGTGAGAGATTGCGGAGGTGCGCGAGGCTTTCGCCATCGTGGAGGGCAACACGCGTCACCGCGTCCTCCGCGTGAACGATCAGCGCCGTCCGGCCGTCGCGGCTCAGCGTGGCCTCGCTGTCCCAGGCGGTCTCGAGCACGTAGCGCCAGGAAGCTGTCTCGATGTCGTATCGGGCGATTGACGAGACGTCGCGGCCCGAGTCGGTGCTGAAGAGGAAGCCTGAGGAGTCGGGATACCAAGCTGGTGCGATGGCGGCGCCCGCGCCGGTGCGTTCGACCACCATCCGCACCTCGCCGGTCTCGAGGTCGATGAGCAGCAGGTCGTCGCTGATCGCGAAGGCGCCATCAAGGCGCACCACCGTGAGCCAATGTCGATCAGGCGAAAAGCGTTCGACCCTGTTCCACCCACCCTCGAGGACACCGCGAACCGTTCCGTCACCGAGGTCGAGCACGTATACGTCGATATCCACGCCGTTTCGCTTCGTCGACGAGAACGCGATGAGCTTCCCGTCGCGGCTCACATCCCCGAGATCGTGTTTGATGTGCTCTTCGACGAGGAGCGGGCGCGGTGCACCGCCCATGACGTCGACCAGCCACAACTGATAGTTCTCGTTGCCGCCACGATCGACAGCAACCACCACGTCGTCGGTTCCGGTGATGTAGCGAGCGGCCGAGACCGGCTCATCGAGGAACGTCAGCTGAGTCAGGTCGCCGCCATCGGCCGCGAGTCGGTAGACCTGCATGCTGCCGGTGTCATCGCAGCGGACGAGCAGCTCGGCGCCGTCGTCCGCGACATCGGCGATGACCGAGCTGCGGGCTTCGAGGAGGCGCGTCAGGAGGGCGTCGGCCACCCCGCCATCTTGGCACCCGACGATCCGGTTTCGGCGTGCCTGGCCGATTGGAATGGGCCGGCGCCAACGCGCTACTGTTGCGCTCGTGAAAATCGCACCGCGCCAGCTTGCTGACGCGGCGGACGTCGCCCGCCGGTGGATTCGCTACCAGACGATGCGCTGGGATGTTCCTGGAATCTCATTCGGGATCAGTCATGACGGTCGGGTTGTGATGCTCGACGCCATGGGCACGGCCGACATTGCGTCCGGCCGCGCTGCGACTCCCGAGGCGACGAGCTATCGATGCGCGTCGATCACCAAGACGATGACGGCAACGCTGGTGATGCAGCAGGTCGAGGCCGGACGGATGCGACTCGACGAGCCCATCGCGACCTATCTGAGCTGGATCAGGCGGTCGCCCCAGGCGAGGGACATCAGCATCCGTCACCTGCTCATTCACGGCGGCGGCGTCATTCGTGACGGGTCCAACACGTGGGGCGATGACGACTTTCCGGATCGAGACACGGTGCGCAAGGAGGTGCGGCAGCAGCTGACATTCGCGGAGCCGGCGACGTCGTTCCGCTACTCGAATATCGCCTACGTGTTGCTCGGTGAGGCGCTCGAGGTCGTCGCCGGCAGGCCGTTCGAGGCGCTCCTGCAACGGGACGTCCTTGGTGCGCTCGGCCTGAGGGGGAGCGCCCCGTCGTTGACCCCCCGCGCCAGGAGAACCCTCGCCACGGGCTATTACCAGCGACGTCCCGGGGAGGATCCACGTCCCGCGCGCCACGCCGAAGCGCGGGCCTTCGCACCTGCAGGCGGTCTGGTTTCGACGGTGCCTGACCTGCTCACGTATCAGCACGCGCACTTCCCGGGGTCGGGTGAGCTCATCTCTGACCTGTCGCGTCGCGAGATGCAGCGCACCCAGTGGCAGCGATCCGAGGAGCCCAACCATGGACTGGGGTGGATGATCTGGCACGTCGACGGTATCCCCGTCCGCGGTCACAGTGGCGGCTATCCCGGATTCTCCACCAAGATCGGATTCTCACCGGAGTGGGGCCTCGCCGCGGCCGCGTTGACCAATACCAATGGTCCGGTGCCAGGAATGGCGCTCGACACCATCTTCCACAGTGCCGCGTGGGTCGTGCGTCGGTGGGAGGATGCCGCCGAAACGGCGCACGGGCACTCGCGCACGAGTGTTGGTCGACTCGCCGGTCACTACCGCGGCGAGATCGGTGAGCTCACAGTCGTCCGCATCAACAGGTCGCTGTACCTTTTCGACCCCGAGGTGACGATGCCGCTTGCGGCGGCGGCACGGCTGCGACCGGAGAGCGCGCGTCGATTCACTATTGTCGAAGGCGACGACTACGGACACTTCGGTGAAGAGGTGAGTTTCGCGATGGACGCCACGGGGCGGTCAACGGCGATGAGATACGGGCCGCATCTCCTGCACCGGGCGGACATGTAGCAGCGGACGCATGTGCTGTGGCGACGGCGGCTACTCGCTGCGATCCGCCGCCGCAACCAGGTCGTGAAGGCGCCTGAGCCTGCTCTCTCGATCCCGCACGAACCGGCCGATACCCTCGAGGATGTAGGGCGTTGTCAGGTGTGCCTCGTCCATGACCTCGGCCACCGAGCCACCCGTCCGCCACCGGTCGTCCCAGTCCGCCCCCATCGAGTACTCCGCGGCCAGAGGCCCGTCGACCCAGTCCCGCATGAGCTTGACGGTGCGGTTCGTGATCGCCATGGCATCGAGACGGTCGGCAGCGCCGATCACGCTCTCGCGATACTCGGCGGGCTGCAGGCGAAACAGCTGCGGGCTGATCGCAGCGACGATCTTCACGTTGAGGCCAAGCCTGTCAAGATCTGGGAGAGCCTTGACGAGATTCGCAGTTGTCGTCGTACCCTGCACAAACACAGTGCCCATCCCAGGCAGGTCCGCGCGGAAGGCGCGAAGCACATAGGCGCCGCGCGCCGCCTCGAAATGACTCGGCATCCCGAGTGCCGCTCGATCGGGCAGCTCGATCGCGGGTCGCGTGAGATGGAGGGCGATGATCGGTACGTCGGTGGCCAGCGCGGCCGCGAGCACGACCGGCACTTCGTTGTACTCCCACGGGTGCAGATCCACGACCTTTCCCTCGGGGAAGAGCTGGGTCACACCCGGCTCGTAGATCCCGAAATGCGTTCGCGAGTCCTCCGCGGTCTCCGGACCCGAATGGCCGGCCACCCAAAGTACCCTGCCGACCTTCAGCTCGCAGTCCTGGGCGAGCTGGCTGAACAGTCGCATCTCGCCGTACTTCAAGTAGCTGAACGACCCGTACGTGGAACACGCGCCCCAGAAACCGTTGAATGAGCTGAACGGGTCAGATGCCATGTTCACGGTGGCAAGCCCAGCGATCATCCCGGCATTGGTGAACTCGGTGATCTCGGTCGGGAGCAGCGCGCCTCCTGGGTTGGAGTCACGCTGGTACCAACCGGAACCTGGCAGATCGCCGAAATCCTTGCCGAAACCGGAGAGATTCGTCGAATCGGCGAGATCCGCCGACGCGGCGATGAAGAGCGGGCGACCGTAGTCGCGGATCGCGGTCGCGTTCACCCAGGCGCTCCACGCGCCGAGCGCGGTGCGGTTCGCCTGCTTGTCACCGGGTTTCCGGTACATCGCGTCCGGATAGCCGCGGTAGTCGGTGAGCCGCGGATCGCCGAAGACCTCGGCGCCATGACCACTGACCGTCAGCCCCTCGATCCGCTCCGGAACCTGCGAGGCCAGCTCGATGAGCCGATCGGAAATCGCATCGACAACCGCCGGGTGGTCCGCCAGCACGCCCGAGGCCCGGCGCAGATTCTCTGCGGCCTGCTCGAGAATCCCGCCTGGGTCGGACGGCGCGGGCTCGTCCACGCCGGCGTAGCGCATGCCGTATTTCGCCATGAACGCGTGGCGGAGCTCCCAGAACGGCGCGCTGTTCATGGCGTGCGGAGAGCCATGACTCTTGCTGTCGTACTTCCCGTACCCCCGCCCCTTGCGGGTGCGGAACCACGCCACCGAGGGAACACGCTCGGGGTTCTCGCCGCGCGCTGCCTCGAGCACGGCCCTGGTCACCGCCGACCACTCGGATCCCTCCATGGTCCCCGACACGCGCCAGCCGTAGGACCCGAACCAGGTGTCGGGGGTTCCCGGAACCACCGACGACGCGGCGAAGTCGTCGATCCCGAAATCGTTCCAGTCGACGAGGAAGACGAGGTTCGCGAGCCCCAGCCCCCAGGCCGCATTGCGTGTCTCATGGCTCGCACCGGCGGTCAAACCGCCTTCGCCCTCCACGACGAAGACACGAACGTCGCCGGCGCCGGCCAGCTTGAGCGCGAGCGCCTCACCGGCCGCGGGCGGCATACCGTGGCCCGAGGGACCGGTGTTGAACTTGAGAAACAAACTCCTGCCGGCCATCTCCGGGTGTCCCGGCAGTCCGCCGCGATGCCGCAGGGTGGTGAGATGCTCGGGAAACAGAGCCCAGCGCCCGACGTCAGGTAGGGTGAAGGCAGGATTCGGGTCGCGTGCTGCCCGGAGTCGAAGCGTCTCGTTGAGTGCCGCGAGGGTTGCGTAGACGACGGGGACGGTGTGCCCCGCCGAGAGGACGAACCGGTCACCGAACGGAAGCCACGGACGCCGAACGTCCCAGCGCATGGCGCCGGACAGCATGGTGGAGAGGAGCAGATGGACCTTCGAGCGGGATCCACCAGGGTGCCCGCTCTGTCGATAGTTGAGCGCGAGATCGATGAACTCGTCGACCACGTCCTTGACCACGTCCCAGTCCGCGAATGACGCTTCGGCGTCCGCGTAGAGGCGTTCGGTGATCTCCACGCTTGTGCACAATAGCGGCCCAGGAGAAGCACATGACGACAACAGTGCCCGTCGGATTCCTCGACGCGATCCACGACGCCACCGGCGCACACGCTGACGAGTTGATCACCGCTTCGCGCGCGATACACGCGCTCGCAGAGATCGGCTACGAGGAATTCGAGTCATCGCGTCTGCTCAGTGACGTGATCGAGCGGCACGGCTTCCGGGTGGACCGTGGTGTCTCCGGCATGCCGACCGCCTTCGTGGCGAGGCACGGCACCACTGGACCTCACGTCGCATTCGTCTGCGAGTACGACGCCCTGCGAGGGCTTGGACACGCCTGCGGACACAACCTCATCGCGACCTCGTCTGCCGGAGCGGGTCTGGCCCTTGCGGACTCACTCAGGAACGCAGGGGTCGACGCTCGCGTGACCATCGTGGGCGCGCCGGCGGAGGAGGGTGGTGGCGGCAAGATTCCGCTCTGCCACGATGGGCTGTTCGACGATTGCGATGCGGTGCTCATTTTTCACCCCTCGGATCGCACGGCGTCGGTGCAGTACGCGCTGGCGTGTACACACTGGGAGTGGACCTACCGCGGCAAGGCGGCGCACGCAGCGGGCCACCCCGATCACGGGATCAACGCCCTGGACGCGTTCGTCCATGCGTACAACGGAGTCTCGCTGTGGCGGCAGCAGCTGCGCGACGACGCACGCGTGCACGGATTCATCATCGAAGGCGGAACGGCTCCCAACATCATCCCGGAACTCACCCGCGGTGAATACCTGACGCGTGCGCGTGACGGTGACTATCTGCGCATCATGAACACTCGCTTCCGAGCGATCTTCGAGGCGGCCGCGCAGGCGACGGGCTGCACCCTTCAGCTTGATGAGAAGGAGACGTACCTCGACCTGCGTTCGAACGCGGTGCTTGGCGAGCGTGCCAGCGCGCACCTCGCTGCGGTCGGACTCGCAGAGGACCGCGTCATTCCCTGGGAACGCACGGGCTCCACCGATGTCGGCGACGTCTCGTACGCGGCACCGACTCTCCACCCCGAGTTCGCAATTGCGGACGAGGGCATCGGCCCGCACACCCACGCCTTTCGCGAGGCTGCCGTATCGCCCCGGGGCGAGGCAGCGATGCTCAAAGCCGCTGAGGTGCTCGGCAGAATCGGCGCCGACGTCGTCTTCGACGCCCCCGTCCGGCGGGCGGTTCGCGATGCCTTCCTTGCCCAGCCGCAGCACCGCGAGGAGTGGACCGGCTCGGGGGCGTAGCCGGACGCTACAACGCGACCGTAATCCGCTCGGCGCCTTCGTCAGGACGGTGCGTCGGGTTTGCGAGCACGGCTCGGCGCGACCCGCGAGGGCTCGCCCGGCATCTTCGGATACTGCGGTGGCCACGGTGCATCAAGGGCGCCTGCCGCCGTGTCGCGGATGTGCAGCGCGAGCACGGGCTCGAGCGACTGCGGGGCGGTCGACATGGGCAGCCACGTGTCGCCAAATTGCGCGACCCGAGGAGGGACCGTCACGATGGTCAGGAGGTCCGGTGTGATCGAGTCGAGCTCGTCCCAGGCGAACGGGGTCGAGACCTGAGCACCGGGGCGAGCGCGAACCGACCAGGCGCCGAAGATGGTCTTGTGCGGTGCGTTCTGGTTGAAGTCGACAAAGACCCGCCGTCCGCGTTCCTCCTTCCACCACGCCGCGGTGATGAGGTCCGGCCTGCGGCGCTCGAGCTCTCGCGCGACTGCCACCGCCGCGGAGCGCACCTCGTAGGAGGTCCACCGGGGTTGCAGCCGGACGTAGACGTGGATGCCCCGGTTGCCGGTGGTCTTGGGGAGGCACGCGACCCCCAGCTCGTCGAAGAGCGCACGGACTTCGTGTGCCGCCTCCTGCACCATCGGGAAGACCACGCCTGGGCTCGGGTCGAGGTCGATGCGGAGCTCGTCGGCGTGCTCGGGGTCGGAGGCCTTCGACGGCCAGACGTGAAAACCGAGGCAGCCGAGGTTCACCGCCCACAGGACGTGGGCGAGGTCGGCGGCGACCAGGGCTCGCGACGTCGTCCCGTTCGGTGTGCTCACGATCGTGGTCTCGAGCCACTCGGGTCGCGAATCCGGCACCCGCTTCTGAAAGAACGACGGGCCGCTCGCCCCGTTGGGGAACCGCTGGAGCAGGACCGGGCGCCCGCCCATGGCGCGAAGCAGCGGCTCCTCGACGGACTGGTAGTAGCGGACAAGGTCGAGCTTGGTCTCGCCCCGTTCGTTGAAATAGACCTTGCCCGGGTTGGTGATCGGGATCTCGCGGCCCGCCGCTTCGGTCATGACGACGTCATCAGCCATCGCGGGCCCCTCGGTCCTTGGCGCCCAGGCTGTCGCGACGTTTGACTGCAAGTGCTGACACGGCCTCGAGCAGGCATCGATTCGCGTTCTGCGAGGTCAGCTCCGCCCAGTCGTAGGGTGGCGACACCTCGACGACATCCATGGCCACGACATCGGTGCGCAGGACGATCTGGCGGATGGCGTTGAGCAGATCGATTGGTTGCATGCCGCCGGGCTCCGGCGTCCCGGTTCCGGGCGCGAAGCCCGGATCGAGCACGTCGATGTCCGCGGACAGATAGATGTGTTCGGGACCGTCGAGGGCTTCCGTGATGGCGTCTTCAACAACGCTGACAACGCCGCGATCGCGGAGCTCCCCCATGAGATGCCAGCGCATCCCCTGCGCGCGCATCCAGTCGAAGACGTCCTTCGAAGGCCAATATCCTCGCAGCCCGATCTGCACGAAATTGCGGCCCGGAATCACGCCGGACTCGATGAGCCGGCGCATCGGTGAGCCGTGCGAATACAGGTTTCCCCAGGCGTTGTCACCAGTGTCCGCGTGAGCGTCGAAATGCACGATCCCAACACTTCCCGGTGGATATGCCGAGGCGACGGCGGTGGCCGATGGCCAGGTGATCGAGTGGTCGCCACCGATGACCATCGGGATGATGTGGCGCGTCGCGATCTCGGCCACGCGCTCGCGGATCGCCGTATGGGACGCCTCGGCCATGCCCGGCAGGCAGCGGGCGTCCCCGTAGTCGACGACGCGGAGCACGTCGAGGGGCGCGACCTCGAGTTCGAGATGCCACTCGCCGTTCTGATACGAGGCCGTCCGCACCGCGCGTGGACCGAAGCGTGCCCCGGGCCGGTACGTGACTCCGTCGTCCCAGGGTGCCCCGACGATCGCGATGTCCGGGCGCGCCTCATCGAGCTCCTCGGTGGTCGTGAGCAGCGGGACCCGGCAGAACGTTGTCGGACCGAGGTATGCGGGCCCGTCGTCGTACCGTTTCACGCGGCGAACACTATCGCGCCGCTTGCGTCCCGCACCACACGTCAGACGGCTCGCTGGTAGGCGCGGAACGAGCTGACGGCGATCAACCCGAACACGAGCGCGAGCGCCGCAAGGCCGCCGAGCCTGGTGAGCACGATCGACCAGTCGACGTTTGCGACGATGCTCTGGCGGCCCGCCTCCACCGCCCAGTTGACCGGGTTGAAGCGCGCAACCGTCTGAATCCACTCAGGCATGAGCCCTTGCGGAAGGAACACCGAGGAGACGAAGCACAGCGGAAGCACGAGCATCACGTTGGCGGCAATCACCGTGTTCTGATCGCGGAGACGGAGAGCCAGCGCGTTCGAGAAGCTCGCCATCACGATGCCCAGCAGGACCGCCGCGGCGATCAGGGCCAGCACGCTCATCGGGCCGCCGGCGAACCGCGCGCCGCCGAGCATGGCCAGCCCGACGAGGATCACCGACTGGATGATGGTGAGCGTCGCCCAGTAGCCGAGCTGCCCGACGAGGAACGAGCCGCGTCGGGCCGGGGACGCGAGGAAGCGGTCGAGCACGCCTCGCTCCATGTCGGTGAGATAGAGCGTGCCGCTCCAGCCATTGGAGAGCAGCGAGCTCATCACGAGCACCCCCGGCGCGAGGTAGTCGATGTATGAGACGCCGCCGAACCCGGGCAGGGCAGCCACGTTCTTGAAGAGCTGCCCGAACAGGAACAGCCAGATCACCGGCTGGATCAGCTGCATCACCACGTAGAGCGGCTGGCGCCAGAGCGCCCGCAGGTAGCGGACGGCGATATGCGTCGGTTGCATCACCACTGTGCTCATCGCGGCTCTCCGGTATGGGCGGCGCTGAAACTGCGCCCGGTGTGGCTGAGGTACACGTCGTCAAGTGAGGGGCGGGACACGGTGACGGCAGTCACCATGACGCCGGCTGCATCGAGGGCCGCGAGCACCGCCGGTACCGAGGTGGCACCGTCGTCAACGCGCGCATGCAGCGAACGTCCGTCGCTGGTCAGCTGCCGGAGGCGCCCGTTCTGCGTGCTCAGGGCGCGCATCGCGTCACCGACGGTCGCATCGGCGTCGAGCTCGATGTTGAGTGCATCGCCGCGCAGCTGGCTCTTGAGCTGATCGGGAGTCCCCTCGGTGACGACGCGGCCTGCATCGATGATCGCCACGCGCTGGGCGAGATGGTCGGCTTCATCGAGGTAGTGCGTCGTCAGCAGGACCGAGACTCCGTCGCGGGTGGCGAGCCTATGGATCTCCTCCCAGAGGCTGCTCCGAGCCTCGGGATCCAGCCCGGTCGTCGGCTCGTCGAGGAAGAGCACCTCGGGACGATGCACGAGGCCCATGGCAACACCGAGCTTGCGGCGCATGCCGCCCGAGTAGGTGCGCGACACACGGTCGGCGGCCTCGGTGAGCTGGAACTGGTCGAGCAGAGCAGCGGCGCGGCGACGAAGGTCGCCGCTTGCCATGCCATACAACTGCCCCTGCAGCGTGATGTTCTCGCGACCCGTCGCCTCCAGGTCGACAGCGTCCTTCTGCGCGACGCACCCGATGAGCCGACGCACGCGCTGTGGATTGGCGAGAACGTCGATGCCCGCCACCCGAGCGGTGCCGGCGTCCGGCCGGGTCATCGTCGTGAGGATCTTCACGGCGGTGGACTTGCCCGCCCCGTTCGGACCGAGCAGCGCGAAGATGGTTCCGCGGTCCACGCGAAAGCTCAGATCGCTCAGGGCGCAGATGGTCTTCGCATAGTGCTTCTTGAGGTGCGCCGCCTCGATGGCGAAGGATCCGGGGGTGGCGGTGCCGTTCATGCGAAGAACACCAACAGGGATCCGATGACCGCGAGGAAGGCGCCACCGGTCGAGACGGCGCCGACCGCTCGCGATCCGCCTCCGGCCGAAGCGACCGTTCCGACGACGCCCGCGAAGGCGATCCAGATCACGGCGAGCACGAGCAGGGGGTGTGCCATTGGCGCTCCTTCTGAGCTAACGTTGTTAGGTGGATGTGGCGCCAAATGTATCCCTAACGGTGTTAGTGTGTCAAGTGATGACGACAGGCACGATCACGGAGTCACGCTTCGAATGAACAAGCCGATCAGGCGGGCATGAACCGCGCGACCCTCGCGAAGACCGCACTCGAATTGATCCAGGAGGACGGCCTGGACGCGCTCACCATGCGGACGCTCGCGGACCGGAGCGGGGTCAAAGCGGCGTCGCTCTACTGGCACGTTCGCGATCGCGATGAACTCCTCGCGATCGTCGCCGATGCTCTCCTTGCGCGTGTCCCGCTGCCGGATCCGGGACGCGAGTGGCGCCAGGCGGCGCTCACGTTGTGCATGGTCACCGCCGCACAGGTCGCCGGGCAGCGCGACGGCGATCGGATCCTGCACGAGGTTCCCGAGGCCATCCGGCGAAGCGCCGTCCAGGCGCGGCTGGCGAAGGCCGTCGCCGCCGGCGGTGTCGACCCGGCGACGGCTGCGGACGTGGCCGCAATGATGATCGGCTTCGCGGTGACGCAACCGTCAACCCACTCACTCGGTCGGACGTCGGGGCAGGGCACGACGATCACCCTCGCCATCGATTCGGGCTCACGTGGTGTCGTCGTCAAGGCGAACGGACCGATGGATGAACTCTTCCGGATCCCACAGGGGGCGGTCGCGCCACCCACCACCTCCGTGCGCGAGGACCGCGTGATCGTCCGCAGGCTGCGTGGTGGCAAGCGCGGCGAGATCGAGATCAACCCGGAACATCCGTGGCGAATCCAGGTCCAGGGTCCGACATGGAATACGCACCTCGACCTTCGCGGCATCAACCTGCGCGAGATCCAGGTGGACAGCAGCGCCAGCAAGGTCGACTGCCTGCTGCCCCGTCCGCGCGGGGTCGTCCCGATCCACATCTCGAGCGGCGTGTTCCGCGTCTCACTCCAGCGAATCCCCGGGACGGCGGTGTCGGCGGTCCTCAAGAGTGGGGCCGTTCAGGTGGATCTCGACGACTTCCACAATCGCGTCGCCATCGCCGACACTCGGTGGGAGACGCCGGGGGCCGGCGCGACGCCGGATCGGTACGAGCTCGAGGTGAGCGGCGGCGCTGTGCGGGTGAGCCTCGACCAATCGGCAATCGAGGGGGCGGCGCCCCCGGTTGCCGAGTCCGCGATGCCGGCGGATGGCGGCCTCATGGCGGCGCTTGGCATCGTTCTCGACGGCGTCGCGGGACGCGGACGCACGTGATGCGTCAGTTGGCGCGTGTGCTGCTCTGGATCGAGAGCTCGGCATGGGTTCTGCTCGGTGCGCTGCTGATCGCGGGCGGACTCGTCGTGCTCCGTGGCGGCACAGGGCTCCACGGGTTCATCAGTGTCGAAGAACCCGGGTTTGGGAGCGTGGTCGCGGGCTGGGCTGTCGGCGCCGGCGGGGCCATTGTCGGCGCCGGTTTTTGGGGGATCTGGACAGCCCGAGCAGTCCATCGTGGAGCGGCTGCGGCGCGTACCAATGCGCTCGCGTTCTGCTGCCTGTGGATCATCCTAGGATTGGTGTGGATTGTCGTTGCAACGACACCGATTCCAGGAGCCGTCACGATCGTCGTCAATGCGCTGATCCTGTCCGGATTCATCTGGCGGTCGCCATCTCCCGCAACACGGCGAGACGCCGGGTGAACCTCACCGATTTCGACGCGCTGAGCTTCGACTGCTATGGAACCCTGATCGACTGGGAGGCGGGCATCGCCGCGGTGCTCACCCCGTGGGCGCGCGAGCACCACCTCAGCCTCGATGTTGAGGAGCTGCTCGAGCGGTACGCGAGCGCGGAAGCGCGTCAGGAGGAGCGGACCCCGGGGGCGCTCTATCCCGAAATCCTTGCTGCTGCAATGCGCAGCCTCGGTGCGTCCCTGGGTGTCGAGGTCTCCGCAGCGGAGAGCGAGCAGCTTGCGACATCGGTCGCGGACTGGCCGGCGTTCCCGGACTCGCCGGCGGCGCTTGCGGCACTCTCCGCGCGATACAAGCTGGTCATCCTGTCAAACGTCGACCGAGGCTCGTTCGCAGGCAGTAACGCGCGACTCGGTGTCACCTTCGACGCGATCGTCACCGCCCAGGACGTGGGCACATACAAACCGTCGCCACGCAACTTCGAGGTCCTCCTGGAAACGGTTCGTGGGCTCGGCGTCGAGGAGGGCCGGCTGCTCCACGTGGCGCAGAGCCTGTTCCACGACCATGTGCCGGCGAGGAAGCTCGGCCTGTCGACCGTGTGGATCGACAGGCGCGGGCAGCAGTCAGGGTGGGGCGCAACGCCTCCGCCGGGCGTCACGGTGAGTCCCGATTGGACCTTCCCGTCCATGGCCGCGTTCGCGGCTGCATGCTCTGACGACTGACTGACACCGATTGATGGAACGCCGGCGTGGAGCCGGCGTCCGAGGTCGACACTGCGTCCTCCGTTAGGGGCCCCATTCTCGATATCGGGGCGACTCGCGATATAATGCTTGCCAGCAAACAAGTATCTGGGGAACTGGAGCGTGGCAGGCAAGACGATGAGCGGTACGGCAGTGATCACCACGCCCGGACTCGCGAGGGGCCAGGGGGCGGAAGCGAGCGCTGCTCGACTCCGCATCGCCGTCGCCCGGCTCTCGCGCCGGTTGCGCCCCACCGCCGCCGCAGGGTCGCTGACGACGACCGAGGTCGATGTGCTGGTGGCGATCGATCGGCGCGGACCGCTCCGGCTGTCAGATCTCGCCGGGTTCGCCGGGCTCAACCCGACGATGCTGTCGCGGCTCATTCCGAGGCTCGAGGTTGCCGGGCTGATGCGCCGCCTCGTTGCCGAGGGCGATCGTCGGGTGTGTCGCGTCGAGATCACCACGAAGGGACGGCGGCTGCTCGAACGCATCCGTTCCGAGCGCAACGACGCCCTCTCGCGGCTGCTCAGCGACCTAGCAGCTCACGACCGCGAGGCGCTTGCCCGTGCCGTTCCCGTCCTCGAAGTCCTGGCTGAACGCATGCTCGAGCAACAACCGGTCCCCACAGGCGTGACCACACGGTGAGCCGCATCGCCGCCGTCGGCCGGCGGACGTTCTCCGCGCTGTCGATCCCCAATTTTCGCCGGTATTTCTTTGGTCAGAGCACGTCGCTGATCGGGACATGGATGCAGTCGGTCGCCCAGTCGTGGCTGGTCTTCACGCTCACGCATTCCGCGACCGCCATCGGCTTCGTCCTCGCGCTGCAGACGCTGCCAGTGCTCCTTCTGGGGCCGTACGGCGGGGTTATCGCCGACCGCGTCGACAAGCGCCGGCTGATGATCGTGCTTCAATCCCTGATGGCGTTGCAGGCGTTGATCCTCGGCGTGCTCGTCGTGACCCGCGCCGTGACGTTCTGGGAGATCTGCGTCCTTGCCGTGGTGCTCGGTCTCAACAACTGCTTCGAGAACCCGGCGCGCCAGTCATTCGTTCGGGAGATGGTCGGCGCCGGTGAGGTGCGCAACGCGGTCAGCCTCAACTCGACGATGGTCAACGCCGCTCGCGCCGTCGGACCGGCCGTGGCAGGTTTGCTGATCGCGACCGTCGGGACCGGCGTGTGCTTCCTGGTCAATGCGGTGAGCTTCGCGGCGGTCGTGTACTCGCTGGTCTCGATGGACGCGACCGCGTTGATGCCGAGCGTTCCCGCTCCGCGTGCCCGGGGCCAGCTCCGCGAAGGATTTCGCTACGTCGCCGGCGAAGCGCGCGTCGGCGTGCCGCTGCTGATGATGGCCATTGTTGGCACGCTCGCCTACGAATTTCAGGTGACCCTCCCGGTGCTCGCGAAACAGACATTCGGCGGCAACGCCGCGACGTACGGTTTCCTCACCGCTGCGATGGGCGTCGGCGCGGTTGCGGGCGGGCTCGTCACCGCAACGCGTGGACGGACTGGGTTGCGGCCGCTCACCCTGGCGGGTGCGACCTTTGGCATCGCAATCCTCTGCGCGGCGTTCTCCCCAGCTCTCGCCGTCGCATTCGTCGCCCTCGCCGCCGTGGGATGGACGAGCGTGACCTTTCTTGCCACCGGCAATACCACCCTCCAGTTGGAAGCTGTGCCATCGATGCGCGGTCGGGTGATGGCGCTGTGGGCCGTCGGCTTTCTCGGGTCGACCCCGATCGGGGGCCCTCTGATCGGCTGGGTCGTGGCGATCGCCGGTGCCCGAATCGGCCTGGGGGTGGGTGGACTCTCATGTCTCCTGGCGGCCGCGATCGGTCTGATCGCCGTGACCAGGCTCGGGACGTCTCGTGGACGTGTGCGCCGCGGCCGGTCCGGCAACGGATCTCGCGATCTGCCGGCAGACGAGCCCGTGGTCGACGGCGCTGAGGCGCCTGGGATCACCGTCTAACCAACCGCGGCACCACAGGTACGAGCCGGCCTGCGCCGCGTATCGTTGCGCGGTGCGGCGGCCTTGCACCGCGCAACAGCGTGACCAGGAGGTCCAGGCATCGTGCTGTCGTATGCATCGGGGCCGAGTACGCTCCCCCTGCTCGGCGAGACGATCGGCGAAAACCTGAGGCGGACTGTCGAGCGGCACGGTGATTCGGAGGCGCTCGTCGTCCCGCACCAGAACTACAGGGCGACGTACCGGCAGCTCTGGGACCAGGTGTCGCTGGTCGCGCGTGGCCTGCTGGGTCGAGGGGTCCGGCGCGGCGACCGCATCGGCATCTGGTCGCCGAATCGATTCGAGTGGGTGGTCACCCAGTATGCGACTGCCCGAATCGGGGCGATCCTCGTCAACATCAACCCGGCGTACCGAACCACCGAGCTCGCGTATGCGCTGGCACAATCGAGCGTGTCATTCCTGGTCCTGGCCCGTGGATTCCGGCAGGCGGATTACGTGCACATGCTGGGCGAGGTGAAGGCCACATGTCCCGAGCTTCGCGAGGCGCTGGTGCTCGAGGATGGGTGGGACTCGCTCCTGCGCGACGGTCGGGATGTGTCGGAGGACGCGGTCGCCGCCGTCGAGTCACGCCTGCAGTTCGATGACCCGATCAACATTCAGTACACATCGGGGACGACCGGCTTCCCCAAGGGCGCGACGCTATCACACCACAACATCCTCAACAACGGCTTCTTCGTTGGTGAGACGGTCAACTACACACCCGAGGATCGGGTGTGCATTCCCGTGCCGTTCTACCATTGCTTCGGCATGGTCCTGGGGAATCTTGCCTGCACGACCCACGGTGCGTGCATGGTGGTCCCCGGGGAGGCGTTTGACGCCGACACCGTGCTCCGGGTTGCCGAGCAGGAACGCTGCACGTCGCTGTACGGCGTGCCGACGATGTTCATCGCCGAGCTCGAGCACCCCGGGTTCGAACAGTACGACCTGAGCCGGCTGCGCACCGGCATCATGGCCGGATCGCCGTGCCCGGTGGAGGTGATGAAGAAGGTGCAGCTGCGCATGAACATGCGCGAGGTCACCATCTGTTACGGGATGACGGAGACATCACCGGTATCGACACAGAGCGCCCTCGATGATCCGCTCGACAAACGTGTCGGAACGGTGGGACGGGTGCATCCGCACGTCGAGGTGAAGGTCGTCGATGCGGAGACAAGCGAGATCGTGCCGCGCGGAGCTCCCGGTGAGCTCTGCACCCGCGGATACAGCGTGATGCTCGGCTATTGGAACAACACCGCGGCGACCGCGGACGCAATCGACGCAGCGGGCTGGATGCACACCGGTGACCTCGCCACCATCGACGACACCGGGTACGTGAATATCGTCGGTCGGATCAAGGACATGATCATTCGAGGCGGCGAGAACATCTACCCGCGCGAGATCGAGGAGTTTCTCTACGCGCACCCGGAAGTCAGTGACGTGCAGGTCATCGGGGTGCCGTCCGAGCGCTACGGTGAAGAGGTCATGGCCTGGGTGAAGCCGAAGGAGGGCGTGATCCTCACCGCCGAGTCGCTGCAGGCCTTCTGTCGCGGCCGCATCGCCTCCAACAAGGTACCGAGGTACTGGAAGTTCGTCGACTCCTTCCCGATGACGGTGACGGGCAAGGTGCAGAAGTACCTCATGCGCGAGGCGTCCGTCGAGGAGTTCGGGCTGCAGGCTGCGGCCTCGGTGACAACGGCCTGAGCATCGGATTGGCGCTCGCAGCGGCGGCGCTGTGGGGGAGCGGCGACTTCCTGGGTGGCCTGGCGAATCGCGCCGCGCCGCTGCTCTCGGTGCTGCTCATCTCTCAGGGGGTCGGGCTGGTGGGCATGATCGCCGTCGCCCTCGTGCTGGGAGGCAACCCGAGTGGTGCGGACCTCGCCGGCGGAGCGCTGGCGGGTATTGCCGGTGCCGCCGGAGTGGCGATGCTGTACCGGGGACTCGCGTCGGGCGCGATGTCATTGGTCGCTCCCATCACCGGTGTCGTCGCGGTCGTGGTACCGATCGCCGTCGGCGTCGGCGGCGGAGAGCGCCCGGCGGCGCTCCAGTACGGCGGCATTGCCGCCGCGGTTGCCGCCGTGGTTCTGCTCAGTGGCGGCGGCAGCAGGACCGGGCGCCTCGGTCGCGGAACGCTGCTGCTGGCGCTTGGCGCGGGCCTCGGTTTCGGCCTGTTCTACGTCGCGATCGCGAAGACGTCGATGACGGCCAATCTCTGGCCGCTGGTCGCGGCGCGAGGCGCCTCGGTGACGGCGCTCGCCGCGGTCTCCGGCGCCGCGCGCCGAGCGCCAACGTTCGGCGCTGCGAAGCCATTGGTGATCGTCGGGGCCGGCGTGCTCGACGTGACTGCGAATGCGCTGTACCTGCTCGCGGTGCACGGTAGCCTGCTGAGCATCGTTGCGGTGCTCGTATCCCTGTACCCGGTGTCGACAGTGCTGTGTTCGATGCTGGTGCTCGGCGAGCGCCTGCGTTCGCCGCAGGTCGCGGGCGTCGGAGTCGCGATTGCCGCCGTGGTGATGATCACTGCGGGGTGAAAGGCGACTGCCGGCTCAGTCGAGCGCCTGCACCAGGTCAGCCTGGAGTTGCAGCCTGATGCCGGCCTGCGCGTGCATCGCGGGTGCGTAGAGCCTGTAGGTGCCTTTGCCTGCGGCCTTGGCGGCATACATCGCAACATCCGCGTCGCGCAGGAGACCGTCCGCGTCACGCGCGCTGCCGCGGCTCAGTGCCAGACCAATGCTCGCTCGCGGGTCGATCGTCGTTCCCTGAATCGTGACCGGTGCGGCCAGCGACGCGATGATGCGCTCGCACGCACTGATGGCCCGTCCCTCGGTACCGATGTCCTCGAGCAGGACTGCAAATTCATCCCCACCAAAACGGGCCGCGCTGTCGGAAGGACGCAGCGATTCGCGGAGCCGCCGAGCGATGACGGTGAGCAGTTCGTCGCCACCGGCATGGCCGAGGCTGTCGTTGACCGCCTTGAAGTTGTCGAGGTCGGCGAAAAGCACCGCGGTCGTCCGGCTCTTGCGACTGCTGCGGGCGAGCGTCTGTCCGAGGCGATCCACGAAGAGGGCGCGGTTGGGGAGCCCGGTGAGTGCATCGTGAAAGGCAAGGTGTGCCATCGAGTCGGCAATGCGCGCGTTGGTGAGCGCGACGCTCGCGTGTACCGCGAACGTGACCAGCATCTGCTGCTCGGTGAGACTGTAGGTGCGGCCGCGGCGGTGGGTGGCGACGGTGAGCGCGCCGATCACGCGGCCGTTCTCCTCCACCGGCGCCGACATTGCCGCCTCGATGCCCTCGCCGGCGAGCACAGGAAGGCGGTTCGCGTCGTTCGGGTAGTCCTCGATGACCACGAGCCTCCCTTCCGTGAAGGCCCGCCCGACGGCACCCTCATCGGTTCGGATCCGCGTCATGAATGGATCCACCTCCTCGGAATAGCCGCACCCGGCGACCCGGAGGAGGTGCGCCGGATCGTTGGGATCGTGGAGGCGCAGGTTCACGGTCTCGTCGCCGATCAACTGAACGGCAGCAGCAACGATGGTGTCAAGGATGTGCTGGAGCGGTGCCCGCTGGGAGAGCGCGCGCTGTATGCCGGAAAGCTGGTCGAGCAATGCATCGCGATCACGAAGCATCTTCCGCAACCGTCCGCTTTCCTCGTCATCGCGCCGGGCGCGGGCCCATCCGCCGTCACGCCTCAGCAGCCCGATGCCCGCCTCGGTGTAGACGACGGCAGACGCGATAACCTCGGCGATCGCCCGCTCGTGGTTGCTGAACGGCGACCCCGCGGCTCGCTCGAAGCGCAGCGTGCTCTCCCTGCGCGAGCGCAGGCCGCCAGCCGGTAGCACGATGCTGGGTCCGACCAATGGCGTGGATGCGGCGTTGCTCGTCTGCAGGTGTCGCTCATGCTGACCCACCGTGGTGGGGCGCGGCGAAGCACGCAGCGAGATCACCGCCTCGCCGTGACGCATGAGCGTGACGACGTCGAGGCTGAGGACATCGATTGCCAGCTGAAGAACGCTCGTGATCGCCGATGCATTCTGGTACGTGCCGAGTGACTGACGAAGGTCCCGCAGGGTGTACGTCGGCGAGCTGACCATCTGACCGAGCCTAGCTGCGGCGCCAACGTGCGCCACCGCGTCGCTGTGACAGTGTGGAACAGCGCCTGCTATGTGCGCTATCGAACAGACCTTCGAGCTTCGAGAAGTGCAACTTTGGCGTTGTCGGAAGTGGAATGAATGACTCGTGGCGGTGCTCGCGGTGAGGAACGGTTGCACACCTCACCGCGTTCACCGGCCGCGCGCATTCTCGATCGCCCACAGACCACGCTGATTGCCGCGACATCGCTCGTCAGATGTTTGCGTTCGGTTACGGGCCGTCCGGTCTCGGCTGACCCCCATATGCTCTGAACTTCGGCATGGGCTGGCGTTGCGGCGCGACGATTCGGAGGTGCAACGATGGATTCACCTGGCGCGATGCCGGTATCCGTGCATGCCGCCGAGCCGACCCCGCCGGACGTGCAATTCTCGCGAGCTGTGTTCGGCAACACGCGTGATCTTGTCGCCATCTGCGATCAGTTCGGCCGGATCACCCTGGTCAACCACGCGATGGCGATGTTCGCCGGCCTCGATGCGGGGGCGAGCATTCCCGAGCTCTGGTCCGCGCACGGGGTGATGCTCGACCTCGACGGCCGGCCGTTTGTCGAGGGTGCCGGGCCCGTGAGCCGGGCGCTTCGAGGCGAAACGGTGCGCGACATGGAAGTGATCTTCGTCGCCACGTCGGGTCAGCGGCGGACGATGAGCGTCGACAGCGAGCCGTTCTTCGACGCCGCGGGGGAGCTGCTCGGCGTCGTCATCGTCAGCCACGACATCGCCGACGGCGGCCGTGCGCAGGACCAGCCCGCAATCCATGCGCAACGCGTCGCCCGACATCACAAGGCCTCCTCCGAAAGGACGCACTCACGGCAACGCGCCGGCAACTCCAATGAGGCATCGCTTCGCGGTGCGTTGCTCCATGGGGAGTTCTACATCGACTACCAGCCCAAGATCTCGCTCGTCACCGACCGCACCGTCGGCGTCGAGGCGCTCCTGCGCTGGATGCACCCAGAGCGTGGCCTGATCGCACCGCTCGATTTCATCCCGCTTGCGGAGGAGTCGGGGCTCATCGTGCAGATCGGCGCGTGGGTGCTCGAGCAGGCATGCCGTGACGCACTGCACTGGCGGACCGCGCTTCCAGGCGGCCAGCCTCTCCAGGTCGCGGTGAATGTCTCGCCACGTCAGTTCGACTCAGATCTCGCCGAGACGTTCGGCGGCATCATCGGGCGATCAGGTATCGCCCCCGAAACCTTGTGCCTCGAGGTCACGGAGAGCATGGTCATGGAGGACGCGGAGCTTGCGATCGCGACGCTCCGCGAGCTCAAAGCACTCGGGCTGAGCCTTTCAGTCGACGACTTCGGCACCGGATTCTCATCGCTCGCGTACCTCAAACGGTTTCCTCTCGACGAGCTCAAGATCGACAAGTCGTTCGTCGACGGCCTGGGACGCGATTTCGAAGCGACGGCAATCATCGCGGCTGTGATGGGTATGGCACACGCCCTCGATCTCAGAGTGGTTGCCGAGGGTGTCGAGACCGCCGACCAGGTTGTCAGGCTCCGGACACTGGGTTGTGACGAGGCGCAGGGTTTCTTCTATGCGCGGCCTGCATCGGTGGTCGCTGTCGATGAGCGGCTCAGCGCCGAGGCGCGCGCGTACGTCGGAGGAACCGAGCGGCAGGAACCAAAGCGCCCGGATAGCGCGCACATCGGAAGGGTCCTGGTTGTCGATGATGCCGGCGACGTCCGCCAGCTGGCGCGGTCAAGTCTCGCCGCTGTCGGCTTCGAGGTCAGGGAGGCTGCGAGCGGCGAAGACGCAGTCACGATGGCGCGTCACTTCAAGCCGGATTGCGTGGTCCTCGATGTGAATCTTCCCGGGATCAGCGGCTTCGACGTCTGCAGGATCCTTCGGGATGATCCGACCAACCGGCGGACCACGATCGTCATGCTCACCAGCGACGCCGGTCCCAGCGAGAAGGTCATGGCCTTCTCGCTTCAGGCGGATGACTACATGGTCAAGCCGTTCAGCCCGCGTGACCTGGTGAGCCGGATCACCGCCGCGATTCGGAGGCGGGGTGAGTCGTTCATGTCGGCAGCCCGCTGATTGCATCCCCACGACCAGCACCGCTCGCGATCATTGAGGTCGCGAAGTGATCCTCGTCGCGGTGCTCATCTCAGTGCTCGCCACAGCGTTGTGCGGGGTGCTGTTGGTCACGACCATCGGTCTGATGAGCCGCAGGTTCCGGATCGTCCGGACGTCGTCGATGGTCGCGACCCACGCTGCGCCTGCTGGGATCACGCTTCGCGACGAGGTCGACGAGCTCGCGCAGTTCCTCGCGGCGTGGCAGCGCGTGACCGTCGACCGCTTGAGTGGGCGCGTGGAGCAGTCCGAGGTCCTCGACAAGGGGCTGCTCGCCCATGTGGCGAAGCTGCTCGACGCCGAACGTATCGTGATCAGCCTGCTCGACCCGAGCGGATTGCGCGTCGTGGATGGACACCCCGCTGTCAAGGAATCCGTGGTGGCGGGGGATTCACCAAGCCGCCGAGCGGTGCACACCGGCCAGATTTTCATCGGTGACCTGCATTCGGAACCCTGGGGCAAGGATACGATCGCCTACCGCGATCTGACCGGCGCGGGACCGGTCATGGCGATACCCATGGTCAGCGGCGGGGAGAGTATCGGCGCCGTCATGGTGCTGCGCAGCTCGGGAGAGACGCCCTTCACTCGCGTCGAGTCGGACCGGGCGCGCATTCTCGTTCCCCCGCTCGCAGGCGCCGTTGGGCTCAGCAGCCTCTCCGACCAGTTGCGGAGCGATAACCTCGCAGCCGACGTGGAGCGAACGCGCCTCTCCAACAGCCTCCGCATGCTCCTCGAGTCGGCGGGTGAGGGAATTTATGGGATCGACGCCGACGGTCGGTGCACCTTCATGAATACCGCAGCATCGGGTGCGCTGGGTGTCGACATCTCCAAGGTGATGGGCGAGCTCACGCATCCACTGTTCCATCACAACCGAGCGGACGGGTCGGTGATCGCGTTCACCGACAGCCCCATCTACAAGGCGATGCACGGCGGCGGGAGCTGCCGTGTCGCAACCGAGGTGATGTGGCGGAGCGATGGAAGCTCATTCCCGGCCGAGTACTCGGCATTTCCGATCGTCGACGAGGCGGCGGTCACCGGCGAGGCAACCGGCGCGGTGATCACGTTCAATGACATCACCGAGCGCAAGCGGACCGAGGATGATCTGGCGGTCGCTCACGCACAGGCGATGGAGGCATCGCGCCTGAAGTCCGAGTTTCTCGCGAACATGAGCCACGAGATCCGCACGCCGATGAATGGCGTGATCGGGATGACCGGCCTGCTGTTCACGACCACGATGAACGCCGAGCAGCGCGAATATGCGGAGGCCATCAGCCAGTCGGCAGAGTCGCTGCTCACGGTCATCAACGACATTCTCGATTTCTCGAAGATCGAGGCGGGCAAGATTGACATCGAGGTGATCGACTTCGACCTCCGCGTTGTTGTTGAGGAGGCAGCAAAGCTCGTCGCCCCGAAGGCGGATGAGAAGGATCTCGAGCTCGCGGTGATGGTCGATCCGCAGATGTCCATGAGGGTTCGAGGCGATCCCGGTCGGATCCGGCAGATCCTCATCAACATGCTGGGCAACGCGGTGAAGTTCACCGACACCGGTGAGGTGATCCTGCGTGTGCTCAAGGAGGCGGAGCACGGCAACACCATCGATCTGCGGTTCGAGGTGACCGACACCGGGATCGGCATCGATGCCGCCCAACAGAGGCGCCTCTTCGAGAGCTTCATCCAGGCGGATGCGTCGACGACCCGCCGATTCGGGGGGACGGGTCTCGGTTTGGCGATCTGCAAAAAGCTTGTCGAACGGATGGGGGGCGAGGTCGGCGTCGTGAGTGAGTCAGGCAAGGGAAGCACCTTCTGGTTCACCCTCACACTCGAAACCGGTGCGCGGGCTCAGGAGAGGCCGGCTCCGTCCGGAGCGGCACTGCAGGACATCCGCGTTCTCGTCGTCGACGACAACAACACGAATCGTGTGATTCTCGAACAGAACCTCAGGGTGTGGGGGGCGCGATCCGCGAGCTTCGAGAGTGGTGAGGACGCGCTGGCGGGCTTGCGTCACGCTGTCGAGGCCGGTGATCCGTATCGCCTGGCCATCCTCGATTATCAGATGCCGCAGATGGACGGGATCGAGCTCGCAACGTGCATCGGGCGCGATCCTTCGATCAACGGTGTCGGCCTCATCCTGCTGACATCGTCCTCGGGTCCGGGGGATCTTCAGGTAGCGAGGGACGCAGGGATTCGCGCCTTCCTGACCAAACCGGCGCGGATTGCCGATCTCTACCACTGCCTCGCCACCCTGATCCTGCCGCCGGACCCTGAAGCGGCCGGCGAAGTCATCACAGAGAGCGTTCGCTACTCGTTCACCGAGGTCAGCCCCGCATCGCGCGTACGGCTCCTCGTCGTCGACGACAACCCGGTGAACCAGCGTGTCGCTGTTCGCATGCTCGAGAAGATGGGCCACATCGTCGACGTCGCGGACAACGGTATTGGGGCGCTCGCAGCCCTTGGTCGAGTCAAGTACGACGCCGTGCTGATGGACTGCCAGATGCCCGAGATGGACGGCTTCGAGGCGACGCGCGAGATCCGCAGGCGCGAGACGTCGGACCGCCACACGGTGGTCATCGCGATGACGGCCGGTGCGATGGCGGGTGACCGGGACAAATGTCTCGCCGCCGGCATGGATGCGTATCTGAGCAAGCCCGTCAAGGCCGACAAGCTCGCGGCGATGGTGACCCTGTGGACCGATCCCGATGCCCATCGGGACCAGACCCTATACAGGAGTGACGCGTCACCAGGGTTGCTGGATCAGACCTACGTGACGGGCCTGCGCGAACTCGGGACCGACGAGTTCGACAAGCTGGTGCGGCTCTTTCTCAGGGATGGCCGGACCCGCGTCGACAGCCTCCGCGTCGCGCAGGCGACCGGTGATACCTCAGCGATGGTCAAGCTCGCCCACAGTCTCAAGGGAAGCGCCAGCAGCTTCGGCGCCGGCACGCTCGCGGCGCGCTGCGGCGAGTTGCAGGCACGCGCCAGGGCCGCCGACGCAGCCGAGGATGCCCGGATGATCGACAGCGTCGACGCAGAGTTCGTCCTGGCGAGTGCTGCGCTCCGCGAGGAGCTTGTGCCTGGTCCGACTGGTGTTCACAGCCGCGGGACACCCAGGGATGATGGGTGAACTCACCCGCCGTCGTTAGTCGCGCGAGCGCGCGGCCGTGGCGCGGGGCCGCAGCGCACTCAGGGCCGCCCGTTCGGCGAGCGCCGAGGCGACATCCTCGATGTCCGAGGCCCTGGTGGGCTTGCCCAGACCGAACCCCTGGCCGAGCCGGATGCCGCCCGCCTTATCAGGTCGGCCACGAACTCGTTCTCGACACCCTCGGCAATAACCACCGCCCCGCTGACGCGAGCGAATGCCATGGTCGCGTCCATCGCCGCCCGCGAGCCCACCCGCGTCGAGGTCATGGTGAGGCTGCGTCCCAGCTTGAGGAATTCGCTCGCGGAGGCGGCCAGGAACTCGAGCGTCGAGTGGCCTTCACCCACATCGTCAAGTGCAAAACGGATCCCCTCGGCCCGGTACGCGCCGAGGACCTGGGCCAGCATGTCGTAGTCGCGGATGCGTTCGTGTTCCGTGATCTCGAGCACGACGGTGTCCGGCCGCCGCCCGGCGCTGCTCAGCAGGAGCAGGAGCTGGTCGACGCTGTGCACGGGATCGAGGAGCGTTGCGGCACTGATGTTGAGAAACAGCGTGCTGTCGCGTGGAAGCTGCCGCGCGTCGTCGACCGCTCTGCGCCGGCACACCCAGTCGAGGTCGCGAATCTGGCCGCCGTGGCGAGCCGCCTCGAAGACCGCCTCCACAGAGTCCATCGCCGCAAACCCCTCGGGGCGTGCCAGCGCTTCGTAGCCCATCACGGCTCCGTCGTCGAGGCTCACGATCGGTTGAAACATGGTCGAGAGGGGTCCGCCGTCGAGGATCTGTGCGACGACGTTGGAGTACGAACGCCCCGCGATGTCGGCGACCTCACCTCGCTCATACGATGACCCGGCAACGGCGTCGCCACCGGCGCGCTTGGCATGGTAGAGGGCCTCGTCAGCTCGCTGCCATACCGACAGTGGGTCGGCACCCGCAGGAGCCGCACTCCATCCAACGGTGATCCGCACGGGACCGGTGGCGAGCACAAGTGAATGCATGGCAACTCGCATGCGCTCGGCAACCAGCTGGGCGCCGAACGCGCCGACCTCCGGAAGGAGCGCGGCGAACTCATCGCCACCGATGCGCGCCATCACGTCCCAGCCTCGCACCAGCAGGCCGAGGGTATGACCGACCACGCGCAGCAGGGCGTCGCCGGCGGCGTGACCCTCGGAGTCGTTGATGTGCTTCAGGCCGTCGACGTCAAGTGAGAGCACGGCAAATGGGAGACGTGGAATGGTGCGCAGGGCACGGTCGAATTCGCGTCGATTCTTGAGGCCTGTCAGCGCATCGGTTGATGCCAGCGCAGCAAGTTCCATCGCGGCTTCATGGATCGCCTGCTCCGCGCGGACACGCTCGATGAACCGTCCCAGGTGATGGCAGATCTGGGACATCGGCGGGATCGCACTCCCGCGAACGCGCCCCACCGACTCGCGGAAGATGGCCATGACCGCGATGAGACCGTCCTTGCCCCTGATCGGGAAGGTCAAGGCGCTGTGAATATCGGCCGCGGCCGCTTCGGCCGCGCGGCCATCACTCCCATCCATGGTCACCGCGGCACTCGCGGCCCCGCGCCCGGTCTTGACAACTCGACTGACCAGCCCCGGCCCGGCTCCGAGTCCCATCGCCCTGCCCTGCGCTTCAAAGGCAACGACATCGTTCGCGCCATCCGATGATGAGTACCGCAGTTCCACGTCTCCTGCAGTTCCGTCCCGCAACCAGATCTCGCCGATACGCCCGTCCAGGGCGGTGGTGATCATCGTCAGCGTCTTCCGGAGCGTGGCGTCGAAGTCATCAGATTCGTTGAAGAGCACCAACGCGGCGGTGAGCAGATCGTCCGAAGCGGTGAAAGGCTGTGCTCTGGAATGCTGCTCGACTCGTCCCGTGACCTCGCGGTCGCGGCTGGACAGACCCCGAACGGCGTCGTGATGAGACGCCTGCCGGCGCGGCGCGAGAGGAGGATGGACCGACACTGTGGGTCACCATGAGAGGGATGGGGAGGGCTCGCGAAGTCACGTTGGTCGACGCCGAACAAGTGGTCTGTACGCAGACGCACTTAGCCGTGCGACTGCGACATCACCGCCGAGATCGGTAGCAACACAGTCATCCGCCCGGCAAATCACATGACGAAGCCGTGATACCAACACTCGGGAAGAGCCCGGAGCGAGCAACGTGGGTACCATCGCGAAGTGGAATCGGGTCGTGTCGTGACCGCGCCGCACTGCGATGAGGCCCTGACCTCGGTGTTCGCGGTGCTCGGCAAGCGCTGGACGGGGCTCGTCATCGGCGTGCTGCTCGAGCGCCCCTCGCGCTTCGCCGAGATCGCCCGGGCGATTCCAGGGATCACCGAGAGCATGCTGTCTGCCCGGCTCACCGAACTGAAGGAAGCGGGCCTCGTGACCCGCGAGGTGATCGAGGGTCCGCCGATTGCATCGCTGTACCAGCTCACCCCGAGCGGCGAGGCGCTCCGGCCCGCGCTCATGGCGCTCGGTGAATGGGCTCTCGTTCACCTCGGCGTCAAGGCGTGAACAGCGAAGCTCCCCGCATCGAGGGTCGCATCGTCGCCGCCGGCCTGACCAAGGTGTTCGGCCAGATCAAGGCGGTCGACGATCTGTCGTTCAGCGTGGAACCGGGGTCGGTGACCGGATTTCTCGGACCCAACGGTGCCGGCAAGACCACGACGCTTCGCATGATTCTCGGGCTCGCCGCACCGACTTCCGGCACGGGGACGATCAGCGGCGTCACCTACGCGCACCTCCCGGCGCCGGGACGCATGGTCGGCGCCGTTCTGGAGGCGACGAGCTTTCATCCCGGCCGGTCAGCCCGCAATCACCTTCGGGTCTTCTGTGCGGCTGCCGGCCTTCCCGACCGGCGCGCCGATGAAGTACTCGAGCTGGTCGGGCTCACCCAGGCGGCGAGGTACGCAGTGCATGGCTTCTCGCTCGGCATGCGCCAGCGGCTTGGTCTGGCCACGGCGCTCCTGGGGAATCCCAGGGTGCTGCTCCTCGACGAACCCGCCAACGGTCTTGACCCGGAGGGAATCGCCTGGTTGCGGGGACTGCTCCGGCACTTCGCCGACGTCGACGGGCGGACGGTGCTGATCTCCAGCCACGTGCTGTCGGAGGTCGAGCAGACGGTCGACCGCGTTGTGATCATCGCGCGCGGCCGGCTCATCTATGAGGGGAGGCTGGCTGACCTCGAAGGTGCGAGCGCAGGCGTCGTGGTGCGCACGCCGAATCCCGATCAACTCAGTGCGGCGGTGGCATCACTCAACGTCAAGATCACGCCGCGTGCAGATGGATCGCTTGCCGTCGTCGGGGCAACCCCCGAGGCTGTCGGCCGCGCCGCGTGGCAGGCACACGTCGAGCTGCACGAGCTTCGCGCCGGGAGCTCGACGCTGGAGGAGACCTTTCTGCGATTGACCGCCGAGCCGAGCAACCCACCCGGACCGAGCGCGTGATCGATCTCCTTCGCTCCGAATGGCGCAAGGTGACCACCATCAAGCTCGGGTGGGGAATGCTCCTCGGAGCTCTTGCGCTCGCCGCACTCGGCGTCATTGCGCAGATCGCCAGCAACGGCGCTCGCGGCAACATTGCGCTGCCACTCAGCGATCCGGCGACCCAGCGATCGATCACCGCATCCGCCGGCAGCGCTTATCTGTTTTCAGTGGTGGTCGGGATCATCCTGATCACCACCGAGTACCGGCATTTCACGTCGCGGCCGACATTCCTCATCGAGCCGCGACGCGGCCGGGTCATCGTGGCAAAGCTGGTCGTCGCCGCAGTCGTCGGGATCATCTACGGGCTCGCATGCTCGGCGCTGACCGCGGCGATCATGGCGCCCTGGTTCGCTGCGCTGCACGTCACGATCGGCTGGATCAGCAACGGCGTCCTGCTCTCGATGGTCGGCGACCTCACGGTGATCGCCATCTTCGCCGTCGTCGGCGTGGGCGTCGGAGTGCTCGTGCGCAATCAGATCGCCGCAGTCATCGGAGTGCTGGTCTACCTGTTCGTGCTCGAGCCGCTCGTCAGCATCATCCCGGTGATCAAGAACGCGTATCCGTACCTCCCCGGCGCAGCAGGGGCGGCGATCACCGGCGCCAGCCGCGGGAATCTCACCCACCTGGACGCTGTGCAGGGCGGACTGGTGCTGCTCGGCTGGGGACTGTTCTTCGCCGTGTGCGGATGGGTGCTCACCATTCGCCGCGACATCCTCTAGGAGTCGCTCAACCCCCGGAGACCAGATCGGGGGTACTCGCGCGCCGAGGCCTGCGGCGGGGGAGGGTGATGATCTTGCCTCCGCCCGGGATCGATGTGGCCCGAACCGACCGATCCCGTCCCTCATGCTTCGCGGAGTACATCGCGCGATCCGCTGCACCGAGCAGTTGATCGAGCGTGACGCCGTGTTCCGGGTACGTGGAGATCCCGATGGACGCGGTGAGGCCCTCCAGGCTGCAGCCGTCGGGCATCACCACGTCGCGCACCGCGGCGCGAACTGCTTCGGCCGCGATCCATGCGCCTTCCAGGGAGCATTCGTGCAGGAGCACAACGAATTCCTCGCCACCGAGACGCACCACGGCGTCGGCCCCGCGCACGGTCGTGCGCAGATGCGCGGCGACGCGCTGCAGCACCACGTCGCCGATCGCATGCCCACTGCTGTCGTTCACCGCCTTGAAGTGGTCGAGGTCGACGAGCAGCAGCGACAGAGGCTTGCAGTCGCGCGCGGCGCGGGCAATGTCGCGCTCCCCCGCATCGCGCAACCAGCGGCTGTTGTACAGGCCGGTCAGCGGGTCCGTCATCGCCGCGTTGACGAGCTCGACGTACAGCTGCGCATTGCGCCACGCCGACGCGGCGACGTGCGCGAAGAGTGACGCAGCTTCGAGCTCGCCCGCACTGAACTGGTTGATGCCGAGACGCCAGCAGTTGATGATGCCGAGCTTGTGCTCGGTTGCGACGAGCGGGACGAGCAGCAATGATTCCTCGACGTACGAGGTCCCCGGAATCTGTCGAGCGAGCGCGTGCCTCGAGGTGTCGGGGATGTTCTGCGGCGTGCCTTTCGCGAATGCCCAGCCGGTGATCCCCGCGTCGAGCGCCATGCTGTCCGCCATGATCTCGTCACGATCGGGTCCGGTTGCGAGCAGCGGGACGAGGCGAAAGGTCTCGTAGTCGGCGACGAAGATGGCCATCTCGGTGACCGGGACGACGCGGCTCATCTGCTCCGCCATGACTCCGAGAATGCGCAGGGGGTCGTGCTCGCTCTGCAACGCAAGCGCGGCATCGCTGAGGGCTCGAGCGAGTCCCCGCCGCGGCCGGGACGTCGCAGCGGTGGAGGCTGCGGCGATCTCGCTTGCGGCCGCCGGTTCCGCGCTTCCTGCGACCACGCGGGTCGGCGAAACCATTCGCTGGGCGAACCACGTCGCATCGACCACCTGCATCGACGTATCACCCTTGAGTGGGTGCGGCAGCACCGGACGACCCAGGAGCCATCCCTGCCCGAACTGCACGCCAAGCGACTGCAGTGTCTCCTGCTCACGCTGCGTCTCGATCCCCTCGGCGATGACGCGAGCGCCGATGTGCCCGCTGAACGAGAGCAGCGCCACCACCAGGGCGCGGCGTGCGCGGTCTGCGTCAATGGCGGTGATGAGCGAACGGTCGACCTTGATGAACTCGGGTCGCAGCTCGGCAATGACTCGCATGCTCGCGTGACCAGCCCCGGCATCGTCCACCGCGATACGGAACCCTCGTGCGCGCAGTTCCGCCGCGATCCGTTGCAAGAGCACGAGGTCGGGGACCGGCTCGCGCTCGCTGAATTCGAGCACAATGCTGGCGGGATCAACGCGGGCGTCCTCCGCAGCCTTGTCCAGCGCCGCGACGCCGCCGTGGTCGACCAGCGTTCCGATCAGGACGTTGACGAACAGGTCGGCTTCACCGATGTCGGATGCGCCCTGCAGCGCCGCGCGCACGCACGCGCGGTCAACTGACGATTGCATGTTCAATGCTGCCGCGGCCTCGAACAGCTGGTCAGGACTGCGGATTCGGCCTCTGGGTTGGAAGCGGGCGAGCGCCTCGTATCCAATGACCGTGTCATTGGTCAGGCGCACGATCGGCTGGAGAGCCGCGACGATCGTCCCGCTGGTCAGGAGCGTGCCGATGGTGGAGCGAAGGCGTGGATCGCGGGCGGGCGAGCCGGGGGCATCGAAGCGCTTCACGGCCGGCTGAGCCTCGGCTGACCACGCGGCGGCGAGCATCGCAGCCACGACCTCGAGGCTCGGGGTCAGCGCGGGGGTGCACCCGGGACCCCAGACCGACAGCACCGCGACCACCCGGTCCCGGCAGATCACCGGCAGTGCCGTGACCTCGTGCTCGTCAGCCGCATTGGGGAGTGCCTTCGCCAGGGCCGAATCGGTGGTCAGCCGGCGCAGCGTCTCCGAAGCATCGGCGGCACCGTGATAAGGACGGCGGAGCCGGACGGGTTTCCGCAACGATTCCACGCCGTCGAGCGGAATCCGCATGCCAACCATGGTGGAAGCCAGCCGGGACGACATCCGGACAGCGAGTGGGAGCGGGATATTCACGGCGAGCACGACAGCCATATCCGATTCCACTGCGCTCACGGTGGCGGCCACCTCCAGGGGCGCAAGCGCATCCACAACCACGGCCGCGGCCTCTTCGGGGCTTCGCGTGCCTGGAAGCGAGTGTCCGAGCCGGGTGAGCACCTCGAGACGCAGATCAGGAGACCGGGAAGGCACGTGGTGAGTGTGCTGCGTGCGGAGGGCTCAGCCGACAACGGAACGGTCGCTTTCCGTTGGCGAATCGCCATATTTCGGTTTCAGGCCCGTCGCCCTTCGGGGCTGGTCCGTATTTACGCAGCCGGCCCGCCCCGTCCAATTCCAGCCGGAGAGCGGCGTAGGCTTCGGGGCATGACCCCTGCTTCCGCGCGCGAATCGCTGGTCAGCAAGCGATCCGAGATCGTTGCCAAGGTGGACGAACCGATCGCTGGCGAGCCCGCCGAGGTGGCCAACCTCGGGGTTCGGAGGGACATGACGTGGAGATGATGAGCGTCCAGGACGCGGCGTTCCTTCACATCGAGAGCGGCAACAACCCGATGCACATCGGATCGGTCGCGGTGCTCGAGGGGCCGGCGCCGGCCTACGGAGATCTCGTGCGTCTGATCGCCGGCAAGTTGTCGCTCGTGCCTCGCTATCGACAGAAGGTGCGTTTCGCGCCGGGTGGTGTGGGGCGACCCGTGTGGGTCGACGATCCGCACTTCCAGATCCTGTATCACATACGCCACACAGCCGTCCCGCCGCCGGGTGGCAAGGACGAGCTGCGCAACCTTGCGGGTCGCGTCTTCGCACAGGCCCTCGATCGCAGCAAGCCTCTCTGGGAGGTGTGGATGGTCGAAGGACTGCAGAAGGGCCGCTGGGCTTTGATCTCCAAGGTCCATCACTGCATGGTGGACGGCGTCTCGGCCACAGACCTGCTCACCGTGACGTTCGATGCCACCGCCACGCCGGCGGAGCCGGCCCAGGCTGCTGCCTGGACGCCCGAACCTGAGCCCGGCACGTTGTCGCTCGCCGCCAACGGCGTCCTTGGCACGATCGCGGAACCGCTGGGACGTCTGCGTGACATCCGCGGGCTGGGGCTCGTGGCAGGGCCTCGAGCCGCGCTTGCCGAGGGCGCCGCCTTCTTGCGCTCCCTCACCGAGTGGAGCAAGCCGTCGGCGACCTCGCTCAACGGGCCGATCGGACCGCACCGCCGCTGGAGTTGGGCGGAGGCCAGCCTCGACGACGTGAAGACGGTTCGTCAGGGTCTGGGCGGCACCGTGAACGATGTCGTGCTCGCGGCGATCACCGCAGGCTTCAGGAGCCTGCTCCTGCATCGCGGCGAGGACGTGGCCAATCGGGTGGTGCGGACCCTGGTCCCGGTGTCTGTGCGTGCCGACTCGGAGCGAGGCGTCTTCAACAACCGCGTGTCGGGGATTTTCCCGGGGCTCCCGGTCTCGATCGCGGACCCGGGCGACCGACTCAGTGCGGTCGCCGCGCAGCTGTCGATGCTCAAGGAGTCGAAGCAGGCCGTCGCCGGCGATGCCCTGGTGAAGCTCGCGGGGTTCGCTCCTCCGATGTTGCTCTCGCTCGGCGCGCGGCTGGCGGCGCGCACCCCGCAGCGCGCCCTCCAGACGGTGACCACCAACGTTCCCGGCCCCCAGTTTCCGCTGTACGTGGTGGGCCGCCGGATGGTGTACTCCTACCCATACGTGCCGATCATGGGGAGCGTGCGGATCAGCATCGCGATCTTCTCGTACTGCGGCCGGCTCTTCTTCGGAATCACGGGCGACTACGACACCGTCGCAGACATCGATGTCCTTCGCGACGGCATCGAGGCGGGGATGCGCGAGCTTGTCGTCGCCGCGGGCGGTCCGTCTGACGCCGGCACGCACCCACGGAAGCGCGAGCTCCGAGCGGGGCGCAGACGTTCCGCGGCGTCGAACGGTCAGGCGGCGGCCGGTCGGTCGGGAAAGAGGTAGCGGGCAAGGAGCGGTGGACGGAACGGCTGCCACGCTCCCTCGGGTCGGGCGAGGCGATCGGCGATAACCCAGAGGACCGCGGCGTTGTGTCCCATGCCGAGATGACTGCTGTACACCGCGACGTTCTCGCGGTGACGTCCCCTCCGGTTCATGCACGCTTGCCAGGGCACAACGCCATCGAGCCGTGAGTAGATGGCGGTGGTCGGCACCGGTATCGGTCGAGACAAACGCTCCCTCGGCGGCAGCGAATCGGGGCTGACATGGAGGACACCGAGACGCCGGTACATCGCATCGGCGCGGCTGTCGCCGGCCGCGGTGAGGCCGAATGGGCTTCCGAGCGTGATCACCTGACGCACGAGCTCGGGGCGCGCGCGTGCAAGCTCACGCGCAAAGATGCCGCCCAGGCTCCAGCCCACCAGGCTCACCGATTGACCCGAACTCCGATGCAGCTCCTCGAGTCGCTCGCGCATGCCGGTGAGAATTGCTGCGGTGGGTCCGAGATTGCGGCCCAGCCGCCACCCGTGCACGTCGTAGCCCAATGCGCGCAGGTACGCTCGCATCGTCGCGGTCGACGCGTCCTCGGCGAGCAGGCCGGGGAGCACCAACACCTGGTGACCGTCGCCCCGCGGCGCGCGCAGCAACAGGGGGGAGACCGCGAGCATGGCCCCGTAGTCGGCGACCGCTCGACCCGGCTCGCTGACGTACAGCGCATGCGATGGTCGCGTTGTCGAGGTCACCCGACCTTCATATCATCCGGACGCTGGTCACGACTGGGAGGGCAGCGGGTGCGCCTCGAAGAACTGCCACATGGTCGCATCGGCATTGATCGCCTCGGACTGCGGCCCGAGGACTCGCGTGTCCCTGGCCGGCAGACGCGGACCGCCGGGCCATTCGTGCCCTTCGCCGGCCAGGGTGTACAGCGCCACGATGGCGCCACCGGCGCACCCTGTGTACAGCGTCAGCCTCACCCCGGGTGCGGGCTGAGTGCTCCCGGGAGACGTGGCGCACTGGTCGTGCGCCGCCCACCGCGTGGCGGCGACCGGGACGCTGTACGTCCAGTACGGCTGACCGTTGCCGGCATACGGGTCGATCGGGTCGCCGGTTCCATGGAATGAGATCACCGGCACGGCACGGGTCGCGCCGCATGGCGACGGTAGCCGCAGGCCACTGACCGGGGCGATGGCCGCGATGGTGGTGGGGAGGTCGCATCCGAGCTGGCCGGCCATCCGTGCACCGCCCGAAAAGCCCGTGACATCGATGCGGGTGCTGTCGACGCAGAGCCTCGCCTCGAGCGTGTGGATCACCTGGGTCAGAAACGCGACGTCGTCTGGCGCGCTCGCGGGAGCCGGTGCGCCACCGAACAACGGCTGCCCGGGAATGTTCCAGTCGTATCCCGACCCCGCCACGATCGCAGCCTGCGGGTAGGCCACGACGAAGCGAACGGTGTCTGCGAGCGAGTCCATACCGCTGAATCCCTCCTGCGCGGCGGCGGTCGACTCCGACCCATGGAGGTTCAGCACCAGCGGCACGCGGGTGCGGTTTATGTACCCGGTTGGGATGTGCACGATGACCGTGCGCTGCACGCCACCCGACGGCATGGAGACGTCGATGTCGCCGGCGGCAGCGCCGCCTCCGCACGAGGCTCCTGGCAGGCCCGCCGTCCCGGCGGCGGCACTGCCGCCGGCGGGCCCACCGCATCCGCTCAACAGAGCGCCCGCGACCAGCGCGATGCTCGCCGCCAGGAGGCGCTGTTGTGTCTTCAACCAGTCGATCATGCGGTCATCGATTGTCCGCAACGCCGACCTACAGCGGCGCAATCCCCCATGTGCTGCTGCGCGCCTCGCCTGGTTGCAGCACGATGAGGCCGGCGCCGCAGTTGAACGCGTCAGGAGCACACGTCATCGGTTCGACGGCCAGCCCCCGGCGGCGCCGAGCAACGCTGCCAAGCGTGTCGCCGCTGTAGACCATCGCGTACCGGTGGGTTGCATCCATCCACACGACGACCCCCTCCTGCCCGCCTGGTGTCGTGAGCGCGATCCGCGTGATGCCGTCATCGTCGCCGCGAAGGCGCGTGAATGCGGTATCCAGCACCAGGGAGCCGAGCCGCCGCGGGCTGCGAAAATCGAACTCGGTCCTTGCAACCGGACGTTCGGCGCCGATGGGTATGCCGCGATCGTCCGATTCCAGGATGGTCTCGGCAGGGATGTGCAACCACGCGTCGTCGATGAGGCCGTCAGCGGTGAGGCGGATGTAGGGGTGGGCTCCGGCCCCGTACGGGCATGGCCGATCTCCCTTATTCGTAGCGGTCACCCACACGGTGAGACCGTTGCCGGCGAGCGAGTACGTGGCGCTCAGGCTGAGCCGGAACGGGTACCCCTCCTGTGGTGGCAGGTCGAGCGCCAGCGTGACCTGCTCCGACGAGGCATCGATGCAACGCCACGGGATGGCTCGCGTCAACCCATGGATAGCCGATCCCGTCCGGGGTTCGGTCACGGGCAGTCGAAATTCCTCGCCCTCGAAGTGATAGGTGGCGTCCGCGATGCGATTTGGCCACGGGAGAAGCAGCTGACCGCGGCCGCCGTCGCATTCCTCGTCAGCCCCATATCCGTCAACGATTTCCCCGATGCCGGTGCGGTACTCGCGGAGTCCTGCGCCGACCTCGACGACCACCGCTCGCTGGTCGTCATGGACCAGCTCGTATTGCTGCCCGGACGGAGAAGCGGTCACGACGCCGGGTGGGCGTCCAAGTATCCAGGGAGACCGGGTTTCGATTCGGTCGCGAGCACCCGTTCCAGCTCGGCCTTGATCACCCAATAGCACTCGCAGGACACCGCCTCGAGACCGGCGCGGTCAACGATCGTGACGTGGCCGCGGACATAGCGAATGAGCCCGGCTCGCTGCAGGATGCCGGCCGATACGGAGACCGTCGACCGGCGAGCGCCCAGCATCTGGCCGAGAAACTCCTGGGTGATCATGAATTGGTCGGAGCCGACGCGATCATGGCTCATCAGCAGCCAGCGGCTGAGACGCTCCTCGCTCGAATGGAGCCGATTGCACGCGGCCGCCTGGGAGATCTGACCAAAGAGCGCCTGAGTGTATTTCGCCACCAATGACTGGAACGCGGGCCTTCGCTCGAACGCCGAGATAAAGCTTGCCGCATCCATGCGGAGACTGTGACCCGCGACCTGCGAGATGGCTCGCACCGCCAGGGCGCCGAGCGGCACCAGGGGCACGCCGACGATCCCCTCGTTGCCGATGGTCGCCACCTCGACAATGGCGCCGTCATGCAGCGGAGTGACCAGGGACACAACGCCGTCAGTGGGGAAATACAGAGCCTCGATAGGCGTCCCAGGTTCAAATAACACCGTTCTGACGGGGAGGGTGACGTTTCTCACAAGACCGAACAATTCCTGTCGCTCTGGTTCGGGGAGGGCGGTGAGAATCCTGTTCTCACGGGACGATGTGGCCTTGGCGGCCGCCTCGTGGTTCATGCCTCCACTCGTGGTGACATCGACCTATGTGCGCTGCGGGACAGACGTTCTACGTGGTGTGTCTCAGATTATGCGGCACCAGAAGGGACGACAACGGGCGCGCAGTTCGCTGCGATCAAAGGAGAGGCTGGCGCGTGACTGCAGAACGCAGTTTCCCGGAACCGGGGGTACTGGACCCTGGCGATCAATTCTGGCTCGAGGCCATGGCCGATGCCGTGCTCATCCTCTCGCCGGTGCTTGGTCGCCGTGGCGTCGTCACCAACTTTCGGGTGGATTATGCAAATGCGGCTGCCGGCGAGCTCTCTGATGATCCCGCCGACCCTCTCAGCTCGGGAGCGTTGGTTGGCTCCGACGTGCTCCGGCTCGATGCCGCGACGTCGACTTCGCTGATCGCGGCACTCCGTGATGTGCTGGCGACCGACAATCCGCGCGCGATTGACGGCTTGCGATTTGACCTCCGTCGTGCGGGCGAGTCGATCGAGCAGGTACGTGATGTCCGCATCAGCAGACATGGAGGCCGCCTCCTCGTGACACTCCGCGACGTCACCGAGCGAGAGCAGTCAGAACAGGGACTCCGCCGCAGTGAAATGAGCCTTCGCGCTCTGGTGGACGGTGTCTTCGACGAGGCGCTCATGACCGTGGATCCCACGGGCCTCGTGCTCAGCTGGAACACGGGCGCGGAGCGGATCTTCGGGTACAAGGCCGACGAGATGGTCGGGCGGCACCATTCGCTGCTGTATCCGCCTGGATGGCCGGTCAGTGGCTCCGCCGGCGATGTTGCCACAATCGAAAGCGAGCGACTCCGCGAAACGTGGCAGGTTCGCAAGGACGGAACGCGATTCTGGGCCGGCGTTTCGATTACTGCCAAGCATGGCGACAACGGCGAGCTGCGCGGATTCTTCTCGGTGACACGCGACCTCACCGAGGAGTCAGGTCAGCGACGCCGGGATCTGCAGTTCGCGCTCGTTCAGGCTCTCACCGACTGTACGGACGTCGATACGGCCGCCGAAACGATCCTCGAGCTCACCGCGCGCAGTCTCGGCGCCACGTTCAGCGAGATGTTCGTGCCACACCAGGAACAAGGTCGTTTCGACTCGACGTCACGCCACGCCTTTCCGCGGACCACGCTCGATGCTCTCGAGATAGCGTCGGACGGTGCGTCGGGTCCTCTCGAAGCGCTGATTGCGCGGGTGCGCACCACCGGAAGGCTCGTGGTCGTGCCCGACCTGAACGAGCTCGGGATGTCGCCCCAGGTCGCGGCCGCTTTTTCGCTGGGAGTGCGCTCCGCGATTGCATGCCCGATCGCCACGGAGTCCACAACAGTCGGTGTGCTGGCCTATTTCTTCGAGACGTTGCCGAGCGTCGAAACGCTGACCGTCGAATCGATCAACGAGATCGGCGTTGAAGCAGCACACGTCATCACTCGAATTCGGGCCCAGGGTGCCCTGCGCGCCGAGGCGCTCCGTATGGCGGAGCTGGCCAGCACGGATCGGCTCACCGGGTTGAAGAACCGGCGCGAATTCGACCGGATCCTCGGCACCATTCCCCGGCAGCCGTTTGCGGTTCTCGCCATCGACGTCGACCACCTCAAGAGGGTGAACGACGAGTTCGGTCACGAGGCTGGCGACACCGTGCTGCGCACGGTCGCCACGACCCTCGCATTGATGCTCCGCGGATGGGACGTCATCGCGCGAGTGGGCGGTGACGAGTTTGCCGCCATCCTTCTCGACGTCGACCCCGCCGAGGCGGCGTCAGCGGCACAGCGGCTTCGAGCGGCGATGCATCTCGTGCCGACCCCCGGAGGCCGATCGAACATCAGCCTCGGCTGGGCGTCGGCGCCGGCCGGAACCGACCCGATGTCAGCATGGCGACGCGCTGACGAGTGCCTCTACGAGGCCAAGCGGAGTGGCCGCGACCGCGTCGTCGGTCGGCACGTCGACGGTGCGGAGCAGGTGACCCCTTCCGGTTCCTCCGTCACCGAGCTGATCGGCTCCCTGGTCAACGGAATGCCGATCCACTCGGTGTACCAGCCGATCGTGGACCTGAATGACGGGCATGTCGTGGGCTACGAGGCGCTGGCGCGCCCGGAGGGGTTCGGGGCGTCCGACAGCGTCGAGACATTGTTCGAGGTGGCTCATCGGTCCGGGCACATCCGCGATCTCGATTGGCTGTGCCGCCGCGCCGCGCTGAGCCAGGCCGCATCGCTCCCCGACGGGATCCTCCTGTTCATCAATGTGAGCGTCGCGGCGCTCCTCGACCCGCTCCACGACGTTGATCAACTCCTCCTGCTGCTGGAATGGACCGGCCGCTCGCCGCATCGCCTCATCCTCGAGATCGGGGAGCACGAGAGCGTCCGCGACCTCGATCGCCTGCGTCTGGTGCTCACCTCATATCGTCAGGCAGGCGTCCGCTTTGCGATCGACGACCTCGGCGAGGGCTTCGCCACCACCGAGCTCCTCGAGACGGCGGAGCCCGAGTTCGTCAAGCTGGCGCGGAGCCTCACGATGAACTCGGCGCGGCGGAGCGCTCAAAGCGCGATCAAGGGCGCGCTGAGCTTCGCCCGTGTCCACGACTCGATTGTCATCGCCGAAGGCGTCGAGAACGAGCTCGTGAGCGACCGGATCCGCTCGCTGGATATACCGCTCGGCCAGGGTTTCGGTCTCGGACGCCCAACCGTCGCCGCGGAGCTCGTCGATGCCGCCGCTGCGTGGACCGCCCGCGACACCCTGCGTCCGCTCCGCCCGCGCAACGGGCAGGCGCGCATCCGTATGGCCCCCGGTGCCCGCGAGCCCGAAACCCGCAACCGGGCCGAGATCACCGGGATGCCCGCGGAACGTTCGCAGCATGCAGGCGACGGAAAGGCTCCTCGACTGGTGAGGCGCTCCGACCAGACTTCAACGGGGAGGGCGTCATGAGCAGTCGAGTGTCGAAGTCGCGTCAGCAGCCACTCGGACCCGACGAGACCTTCAGCGCGCTGGTGACCCGCCTGATCATCACCAACCGGGCCGAGCGCGCCACGCGCGAGAAGATCAGGCCGATGACGCTGTCAGTCCTGCCCGAGCCGAACGGCGATGGCCATCGCGAGCCGCGAAGCAGAGCCGGAGCCCAGCCCTAGAAACAACGACGGCTCGGCAAGCTCGAGCTCGAGCACCAGAGGCGCGCCGTCGCTGCCGCGAACCAGATCCACCCGCGCGTACAGCAACTCTTGTCGTGGCCAGGGCAGCGCATCCAGCGCGCGCGCAGCGACGGCCAGTTCGTCCGCATTCGCGACGCGGGGCGTGATGTCCTCGAGGGCCCAGAGGTGATCGGTTGTCGCGCCGGATGCATGGAGCAGCGGGCCTTTACGAATCGCATGCGAGAAGACGCCATCGATGTAGATGAGGCCGGTTTCGCCGTGGGAATCGACGGAAGCGACGTATGGCTGCACCATCACCGCGCGCCCGTCCATCAGGAGGCGATCGATATGCCTCCGAGCCGCCTCACGGTCGTCGGAGCGATAGCGAGACGTGTGCTGCGCACCTGACGAGATCGCCGGCTTGATCACGAGCGGGCCCTCGGGAAGACGAAGGCTCGCGCCGGCTGAATCGGTGTCGACCCAGGTGGTGGGAACCGTCGGGACTCCCGCCCCGGCAAGGGTGCGCAGGTACGACTTGTCGGTGTTCCAGGTGATGACCGGGACCGAGTTGAGGACGCGGGGAAGGCTGGAACACCACGCGAGAAACGCGTCGCGTCGCGGGGCGTAATCCCAGGCGGAGCGAATCACGACCAGGCGGAACTCGTCCCATGGGACCGACGGGTCATCCCAGACGCGCGGCTCGGCGGTGACTCCCTGCGCCTCCAGGGCGGGGATCAGCCGGCGCTCGTCAGCGTCGAGGTCGGGGAGCAGCGAGCACGTCGCCAGAGCGAGGTCGGACAGCTTCAGATGCCTCCTCTGTACGCCACCGGACCGCCGCAACGACCCGAGGTGTGGCTTTAATGACGCTATTGATGCAAGGCGCCCAGCTTGACGCGCACCTGGCCGCCGGGGTTTCGTCAGAACGCACCATCGACCCGCCGATGATGGAGGAGCGGTTCACGACGATCCGCGGTCAGCGGCTTCGTTACCTCGTCGGTGGACAAGGCAAACCGCTGGTGTTGTGCCATGGGTTCCTCAGCTCGGCGGAGGAGTTCGGCGGACGGTTCAGCGAACTCGGCGCGCATCGAACCCTGATCATTCCCGATCTTCCCGGCAATGGCGATTCGCCGCCGCTCACCGGGCGTCACTCGTCCGGAGCGATGGCGGACCTGATCTTCGACCTCCTCACCGAGCTCGACATCGACAGGTTCGATGTGGGTGGTCTCTGTTTGGGTGCCACGGTTGCCTGCGCGCTCGCGAAGCGCGCTGGTCGTCGCGCCGAGCGGCTGGTTCTGCACACACCGCTGCTCTCTCCCGATCTCATGCGCCGGCGTTATCGAGACCAGGTGCGGCTCCTGAGCCGGCGCCCGATGTGGGACGGCGTGGTCTGGCTGAGCCGGCAGCGCTGGATCAGCGACCTCTACAAGCGCTTCGTCATCGTCGAGGGTGACGTCGACGACCGTACCGCCGATATCAACTACGACAATCAGCGTCGAGCCGACCCGCGTGCTGCCCGGGAGTGGCTCAACGACTGCCTTCGCCGGGACGATGTCGCGGTTGTGGCCGCTCGAGCTGATCGCACCCTCATCATCGTCGCCCGGCACGATCGGCTGGTGGACGTCGACCGCCTCAAGGAGCTCATCGCAACGCTGCCCGACCTCCACGTGTTCACCGACAGCGACCAGGGGCATGGCTGGAACGAGGCTGCCGTGCATCGTCAGCTCGAGGTGCTCAAGGAGTTCTTCGGCAACTGTCACGGAGCCGCCAACGGGTCCAACGGGAGCAATGGGAGCCACCAGCCGGCACACGCCCTCGCGAGCAACGGCGCCAATGGAGCTGTCCACGCGCGGCCTGTCCTCCGAGACGCGGTCACGCTGCCGCTGTCCACCTCCTAGGAGGTAGAGCGCCGGTCGGAAGGCGACTGGCCCGGAATCGCGCCCTCAAGGTCCAGGAGATGCCGCTTGCGATCGATTCCCCATCCATAGCCGGTCAGCCCGCCGTCTGCTCCGATCAGACGGTGGCAGGGACGATGATGGAGATGGGGTTGCGGCCGTTGGCGGCGCCCACCGCGCGCGCCGCTCGTGGGCGTCCGATGTGCGTGGCAAGGTCCGCGTACGTCGAGGTCGTCCCGTACGGGATGTCGAGCAGCGCTGACCACACCGCGATCTGAAAGGGCGTGCCCTCCAGCCGGAGCGGCAGCTCGAAACGGGTTCGGCGTCCCTGGAAGTACTCGTCGAGCTGCCTCTGAACCATGTGAAGCGTCGCATCGGGCGCCGCCGCAGCTTCGGGGGCGATGGGGCAGCGCGCGTGGCCGTCGAAGTACAGCCCTACCAGGTCACTGCCGGCAGTCACCAGAAGCAGCCGCCCCAGTGGGGTTGATGCGTACCGGTAGGAGCGCGCCGCGAGGTCGGACACATCGCTAGCCTGAACTGCTGGCCAGTAGAGCACCGGCCAGATTCGGACAGATCACCTGCGGTGTCCGGATATGGCCGGTGGCACCTCGGGACGCCGCGGTACAAGTAGCGTGTCATGAGCGGATTCTCGGCAGTGGTCACCACCGGCATCTACTGCCGTCCCGGGTGTTCGGGACGGCCGAACCCGACCAACGTGCGCCATTTCGACCTCGCCGCAGCCGCCGAAGTGGCCGGCTACAGGGCGTGCCTGCGCTGCCGTCCTTACCGTGCCGCGCCTCCGCCTGCAGGCGCTGCCTCTGAGGTGGTCTGCCGGGGAATCCGGCTCGTCGTCGGCGGTGGCCTCGGTGATGCCCGCGACGTCGCGGTAGCCGGGCACCTGGGCGTGTCGGCGCGGCATCTGCGCCGTCTGTACCAGGAGCAGGTCGGCGTGACCCCGGCGCAGCTCGCGCGCTCGAGCCGCGCGCACTTCGCCCGGCGGCTGCTCGACGACACCGATCTCTCGATCACGGAAATCGCGTTCGCCTCGGGGTTCGGGAGCCTTCGCCAGTTCAACCGCACCGTCAACGACATCTTTCGGGCGACGCCAAGCGGACTCCGGGCCCGCCGCCGCGTGGCCGATCGCCTCGTGGCGGATGGAGGCCTCCGCCTTCGGGTTGGATTCGCCGGACCCCTCGAATGGGATGCAATGCTCGGGTACCTCGCGGCTCGCGCCATCACCGGCGTCGAGCACGTGTCCGGTGGCACCTATCGACGAACCATCGTCGTCGACGGCGATCCCGGAGCCATCGAGGTTGGAAGGGGCGGCACGGATCATCTCGTGCTCACGGCGCACCTGCCCCACTGGGGCGGCCTGATCCACCACGTGGAGCAGGTCCGGCGCCTCTTCAACCTCGACTTCGACCTCGACAGCGCCGTGGGGATGCTCCGGCGCGATCCCGTATTGGGTGCACGGATCGCGTCCATGCCGGGCCTGCGGACCCCGGGCGCGTGGGATCCGTTCGAAGTGGGCGTCCGCGCGATCGCTGGTCAGCAGGTCACGGTGGCGGGCGCCGGCACGATCATCGCCCGGCTCGTCGCACGCCATGGGACGCCTGTCCCCGGTCTCGGCCAGTTCGGGCTGACCCACGTCTTCCCCGCCGCCGAGGTGCTCGCTGAGGCCGACCTCGCCGGGATGGGCCTCACCGGGGCGCGTATGGCCGCGATTCGAGACTTCGCACGGGCGGTCTCCGGTGGGGCGATCCGCCTCGATCGGAGCCAGTCACTCGACGAGCAGGTGTCGGCCGTGGCCGCCGTACCCGGGCTCGGCCCATGGACAGCCCAGTATCTCGCGCTCCGCATGGGAGAGCCGGACGCGTTCCCGTCAACCGATCTCGGTCTCCGGCGCTCGCTGGAACTGCTCAGCGGAACGTCCGTGCCGCCGCGAGCGGTGGCGGAGATCGGGGAGCGCTGGCGCCCCTGGCGGGCGCACGCTGCGATCCATCTGTGGCTGACCCCCAGGGCCGTTGCGCCGGCGAAAGGAGCTCGCGCCTGAGATCGCGATCTTCAGGATTCGCAATATTCCGTTCGCAAAGGAGGTGATTGCCTGATCATGTGCGCCGTGAATGCGATCCCACATGTCGCGGCGCGCGCACGGGTCAGGGCAAACGGGTGACGTTCGCAGAGTCCCCCCGGGCCGCGGCCCGGGAGGTGCTGGCCTGGACCTACCAGCGGTTCCACCGAGTCGCCCTGGTGGCGAGCTTCCAGGCCGAGTCGATGGTGCTGATCGACATGGCGTGCGCGATCGTGCCGGAGCCAGAGGTGCTCACCCTCGACACCGGCAGGCTCCACGAGGAGACCCACGAGTTCATCGAACAGGTCAGGCGGCGCTACCCGATTCGCCTCCGCATCCTCGCCCCCGACTCGGGTGAGCTCGATGCGATGACCGGAGAGCACGGATCGATGCAGTTCCGGCGTTCAGTGGCCCTGCGCAACGAATGCTGCGCGGTACGCAAGGTCAACCCGCTTGCCCGAGCCCTGGTGGAGTACGACGCGTGGATCACGGGACTCCGTCGCGAGCAGACCCCGACTCGGGCGCAAACACCGATCGTTGCGGCCGATTCGGGCCACGGTGGCATCGCCAAAGTGGTGCCGCTGGCGGGATGGTCGCGCGCCGAGGTCTGGGACTACCTCGCCGCCCGGGGCGTCGACCACCATCCGCTGTATGACCGCGGCTACACGTCGATCGGCTGCGCGCCATGCACGCGTCCCACCGGAGCAGGGGAGAGCGAGCGAGCCGGGCGCTGGTGGTGGGAAGGGGACTCGGACAAGGAGTGCCTGCTCCACCCGCCGATCGGCGTCTCGGAGACGGACGTGCGGGGAATTCCGGTCAGTGCGCCGAGGGCAGCAGCAGGCTCAGCTTCGCAGCCATGAGGACCGAGATCGCGTCCTGAGCGTCGTTGGCCAGGCGGGTCGCCTGCGCCTGCGTGATCACGCCCCTGACGGCGCCGAGCTCGAGTCCGGCCTTCACCTCAGCGAGCGCATCCGCCTCCACCTTTGCCGCGTGCGCTCCGGCGATCTGATCGAGCGTCTCCCCCTTGAGCAGATCGGCTTCGATCTGGCTCCAGGTGAGGCTGGTGTCGGCGGTGAAGAAGCCGAAGATGTGCGCCGCCTCATCCTTGAATTGACCGGTCGGTGCGAACCCGCCCGACGCAAGCAGCGAGGACGCGGCAGTCTGGGCTGCTGACAGCGAGGCGGTTCGCGGTGGAGGGGTGGACCGGGTGTGGTCTACCGCGACCACGGTGCCGAGACCGATGACGGCGGCGCCGAGCACGGCGATCACGGCATTCACGGGACGGAGCAGCGGGTGCATGATGATGGTCCCCCGGGGTGGACGATTGCGTGCTGACAGCGTAGTCCGAATCGCCCGATCCGGAGCTGGCGACCCGGTCACGATGGCGCCGTGCGGATCTCGAGGAAGCTGCCCCGGTGGCACTCCTGATCTGTGGTAAACTGCATGCCGACCTAGCGCCGCTAGGTCTCTTTTGTGTTTGAGGCAATTGACACGTGGCCACGACCAAGGGCGGTTCCGCGATCATCACGTTGCAGTGCAACGAGTGCAAGGAACGCAATTACACGACGGTCAAGAACAAGCGCAACGACCCGGATCGTCTGGAGTTGCGGAAGTTCTGCAGGCGTTGCCGCATGCACAGGCAGCATCGCGAGACCAAGTGACCGAAGGGGCGTAGCTCAGCTGGTAGAGCATCGGTCTCCAAAACCGAGGGTCGCGCGTTCGAGTCGTGCCGCCCCTGCCACCATCCACTCAGCCGTGCCCGCCCCGGCATCACCATCAGGAGACATCACCGTCAATGGCCAAGGCTCGAAGCGCCCCGGGTGGTCCGCGGCCACCGCGGCCGGTCCTCCCTGTCGCCGCAGCCGGACGGGGAGGCCCGGTCGGCTACCTGCGTGGTGTCTGGGAAGAGCTGAAGAAGGTCGTCTGGCCCGCTCGGGACGAATTGCTGCGCATGACCGGCATCGTGATCGCGACGGTGATCATCTTCGCCGCGCTCGTGGGTGGCGCAGACTATCTGTTGAGCCTCGGTGTCAAGCAGGCGGTCACCCAGCAGGTGAGCGCCACGACACCGGCGCCGGCGGCGACAACCGCCCCCGTCGTAACAGCACCGGCCGCGACCGTGGCACCAACTGTGTCCCCGTAGCCGTCGTGGGAGAATGAACATCGCTGTGAGCAACGCCGCCGTTTCCGCCACGGACGCCCGCTGGTACGTCGTGCATGCGTATTCCGGCCATGAGGAGAAGGTTCGCGCGAACCTCCTCAAGCGCGTCGAGTCGATGGACATGCATGACCAGATCTTCGACGTCCTGGTTCCGACCGAGGAGGTCATGGAGATCAAGGACGGCCAGCGCCGCAAGGTGAGCAAGCGGATCTTCCCCGGCTACATCCTCGTGAACATGGTGATGTCGGACGAGTCGTGGTACGTCGTCCGCAACACGCCGGGCGTGACTTCCTTCGTGGGCTCGGGCAACAAGCCCGTTCCGTTGCAGGAGCACGAGATTCGCGGCATTCAGAAGCAGGTGAAGGCCGAGGCGCCCACCAAGGTCAACGTCGAGTACGAGGTCGGCGAGAACGTTCGGGTCATCGACGGCCCGTTCACCGACTTCCACGGCAAGGTGACCGAGATCAACGTCGAGAAGGGCAAACTCAAGGTACTCGTGAACATGTTCGGACGCGAGACGCCCGTCGAGCTCGACCTTCTCCAGGTCGAGCGGCTCCGCTAGGCACGCCTCAAGGACAGCATGAGCAAGAAGAAGATCAAGACCGTCATCAAGCTGCAGCTTCAGGCCGGCAAGGCGACCCCGGCTCCGCCGGTGGGCACGGCACTGGGTCCCCACGGGCTCAACATCATGGAGTTCTGCAAGGCGTACAACGAGCGCACCGCCAACATGTCAGGCGTGATTCCCGCCCAGATCACGGTGTTCGAGGACCGGACGTTCAGCTTCATCACCAAGACGCCGCCCGCCTCCGAGCTGTTGAAGAAGGCGGCGGGCGTCGAGAAGGGGTCGGGGAACCCGAACCGGGACAAGGTCGGCTCCCTTTCCAAACAGCAGGTGCGCGAAATCGCCGAGGTCAAGCAGGCCGACCTCAACGCGCACGACCTCGAACACGCGACGCGGATCATCGAGGGCACCGCGCGATCGATGGGTCTCAACGTCAACTGAGCCACTGAGTGGGAGGGCGCCCCTGATGTGCCCGCCAACACCACGGAGAGAGTGAAACCATGCCAGCACGACACGGCAAGAAATACCGCGAGGCTGCGAGCGCGATCGAGGCCGGAAAGTTCTATCCGCCGGCGGAGGCCGTGAGCCTCGTCCGCCAGACTGCAGTCACCGCATTTGATTCGTCGATTGAGGCGCACATCCGCCTTGGCATCGACCCGCGCCATGCGGATCAGGTTGTCCGCAGCACGGTCACCCTGCCGCATGGCACCGGGAAGACCCGGCGGATCGCGGTGTTCGCCACCGGCGAGAAGCTCCGCGAGGCCATCGAAGCCGGGGCGGACGTGGTCGGCGGCGAGGACCTGGTGAAGAAGGTGCAGGGCGGCGAGATCGACTTCGATGTCGCGCTGGCCACCCCCGAGGTGATGGGCATGGTCGGTCGGCTGGGCAAGATTCTCGGCCCGCGCGGCCTGATGCCCAATCCGAAAGCAGGAACCGTGACCTTCGATATCGCCAAGGCGATCCAGGACGTCCAGGGTGGACGCGTCGAGTTTCGCAATGACAGGACCGGGATCATTCACACGGCAATCGGCAAAGCGTCGTTCGATGACGACAAATTGCGCGACAATTTCGCCGCCTTGATGGATGCGATCGTTCGAGCCAAGCCCTCCGGTGCAAAGGGCACCTACGTGAAGACGGTCACGATTGCCGCGACCATGGGGCCGGGCGTCCCCGTGGACCCGGTGCAGGCAGCACGACTGTCGGTGGGCTGAGGTCGCGATCGACTTGATCCGGCTCCTCATCGTCGACGACATCGCGAGCACCCGCGACAACCTGCGGAAATTGCTCGGGTTCGAAGAGGACATCGAGGTCATCGGCACCGCAAGCGACGGCAAGCAGGGGCTCGAGGAAGCGCACCGGCTGCTCCCGGACATCGTGCTCACCGACGTGAACATGCCAATCATGGACGGAATTCAGCTCACCGAGCGGCTGGCCCAGGAGCTGCCCGCGTCACCGGTGATCATCATGTCGGTGCAGGGCGAGCGCGACTACCTGCGCCGCGCCATGCAGGCCGGTGCTCGCGAGTACCTGATCAAGCCGTTCAGCCACGACGAGCTCGTCGCGGCGATTCGGCGCGTCCACCAGCTCGAGGAGAAGAAGGGGACGTTCGCGCGGGCGGCCGTCCCGGACGGTTCCGGGGCCCCCCGCGCCGCCGCGCTGGGCGAGGTGATCGTGCTCTTCTCCGGCAAGGGAGGCGTGGGCAAGACGCTGCTCGCGACCAACCTGGCCGTGGCGCTTGCGGTCGAGACGGAATCGCGCGTCGCGCTGGTGGATCTCGACCTGCAGTTCGGGGACATCGGCGTGATGCTCAACCTCGATCACAGCAGGAGCATCACCGACGTGGTGGACTCCGAGACCCTCGAGCCCGAGATGCTCAACGAGGTCATGGCGCATGGGCCGAACGGTGTCCGTGTGCTCCTCGCCCCGATCAGCCCCGAGCTTGCCGACCTGATCACCAACGACCACGTCCGCATGGTCATGGCGGAGTTGCGCAAGACGTTCGACTACGTCGTGGTCGACACGTCCTGCCATCTCGCCGACTTCAACCTCGAGGTGATCGAGTCGGCGCAGCACATCCTTGTCGTCACCGCGCTCACCATCCCGGCGATCAAGGACGCGAAGCTGGCGCTCAAGGTGCTCGAATCGCTCACGGTCGACCCGAGCTCGGTGCTCCTGGTCGTCGATCGCAGCGACTCACATTCCGACTTCAACAAGGACTCGATCGAGCAGAACCTCCGTCAGAGCGTCGGCGCGCAGATTCCCTACGACCCGCGCGTCGTCGGCGATTCGATCAACCGCGGCATCCCCTTCGTCACCTCGAGCCCGGAATCCGACATCAGCCGCTCGATTCGTGAGCTGGCCGGCGCCATGGTCCCCGGCAACGCCCAGCCGGTCGGCGCCGGTGCGGCCGCGGGGAAGGCGGACGACAAGCGCAAGCGCCGGATCTTCGGCCGCTAAGCGCCGAACACGGACGGAGGAGACCCCGGCTCCGGCTTCAAACCGGACTATTCAGCCTCCGCCGGGGTCTCCTCCGTCCTCGGCTTCGGCTTCAAACCGGACTCTTCAGCCTCCGCCGGGGTCTCCTCCGTCCCTCGCCGAGGCGTGACTTAGGCGTGACTTAGTCGCGAGCGAACCCAAGCCTTCGGCGGCTGCGCTTCTTACCGAGGGGCTCGGCGGCCGATTCGGGGCTGGTGTCGCCGAGTAACGCCGACGCGAGACGCTCGAAGGCAGCTGTGGCAGGGGTCGAGTGGCCGCCGATCACGACCGGGACCCCGGTGCTGACCGACCCACCGATTGCGGTTGCGTCGAATGGGATCTCCGCCGCGACCGGGTGGCGGAGGAAGTCCTCGATGCGAGCGCGATCCATGCCGCCGGCGAGAGCCGCATCGCGATGGTTTGCCACCACCACGATGCGCTCCGGGTCCACCTGGAGCACACCGATCACCGACATGATCAAGCGGGTGTTCTTGACCGATGTCACGCTGAAGTCGGTGACCAGCACGATGTGGTCCGAGTTCTCGAGGGCTTCCAGGGTGATCTCGGAGAGCTGTGACGTCGTATCGGCGACGACGAGTTCGAACGTGGAGCGGAGCTCGGCGACCAGCGATCGCAGATGCGCGGTGGTCACGTAGTCGGCGAGCTCGGGGCTCGGGGGTGCCGCGAGGACGGTCAGCCCCTGAGGGCCGAGCGAGAGCGCCTGCTGGATAACGTGGCGATCGGTCATGCCGGCGTCGCTGGCGGCGAATTCCGCGATCGATCCCTCGGGCGTCATGGCGAGCAGCGCGGCGACGTCGCCGAACTGGAGTGAGAGGTCGACGAGCACGACGCTGCCGGGATGCGGCCGGTTGAGCACCAGCGCCAGGTTGGTGGCGATGATGGATTTGCCGACGCCGCCCTTGCCCGAGACGATCGTGATCATCCGTCCGTCGCGGCGCCTTGCCCCGTCTGGCGCGGCCGGCCCACCACGCTCCGGCTGGCGGATGGACTGAGCAGCGCGTTTGCGTACCTGAAACGCGTTCACCCTGTGGATCGCGGCAACCAGATCGTCCCCGGCGAACGGCTTCTGGAGCACCTCGCGGGCGCCTGCGAGCATCGCCCTGCGAAAGAGCTCGCTCCCGCTTTCCATCGACATCAGGATCACGCCCGCCTGCGGGGCGTACTCGGCGAGCATCTCGGTGGTCTGCACACCGTCGAGCCCGGTCAGAGCGGCGTCGAGCACGGCGATGTCGGGCACGAGGTGGAGCGCCTCCTGCAGCGCCTGCTCGCCGTTCTCAGCCGTGCCGCACACCGTGATGTCCTCTTCCGCGGCGAGGCGGCGGAGGAGGTTGGCACGAATGCGCTCGCTGCCGTCGGCCACCAGGACGCGGATCACGGCGCCACCTTACCGCCGGCCCAGGCTGAATCGCCGCCGGTACACGGGCGGCGCGGGCGCCGGTACCTCGACCGGGTCACTGGCGGTGGCGGCTGCGGTGGTGACTGGAAAGATCTGCGCGAGCGCGACGAGGCGGCGAGCCAGCTCGGCGCCCGGCTCGGCGAGGACGATCGGCGTCCCGGAATCCAGCGATGCATCCACGCGCTGGTCGTAGGGAAGATCGTCAATGACAGGCCGGCCAAGGATCACCTCGATGTCCTCGCGGCGGTAGTTGGTGCGGGGCCGCGTGTGATTGAGGACGACATCGATGCGCTCGGGGTCGACACCCAGGGCTTCGAGCAACAGCAGCGTCGTCTTGGTGCCTCGCACCGCGCTCAGGTTGTAGCTGGTCACGAGCAGCACTCGGTCGGCGAGCTCGAATACCTCCAGGACTCGCTCGTCGATGGCTGACGGTGTATCGATCACCACGAACTCGTGCGCTCGCGCGGTGGCTCGGATGATCGACCGGAGGTCCGCGGCGGTGATCGTCTCGGCGAGTTCGGGGTTGGCCGGGGCGCGCAGGACTCGTACCTCCGCCGGGCCGGTGGCGAGCACGCGGTCGAGCAGGTCGCTCCCGATGTCATCGCCCTTCTGCGCCAGGTCCGCCATCGACTCCTGATGGTTCTCGACACGGAGCATGCTCGCCGCGTCGCCGAACTGAAGATCGATGTCCACCAGCGCTGCGCGTCCGCGGGCACCGCCCGCGAGGGTCACCGCGAGGTTGGTCGCGACCATCGACGTGCCCGTCCCCCCCTTGCCGGAGAATGCGACGACCACCGTCGCCCGACGGCGAGGCACCGGGGAGTCGCCCGAAGGCGCGTCGATGCTGGAGCCGGTCCCGGGGGGCTCGGGCTCGTGGGCGGAGTCGCCGCCGGGGGGAGGGACTGCGCCGGCCACCACGCGAATGGCCTCGAGGAACTCGGGGCCCGCGGCCGAGTCCTGGATCTTCCCTGCCGACCATGGAGCGGACGCTGTGGACGGTTCCCCGGATGTCATGAGCAGCACGCGAGTTGCCGGCGATACCGACTCAAGCTGGGCGGCAAAGTCGGCGCCGGGGACGTCTGCGAAGTGCTCGTTGAGGACCAGCACGTCGGGCTGGCGGAGCCGCGCCTCCTCGATGACGGCTGACGCCAGGTGCGCGACGCCGCACACGTCGATGTCGTCGGCGTACGGCTCGAGCTTCTCGAGGTCGCCGACAACATTCGCGATCTCGTCCGCGATGAGGACGCGGATCACATCCACCCCCCGTTTGCCGGGTGCATCGAGCGCATGGTACGGCGAATCACGTGCACGCGGATGGCGCGTACCGCCGACGCGACACAACGTTCACAACAGAAATAAAAAGAGGAGCCGACCCGATGGCCGGCTCCTCTTGACTGTCCTGGTCGCTTGTAGAAGCTACGAGGCCAGGCCGTTGCTGATGTTCGAGAACACGTTGTTGACCTGCTTGCCGACGACTTGCAGGATGACGATAACGACGATGGCGATAAGGACGAGGATGAGCGCATACTCAACCATGCCCTGGCCTTCCTCAGCCTCCTCACGCTTGCGAGCGATGAACTCTGTTGCGCGAAGGTACAGGGTGCTCAGCATATCCATTGTTTTCACCTCCTTTCGGGTTGTATTCTCGAGACCGAGACGATTGCTCGGACCCGACTGCTGCGAGTGTGAGCCCCTGCTGCCGCAACGGAATGGCCTGCGTGCTAAATATTGGTAACGAAGGATCGGACACGCCGCATTCGGTGCGCGCGCAACGAGAAACCGTGGTGATTCGATGACAACCGCGCTACGAGAGCGTCGCTCTGAATTGACGTGACCTAGACTCCGGCCATGGCCGAGGCGGTCGCGATTCCAGCACGCCGTGGCGACCTGGAACGTCGCGTCGAAGAACTCCGATTCCTGATCTTTGGACGTTCACTTCCCGCCGTGCTCTTCGCGTTGCTGGGATGGCGAGTGCTGCTGAACGTTCTCTCCCAGGTGCGCGCCCTTCCGGTGCACGCCGGCGTGGGCGACGTGCTCGCCGGTCCACTGACCACGGGCGTGTATCTGCTCTTCTGTGTCATCCCCGTCGGCATCTATCTGGTGCGGCCACGACCCCGCGCCCGTGACGGCCGCATGATCGCCCGCACCGCCGGTCTGGTGGGAACGACGATGCTCCTGGTGGTCGGCGCGTTTCCGAACCCCGTCCTGCTGACCCCGCCGGCGTTGGTTCGTGACATCGCAGCCCCACTGGCGCTCGCCGCGTTCGCGCTCGGCGTCTATGGCCTGCTCTTCCTGCGCAGGAGCCTGAGCATCATTCCCGAGGCACGCAGACTGGTCACGGGTGGCCCCTACCGGCTCATCCGGCACCCCCTCTACGCCGCCGAGATCCTCGCCGCCGTTGCGCTGGTCCTCGCGCGGCCGGGGTTGTGGGCCACGCTCACGCTGGTCCCGTTCATCGCCGTGCAGATGCTGAGAGCCAGCTTCGAGGAAGGGTTGCTCGCTCGCATCTTTCCGGAGTACCGGGGCTATGCGGCACGGACGCGGCGGCTCATCCCGTTGGTGTGGTGATGGCGGAGGTTCGCGCGACGACGACCGATGCTAAGGTGGATCGGCTGATGCCAGCCGTGACGACGCACCCGTGCACCCAGGCGGGATGTACGTCCCTCGAGGGCGCCCCGTGCGAATACGTCGACCGCCGCGGACGGGAATGCCGCACCGCCTGGTGCGTCGAGCACCGCGTCACCATCGAGGATCGCGTCTACTGCCGCCGCCATGCCGGAGTGGTGAGCGCACTGCCGAGCCTCGACAGCTCGGCGGCAGTCTCGCTGCCGGACCTCGACAATCGCGCGCCATCGCTGGTCGGCTGGGTATCCCGGCAGATCGACGGCGACGTCTGGCGGCTCCTGCTCAAGGAGCTCTCGTCCGGGAGCGGCGGTCAACTGGTGGCAGACCCGGTGACGCTCATCTTCGTCGGTATCGGCAGGCAGCGCGCCTGGGAGCGAGCGTGGCGGCTCGACAGCCACGTCGGCATCGCGCATCGCGTCAGCATCGTGGTCGAGGAGCTCGATGACACCATGATTACGGTCAAGGTCGGCGGGAACACCGTCGAGCAGCTCGTGCCACCGTGGATTCAGCATCGGATCCGCGGTGAGGCTGTCGCGCCGGATGAGGACCGCAGGGAGCGCGAGGAGTTCTATCAGCGCGTCCTTGATTCGATTGAACGTGGCCTCGGCCACGAACGCGATCTCTCACACTACATGGCAGAGGGTCGGCTCGGCGCGTCACAGGGCGGAGCGGGGGCCTAGACATGACCCGGGGCAGCATCCTCATCGTTGACGACGATCCCAGGCTCCTCCACATCGTGGCGATGTATCTCGGCATCGAGGGGTATGACGTCTCCACGGCGGAGAACGGCGAGGACGGCCTCGCGCAGGTGGAGGCTCGGGCTCCCGACCTCGTGATCCTCGACATCATGATGCCGGGCATGGACGGGATCGAGACGTGCAAGCGCATCCGTGAGAACACCCCGACCGCGGAAGTGCCGATCGTGATGTTCAGCGCGCTGTCAAGTGACGACGACATCGAGCGCGCGCGACTCGCCGGCGCGAATCATCTGATCACCAAGCCCTTCAACCTCGTCGGCCTCGGGTCGGTCGTGAAGACATTCTTCCCGGCGGACGTCGGCTCGACGCGCTGACTCGGTCGCCTGTCGCTCAGACGGGGGGAGTGATCACCACCGCGTTCTGAGCGAAGTGGTCGCTGAGATTGGAGGGGAGGACCGGGCCGAACAGCGTACGAACCTGGGGCTCGAGGCGCACCACCTGTCCGCTCAGCGTCGCCGTGTGAATGTCCTGCGCCATGGTCGACTGGTTGACGGGGGTGGCGCCGCTGACCGAGATCGCCACCAGGAACAGGATCAGCACTTCGGCAATGCCCACCACGCCGCCCGCGATCGCCCCGCCGATCCGGTCAAACGGGGCGACGACGATCTTCTGCAGACGTTCGTTCAACAGGGTGCCGAGCACCTCCATGACGATGACGACGAAGAGGAAGACCGCCGTGAATGCCCAGGCATTTGCGTCGGCGCTGTGCGAGTGGATCAATGCCGCGATTGCGTTGCCCAGGTTCGAGGCGGCGAAGCACGCGAGAAAGACGCCCACCGCCGTGAAGACGCGGCGGATCAGTCCATGACTCCAACCCAGGTACACGTTCACCGCGATGGCAACGACCAGCAGTGCGTCTGCGAAAACCTGACCCGGAGTGCTGTCGATAGATGCGGCTATCGCGCCCACGGGATGACCGTAACACGCGTTTGCCTCACTGTAACGGGGGATTTAGTTACAGAATTGCTCTGTGCAACCGCTCCTGCGCACTTCTCGAAGTGACGTCTCGGCCCGTAAGACCTACGATCTCCTCGACGAGCCCACCGGGCCCGACTACGCAGGCCTCCTCGAGTGCGCACTGGTGCAGTGCACCACCGCGGTGCTGACCGTTCCCTCGAGCGAGATGGATCCCGAGGGACAGGCGACCGTCGAGAGCCTGGCCCGGTTCCAGCAGGCGAAGATGATCACCGCGGCGGGGAGCCTGGTCCGTTACGCGCTCAGCCGGGAGAGCGTGACGGTGCTCCAGGAGGCCACCGCGGGCCTGTACGGGTGGCAGCATCCCGGCCTCCCCGACAACCTCTGCCTCTATCGAGGTGACGGCAGCCCGTGGCTGGTGTCGAGCGCGGGTGCCCACATCGGATATCTCGAGGTCTCCCCATTCGAGAAGCTGCTGATCGGGCGGACGGCCCCAGGGCTCATCGCGGTGCTGGCCCACCAGAGCGCGCGCGACGCGATTCTCGCGTACATGGAGCGGCGCTTCGAATCCAACGTGGCGACGCTGACCGAACAGCTCACCGACTACGCGCGCATCGTCGCCGGTGATGGACGCGAGGGACTGGTCGACGCTCTCGAGGACTGGATGCACTCAGGAGAGGAGGCCCGCATCTCGGCGGCACTCGAAGTCGCCCGCGCGCTGCGCCTTGTCGAGCTTCGCGAAACCGTGGCGTCGATGCTGCGCGAGTCGATGCAAGACGACGCATCCGCGCCGGACGTGTACCGTTCGGTGCCGGCGCTGCGCTCGCGATGGCGCATCGCCCGGCGGCGTCAGCTCGAGCGCGTCCTCCGCCAGCTGTCCTGAGCAGGAGCTTGAGCTCTGAGCTCTGAGCCCTGGGCTCAGCCGCCCGCGCCGAACTGGTGGGCGACCTCGATGACCGCGGGACCGAGCAGGACGATGAACAGCGTCGGGAAGATGCATCCGACCATCGGGAAGAGCATCTTGAGCGGGGCCTTCTGGCCCTGCTCCTCGGCGCGCTGACGGCGTTTCCGGCGGATCTCCTCCGACTGGATCCGGAGGACGTTGGCGACGCCGACACCGAGCTGCTCTGATTGGATGATCGCCTGGATGAAGTTGCTGAGCTCCTCGACCTTGCATCGCCGGCCGACGTCATCGAGGGCCTCGAGGCGCGGGCGCCCGAGCCGGACCTCGTTGAGCATGATCGTCAGCTCTCGAGAGAATTCGTTGTTGTACTTGTCCACGACCCTGGTCAGAGCCGCGTCGAAGCTCAGGCCGGCTTCCACCGAGATGGTCAGCAGATCGAGCGCGCTCGGGAGTGCGAGCAGGATCTCCTTCTGACGTTTCTTGATGCGCCGGGCGACCACCATCTGGGGCGCCAGGTACCCGAGGATCAGTCCGCCGACGGGGACCACGGCGAAGAGCGGCATGGCGAGCGCGCCGAAGAGCGCGAGGGCGAACCCGACCGCGACGCACAGCAGCATCGACAGCAGCCGGAGCGCGAGGAAACCGGAGGCGTTGAGTCCCCACGGACGGCCGGCGAGGTTCAACTTCTCCTGCAACGCGTCGGTGCTGCCCTGACCTGCGTTGCGGTTCAGGCGATTGCCGATCTTGTCGAGGAAGGGGCGGACGACACGGTCGAACAGCGGGAGCGACATCTCGACCTCGGCGAGCGTCGCGGGCGCGCGCCCGGCTTCCGCGAACTGCGCGAGCCGCGCCTCGAGCAGGTCGCCCTGTCGCGGCGAGACGGACATCGCGAGACCGAAGGCGATGAGCAGGATGCCGCCGCCGAGCGCGGCGGCCAGACCGATGGCGAGAAGGCTCACGTCAGACCTCGATCTTCACGATCTTCTGGATCGCGACCGCACCGACTGCGATGGAGAAGATCGCTATGCCCAGCATGATGTGTCCGAGCGGGTCGGTGATCATCGGGTCGAAGTACGTGGGCGAGATCAGCGCGAGGAAGCCCGCGAGGGCGATCGGCAGGATTGTGATGATCCATCCGGAAGCGCGAGCCTGCGCGGTGAGGGTTCGGATCTCACCCTGGATGCGCACGCGCTCGCGAATCGTGAACGCGATGGTGTCGAGGATTTCCGCCAGGTTGCCGCCGACGACCCGCTGGATCTGCACGGCGGTGACCATGAGGTCGAAGTCCTCGGACTTGTTCCGCGTGACCATGTGGTTGAGCGCCTCGTCGACGTTGATGCCGAGCGCGATCTCACGGGTTGCGCGAGCGAACTCTTCCGAGATCGGCGGGTTCGCGTTCTTCGCGACGGAGGCCAGTGCCTGCGCGAACGAGTGACCGGCCTTGAGCGCGTTGCTCAGCAGCATCAGCGTGTCCCCGAGCTGGTTGTTGAACGCGCGGGTGCGCCGCTTCTGGCGGAACCTCAGGAAGAAGCCGCTCAGGAAGTAGACGATGATCGGGCAGGGGAGGAAGGCGATCGGCGACCCGTACCGGAGGGCGACCAGGAGGCCGATGAGGATGCCCAGGCCGACGACGGCGAGGAGCCATTCCGACGACTTCAGCTTGAGGTCGGCCTTCTGGAGATCGTCCGCGAGCTTGCCGGTATGCGAGGTGCGCGACAGGAGCGGGTTGAGGCCGTTGGTGAGCCCGTCAAGCAGATCGCGCAGCGCGTTGCCGGTCTTGACCCGGGGCGGGGCGGTCGCGACCGCCGTATCGCCCCCGTACTGGTTGAGCCGTCTCGCCATCTCCCCAGCCTGGTTCTGCCCACGGCTGAGGAGGAAGGCGAAGATCGAGAGGACTGCCGACGCGGCCAGGGCCGCGGCGACGACTGCGGCTGGCGTCACTGCTGTCAGCCGCCGAAGAGGCTGTCCAGGGTGCTTGGACCCACGATGGTCTGCTTCACCACTGGGATGCCGACGGGGCCGGCCGGTTCGTAGTTCGGGGTGATGTCGGTTGCCGAGACCTTGCCCCACTCGGACTCAGGCCGAAGGACGTACTTCACGATGAACTCATGCCCGTCACCGATGATGAGGCCGGTGAGCAGCGGTGCCTGGGCGCGCGGCACCTCAACGATGAGCACGTCCGGGGATGCGGTCCCCGTGGTTCCCGAGCTGCCGACGCGGAGCACGACCAGGTCCTGGAACGTGTAGCGAAGGCCGAGGGTACCAGTGGTGGACTGCACCAGCATGTCGATGTGGTCGCCGGGCAGGATGTAATACCCGGCCGAGACCAGCGGACCGGAGAAGTTGTTCCCCTGGAGGGTTGTCAGTCCCGGGGGAACTGACGCGCTGGTCGGGATCGCCACAGCGACGTACCCCTTGGTGATCTGGGTCTCGATGTCGGTCACGGTCGTGCCGGTGCCGGTCGAGGTGATCGACAGCGCCGGCGCCGAGAAGAAGCCCGGTACCAGCGGGGTGTTGTTGGCCAGCGCGACCTGCGTCACCTTGCCGACAACAGCGACCGGATCGGTGTACGCGTCGCCCGGCTTGGCTGTCAGCGGGACCTGCGTGACGACAACCATTGCAGGTGTCAGCGTGGTGCCGGCTGGAATCGCGGTGTCGGATACGACAACGCTCACTTCATTCGCGGGTGCATTCGAACGCACGAGGAGCAGCACGGCAACCGCCGCCGCCGCAGCCAGCACTACTCCAAGAAGCAGGAAGATTCGGCTGTTCGGTTTATTCGCCTGGATTGCCACCTGTTCTCCTCGGTTGTCTCAATTCGGGTCGGTAACGGTGTGACGGCTTCGCTGCATCCGGCACAGCGACGCTGAGCGGGATGACGGCCGCATCCGAGTGTGGATCGAATCACCCCTGCCATTCATCGCCTTTCGGTAACAAACGCATCGCACAGCGGCCGAGCTTCGCCACGCCGCACTGAATCGGAGGTTGTCCATGAACCGCTATTCGTCGAAACGGCCGTTGGCCTGCGCGCGCATCAACATCGCGAGGATGTCGTCTCGATACGGCGCGATGGTCACGATCTTGCGGTACAGCTTCAACGCGCCCTTGTCGTCATTGCGCAAACGGCGAAGCCGCGTCACCCGCTCGAGGTATGAGACGGCAAGATCGATGTCGTGGTCATCGATGCAGATATCGGCGAGTCGAAGCAGCGGAGTCTCATGCACGGGATCTGCGCGCGATGCGGCGAGATAGCAGCTGAGTGCCGCGTTTCCCTTGCCGAGGGCACGGCATCGATCGCCGGCATCGAGCGCCAGCTCCGCGAGCGCGCGGCCACCGACGTCGTTGGCGAGTCGCTGAAGCAGGGCCGCCGCTTCATCGCACCGGCGGCGGCGAAGTCGATCGTTGATCTCGAGGCGGGCCTCGACAACCTCCGGGTCGGTCTCGAAGCGATTGTCACCCGGATCATCCAATCCTTGTTCCTGCGCCTGATCGGTGTCGTCGCCTCGGAGGTGCCAGCCGCGGGCTGCGGCACCGCTGGACGCGTTGGGCACCGCCGGTCCCGCCGTGGCCTCGGACTCGAGCTCGGAATCGGTGAAGAGCGAGGATGCGAGCTCGCCGGTTGCAGCAGGTTCAACTGTTTCAAGGTCGGGGCTCACGTCGTCAGACGGCGCCGCGGCGGCGGCCGAACGCTGGATTACGGCGAAATCTGCGAGGTCGCTGAGATGGAACCCATCCTTTGGTTTCACAAAGGACTCGGGGTCCTCACCGCCCAAGTCGTCGTGGGCTGCGCTGGACCCGTTGGCCCCGGTCGCCTCGGGAACGTCGGCCACGTCGCCGTTGCTCGACGGCGCGCCCTTATCGGACTTCGCGGCGGCGCCGGTGCGCCGGAACAGGGTGAACGCGGGCCGAGTGGCCGGCTCCGGCGAGCTGTCCGGTGCCGCCTCCGCGCCGGCCAGCGTCTCCGTCTCGGGCTCATCGGTGGCCTCGGGCACATCGTCGGGCTCATCCGGTGAAAGCTGCGCGTCGAGCTCGGCGAGCCCTGCCTCGACGCGATCCGCCGCCGTGGCGGCGGCGTCGGGACCCGCCTGCACCTCAGAGGTCGCATCCGGCGTGGGTTCAGGTTCGGGATCGAGCTCGGGCGTCTCGGTGGAGACGTGGGAAGGCTCGACGGCTGTCTTGGCGTGACCGTTACGGCCGAGCGCCGCAACCTCCTCGGCTCCGATCAGCGTGGCGTCCTGCGGAGCGTGGCCGTTGGTACCCTCGCGGCGAGGTGGCGGCTCGGGAAGCGCGTCGAGCGAGAGCAGGTATTCGTAAACGGCCCGTTGCAGACGCCGGGTCAGGAAGTACAGCTCCTCGGCCGGCAGCGAGTCCGCTGCATCGGCGGTCACATCGGTCACCACCCGGAGCAGTGACTGCTCGTCGAGGCGTTCGTCGATCACCGCGGCTTCAAGGCCGCGCTCGAGGAATTCAGGCAAAGCGTCGAGGCCAGGCGCCAGGGCGGAGGCGGCGTCGAGCCATCCCTGGCGCAGGATCTCCACGTTGGTTGTAGTCATGGTCATGCGCTGCGGCCAATTGTGGTCGGCGCCGACCCCGGTCTCTGGCACCATGGCGCAACGACTCTGTGACCGCTCGTCATACAGGGGAGAGCACTTTCCGTGACAGCCATCGCCGTTGACGGTTTGCGCAAGTCCTACGGCGCGGTTGAGGCGGTCCGCGGAGTGAGCTTCACGGTGGAGGAGGGAGAGGTCTTCGGCCTTCTGGGACCGAACGGTGCCGGCAAGACCACCACGATTGAAATCCTCGAGGGCTACCGGAAGCGGGACGCGGGCTCCGTGACCGTGCTCGGGATCGACCCACAGGCGGGCGGGCGCAAGCTCAGGGAGCGGGTGGGGCTGGTGCTTCAGGAAGCGGCCGTGCCGCCGATGCTCTCGGTCATCGAGCTCGTCGAGCTCTATCGAGGCTATTACCCGGCCCCGCGACCTGCCGCGGAGATCATCGACCTGGTCGGGCTCACCGAGAAGGCCGGCGAGCGGGTCCGCAAGCTTTCCGGCGGCCAGCAGCGTCGCCTCGACGTCGCGCTCGGCCTGGTGGGCGATCCCGAGCTCATCTTTCTCGACGAACCGACCACCGGTTTCGACCCCTCGGCGCGCCGTGCCGCCTGGGAGGTCGTGCGCAACATGCGGACCCTCGGCAAAACCATCGTTCTGACCACGCACTACATGGACGAGGCGCAGTACCTTGCCGACCGTATCTGCGTGATCGCAGCGGGAAAAGTGGTCGCTCAGGGCACCCCCGAAACCCTGCGCGCGGCGACAGAGCAACTGACCCACATCCGCTTCGAGCTCCCGGACGGGGTCGCCGCAGCCGCGCTGCCCCTCCCAGTGCGCTGGGAGGACGGGCTCGCCATCCTGGAGACCCCGCACCCGACCCGCACCCTCAATGACCTCACCACCTGGGCGGTGGCGAACGGAATCGAGCTGCCCAACCTCGAGGTCACGCGCCCTTCCCTCGAAGACGTGTACCTGGAGCTGACCAAGCATGAGTAGCGCCGGCATCGCGGCACGTCAGGTCGGGTTCGAGCAGAAGTCCTTCTGGCGCAACCCCGCCAGCGCCTTCTTCGCATTTCTCTTCCCGATCATCTTTCTCGTCGTGTTCGCCACGCTCTTCAAAGGACAGACCGTGCAGGTGGGCGGCGCGACCACCTCATACGACGACTACTACATCCCAGCCCTGGTGGCCTTCGGGGTCATGGGCGCGTGCTTCACGAACATCGCGATCACCCTCTCGCTGCGACGGGACAACGGCATCCTGAAGCGTTTGCGGGGCACGCCGCTGCCGCCGTGGGCGTTCATCGCGGGCGTGGTGGGGTCATCGATCATCGTCAGCATCGTGCTCGCGCTGCTCACCACGATCTTCGGGATCGTGGCCTACGGCGTGCACGTTCCTCTGCACATCGGCGCTGCCGCGGCGACGATCGGGGTCGGGGCACTCGCGTTCTGCGCACTCGGTATGGCGATGACCATCGCGATCCCCAACGCGGAGGCGGCACCGGCGATCGTCAACGGCGTGTTCCTGCCGATCGTGTTCATCTCCGGAACGTTCTTTCCAGTGCCGTCGACATCAGTCCTCGCGCAGATCGCCGAGTGGTTCCCGGTGCGTCACTTCATCAACGCGATGTTCACCGCGTTCGACCCCGCGCATCAGTCCGCGAACGGCTTCAACGGCAGCGATCTGCTGATCATGGCCGCCTGGGGCGTGGGGGCCGTCGTGCTCTCCGTGTTTCGGTTCCGCTGGGAAGCGCGTAAGAGTTGATGAGCTTCGGCGCGGCTACGCCGAGCCGGTTGCTGCTTCGTTTTGCGTCTGCACACTGGCCAGGACCAGCGCATCATCGAGCCGCGTGCCACCGTACCGCCCGCGCGCGATGATGATATTGACAAGGTTGGCCACACGCCACACAACGGTGATCTCCACGGCCTGCAGGCCGTCCGGCGCGGTGCGAACCACGCTGATCGAATGGGCCTCGTCACCAAGTGGACCTGTGGACGCCGGCACGGCGCCCTGCACCGAGTCGAGCCGGCGCACGCTCGCGCTGTAGGCGCTCGACGCGCCACCGGCACCTGCGAATCGCTCGACGGTGGCGACGATGTCGATCGGACCGTTGCTCGTGCCGAAGTCGATGGTGCGCTGGTACTCCACGCTCGCCGCGGACTGGAGACGGGCTGCGATCAGCGCGGATGCCATGCCGGCGTCGCCGCCCGCAAGCGTCGTCGCGCCGACGTGCATTGCCGGGCTCAGGACCGTGAAGTTCGGTGCCACGAGCTGATCGATGGTGATCAGATCACGCAGCGGATCAGCCGTGGATACGCCCGTTGACTCGCCTCCGCACGAGGCGACCGCAATCAGCACCGCAACCGCCGCACCGCGCATCCCCCACCCCCTGATGGGGCACACCCGGCTACTCGTGTCGCAGCGCGCTGAGCACTGAGGTTCGCACCGCTCTGCGAGCGGGGCCCATGGTCGCGACGATCGCCGCCAGCACGACAACGAGGACGAGAACGACCACGGTTTCGAATGGAAAGACGAACCCGGGGTCGAAGGTCGGGGTGCTGCTCGCCTGCAGCATCGGCACCGCGATCAGACAGCCGGCCGCGACACCGATCAACGTCGCCGCACCCGCGAGCAGCCCGGCCTCGGTGAGCACGCGGCGCATCGCCTGGCGGCTGCCGAGCCCGACGGCGCGCAGGAGGGCGAGTTCGCGTGTCCCCTGACGGACGTTCACGAGCAGCGTGTTGACGACCGCCAGCATGGCGATGATGACCGAGATGATCGCGACCGCGAGTACGAGACCGATGGAATGCTGCAGCGCGTCGCGGGCGTCGCCGGCGATCGTGCTCACCGGCACCGCGCGCATGCCGTAGCTGGCGGCTGTGGCGCTCACGGCAGCGGCCGATCCGTGGGTTGTGACCACCAGGTCGTCGAAGCCGTCTGCGGTCGCGCCGAAGTAGGTGCGCGCAAGGTCGTCAGCCATGACGAGGCTCTCGCCGCCGTCTCCCGACGGAAACGAGTGACTGACCATGCCGACGATCGTGAAGTAGACGATCCCCTTCTGGGTCTGCACCGGCAGTTGCGAACCGATCGTCCAGCCCGTCGCGGCGGCGAGCCCGGCCGGTTCGAGGAAGCTCGGGCCATTCTCGAGGGCATCGAGCGCCGCTGTGCGGTCGCCCGAGACGACATCCAGGCCTCCGAGCGAGTTGTAGGCGGCTGGGTCGATCGCAGTGACGCCCTCGGACGCACCGGCGACCGTCTCCGACAGAAACCGAAGCGCTGTCGCCTGGGCGACACCCGGGCTGCTGTCGATCGCGGCGGCAACCTGGTCGTTCTGAGTCACGGGGCTGGTGACGAGCGTGTCCCCGGCGAAGAGGTGCGAGACCCAACTGTCGCTCGCCGTGAGCGCTCCCGCGGTCAGGGCGCTGGCGCCGACTGCCGTCGCCACCGCGATCGCGAGCCCTGCCGTTGTCATCGCGGTGCGATTCCTGGCGCGAATCAGGTGAGCGGCCCCGGGCTGCGCGCCACTCACGAACGGCGAAGCGGCAAGGGCGAGCAACCTGATGACCATCGGAGCGAGCAGGGGAAGCGCAACCACCAGACCGAGCAGGAGGGTGACGATACCGAGGGCGACGACGCCGCTCGCGCTGCTCAGGAAGCAGATGGCGGCGACGACGAGGAGCGCGGGGCTGGCGGCGCGCAGCAGGACACTCGGGCGCTGATGCTCGCCGATCGGATGGGGACGGAGCGAGTCGAGGATCGGGAGCCGGGCGGCTGCGAAAAGGGGGAGGAGGCCACCCACAAGCGACGCTCCAAGCCCGGCGGCGATCGCGGCCACCACCTGGCCCCCCTGGGGCATCAGGGACGGCGTGGCGAGGTCGGCGGGCGCGAGGCTGCTGTTGAAGAGCGCCCCAAGCACCAGTCCTCCCGCGACCCCCAGCGGGACCCCTGCGGCGGCGACGGTCGCGACCTCAAGCGCGAACAGCCGGAACACCTGGCGCGACGAGGCCCCCGCTGCGCGAAGCAGGCCGATCTCACGCCTCCGCTCGAATGCCGCCAGCGCAGCGCTGTTGGCCGTGACTCCGGCACCGACGATCAGGCTGAGGACGGTCGCGAGCACCAGCAGCGGCTCGAGATCCTGCAGCGGCGCCGCGGCACTCGCTCGCGGATCGTAGGTGGTCACCGTCGGGCCGAACGCCGCGTGGACCTCGCTCGAAACGGCTGCGACGGTGACACCGGGCCCAAAGCGCAGTGCGACGAGCGGCGTGTGCAGACCGAGCCCGAACTGGCCGAGCATCGCCGCGTCGTCGACGAAGACAGCGTTATGAGTGAACGATGGGCCGCCGCTCGTCCCCGACGTGAAACCCACGACGGTGAACAGGTCGGGACCGGTCCCCGTGATCAGCTGGAGCTTCTGACCGAGATGGATCGGGCTGCCGAACCCGCCGGTCAGCGACGTGCTCAACCCCTGGTCGATGGCCACCTCGGAGGTGCTCCCCGGGATTGGCAGCCGCCCGGTCATCACCGTGACGCTGCGCAGCGCCGCGGTGGAGTCCTGGAGTCCCACCAGGGTTACCGCGTTGCCCACAAGGCTGCTCCCCGCCGGGCCGGCCGTGACCTGCTTTTCATAGAGCGGCACCGCCTGCACCACACCGGGAAGATCCGAGAGTGTCGTGATCTGTGCAGGCTCGAGCCCGGAACCGACGTCGACGCGGACGTCGAGCGAGGACGCGCCGGCCTGCTGCACCTGCGCTTCTCCCGCCTGGACGCTGAGGCCCGCGATTGCGATCTGCACCGCGAGGACGACTGCGATGCCCAGAGCAACCGAGGCGGCGGTGAGCATGGCCCGGAGCGGACGCGCCCCGATGGCACGCACCACGAGCAACCAGAGGTCGCTCACAGTTCCAGCTTGGCCAGCCTGCCCACGAGGACCGACGGGTCCGGAATCGTGTCCGGCGCCTGCCCCGAGTGGCTCAGTGCGACGTCGTCGACCACCTCGCCGTCACGCATGATCAGGACTCGGTCGGCATACGCCGCGACCCGGGCGTCGTGGGTCACGAGCACCGCCGTCTGGCGCTCCTGACGGCACAGACGGGTGAGCAGCGCCATCACCTCGTGACCGCTCGTCCAGTCGAGGTTTCCGGTCGGTTCGTCGGCGAGCAGGAGTGACGGCGACGCCGCGAGCGCACGGGCGAGTGCGACGCGTTGCTGCTCGCCACCGGAGATCTCCTCGGGGCCATGGCCCTGGAGCCCGTGGAGGTTGAGCTGATCCATGAGGGCGTCGACGCGGTCGCCGATCACCTGGCGGGACAGCTTCTGCCGCTGCCGACTGGGTGCCTCGTTGCGGAGCCGCAGCGGCAGTGCGACGTTCTCGGCCGCAGTCAGCGTCGGCAGGAGATTGAAGAACTGGAAGACGACGCCGACGTGATCGCGCCGGAACGCGGATCGCTCCTCGTCCTTGAGGCTGTACACGTCGACGCCCTGGATCACGACCGACCCGTGGTCGGGGGGTTCGAGGCCACCGAGGATGTGAAGGAGCGTGCTCTTTCCACAGCCGCTCGGACCCATGATCGCGACAAAGTCGCCGGATTCCACGGTGAGTGAGACGCCGCGAATTGCCTCACGTGGAGGCCGGCTCACTCGATACATCTTGCGGAGACCGGTGGCGACGACGATGCTGCCACCGAGGTCCCCCACGGGCGTTTCGACGGCGCTGAGCTGAGTCAGGGTGCTGGCCCTTTTAGAGATTGAGGAATGCTTCGAGGACGGATTCGATCGTGTTGGGGAACAGGCCTTCGTACTGGCCGACGGGCGGGGCCGAAAGACTCTCGGGAAGGCTGCCGGCCGGAATCAGCAGGGGAGTGGGTGCCGGAGCTGCGGCGGGCGTGGTGCTGACCGCAGCGACGCCGGGTGGTGGGGGCGCCGGCGAGTTCCGTTTCGCAGGCTTGGGCGCCGGTGACCTGTGCGGGGGCGGTGACGACGATCCTGCCTGGGCGAACTCCTCGCTGAACATCCACACGTTCTGCTCGCTGCCCACGCCGGTCCAGAAAACTCCGGGTGCGCTCTCGTCTGACCCGACACCCATCTCCGTGTAACTGCCATCGAGGATGTTGGACCGATGGTCGCTGCTGCCCATGAACGCGCTGTTGATGTAGCTCGCGGGGCTCCCGGAACCCGACTCCCAGCCGATGTTCTCACCCGCTGACTGGTAGTGGATGCCGAACGCCTGCATCATCGAGAACACGTACTCGCCGCAGCCGAGGATCGGGTGCGCGAAGTAGTTGCGCCTGATCATGTCGACCGAGCGGCCGTCGACCTGGATGCCTCTGCAGTTGTAGGGAGCCCCCTCGCCGATGTTCTGGAGGGTGCCGCTGAAGGTGAGCGAGCGCACGCCATTGCTGGTACGGTCCTGGTTGGTGAGCGAGAACAGCTGCGAGTCCAGGCTGCCGTTGGCGCTGGCGACGCCGGAGGTTCCGGCGAGGTGCAGCAGCGCGAGCCCGGCGGCAGTCAGGAGCCCGGCGGTCATCGCGATCGGGCGAATCACCCCGGGGAGGCCGCCCCGGGATCGGGCGATCGCGGCGGATGGCGTTGCACGCACCGCGGAGGCCGTTCGCAGCAATTCCTCCCACGCCGAGGGCACCGACCGACGTTCCATACGGCAATCCTTCAGGTGAATTTGCTCGCCCACTAACCGACCCGTTCCGGCCGGCCCCTATCAAACCCCCCGCAGAGCCCCTGGGACGCTGCTTCGACAGGATCGTTGCACCGTTCGGTGCGCATCCCGGGGATGCTTGATTCCTGCCTCCGGGCAGGTAATTCAACGCGATCACACGAGGTGGTTTGAGCTCATATGTCGTTGCTCGACCGAGTGCAGCGGAAAGCAGAGGGGACCACTCCTGCTTCCGCCCCGACCGCGCCATCGTCCCCGGCACCTGCCGTGGCGCCCGATCGTCCCTCCGATGATGGAGCCGAACGGTTTCCTCCGGCTGGCTGGCAAAACCGCCCAGGCGGTGTCGCCCCAGCTCCGGTGGCCCCGGCTGCTGCGCCGGCGCCGGTGCCTGCGCCGGCGCCCCGACCCTTCGAGGTCGAGCGCCCCACGCCCGCTCCTGAGCCCCAGCGCGCGCCAACCCTGCTGAACCGTACCGGTGCGATGTCGCGGCCTGGGTTGAGCAAGATGGGCGGCCACGTCAATACGCATGTCGCGCTGCGTGGCAAGGTGCACCAGCGTCTCGTCGAGGAGCTGGCGCAGGGTACGGACTCGGTGCCACCGGAAACGGTGCGTCAGCGAATCGCGGAGCTGCTCAACGATGTGATCACGGAGCAGAACATCACGATGAGCCGGCCGGACAGGCTTCGACTCGTCGAGATTCTGACCAACGATGTTCTCGGCCTCGGGCCGCTCGAAGAGCTGCTCGCGAGCGAGGAGATCACCGAAATCATGATCAACAGCTACAAGCAGATCTACGTCGAACAGCACGGCAAGTTGACGCTGAGCCCGGTGACGTTCGAGAGTGACCAGCAGTTGATGCAGGTGATCGACAGGATCGTCAGCAGCATCGGCCGGCGTGTCGATGAGTCGTCGCCGATGGTCGATGCGCGCCTCAAGGATGGATCCCGCGTGAACGTGATCATCCCGCCACTTGCGCTCCGCGGCCCGACGATGACGATTCGGAAGTTCGCCAAGGAAGCGTTGACCATCGACGACCTCATCAAGTACGGCTCGATCACCGAGGACATGGTTCGCTTTCTCCGCGCATGCGTGCGAGGCAAGATGAACGTGGTGGTCAGCGGTGGTACCGGCTCCGGAAAGACGACCACCCTCAACATCCTGAGCAGCTTCATCCCCGAGGACGAGCGCATCGTCACCATCGAGGACGCGGCCGAACTTCAGCTGCGTCAGGACCACGTCGTCACGCTTGAGACGCGCCCCGCCAACGTCGAAGGTCGTGGACGTGTCTCGATTCGGGACCTGGTCATCAACTCGTTGCGCATGCGCCCCGACCGCATCGTGGTCGGAGAATGTCGCGGCGGCGAAGCGCTCGACATGCTCCAGGCGATGAACACCGGCCATGATGGTTCGTTGACAACGCTCCATGCGAACAATGCGCACGACTGCATCAGCCGCCTCGAAACGTTGGTGTTGATGGCCGGTGCGGAGTTGCCGTCGCGCGCCATCCGCGAGCAGATCGGCTCGGCTGTCAACCTCGTCGTTCAGCAGTCCCGCCTCCGCGACGGAACGCGCAAGATCGTGAGCATCACAGAAGTTCTCGGCTGCGACAACAACGAGGTGAAACTGCAGGACATCTTCGTGTACAAGCAGGCCGGGGTCGATGAGGACGGGAAGGTCGTCGGCTCCTACATGCCGACGGGTGTTCTTCCGACATTCCTCGAGCACCTGACCACCTCGGGCGAGCAGATCTCCGAGGAGGTCTTCCAGCCGATCCACGTGATGGACGGGGTCGGCTCGGCCTGATCTCCCGTTCGCGGATCTCTCGGCGACGATTCCCATAGGTGCGCGGGCGTACAGATGTTTTGCTTCGATGCGCGCAAGGTGGGCCCATGCATGCCGCTGGAGAGCGTCTCGTTCGATGCCCGGACTGCAACGGTTCGGGGGACCAGAATCGCAAGGTGGAGTTTCGCCAGGGCACCGTCGGCGTGTGGGCGTCGAGAGCCCGAGCGGGCGACGAGTGCGACCGCTGCTGTGGCGAGGGCCTGATCTACGAGCCGGCGAACCTTCCGCCGCCTGCCGCCTGACGCTCCGGAGCTGGCTACGCGACTCCGCTGAGATGGCCGTTCTTCTCGGCAGCGACGCCCACCTGGCGGCGGTCCGGGAAGATCTGCGCAAGGCGGGGAGGCAGCGGGATGCCCATGTCGAACAGCCTGTCGATGATCCGCGGCCGGATGCCGGTCGGCTCGAATTCGCCGATGATCTTTCCGGTCGACGGGTCGGCACCGCGCGACTCGAACTTGAAGATCTCCTGCACGGTGATCATCTCGCCCTCCATCCCGATGATCTCGGTCACCGAGACGACCTTGCGCGAGCCGTCTTTCAGGCGGCTCAGCTGGATGATGAGGTCGATCGCACCGGCGATCTGCTGACGGATTGCCTTGAGCGGCAGGTCCAGGCCGGCCATGAGCACCAGCGTCTCGAGCCTCGACAGAGTCTCGCGTGGACTATTGGCGTGGATGGTCGTCAGGGATCCGTCGTGGCCCGTGTTCATCGCCTGCAACATGTCCAGGGCTTCACCGCCACGGCACTCTCCGACGACGATACGATCGGGCCGCATGCGCAGCGAGTTGATGACCAGCTCGCGGATCGCGATGCGGCCCTCGCCGTTGACGTCAGCCGGACGTGCTTCCAGGCGGCAGACATGCTCCTGATGCAACTGGAGCTCGGCGGCATCCTCGATGGTGACGATGCGTTCGTCGATTGGGATGAAGCCCGAGCACACATTGAGGAGCGTGGTCTTTCCTGTGCCGGTTCCACCGGACACGAGGATGTTGGCGCGCGCGAGCACGCACGCCTGGATGAAGGCCGCGGATTCCTGTGTCAACGTCCCGAATCCGATCAGGTCGGAGACCTGATATGGGTCCTTGCTGAACTTTCGAATCGTGAGGATCGGACCATCGAGCGCGACGGGCGGTATGGCCGCGTTGACGCGGGAGCCGTCCAGCAGACGCGCGTCCATGAGCGGCGTTCGCGAGTCGATACGGCGGCCGACAGCGGCGCCAATTGTGTCGATGACCCGCATCAGGTGAGCCTCGTCATCGAATCGGATGTCGGTGAGGAGGATTTTTCCCTTGCGCTCCACGTAGACCATCTCCGGTCCGTTGACCATGATTTCGGTCAGGCTGTCGTCATCGACAAGGGGACGCAGTGGGCCCAGAGCCTCGAGATACCGGCTGTCGAGCTTCTGCGGGGAGGCTGCCATGCTCACGTGGGGATGCTCCTTGGATTTGGGACGAGAGGCGGTTCCGAGCCGATTGTGTGCGCGGCGGCGCCGTGTTCAGCCGAGAGCAACCGGTTCGATACATGTTCGATTCCAGCAGCGTTCCAGACATCCACGAGTCGTTAAGTCGTCCGGGTACGATCAACCCGTTGTGATGAGTACGGGGACGATGGCGACGGTGGTAGGGGCCTCGACCCAGGACGACGAGTGGTTTGGAGAGGGGAGCGCCTTCGACTCCGGCGAGGATCTCGCCGCCGCGCTCTTCGCGCTTGCGGGAACGAGCCGCGTCGATGTCAACCGCCCCGCCGAGATCATCTGGCCCGCGGCCGCGCCCGCGTCAGATCCGGTCTTCGAGGAGATACAGAGGCCCGACTCTCACGCGGGAGCGCGGCGCCCCGGATCGCTCCATGGCGACGCGAGAGCAGCGAGCCCGTCGCCGGCAAGCTGGTCGGTCCGCTCACCCGGCGAGCAACTCCTCCCCCCGAAGGTCTCCGGACGAAGCGGGTGGACCATCCGCAACAGTGTGGCCGTGCTCCATCGCACCGAGGACGCGATCGCACGACTCCGTGAGGAGGCGGTGGCCATGGCATTCCTCGCCGCGGCTGAAGCGTGTGGTCGAGGACGTCCGTCGTCGCTCGAGCGGCGCAGCCACCCCAGGTAGCGACCCTCAGCGCTCGTACCGGCGGAGGCGCTCCTCGACCTGTGAGCTGGTGAGAGTCGTGGTTCCGACCGGCGCACCGTTGCCGGGGGAGCTCGGCACGGCGGCAGGCGACGCTCGGCTCGAGCGTCGCTCCTGATCGTCTGATTGGTCGATTCCCTCGCGCTCGCGCCGGCGCATCATCGCGTACACGTTGTCGAGTGTCGGTGCGTGACCCTGACGCAGCAGGGCAAGCACCGCCTCCGGGTCGATCGCACCCGGAGCGGCGAGCGCGGCCGCTCGCGCAGATTCGAGAGCCGCCGCCTGCGCCGCCTTCATCTCGTGCCGGGCGTGCCGGCTCGTGCGCAGCAGCGCGAGGCAGATGATCCCTTCCACCACGGCGAGCGCGGCCAGGACAAGTACCGAGTGATCCTGGATCCAGCCCACCACCTGGTTGTTCACCGGATCACGCCCCGCACAACCGCTCTGCAGCCTGCTGATGCATCTCGCGAGCCATCGCCTGTATCGACGCCGGGTCCTGACCGTCGAGGTGGAGTCCGCGGATCGTGTCGATGGTCGCGACGAAGTCGTCGATGGTGGAGCGAGTGCTGCTCAGCAGCGCGGTGACCTGCACCGCGTTGGTCTCGCCGAGCCAGACAATGCCGATCTGGACGAGCTCGTTGCGCACCTCGTCGAAGTCCACGTATTGCGAGCCGACGGGTTCGTCACGATGGAAGAAGCCGGCCTCGGCATCGGAATCGGACGCCGCCGTCGTCTCGTCCCGTCCGGGCGCCGCAACCGCAGACGGCTCCGGCTCGAGATCTGACGCGGAGGAATTGGCCTCCTCATCCGGCTCGGCCAGCGGCCAGCTCCAGGGTCCCGAGGGGCGAGGAGCGGGCGCAGATCCGGGCGACTCGTCACCGAGGTCGGCATCATCCTCGGGCGTCGCGTCGGGCTCGATTTCAGCTGCGGGCGCCGCGCCGTTCACGACGTCGGCATCGTCTTCGGGCGTCGCGTCGGGCTGGATTTCAGCTGCGGGCGCCGCGCCGTTCACGACGTCGTCAAGCCACGAGGTCGACAGCCACGCCTCGGATGCAGCATGGGTCTCCGGCTCATCCGCGGGTTCAACCACCGGCTCGACCATCGCGTCCGGCTCGTCAAACGCGACGAATTCGAACGCGGGAGCTGCCTCGGGGGCTTCGGGCTCCTCGGATGCCGCGTCCTGGGGTGCGAGGTCATCTAAGTCAGACGCAGGTACGTCCTCCGACATCACCGGTGCCGCCGGTTGCTCGTCGTACGAACCGCCATCTATGGCCCCGGGGTCGGGTGAGGACATCGCTCCGGTGTCGTGCGATCGCTGCCAGACGGGCTGTGTGTCGGAACCCGGCCGGCGGACGCTCCAACCAGCAAAGGACGCGGCGTCGGCTTCAGCCGCGGCGGTGGCCTCGGCAGCAGCGGCCGCCTCGGCCGCCTGGCGTTCCGAACGAGATCTCCGAGATCTTCCGAATCCCCAAAGGGACCGCTTTGGCTTCTGGGTGAGCTCCTCTGCCTCGGGAGCGGGCGGTGGAGCGGGTGGCGATTCGATGGTGCCCGCAGCGAGCTCATCCGCGGGCGGCGGTGGAGGCGGCTCTGACAGATCGACGGGCTCGCTCACCGGCTCGGAACCGCCGCCCGTCCCGGCCGCCTCGAGCGGCGGGGTCGCATCCACCGCCGCAATGGGCTCGACCTCGGGCGACGCCTCTGGGGCAACGGCAGACGCGGGCTCGGCGACCGACGACGTCTGCGCATCGGGCTCGAGCTCGGCGACCTCGAAGAACTCAAATGCGCTCGGTGTGGCAGTGGTGTCCGCAGTCAGTGGACGGGGCTTGCGCTCCATCACGGTGAGCCGTCCCCGCGCCTGGGAGAGCAGGGAGCGCAACCGCTCCGGCGACGCAACCGCTGATCGCTGGGTCTCGGAGTAGACGGCCACAAGTCCGCCACGACTGAACAGCGCGATGCCGCGAACCGGGGCGTCGATGACGAGCACACGATCCAGACCGTCGGCGCGGAATGCCGCGAGCATCGAAGCGGGGTCGAGCCACGCGAGTTCCACGTCGCTCACCGCCACGGGGAGTCGCCACAGCATGGTGAGGGCCTCGGCGACCCTGGGGTCGTCGAGCGCGTAGCCGGCGAGCGACCCTTTGGTTGCTCCGAGCAGCGCCAGGCCGGCGGTCTCGCCGCGGGCATGATCGTCGGCGTCGAGCCAGACCGCATCAATCAGGTCGCCGCCGCTCACGACCGCTGCAGCGCGAAGCTTTGCTCCGGTGAGGATCAGGATCGAGGGCGGAAGCTCGGCGAGACGTTCGGCGAGACGCACCTCGTCCGGCGATGCCTCGAGCCAGAGAGGACGTCCACCGGGCAGCAATGGAAAGTCCGCGAGGCCGAACGGAAGATCGGGCGAGTCGTCGACGGCGCTCCACCACTCGGGGCTCTCATCGGTCACCGGATCGTCGGCGTAAGACCCGGCGAGGCGCACGAAGGGTCCGGCGAGCTCATCGATGGTGATCGACAGAGTCTCGTGGGGTGACATCGCGCGTCGCCAGTCAGAAACGGTAAACGCTCTCGGAAGCGCGGCCAGCAGCGCGTCGATCGCCGCTTCCCCTTCGATCTGTTCCTGCCCTTCCTCGAAGACGGCGTGGCTCGGCCGTCCGAAAACCAGGTAGAGCGTCGCCTTGGCGCCGTCCCAGGAAATGTCGAACGCGCCGCTTAGATAATCATCTTTGGCGCTGGCAAGCTGTCGCAGTAGCTTGACATGGGGCGCCGCGGTGGCCATGTGCGGATATTCTACGGTCGTGCCTGCAGAAGTAATCACGATTGCGTCGCTAAAAGGTGGTGTCGGAAAGACAACCAGCAGCTATGCGCTGTGTGCGGCGGCCGCCGCGGGTGGTCTCAAGGTCATCGCAATCGATCTCGATCCGACCGGCGGATTGAGCAATGCGCTGGAGCGGGCCAAACGCAGCGTTACCGTCATGGACGTCCTGCACGGGCGAGTCACATTGCGCGATGCCTTGATCGATCACCCGCTCGGCATCCGCACCGTGGCGTCGCATCGAAGCCTCAACGAGGAGTCGCCCTCGAAGGAGCAGCTCGACGAGATGCTTGCTGATGTTCGTGACGAATGCGACATCATCCTGCTCGACACGCATCCGCACGAGCCCTCACTGGTGGGACCGATGGGCGCTGCGGACCGCATCGTCATTCCCACGGCGCTCGACATCCTCTCGCTGCGAGCAGCGGCGTTGACCGTCGGACTCGCTCAGCAGATCGATGTGCTCGATCGGATTCGCGGCATCGTGGTGACGAACGCGAAACGGCCGCTGTCGAGGATCACCGACTCGCTGCTCAACGGGCTGACCCTCAGCGGGCTCGCCTTTGAGACAGTGCTCTGGTACTCCCCTGGCTGGGTCGTGGCCACGTCGGGGAGAGGCGAGCTCCCGGATCAGGAGCTGCTGTCCGAAAGCAAGATGCTGCTGCGCGAGGTGGCGACGCGTCCATCGCCGACCGAGGCGCTGCGCCAGTTCGTCGGCATGGCGCAGGGGAGACGGCCGAAACCGGCCGGAGCAGTCACTCCCTGATTCGCTGCCACCAACTCTTGCGCCGGGGCTTCGGTGGCGTCGCCTGAGGTGGGGGATTCCCACCCCTGGCGGTGACGCCTCGCACGGCAGGACGCGGGTAGGTGGCGGGCGGTGCGGCGGCCGCGGGCATGCGCGGCGGTGCCGGCGATGCCGGGCCCAGGCTCGGCCTCGGGCGCGCGCGCTCCTCGGCGAGCGCGTGCTCGGCGGCCACACGCGCAGCTTCGGCCCTGGCTCTGGCCGACTCAGCAGCAACGCGTGCCTCCTCGGCGAGATCGATTCGGCGGAGCAGTGAGACGCGCTCATCCTCGAGTGTGGTGACTCGCTCCGTGAGCGTCGAGATCTCCTCGAGGTAGGTGGCGTCCGGGGCGACCATCGGAACGATGAGGTCGTCCTCCTCAGGGTCCTGGACGCCAGATTTCAAACTCGCAGCCTGGCGGTCCACGAGCGCGTCGAGGAATGCCCACTGCTGGCGAAGCTCTTCCTCGGAGTGACGGGGGACAGAGCTCACCGCACCAGGGCGACCAGGCTCACCCCATCGAGGGCGGTGAGCGCAGTGGCCAGCGCCTCCGGCGCCAGCTGCGGGAGGACGTCGGCGTGCGGCAGATCGAACGCGATGTCGGCGGCGAGCCGACGCGGCCGCGACAGCGGATCGGGCCGAAGCACGAATGCGGGAGCGTTGCCGTGCGCGGCGGGTGCCTGCGCAGCGAGCGACGACGTGTCGGCGAGGAGTCGGGTCTCCTCCGGAGTGAATCCCGCCGCGAGCAACCGCTCGCCGAGCGCAGTGCGATCACCGGTGTGCTGGCGGCGTTCGACGGTCGTCCAGGCGGCGACCAGGAGCGCCTCGCGTTCCGAGAGCTCACGGACGATCGCCGGGATGTGGGATTGACCGAGGTCGCGGGCCGCTCGAAGCCGCCGTGACCCACACACGACCTCGAACCGGTCCGCGCCCCGTCGGCGAAGGAGGAGCGGCTCGATGATCCCTCGGGAGGCAATGCTCGATCGGAGTGCGGCGAGTGTCACCGCGTCGACCTCGCTTCCCGGCCACCACGGCCGGTCATGCACGGCGTCGATGGCGATCCGCTCGATGCGCGACTCGGTTGTCGGTGCGAGCCAGCGCGCCATCGGACCCGATAGGGGCGGTCCGTTGACGGGTGGGGCGGCGCGCTCGCCGATCTCAGACACCGGCTGCCACCTCCGCCTCGTCGGCGTCGATCTCGCCGGCGAGCTCACGGTAGGCGGCCGCTGCCTTCGAGGATGACGCGTAGGCAGTGATCGGAATGCCGGCGAGCGACGTCTCCTGGAGCTTGACCGTCGGGGTGATCACGGTTGCGAAGACGCGGATATTGGCGAGCTCGCACAGGCCGTCGAGGAGCTGGCGGCTGAAGCGCGTGCGCAGGTTGACGAACGTTGGAACGATCCCGAGGATCGCAAGGTCCGGATTGAGCCGACCCCGGACCAGGTGCACCGTGCGCAGCACCTCCTTGAGGCCGCGAATGGCGAATCCCGACATCTGCACCGGGATGAGCACCTCGCCTGCGGCGGCGAGTGCGCTGATGGTCTGGAATCCGAAGCTCGGCGGTGTGTCGAACAGCACGTAGTCGAAGCCGGCGCGGGCGCCGTCGCGGCGGAGCGCGTCGCGCAGCACCAACTCCTTGTCTATTGAGGACTTGAGCTCGCCCTCTACAGCCGAAAGGTCGGGCGACGCCGGAAGCACCCAAAGGTTCGGCCAGCTGGTCTCGGTGATCGCTGTCGCCGCATCAAAGTGTCTGCCGATCACCGCGGCGACGCCGGGGCGCTCGTCGTACGGATCGAGACCGACCCCGCTGGTGAGGTTCGACTGTGGATCGCAATCAACGAGGAGCACGCGCCGACCTCGCTCGGCGAGCGCGGCGCCGAGGTTGATGACGGTCGTGGTCTTGCCCACGCCGCCCTTGCCGGAAACGCATGCGATGGATACGGTCACCTGAAACCTGCACGATAGTTTGCACCGCCACTCGATAGCCATCGCGGATCTTGGCGAGAGAACGGTCGGAACACACGATGACGCTCTGTGACCTGCGCGTCACGCGGGGTCCGAGCGCATCGCACAGAACGCGTCAATACTTGCAAACGATGATGAATGCACAGAGTGCAGGGCATCACGGAGAGGTGGAACGTTTCCAGTTGCGGCGGGGGGAGATGTATCGAGTCTCGTACACCGTGAGAACCCCGCAGCAGCGGCGGGTCACCCGGAGCCTCGCAATCTATACCGGCGCCTCGCAGCGGCGGTTGTGGGACGGGCGGGAGGCGGTCTGTTATGAGTTCCAGCGGCCCCACGGGCGGGGGCTCTCATTGCTGCGCGACCAGATCGTCGAGGCGCGACCGGCGACGTTGAATGATCGTGGCCAGCTCGTGCTGGTTGAGGAGTCGGGTTCGCCGCAGCGGCGGACGCTGCCCCGGAGCCTGGCCACACGGAGCGCATGGTCACAACCGCCCTGGTCAGCCGGTTAGGCCGGTCTCGTCGCTCCCGGTGCCCGTGCGCGACAGCCGCTCGTTGAGGCCGCGACGCTCGAATCGGTAGCCGATCCCAGGAACCGCGTGGATGTAGGTCGGTCGCGGACCGGTCGGCTCGATTTTCCGGCGCAGCCGGTACACGTGGGCGTCGACGCTGCGAAGGTCGAGGTCGGCGCCCTGACCCCAGACCTTCTGAATCATCTCGGAGCGTGAGATGACGCGCCCCGGGGACGCTGAGAGCAGCGCGAGCAGGTCGAACTCGGTGGGGGTGAGGTTGACCGACTCGCCGTCGCGAAGCACCTCGTGCCTGCCGATGTCGACGATCAGGCCGGGGAACTTGAGCCGGCCGGGGCGCACCTGCGACTGTGTGGTCCGCTGGCGGCGCAGCTTGGCGTTGACGCGTGCCGCGAGCTCGCGTATCTCGAACGGTTTGGCGATGTAGTCGTCGGCGCCGATCTCGAGCGCCACGACGATGTCGACCGTGTCCGTGCTTGCCGACAGGATGATGATCGGGACTTCCACACCGGCTCCTCGCAGCCTGCGGCAGACGTCGAGGCCGGGCATCCCGGGCAGGCTCAGGTCAAGGAGGATGAGGTCGACGTCGCTCTGCTCGGCGAGACGCAGGCCTTCGGCACCGTCCTCGGCGAACTGCAGGCCGAATCCGTGCTGCTGAGCGACGGTGGCAAGGATGTCGCGCATGGCCAGATCGTCGTCGATCACGAGCACGGTGGCCTCCGCCGGAGCCCGTACCACGCCATGACCCAGCGGCGCGAGGATCGATTCCGTAAACGTTGTCATCCGTTCCTCAGCTTGGGGGCGAGCGCACCAAACGTGCCCATTGGCGCAAGGTAGCACCGCCGCGCCGGCGGTTTGCGCCGGTTACGGACGCGTTGCCCGTCTTTACGAACCTGCAACCGCGTGTCCTGCTCAGTGCGCATCAGACGTGCACCGGGAGCGCCACGACGAAGGTATTGCCCCGCGCGCGTGAGTTGTCGATCCAGATCCTGCCGCCCATCCGCTCGACCAGCTGTCGCGCGAGATAGAGGCCGACGCCGAATCCGCCGCGCTGCCGGAGCAGCGGCGACTCGACCTGATAGAAGGACGCGAAGACACGATCGACATCGCTGTCCGGGATGCGCCGCCCGTTGTCCCTGACCTCGACGTGCACCTTGTTCACCGCTCGGTACGTGGTGACGCGCACCGGCTCGGAGTCGGGGGAGAACTTCAGCGCGTTGTCGATGAGGCAGGCGACGACCAGGGCAAGACGCTCGTGGTCCGCGAGCACGCGCTGCGCGTCGGGGGCGACGGTGATGGCGAAGCGATCGTGGTCGGCGGATTCGACGAATCGCGCGATGACCTCGCGGAAGACATTCTCGAGGTCGACGGCCGCCGTCTTGAGGCGGATCTCACCCGATTCGAGCTGGGCGATGCACAGCAGGTTGTCGGTCAGACGCGCCAGGTGCTCGGCCTCGAGGCGCAGCTCGTGCAAACCCTCGTCGCGCGCATCCTGGGGAAGCCGATCGCCGGCGTCATGCATGAGCGTGAGCCATGCCTTGATCTTGGTCAATGGTGTCCGCAACTCGTGGGAGGCGAGCATCATGAATTCGCTCTTGATGCGGTCGACCTCGCGCAGCTCTGCGAACGCCGCGTGCTCGAGCTCGATGGACCTGCGCACCTGGGCGTCGCGCTCGCCGACCAGCTCCCGGGCGAGGAGGTTGCTGCTCAGCGCCACCACGAAGAGCAGGAACAGTCGCGACACCAGCGCATCGATGAGGGTCATGTCGAGGTGGTGATTCGCGACGTTGAACCCGACCACGAAATATGCGCCGCCGGCGACGAACGCGCAGGCGAGGCTCCCGACGAGTCCGAAGCGTAGGCTGCTGGCGATCACCACGATGAAGAACGTGACCGCGAGGTCGGAGTTGTAGCCACCGGTGAGGTAGACAAGTCCGCTGGAGACGGCGAGGTCGAGCACGATGGTGGCCACCTGCAGGCGGCGACTCGGGACGCGATGGGCGAGCAGCATGACCGTCGCGGCGAGGTTGAACACGCCCCACGCGCCGAGCACGAGGTTGACCGCCGCCGTCGACTGGCCGGTGGCCAGTCCCGGGAAGTTGTTGGCGACAGCCGCGAAGATCAGCACCATCCAGCGGCTCAGCTCGATGGTTCGTTCGATGCCGGCTCTGCGATCTCGAGCCGGCATGGCGGTTGACTCGCTGCGGGGCCGCTTGGTCGGCAACCGGCCGGCCGGCCGGTCCGGTGAGTTCGTCATCGGGCGTGCGTGGGCCGACTGCGTCAACTCCCGAGTCACAGCTTCAGCCACGGTTGTCTGGCACGCGCGTGCGGTCGCGGATCGCCTCACTCACTCTGGTGAGCCTAATCGGGGTTCGCGTTTGCCAGACGAAGGTCTCGTAACGATGCCGCACCACCCACTGTTACAGGCGAACGCATGCATGCCCCGGTCCTGGAAACTTCAGGTCAGCCGTGTCACCACCAGCAATCGCCGCTTTGCAGCCGGATCGTCCGGATGACCTCGCAGCCGGCGCGGCCGCCCTCAGGGACGGCCGCCTCGCGGATGCGATCGCCGCATATGACCGCGCCCTCGACCGGCTCTCGCCGGATGGACCGCCCGAGCAGCGCGGCGCCGCGCTGCTCGCGCGCGGGCTCGCGTATCAACTCACTGGCGATACGTCTCGAGCCTCGGCGGACGTTCTCACCGCACTGAACGCCTGGTCGCTCGCGCGCCCGGAGTGGGCGTCGAGCGCGATGTCAGACCTGGCCGCCGCGCTGTCGAACGCCGGTGACGCGGCCGCAGACGCGTACTGGCAGGCGGCGCTTCGGCTCGCCGAACGCAGCGGCAACGTTGTGCTCCAGGCTGCCGTGGCAGGCGAGTGGGGACGCCACGCGGCGCACGCGGGTGACCTGGTCACCGCCGTGGCATTGCTCGAGAAATCGGCTGAGCTCGGCCGGCGCGGAGGTGACGACGCGATCGTGGCCAAGGCGCTTGTCAACCTCGCGCGTGTCGAGCTGGACGCCGGCCGAGGCGGTCATGCGATGCGGAATATCGGCGAAGCACTCGCGCGTGACCAGCGCGGCGAGCTTCGGGCGGCCACCGCCGGTTTGCTCATCGACGTCGCGGCCGAGGCGTTCCACGCCGGGGACACTGCGCACGCGGAACTCTGTCTCGAGCAGGCACTCACACTCAGTGGCGGTACCGAGCGGCAGATCCGCGAGCGGACGCTCGCGGCGCTCGGCGGCCTTGCCCGGGCTCGCAACGATTACGCTGCGGCCGCCGGCTACGGCGAGGAACTCCTTGACAGCGCGCGCCGAGGCGGTGACCTCACACTCGCCGCGGAAGCACTCCACGACCTCGGGAGGATCGCGCTGCTCGCAGGCTCGGTGGACGACGCCGCGCGGCGGCTCACGGAGAGTGTGGTGATCGCACGGAGCCTCGGACTCGATTCACTGGCCGCCTCGGGGTCGCGCGCGCTCGCCGAGGTGGCGATCCGACGCGGCGCGCTCCTGCGCGCGCTTGGCTACGCCGAGCAGGCGGTCATCCTCTCGATGGGTCAGGACGACCTCGAAGCGTGTGCCGCGACGCTGCTGCTGGTCGCTGCCGAGGCGAGGCGAGCCGGGCTCGACGATGTCGGAAAGCCGGCGCAGGATGGCGCAGCCGAGATCTACCGGCTGCTCGAGCGCGAGGACCTGGTCCAGGTGCTGTCGGGTGGATCTCCAGTGCCCGCGGACACGTCCGACGCGCGCGCTGAGCGGCTGGAAGCCGGACTCGAGGCCGCACGGTCACTCGTCGACCGACCTGGATCCAGCGAACGGAGCTGACCTATCGGCAGTCCGGGGTCCCCGGCGGGATCACCGGACCGGTCGACGGCGCCCCTCCACCGCTGAGCGGTGACGACATCACGACGCTGTGCTCGTCGGGTCGGAGCAGTTGACCGTCCATCCGAGAACGCGCAGGGCTGCCGTCTCTCGCGCGCCGGACGGAAGGATTGCATGGTGAATGCTCTCACTGGTCAGCACGTGCACCCAGTTGGGGTCGAGTTGATCGATGGCGTCATACAGCTGCAGCGCCGCGTTGCCGAAGACGGCCGGCTCGTCATAGAGGAACACGACGCGACCGGATGGGAAGCGGTATGCAAGGTATCCGCCCCATGCATCGAGTGTGTACACGCGTTGTCCCGGGAAGTTGGTCCCGGTGTACGTGGCCGCCGCCTCGGGATACTGGGTCGCCTGGTATGACGCGGCCGCCGATGTGCTGAGTCGCGGCACCACGGTCACCGCCATTGCCGCCGTCAGCGCCAGCAGGACCGCGCTGGTCGCGAGCGGGTGAAGGTGGCGGCCCATAGACTGCGGACGCCCGGCGATGTGTGGAGCCACGTGCCGGTTCCATGCGCGCGATCCGTGGATCGCGAGCTGTGGCGCCATGAACACCGCGAACAGCCCCAGGTTCTCCTGCGCGAAAAGTGTGGCCACGAGCAGTCCGAAGCCGGTGACCGCGCTGAACCGGTCGGGCCCACCCGAGATTGTCCAGAGCACGACGACGAGCAGCATCTCGGCTTCGAAGAACCGGGCCCACCAGTCGTGGAAGTTCGGCGATCCGAAGCTCGCCAGGCTCTGCGCGATTCCCGGGTTGAAGACCCCGGACAGCACCGACGCGTAGATCCCCGGCCCCAGCGGATTGGCCAGCGCCGCAACCGCGCTGATCCCAAGCGCCATCGCGAGCTGGCGCCTGCCGGCCGGGTTCGACGTGGCGGCTCCCGGAATGAGCAGCACCGCAGCAAGCACGATGAGGAGGCCCGCCGCAAAACCGGCGTCCATGTTGGCCCAGAGCAGAAAGAGCGCGGGCAATCCCCAGACGACCGACGTCCGCCCGTCGCGCCATCGACTGATGACGAAGAGAACGGTCGCGACCCCGAGAATGGAGATCACGGCGCTGCTGACGCCCACCACGGTGACGAGCACGAGCCCCGTGATCACCATCGATGCGGCGATCCAAGGACCGCTCACGCGCGCTGAGTGCGGCACCGCGAGCACGACTGCGGCAACCGCCGCAAGGCCCATCACCAGGGAGGCAAGGCCCGCACCACCCGCGCCCACAAGCCCCGCGAGCGTGACCTCGTAGAGCCACTGCTGCCCAACCCATGCATGGGCGGCGGGGAGGAAGCTGAACGGTTCATGCGCCGGAATCCCGCTGGTCGTGATCAGGCGCCCGAGGGCGAGATGCCACCACACGTCGGTGTTGCTGAACGGCTGGACCGTCAGCACGAGCACGACGATCGCGGCAGCCGCGATCCACGCGACGCGGCTTATCATCGCGCGTCGCTCCTGGTCGGCGGCGCCGGCGATCACCAGCAGATCGGGGCGCTTCACTGCGCCGGCGCTCCGGCGTTTGGCGTCGCCTTCGCCTGCTGAGCGCACACGCTGCCCGGTGCCCAATGAGGCACGGGTGGAAGCTGCAGCGTCGACAGCCTGTCTGTCGATACGAACGCGACGCTCAGACCATCCTGGTACACCTTGGTCCAGTCCGCGGCGTGGTCCATCACGTCGGCGAGTGGCGTGTTGATGTCGTAGAGGACGATGTCGGTGCCGTACTGCCGGATGATCGCGTCCCAGCTCGGCGTGACCGTCTCGACCGACGCGTACGTCTCGAGCATCTGGTCGCCCATGAGCGCGGCGTCACCGAAGATGAACACCTTGTCGCCACGCGAGGACAGCGCGTAGGTGAGGTAGCCGCCCTCGCCGTACTGGTTGAAGATCTTCAACGGTTCCGGCGCCCCGGCCAGCCACTGCGCCGCACACACCGGGAATTCCTGCGCGTACGCGAGCGAGAACGGCTGCAGCTGCATCTTCGGCACCAGCCAGGCGATGTACACGCCGCCGAGCCCCGCCATGAGCATTGCGAACGCGGTGAGACGGAAGAGCAGCGGTGGTTGCACCCTGGTTCGCGCCGGCGCTGCCGGCGGCGCGTGTCGCAGCCTGCGCAGCGCGGTGCGCATCCGCGGCGTTGCGATGGCGAGCTGGTCGATGAAGACCGGCGTCGACGCCGCGACAAATAGCTCGATGTGTCGTGCGGACTGCAGGGACAGCGCCGTCGTCACCACGACCAGCGCGACATCGCGGGCACGGATGCGCCGGTTGAAGACGATGAGCATCGCCAGGATGAGCATCATGGCGCCGTAGACGAGCACCTCCCAGTCGTGGAAGCTCGGCGAGAACCACTCCTCGATCAGTGACTGCTGCGGGCCTGATGCTTGTGTGCCCGCCGCGTAGAACAGGATGGTGGGACCGTTGAGATTGATCATGCTCACCGCGGTACACGCGATCAGCAGATACAGCACCGGCGTGAGGCGCGCACGTGGCGCCGGGTCGGGCATGTTGAAGCGCCCACCGACGACCTCGGCCACCAGGATGAGCGCGATGAACGCGAGTCCGATGACGAATTCGCCGTGCAGATTGCTCCATAGCACGAACAGCGGAACGAGCAGCCACATCGCCTTGCCGCCGCGCACCAGCTGGCGTTCGACGAGCAACAGCGTCAACGCAGAGAAGGCGAACGTGATCATCTGCACGCGAGGCCCCCAGATGGGGAATCCGGCAACCACCCCGATGAGCATGCCGATGCCGAGCACACCGCGACCCGGATTGCGCAGGCGCGCCTTCTGCATGATCGCCAGGAGCCCGAGCCAGGTCACCGCGGAGAGCGTCAGCACGATGAGTCCGAGTCCACCGACGGCGAACTCGACTGCGAAGAGCACCTCGTTGAGCCACTCGTGCATGGTCCAGTGGTGACTCGCGACCGTATAGGTGAACGGGTCGTTGCCGAGCAGGCCACCGTGCTGGATGATCAGCTGACCGGCACGAAGGTGCCACCAGAAATCGGGATCCTGGATGGTGCGCGTGACCGGCAGCGCCAGGATGACCAGCACCGCGGCGATGAAGAGTCCGCTCGGGGCGGTCATCGAATCGAGACGCGCGCGAAGGCCACTCCGCTGCTCGTGCACCGCCTCAGCCGCCACGCTGCTCATTACGCCGCCGCTACCTGACCGTCAGCTCTGCGATGCTCCCGAGATCACATGGGCCGCAGAAGGAGCGCCCGGTTGTTCGAGCCCGACCGCCGACCAGAGCATCTTCAGCAGATGCGCAAACTCGAACGGCTTGCCCATGTATGTGATCCCGCCGAGATCCATGACAGCCTGAATGTCTTCGTCGAAATTCCGCGCGGTGAGGAGGATGATCGGCACCGACTCGGTCTTGGCCTGAGCACGGAGCTCACGACTCACCGACAGCCCGCTCAGGCGCGGCATCATCACGTCGCAGACGACCGCATCCGGGAGCCAGCCCTTGATGACGATCTCGAGCGCCTCCATGCCGTCCTCGGCACAGCGCACGTCGAACCCGTCACTGGCGAGCCGCAACTCAAGGAGACGGCGCAGTGAGTCGTCGTCCTCTGCGACGAGAATTCGCGGTGGGTCGCCGTGCCTCATGAGCGTGAAGATTTCCCTGATCGGTGGTTCAACTGCGATCTGGTTATACGCTCGGCGCCACTCGCGTCCCGCCGTGCAACAGGCCTGTCACAGCGCTTTGTGAACTACAGGCAGGGTGCGACTCTGCGGTGACATGATGACGATGGTGAGTGAAGTCGAAGCTGCCCCCACCATGAACCCCTCGGCGCTGTCAGGTGTCCGATTCCTGGTGACCAAACGCATCGAGGACCTCGATGCGACGGCGGCGTCGCTCGACGACGACCTCGCCGCGGTTGCGCTTCGCCTGCAGGAGCTGCGGACCGCACAGCACGAGGCGGAGGGACGCTGGGGCGCGCTCCTGAGCGTGCTGCCGGCCGGCGATGTCGACGAGATCGACAGTGCCTTCCGCACCCTCGCCAAGATCCGGGCAGATCTTGCGGCGACGGAGGAGCGTCAGGTCGAGCTCGGGACCCGGCTCACCGGCATCCGGGCAGAGCAGGAGGTGCTTCGTGCCGTCTACCGCAGCCTCGACGATCTTCTCGCCGCCAATGCGGGACCGACCAACGGGACCGCCCGCCTCCGCGACGCTTCGCGGCAGACGTTCCAGATCATCGAGGAGGAGCGGATGCGCATCGCCCGGGACATGCATGACGGGCCTGCGCAGTCGATGGCAAACCTCGTGCTCCAGGCAGAGATCATCGAGCGGCTCATCGCGCGCGACCCGAAGATGGTGGTCAGCGAGTTGGCGGACTTCAAGAACGGCGTCCGAAGCGTTCTCGACGACACGCGCCGGCTGATCTTCGACCTCCGGCCCATGACCCTGGACGACCTCGGCCTGGTGCCGACTCTGCGGAAGTTCGTCGCGGAGTTCGGGGAGCGCAACTCGGTCACTGCGCACCTGCGCGTGGTCGGCGAGGAGATTCGCATGGGCGGCGGCCTCGAGCAAACCCTCTTCCGGATCGTGCAGGAGGCCCTCAATAACGCGCGCAAGCACGCCAAGGCGTCGAACGTCGAGGTCGTGATCACCTTCCTCCCGAAGCAGGTGAGTGCGGTGATTCGCGACGACGGCGTCGGCATGGACGTCGAGGCGACCGAGGCGTCGGTGGATCGAACCCGACATTTCGGGCTGCTCACCATGCGCGAGCGCGCCGACGGGGACAAGGGCCAGCTCGAGATCAGATCGCAGCTTGGCCGGGGAACGGAGGTTCGGGCGACATTCGATCTCTGAGAGCGCCGCGTCGCGAGGCGCGAAGCCTGGATCGGTACGTCCCCCCGACAATGGAGTGGATGCGGCATCGCGTACTGGCATGCGACTTTGACGGGACACTCGCCATCGAGGGGGTGTGGGCGGACGAGACGATCAAGGCCCTGGAGAGCGTCGCAGCAGCCGGCATCCGGCTGATCCTCGTCACCGGGCGGACCCGGGAGGAGCTCGCCGACGTGTTCGACCCCGGCACCCTTTTCGACGAGATCGTGGTCGAGAACGGCGCCGTGGTGGTCGATGCAGCCACCGGAGCGGAGCACCTGCTGGCACCTCGCATTCCGAGTGCGCTGGTGGCCGAATTCCAGCGAACCGGGGTCAGCCCGCTCATCGTCGGCCGCGTGCTGTGCTCGACCAACTGGTCGCAGGAAGCGAAGCTCTCGGCCGCGATCGCCAAGGTTGGTGTTGACCGTCAGGTGGTTCGCAACCGCGACTCCGCGATGGTGCTGCCCCCGGGCATCAGCAAGCGAACCGGGCTCGAGGCGGCACTCCGGAACATGGGGGAGTCCCCGGCCGCGACCGTCGCGGTCGGCGACGGAGAGAACGACATACCGCTCTTTGCGGTCGCCGGCGTGTCGGTGGCGGTCGCCAATGCGGTCGACGCTCTGAAGGCTCGGGCCGACGTGGTGCTCACCGAGCCGAACGGCAAGGGAGTCCAGACACTGGCGGCAGCCCTGGTCGCAGGTGACCTCGGTGCGCTCACGGCGCTGAGCCCACTCGCGGGATAGCGAACTAGAGGGGGCGGATCGGGGTCCGGAGCAGCGCGCCGTCGCCCTGCAACCACGCGGCGATGGCGGCGTCATTCTGGCGGCGCCCGACCGCGGCTCGGCGCGCCGGCTGAAAGTCCAGCGGTGGCACGGCGATCGTGGTGCCCTCGATCGGCATCACGGCGATCAGTGCCGCGACCATGTCCGGATCGAACTGCCGCCCGCTCTCGCGCTGCAGCTCATCGAGGATCCATTCGTAGGAACGGGCGGGTTGATACGGCCGCCCCGTGCGCATGACGTCGAAGGCGTCGACCACCGAGACGATGCGAGCCCCGAGCGGGATCTGCTCCCCGCTGAGACCGTCGGGGTAACCCGCGCCGTCGAAATGCTCGTGGTGATGCCTGACGATGAGCCGGACGTCCTCCCAGGTATCGATGTCGGCGAGAATCGCCGCGCCGACCTCGGGGTGGGTTTGCATCACCTTGCGTTCCTCGGCGGTCAGCGCCTCCGGTTTGCGCAGCAGCGCTTCGGGGACCGCGACCTTGCCGATGTCGTGGAGACAGGCGCCGAACCGGATGATGCTTCGCATGCCGTCGCCAATGCCGATGTGGCGTGCGATTGCATCGGACATGCCCACGAGCCGCGTCGAGTGCTCCTGGGTCTCGTAGTCCTTCGACTCGAGGGCGTTTGCAAGCACCATCGTGAAGCGCTCGAGCATGGGAGCGAGAAAGCGCAGACGCAGGGCTTCGTCGGCCAGCTCGCGGCGCTCGAGTGCGCGATCGAGCACGGTGAGCAGGTGCATCGACTTGAACGGCTTGGGGATGAACGCAACCGCACCCGCCTGCATCGCCTGCATGGCGAGATCCAGGTCGCGGAAGGCGGTGACGACGATGCAGGAGATCATCGGATCGACCCGCTGTGCGTGAGTGATCAGGTCGACGCCGTTGGCGTGCGGCATCGCGTAATCGGTGATCACCGCGTCGAAGCAGCTCGGGGCATCAATGGCGCTGATCGCTTCCGCACCATTGCAGGCAGTGGTCACCTCGTGACCGGCGAAGTCGAGCGTCTCCTCGATGAAGCGTCGCGTGAGCGCGTCGTCCTCAGCGACAAGTACCCGAGCCAACTGGTGATTTCCTCCGCGTCGTGCCCTCTCCGAGCCCGTGATCGACTGCGACCAGAGACCAATGGTCCCCGATCAGGTCGACGCGGAGGTCCCCGTCACACTTCTGTGCGAGAACGCTACAACTGAGGCCGCGCGTCCGATGCCGTTCCGAACGGCAGTCGCAGCGTGTGTCGCCAGTGGGCCCGAACGGCGCGCTGCACCTGGAGATCGGTCCACCAGATCGGCACCTCGGCGCTCTGGTCGTGATCGACGCGAAGACGCTTGCAGAGCACGCGGCGCTTGACCGGCATCCCGAAGTCCCTTCGGCCGGTCATCACCACCTTGTAGACAAGGTAGACCACCACCCAGCACACGAGCGCACCGGTGGCGGCGAGATACACGTCTCCCGGGATGGAGCTGGACTTGGACGCCTGCACGGCGGCAGCGAGGAGAAGGAGCATCGGGGAAAGCCTAGCCCGCCACTGCGACGCAACAGTTCACGATCCGGTAACAGCCGTGAAGCCGTCACCGGATCGTGTGTCTGTCTGCGTTCCAGCTGCCCGCTTACGCGACGGGGTTTGGCTGTGGCTCCGGTTCGAGCGCCAGCGCCACGTCGGCGTCGACACCCATGTCGAGTCCTGCGTACTCCGCGTCACCACCAGCTGCGGCAGCCGCCTCCTCTTCGTAGAGGCGCAGCGCCTCGTCGCGAAGCTTCTGGTAGTAGTCGAGGCCCGTCCCGGCGGGGATGAGCTTGCCGATGATGACGTTCTCCTTGAGACCGCGCAACCGGTCGATCTTGCCCGAGATGGCCGCTTCAGTGAGCACGCGGGTCGTCTCCTGGAACGACGCTGCGGACAGCCACGACGCGGTGTTGAGCGCCGCCTTGATCAAGCCGAGCAGCACCGTTTGCGCGATGGCAGGCTCGCCGCCCTCGCTCAACGCTTTTGCGTTGGCCTCCTCCCACTCCAGCTGCGAGACGATCTCGCCGGGGAGCAGGTCGCTGTCGCCGGCATTGTCGATGCGGACCTTGCGCATCATCTGCCGGACGATGACCTCGATGTGCTTGTCGTTGATATCGACGCCCTGAGTCCGATAGACGCGCTGCACCTCACGCACGAGGTAGTTCTGCACATCGTCGCGTCCGCGAACGAGGAGCAGTTCCTGCGGGCTGATCGAACCCTCGCTGATCTTGTCGCCGGCGCTGACGTGGTCGCCGTCGCGAACCTTGATCTGCGCCGACACGGGGATCGGATACTCGCGGGAGTCGTCATCGGTGCTGCGCACGAGGATGTGCTTGGCGTCAACCTTCACCAGGCCGGCATACCGCGCACGGATCGAGACCTCGTTGCCGTGCTCATCGACGCCGCGGATGAGCTCGGTGCCTTCTGCGACATGGCTGCCGTCCTCGACGGCCACCGCGTGCTTGGAGGGGACGGGGTATGTCGTATCGAAGACGTCGCGCGAGGTCACCTTGACCTTCTGCGACCGGTTCTCACCGCGGATGACCTCGACAACGCCGTCGATCTCGCTGATCAACGCCTTGCCTTTCGGCACCCGAGCCTCGAAGAGCTCCTCGACACGCGGGAGACCCTGCGTGATGTCGGAGCCGCCGGTTGCGACACCACCGGTATGGAACGTCCGCATGGTGAGCTGCGTGCCAGGTTCACCGATCGACTGCGCCGCGATCACGCCGACGGCCTCGCCGATCTCAACCAGGCGGCCGGTTGCGAGGTTGCGCCCGTAGCACATCCTGCAGACACCCTCGCGCGCCTTGCAGGTCATGATGCTGCGCACCTTCACCCTGCCGACGCTGTCCTTCTCCGCCAGGATCCGGCGAGCGGTCTCGTCGTCGATCTCCTCGCCGGCACGCTTCACGGTCTCGTCGCCGATCACGATGTCCTGGGCGGCGATCCGGCCCTGGTAGCGATCGATGACCCGGTCCTTGAGCTCGTCGTCGGTGAGCTCGATCCAGATACCCGCGGTGGTCTCGCAGTCCTCGATACGGACAATCACGTCCTGCGCGACGTCGACCAGGCGACGGGTGAGGTACCCGGAGTCAGCCGTGCGCAGCGCGGTGTCGGCGAGTCCCTTGCGGGCGCCGTGCGTGGAGATGAAGTACTCGAGGACCGTGAGGCCCTCGGAGAAGTTGGCCTTGATCGGCAGGTCGATGATTCGTCCGGTTGGGTCGGCCATGAGTCCGCGCATGCCGGCGAGCTGCCGGATCTGCTGCTTGCTGCCTCGCGCTCCGGACTGCGACATCATCAGCACCGAGTGGAAGCGGTCGAATGAGCTCATCGTGACCTCGGTGACCTTGTCGGTCGCGTTGGTCCAGATGTCAACGGTCTTGAGGTAGCGCTCGTCGTCGGTGATGAGTCCGCGACGGAACTGCAGGTCGACCTGCTCGACCTCGTCCTCAGCCTTGGCGATGATCCCCGCCTTGGCAGGCGGGGTCTTGATGTCCATGGCCGCGACGGTCACGCCGGCGACGGTCGCGTAATGGAATCCGAGTCGCTTGATGTTGTTCACGAGCTGCGCCGTGGTTTCCGCGCCGTGCAGGTCGTAGCACTCCTTCACGAGGTGCGACAGCTTGCCCAGGTCGAGGAACTCGTTGCGGAAGGTCATCGACGGGAGGTCGTTGTCGGCCCCCGCGTCACCGAGTGGCAGGACCTCGTTGAAGATCACCCGGCCGATGGTGGTCGTGATGATCTCGGTGCCTGCTGGATCCTCGTGGGAGGCACGATGCGAGTGCACGTTGCGCTTGGGCATGCGCACCCGGACACGCTCATGCAGATTCACGACGTGGTGCTCGAATGCCAGCTGGGCCTCACCGGTGGACGAGAAGATATGCAGGTCGGTCTCGGGCCGGTCGTCGTCGGCGCCACGCTGGGTGAGGTAGTACGCCCCGAGGACGATGTCCTGGTGCGGTGCGACCACCGGGCTGCCGTTGGAGGCGCTGAGGATGTTGTTCGACGACATCATCAGGTTCTTGGCCTCGGCGACGGCTCCGCTGAACAGCGGCACGTGCACCGCCATCTGGTCGCCGTCGAAGTCGGCGTTGAACGCCTTGCAGACGAGCGGGTGGATCTGGATCGCCTGACCCTCGACAAGCACGGGCATGAACGCCTGGATGCCGAGACGGTGCAGGGTGGGGGCGCGGTTCAGGAGCACGGGATGCTCCTTGATGACGCCGTCCAGCACGTCCCAGACCTCGGGCCGGACGCGCTCGACCATGCGCTTGGCGCTCTTGATGTTCTGGGTGCTGTTCTGCGACACGAGCTCGCGCATCACGAATGGCTTGAAGAGCTCGAGTGCCATCTTCTTGGGCAGGCCGCACTCATGCAGCTTCAGCTCCGGGCCGACGACGATGACCGACCGTCCGCTGTAGTCCACGCGCTTGCCGAGCAGGTTCTGCCGGAAACGGCCCTGCTTGCCCTTGAGCATGTCGGACAGCGACTTCAGCTTGCGGTTGCCCGTACCGGTGATGGCACGGCCACGACGCCCGTTGTCGATGAGCGCATCGACGGCTTCCTGAAGCATCCGCTTCTCGTTGCGCACGATGATCTCGGGCGCGCCGAGCTCGAGAAGCCTCTTGAGGCGGTTGTTGCGGTTGATCACGCGCCGGTACAGGTCGTTGAGGTCGCTGGTTGCGAACCGGCCGCCGTCGAGCTGGACCATCGGCCGGAGCTCCGGCGGGATCACCGGCAGCACGTCGAGGATCATCCACGCCGGTGACGTCGACGACTTGCGGAACGCTTCCACAACGCGAAGCCGCTTGATCGCCTTCTGACGGCGCTGGCCGCTGGTGGACTTGGACTCCTCGCGAAGCCGCGTTGCCTCGTCGCCGAGGTTGATCTGCTGGAGCAGCTCGCGAATGGACGCTGCGCCGATGCCTGCCTTGAACACCTTGCCGAACTTCTCGACGTATTCGCGGTATTGGGTATCGGTGAGCAGGTCGCGGACCGTGAGGGACTCGAGCTCGTCACGCTGACGCTGCACGTCGGCACGAAGCGCGTCGAGCTCTTCCTGGGCGCTGACCTCGCGCTCTGCGCGGTTGCCCTGCAGGTCGGCCCGCAGTCCGGCGATCTCGGCGCCGGCGGCGTCCTCGGCCTCCTGGATGCGCTGGGCCATGCTCGCGCGGAGCTCCCCCTCGCGCTCGGCAGCACGGCGCTGCACGTCGACCGCGAGATCCTCCTCGAGCATCACGCCCTTCTTGGCCACGACCTCGGCGATCACCGAGTCACTCAGCGTGAAGTTGGCGACTGCCTTGTGGCCCTTCGCCTCCTGGATCCGGGAGTCGAGGTCGGCCGCGGATTCGCGGAGTTTGTTCACCCGGTTCTCGAGCTCTTCCTCGAGGCGGGTCCGCTGCGCGGCAAGCTCCGCCTCGCGCTCGGCGATGCGTGCCTCGATCTCGGGGCGCTCGTCGGCTCCGCCCGAGCTCATCCGCTCCTTGAGCGCGACGACGCGCTCGTCGGTGTTCGGATCGAGCTTCGCGAGCAGCTCGGTGCGCGCCTTCTCATCGATCGACGTCACGATGTAGTTGGCGAAGTACAGCACCTTCTCGAGGTTGCGCGGGCTCATGTCGAGCAGCAGTCCCATGCGCGACGGGATGCCCTTGAAATACCAGACATGCGACACCGGGGACGCGAGCTTGATGTGACCCATGCGCTCGCGGCGCACCTTGGCGCGGGTCACCTCGACGCCGCACTTGTCGCAGATGATTCCCTTGTACCGATACCGCTTGTACTTGCCGCAGTGGCATTCCCAGTCGTTGGTCGGACCGAAAATCTTCTCGCAGAACAGACCGTCGCGTTCCGGCTTCAGGGTCCTGTAGTTGATGGTCTCCGGCTTGGTGACCTCACCGTGGGACCAGGACAGGATCATCTCCGGGCTGGCGATCGACAGTTTCAGCGCATCGAAGTTTTCGAGTTTCAGCATGTGTGTCCTAACTACCGATTGCTGCTATCGAATGTCGTCCACGTCGTCGCGCTCGTCGCGCTCGAGGTGGATACCGAGATCGAGTGGGATGTCGGGGATGTCCTCCTCGCCGAGGAGGATCTGGTGCTCGTCGTCGGACTGGATCTCCACCCCGAGCGCGAGGCCCTCCAGCTCCTTGACCAGCACACGGAACGATTCGGGGATGCCGGCTTCGAGCGTGTTCTCGCCTTTGACGATCGCCTCGTACGCCTTGACGCGTCCGACGATGTCGTCGCTCTTCACAGTGAGGATCTCCTGCAGGATGTGGCTCGCGCCGTACGCCTCCAGCGCCCAGACCTCCATCTCGCCGAATCGCTGACCGCCGAACTGCGCCTTGCCGCCCAGCGGCTGCTGCGTGACCAGCGAGTAAGGACCGGTGCTGCGCGCATGGATCTTGTCCTCGACGAGGTGATGCAGCTTGAGCATGTAGATGTAGCCGACCGTGACCTCACGGTCGAAGAATTCGCCCGTGCGTCCGTCGCGCAGCTTCTCCTTGCCGCTGCTGGGGAGTCCGGCGCGTGCCAGCTCGCTCTCGATGAGCTCCTCCGACGCGCCGTCGAACACCGGCGATGCGACTTTGAGACCGAGCGCGTGCGCCGCGTACCCGAGGTGGGTTTCAAGCACCTGACCGAGGTTCATACGGCTCGGCACACCGAGCGGGTTGAGCACGATCTCGACGGGCGTGCCGTCCGGCAGGTACGGCATGTCCTCGATGGGCATGATCCGGGCGACGACGCCCTTGTTGCCGTGGCGCCCCGCCATCTTGTCGCCCTGGGCGATCTTTCGCTTCTGCGCGACGTAGACGCGCACGAGCTCGTTGACACCCGGGGGCAACTCATGGTTGCTCTCGCGACTGAACACCTTGACGTCGACGACGATGCCGCGCTCGCCGTGCGGGACGCGCAGCGATGAGTCGCGCACTTCACGAGCCTTCTCACCGAAGATGGCGCGCAGCAGGCGCTCCTCCGCGGACAGCTCGGATTCACCCTTGGGCGTGATCTTGCCCACGAGGATGTCACCAGGATGCACCTCGGCGCCGACGTAGATGATGCCGCGCTCGTTGAGGTTTTTCAGCGACTCCTCGTTGATGTTGGGAAGATCGCGTGTGATCTCCTCGGCACCGAGCTTGGTGTCGCGCGCCTCGATCTCGAACTCCTCGATGTGGATCGAGGTGTACTTGTCCTCGCGGACCGCGGACTCGCTGATGAGGATCGCGTCCTCGAAGTTGTAGCCCTCCCAGGGCATGAACGCGACCAGCAGGTTCCTGCCGAGCGCGAGTTCACCGCCGTCGGTCGACGGACCGTCGGCAAGCACGTCACCGGCGGCCACGTGCGTGCCGCTGAAGACCGTGATGCGCTGCGACAAGCAGGTTCCCTGGTTGCTGCGAACGAATTTGTGGACGCCGTACCACTGGTCGGGGCCACCGTCGTCGGGGCGCACCAGGATGCCGATGCCGCTGTCCTGTCCGCTGAGAATCTTCTCGACCGAGCGGTCGTTGTTCGCCGGCTCGGGCCAGCCGACGCCGACCACGGTTCCCGGCTTGCGCGCCAGCACCATCTCGCCCGAGTTCATCGCGGCGTGCCCCTCCATGCCCGTGCCGACGATCGGCGACTCGGCCACCAGCAGCGGTACGGCCTGCTTCTGCATGTTCGAGCCCATCAGCGCGCGGTTGGCGTCGTCGTGCTCGAGGAACGGGATCAGGGATGTGGCAACGCTGACGATCTGCTTCGGCGAGACGTCCATGAAGTCCACGTCGCCGATGGGCAGGTCCTTGAAGGTGTGGCGCGTGCGGCAGGCGACGTGGGCCACCGCGAAATGACCCTTGTCGTCGACGGGCGCGTTCGCCTGCGCGACGGTGTACTTGTCCTCTTCATCGGCGGACAGGAAGACGATCTCGTCGCTGACCCACGGTGTGCCCTTCTCGTCCTTGTGCACGCGCCGGAACGGCGTCTCGATGAAGCCAAACTCGTTGACGCGCGCGAAGGTCGCCAGGGACCCGATGAGCCCGATGTTCGGACCCTCGGGGGTCTCGATCGGGCAGATGCGACCGTAGTGGCTCTGGTGCACGTCGCGCACGTCGAACCCGGCGCGTTCGCGGGAGAGCCCGCCTGGTCCGAGTGCCGACAGGCGGCGCTTATGGGTGAGCTCCGCAAGCGGGTTGGTCTGGTCCATGAACTGCGAGAGCTGGCTGGACCCGAAGAACTCCTTGATGGCGGCGACCACCGGCCGCGCGTTGATCAGGCTCGCGGACGTGATCGTCCCCGAGTCGCTGATGGTCATGCGCTCCTTGATGATCCGCTCCATGCGGATCAGGCCCATGCGGAACTGGTTCTGGAGCAGCTCACCCACGGCACGCACACGGCGGTTGCCGAGGTGGTCGATGTCGTCCGCCTCACCGTGGCCGTTGTTGAGCTGGATGACCTTGCGGATGATCGACACGAAGTCTTGGTTGTCGAGGACGCGGCGATCCTTGTCCCAGGCGCGCTCGCGCGCCTCTTCCTCACTGATGCCGAGGTTCTTGTCGAGCTTGAACCGGCCCACCTTGGAGAGGTCGAAGCGGCGTGCGTTGAAGAACAGCGAGTTGAGCAGGTTGCGAGCGTTCTCCACCGTTGGGGGATCGCCCGGGCGGATCTTGCGGTACAGCTCGACGAGCGCCTCCTCGACGCTCGTGCTGCCGTCCTTCTCCAGGGTCGCGGCGATGTACTGGTGCTCCGGGTCCTCGTCGACGTCGGCGAAGAAGGCGCGGATGTCGTCGTTGCTTGCGTAGCCGATGGCACGCACCAGCGTGGTGACCGGGACCTTGCGCTTGCGATCGATCTTGACGGTGAGCACGTCCTTGCTCGACGTCTCGACCTCGAGCCAGGCGCCGCGGTTGGGGATCAGCTTGGCCGCGTAGAGCAGGCGACCGGTGGTGCGGTCCTCGGCCGCGGTGAAGTACACGCCGGGCGAGCGGACCAGCTGCGAGACGACCACGCGCTCGGTCCCGTTCACGATGAACGTTCCCTCACCGGTCATCATCGCGAAGTCGCCCATGAAGACCTCGGCTTCCTTGATCTCGCCGGCGTTCTCGCCGGTCTTGATGTGCAGCCGGGTGTTGATCCGAAGTGGGGCGGAGAAGGTCATGTCACGCTGACGGCAGTCCTCTTCGTCGTATTTGGGTTCCCCAAATTCGTAGTCAAGGAAGCGCAGCTCGTAGTTCTTTCCGGTGTAGTCCGTGATCGGGTTGATCTCGTTGAACAGCTCCCGGAGACCTTCTCTCTTGAACCACTCGAATGAATCAAGCTGGGTCTGGATCAGATTCCCGACCTCGAGCTTGTCTGCAATCTGGCCGTACGACTTGCGGGCGGCAGTAGTGGAAAGAGAAAGGACCATATGCTAAAGTTCCCCCGAGAAGGAATGCGCGCGGGCACGCGCGGCGACGGGCACAATCCCGTATCGTAGCAAAAACTCGCGCAGAACGGCCTTCCCTGCGCGTCCGAGCCAATTGACGCGCTTTCGCGCGGAGCTCGAAACGACTAACTGATTGTATCGGACGCGACGGCTTTGAGACGTCCGGCCCGTTCCGGATCGCCTCGCCTGATTCGTCTCGAACTTGCCTACTTGATCTCGACCGTGGCGCCTGCCTCCTCGAGCTTCGCCTTGGCGCTATCGGCCTCTGCCCTCGCGACTCCCTCGCGCACCGCCTTGGGGGCCGCGTCGACGAGGTCCTTCGCCTCCTTCAGGCCGAGTCCGGTGATCTCGCGAACTGCCTTGATGACGTTGATCTTGGCGTCGCCCGGGTGGGTGAGCACGACCGCGAACTCGGTCTGCTCCTCGACGGGAGCGTCGGCTGCCGCGGAGGGCGCGGCGGCTGCGGCGACCGGGGCGGCGGCCTTGATGCCGAGCTTGTCCTCCATGAGCTTCACCGCGTTGACGACGTCGAGGACGGACCAGGTCTCCAGCGCGTCGACGAACTCCTCGGGGGTGAGTGACTTGGTGGCCATCGGGTTCTCCTTAATGACTCTCGAAACTGATCTGGTGGCGCCGGCTATGCGGCGAGCTTGTCGCGGTAGGCCTCGAGGGTCGCCGCGAGCGTGGAAAGGGGCGCATCGAGGGCTGCCGCGAGGGTGGACAGTGGCCCGAGCAGGGCCGCCGCGAGGCGGCTGAGGAGCACCTCGCGGGAGGGCAGCTCGGCCAGGGTCCGCACGTCGTTCCCGTCCAGGACCTGGCCCTCGGCAAGCCCGGCGACGAGCGGCAGCGTCCGCGTGCTGCGGAAATGGTCGAACAGGATCCGAGCCGGGGCCGAGAGGTCGCCGTACCCGATGGCGAGGCCGACGGGCCCGGTCAGAACGTCTGCGAAGCCGGCGGAGCCGGCATCCACCGCCGCGCGCCTGGCCAGCGTGTTCTTGACAACGATGTAGTCGATTCCCTCTGCCCGGAGGCGTCCACGCAGGTCCTCGAGCTGCCGGACGGTCAGCCCCCGGTAGTCGGTGACGACCGCCGAGGTGGCCCGCGAGAGCATCTCGGTCAGCTGGGTCACGGACGCGATCTTGCGCGAACCTGCCCTGGTCAACTCGGCCTTGCCGGTACTGCTTGCTGCCATTGCTGCCTCCGTCGATGCCGCGCCTCCGCCGAAGGCGGGATCACGGCCCCGGCGGCGCCCGCGTGGCGCGATCCGGCAGCCTTGCCCACCTGCGCAGGAGATTGAGCGGGACGCGGCCCCGCGCCTGCGGTCTTCGGCGAACGGACGACGGCGTGTCGTCTTCTGGAAGGGCGACAGCGTAGCAGGCGTAGCCCGCTTGTCGCGAGCGCGCGATCGGTGGAACGCCTGGGGCCGCCCACACTGACGCTGTGCTCGGTTCACTCACGGACCGGCTGCCGCGAATCCTCCCGTCCTCACGGACACGCGAGGCGATCCATTCGTCGACCGCCCGCCCGATCTCGGTCAGCCGCGAGGTGCTCCTGTTCGTGGTCGGCTGTGCCCTTGCCGCCGCCCTGATCGGGGGCGCCAGCTTCTGGGTGGTCAACGGATCCGCGACCGCACTCGCGATCAACCAGGCCGAGGTCATCACCCAGATCGATGCCCACGGGATCGTCGAGCCGTTGCTGACCACGGCGCTGATCACGGGAAACCCAGGCGCGATAACCAATCTCGATGCCGTCGTGGCCGAGCGCGTCCTCAGCGCTCGCGTGGTCCGCGTCAAGGTCTGGACGGCCACCGGAAAGGTCGTGTATTCGGACACGAAGGCTT